>Ga0081539_10000150_pt1 | contig 161260 bp, 146 predicted proteins | sample TabmetS4T2R2_FD_71023 | JGI IMG/M metagenome (GOLD analysis project Ga0081539, IMG submission 71023) | Tabebuia heterophylla rhizosphere microbial communities from the University of Puerto Rico - S4T2R2 | ecosystem: Host-associated > Plants > Roots > Rhizosphere ... | reverse complement strand
AGTCTTGGGGGTGGATTACATCGTCCAGGCGGATGGACGGATTCTCGCCGTGGATCTGAATCCTCGATTCAACTCATCGACTTATCCACTTGCATTCCTGGCCCGGACTGTGGCAGATCTCGAGTCTGCACATGTAGTAGCTCGGTGGGTGCATTCGCCGGTCCCGAATCTTTCATCGTTGCTTGAGCGACCTGGGTGGTCGCCCTTCAACGTGCAGAGCGGAGAGGGCGTTCTTCCGTACTGCCCGGTCTGGGATGAGCGTGGATTCGTTGTTCGCTTTATGTTCCTCGCCGCAGCTCGGAGCGAGGCGCGCTTGAGGCGGCACGAGGAGGACTTCTTGGTCGTTTCGAGACAAGTCTCGGCTGGACTGGGTGCTGGTCTGGGCGGTCATCTGCGCTGAGAGTCGTGGACGGATGAAGAGTTCGTCGCGGTATCTCACGTGTAGGAGGGTGCTCCGGCGCCTGTCAGGCACGGACTGTTGACCCGGCGATCACTGCGAAGCGGTTCGTATTGTGGCACGTCAGGACCACCCAATGCAGGAACCAAACTAGCAGGTCAGGGTCACTTCCCACGAGCGAGAGGGAAGTGACCCTTGATCATCCGTCCTGGATCCGTCTCGCTTACGCCGTCGCCGCGCTCACGTGGAGGCAGGTGGCGAGGCTTGGCGAAACCGGGAGCCGAGGTGTGCAGCAGGAAGCGCCCGACGAACTCATTCAGCTCAAGTTCTCCTTGCTCCAGCCTGCGCGTCTGGGGCGTACGGGTGCGGATCGCGTTGACGATCGGCAGGTAGTAGATGAGTGTCTAGCCGGCCGGGCCAACGAATGCATGCGTCGCAGGAGTGGCGGGTCCTCCAGGTCGCACCACTGATCATGATCGAAATCGCCAGACGTGGTCCGGCCGTCTGGGTCTGCTGATCGAGATCGGTGTGGGAGAGGTCGGCGGCCAAGTCGTCGATTGCCGGAACGAGTTCGGCTGGCTGGGTGGCGACGGCTGCTACTACGGCAAGGACGTCGGCGGCTTCCTTCCGCCCAACGAGTGGATGAAGACGTGCTTTGACCCAGCCACGGGCGCGTACAGCGACGCCGGTGTCGTTCTCCTGCTGAACCAGCCGGTCACGCTCGGCGCCATGATCCGTCGCGCGGTTTCGCAGCTGCGCATGCCGTCGCCGGTTATCGCCGCCAGCCCGTCCCTGGCTGGACTGCAGGTGGTTCAGGTGCCGGTCTGGTGGTGGTTGCAGCCGGGCAGCTGGCGGCCTCAGACGGCGACCGCGTCTCTGCCAGGCATTTCGATCACTGCACGTGCCGTCCCGACGTCGGTCACTTGGTACGCCGGGGACGGAAGCAGCACCGTCTGCGATGGTCCGGGAACGCCGTGGACGGCCGCCCAGCCGCCGTCCGTAGCGTCGCCCACCTGCGGTCACACCTACACCAGCACGTCGCGAACCAGCCCCGGAGGCCGCTTCAGGCTGCGCGTCGTCATCACGTGGAGGATCAGCTGGGCCGGCGCGGGCATGACCGGCACCGAGCCGCCAGCCGCAACCGTCGCCACAGCAACCGCCCAGGTCGTCGAGCTTCGCGCGGTCATCGCACCATGAACGCGGAGAGAACCTCGCACCGCGCACGGTCGTGCCCGTGTGCACTTGCGCGTGAGGTGGGGTCCCAAACGGGCGCAGCACATCGTTGACACCGAAACCTTCATGTAAGTCCGTCCCGGTTTCGACCGCTCAATCGTCAGAGGGTGAGGAGGACCTTGGTGGCGCGGCGTTGGTCCATGGCGCGGTATCCGTCGGCGGCGTTGTCGAGGGGGAGGGTGAGGTCGAAGACCTTGCCCGGGTGGATGGTGCCGGTCCAGATCCGGTGGATGAGGTCGGGTAGGAAGCGGCGGACGGGTGCGGGTCCGCCGAGCATGTTGATCTGGGCGAAGAACAGGTCGATGCCGGGGAGTGTGACGTTGTGGCTGACGCCGACGAATCCGAGGTGGCCGCCGGGGCGGGTGGAGCCGATTGCCTGGGTGATGGATTCCTGGGTGCCGACCGCTTCGATGACCGAGTGTGCTCCCAGCCCGCTGGTCAGCTCTTTGACGGCAGCGGCGCCGGCGTCGCCTCGTTCGGTGAGGATGTCGGTGGCGCCGAAGTCGCGGGCCAGCGCCTGCCGTTCGGGGTGGCGGGAGAAGGCGATGATGCGTTCGGCGCCCAGCTGCCGGGCGGCCAGGACGGCCAGGAGGCCGACGGCGCCGTCGCCGACGACGGCGACGGTCTTGCCGGGGCCGGCCTGGGCCGCGACGGCGCCGAACCAGCCGGTGCCCAGGACGTCGGAGGCTGCGAGCAGGTGCGGGACCAGGTCGGCGTCGGGCTGGTCGGGGGTGGCGACCAGCGTGCCGTCGGCGTACGGGATCCGGGCGTATTCGGCCTGGGTGCCGATCTCGCCGGTGAAGCTGCGGTTGACGCAGCTGGACGGGTAGCCGGAGCGGCAGATCTGGCAGGTCCCGTCGGAGATGACGAAGGAACCGACGACGAAGTCACCCGGCGCCACCGTGATGACCTCGGAGCCGACCTCCTCGACCACACCCACGAACTCATGCCCCATCGGCGTCCGGTCGGCCGGCTCGATGCCGCGGTACGGCCACAGGTCGGAGCCGCAGATGCAGGTCGACGTGATCCGGATGACGGCGTCGGTCGCCTCGATGATCGCTGGGTCCTCGCGGTCTTCGACGCGCACGTCACCAGGGGTGTGCAGGACAACTCCACGCATGGGTCTTCTCTCCACGTAAGTTCGTCGGGTGTCGCGGCTACTTGTTACCGCGCTCGATCTCGGGTTCGGGCCGGCGGGGAGGCGATGACGGGGGCGGCGGGTCGAGCCGCCGCCCACCGTTCCGTCACAGGATCGTGTAGCCGCCGTCGACGGGAAGGGCGTGACCCGTCACGTAGCTGGCTCCCGGGCTGCAGAGCCAGACGACGGCGGAGGCGATCTCCTCCGGCCGGCCGAGTCGGGGGATCGGCTGCTTGTCGGCGAAGAATTCCTCGGTGAGGCCTTCGCGCTCGAGCAGGGCCCGGACCATTGGGGTGTCGATGGTCCCGGGGCAGACGGCATTGACGCGGACGCCGTGTGCGGCCATGTCGATTGCGGAGCACTTGGTCGCCCCGATGACCGCGTGCTTCGTTGCGTGGTACACCGAGCGCCCGGGGTTGCCGATGAGCCCGCCGATCGAGGAGTTGTTGACGACGGCGCCGGACTTCTGCCTGCGCATGACGTCGAGCTCGTACTTGAGGCAGTGGAAGACGCCGTGCAGGTTGATGCCCATGACCCGCTCGTAGTCCTCCGGCCGGATGTCCGGAACCTCGCACGGCATGTCGATGACGCCGGCGTTGTTGAACGCTGCGTCGAGCCGGCCGTACTTGGCGACGGTGGCATCGACGAGGGCTTTGACGTCAGCTTCCTTGGAGACGTCCGTCTTGACGAAGAGGACGTCATGCCCCTTGGCGCGCAACGACTCGGTCGCCTCCTGACCTGCTGCCTCGTCGACATCCGCGAGGACGGCGGCGGCACCGGCCTCCGCAAACGCCCGGGCTGTAGCGAAGCCCATGCCCATGGCGGCACCGGTGACGAGGGCGACCTTGCCCGTGTAGTAGTTCATGCGCTTTGCTGCTCCTTCTGTGTGCGAGGGCGACGGGCCGGATGGCCATCGCCGGACGGCTCCGGAGGACGGACGCGGTCAGGGGAGGAAGACGCCCTTGCCGGACGTCTGCTGGTCGAAGAGCCGGTATGCCTCGACGGCTTGTGACAGCGTCCAGCGGTCGGTGAACAGCGCGTCGACGTCGATGCTCCGTTGCACGACGAACCGCGCGCAGGCCTCCATCTCGGGAACGGACATGGTCCACGACGTCATGCAGGTGATCTGCTTGTAGAGGTGCTCGGTGAGGTCGAAGTGGATGGTCGAGCCCACGCCGACCCAGCACGCCCGCCCCCACAGGTCCAGCGCGTGCAAGGCCGCTTGGGCTGCGGACGACGCCCCCGACGTCTCCAGACTTGCCGAGACGCCCCGTCCGGCGTTGGCGTCCCGGATCGCCTCGGCGACCGAGTCGACGTCTAACGGGTTCACGATGGCCCAGGCGCCGAACTCGGTCGCGCGGTCCAGCCGCTCCTGCGAAATGTCGAGCGCGATGACGCGTGCGCCCATCGCCGAGGCCAGTTGCGTGGCCGCCAGCCCGACCGGGCCCTGACCGAAGATCGCTATCGTGTCGTCGCCCCTGAGCGCCAGCCGCTTGAGCGCGCCCCACGCGGTGCCCGTCCCGCAGCCGATCGCGGCAGCCGCGAGGAACGACAGGCCGTCGGGCATGGGCATCACCGTGCTGACCGGAACGGTGACAAAGTCGGCGTGCGACCCGGGGGCGGTGGCACCCATCGCGGTGGCGCCCTCGCGGCACATCTGCGTCCAGCCGGTACGACACTGGTCGCAGCGGCCGCAACCGAAGTAGTGGTGCACCATGACCGGCCGCCCGACCCAGGAGGCGGGAACGAGGCTGCCCGCGCTGACGACGACGCCCGCGGGCTCATGCCCCCCGATGACAGGCGTCTGGCGTCTCGGGCCGCGGTAGGTGTGCAGATCCGAGCCGCACATCCCCGACGCCCTGATGCCGACGACGACCTCGTCGGCCGCCGGCGCGGGGTCGGGCAGGTCCACCGCCTCGAGCTCGCGCTCGCCGTGGAAGACGATGCCGTGCATGCCGCTCCTTCGCTGGCTGCTGACGCTGACCGTCTAGCTGCTTACTGTCGAGCCTGATGTCTGACATTAATCATTCTGTTCGGCGGGCGCGGCGTCAATGCAGCGGTCGCCGGAAGCGCGGGGGCCTGACGAAGTCCGTCACGATCCAGTAACAACCCGGCCTACGCCCGGAACCGACCGCCGCAACCCTTGACGGGCAGATGTTATCTCAGTATGAAATGCATCTTACAACTTGCGATTCAGTCTGACAGTATGAGCTCTCATCCGGTGGGCCTGAAGCGCCCGGCTCCACGCACCGTGACTACTCCCTGGATGTGAACCATGATCACATGGCTCCGGAACCGCGTCCGATGAGCACCGACACCCCGCTGCCCGTCGCGACCGCCGGCGTGGACTCGCAGCGGATGACGAACCTCAAGTACCGATGGCCCGCGCGGTACCGCGCCTCGTGGATGGCCCTGGCGCTCGTCGTGCTGGGGGCTGTCGTCGTGGCACCGCGGGCGCTCAGCGCGGCGTCTCTGGCCCTCGTCACCGGCCTCGCCGGCGTCCTGGCCATCGCTGCCTTCGGGCAGATGCTCATAATCATGATCGGAGCCATCGACCTGTCGATCTCCGCGATCGTGTCGCTCGCGGCAGGCATCGTCGTGCACTACGCCGCGGACGACGGCAGCAACGTGCTGCAGCTCATCGCGGTGGCGCTCGCCGCGTCCATCCTGCTCAGCCTGGTGAACGGCGTCCTCATCACCATGCTCCGGCTCAACGCCCTCATCGTCACGCTCGCCACCGTCGGCATCATCACCGGCGGTATCCAGCGCTGGACGGGTGTGGCTCTCTCGGCGACGGGTGAGACGCCCCAGTCCCTGCAGGACATCGCCCAATCCCAGATCGCCGGCGTGAACGCCGTCTTCATCGCCGCTCTCGTCATCGGTGTCGTCCTCGCCTTCCACCTCGGCAAGACCCGCCCCGGTCGCCGCATCGCCCTCGTCGGCTCCAACCGCCGGGCGGCGCAGATGGTCGGTGTGCGCGTTCGGACCACAGAGATGCTGGTGTTCGCCGTGGCCGGCCTGCTCTATGGGCTCGCCGGAGTACTGCTTGCCAGTTACATCGGGTCTCCGGACGTCCTCTCCGGTGACCAGTACCAGCTGCTGAGCATCACGGTCGCCGGCGTGGCGGGCGTCCTGTTCACCGGCGGCCCGGCGAGCGTCGCGAGCGTGCTGAGCGCCTGCCTGTTCCTCGTGCTGCTCGACCAGGTGCTGTCGATCGTCGGCATGCCTCCCGGCGCGCGCGTGGTCATCCAGGGCCTCGTCCTCGCGACGGCCGTCGCGGCGATCACGATCGGTCAGGTCGGTGCGGCCGGATTCGGGCGCCGCAGTCGCGCGTCGTCCTGACCGGCGCCGACGACTCACCTCCCCCCAGACGTCCGTCCGGTCCGTGCCGGACGGCGAGCAAGCAGAAGCGACCCGCTCACCTTCGATGGAGAAGTCCATGACAACGGGATCCCAGGGCCGTCTCCGGCTCCGTCACACCAGTACGGCGTACATGCTCGCCGCCGCTGTCGCGGCCGCCGGTCTCCTGGCTGCCTGCGGCGGCTCCAGCTCCTCCGGCACGCCCGCGGCGTCCGGCGGGTCCTCCTCGGCTGCGCCGTCCGCGGCACCGGTGAGTGACGAGGCACGTAAGGCCGCGATCAAGAAGGGCTTCATGTCCGACACGATCGCCTACGACTCGCTCAACCCGGTCCTGCAGCGTTCCATCGACAAGGCCGCGACACCGCTCACGGACGCCCAGTGGGCGAAGCTGCAGCAGTGCCTCAAGGCGACGTCCTGCAAGACGGGCAACAGCGGCAAGCTGACCGTGGCGCTCGCGAACGACGGCATCAACCCGTGGCGGCAGACGTGGCGTGCGGAGTTCACCGCGGCCGCGATCCAGTCGCCCGAGGTGGGCAAGGTCGTGTACAGCCTCGGTGTCGAGGTCCCGAAGTGGATCGCGAACGTCAAGGCGCACATCGCCCAGAAAGCGGACATCATCGTCATCAACTCGGTCTACGGCGCGGCCGTCCTTCCGGCTGTCCAGGCCGCCAAGGCCGCTGGGGTGACGATCATCCAAGTCGGCACGCCGATGCCGGACGAGGTGAAGTCTCAGCTGTCGGGCGAGGCGGACGACGACCTGTGCACGCCATGGCAGGACACGGCCAAGGAGCTCATCAAGCAATTCCCGAACGGTGGCACCTACGGCCTGTACACGGGCGTCCCCGGCAACGGCAGCGCCGCCGTTTGGCAGCCCTGCCTCACCAAGGAACTCAACGCGGCCGGCTGGAGGAAGACCATCGAGGGCTTCACCCAGTGGACGGAGCAGGGTATGGCCCAACAGGGCAACGCGCTGTTCGCCTCCGGCAAGAACCCGGACTTCGTGGCGTACGACTATGCGCTGGAGTCGTTCGCCGAGCCGTTCATCAAGGCCGGCAAGAACCCGCCGATCCTCGCGACCGACGCCCTCAACACCGTGTTCCTCAAGCAGGTCCAGGACGCCAAGGCGAAGGGCATCGAGATGAAGGCGTACATCTCGACCGCGCGCGACTGGTACAGCCGAATCGGCTTGGAGTACGCGCTCTACCTCAAGGACGGCAGGACGATCCAGCCCTTCACGATCCCGTCGGGTGCGGCCACCCTGGACGACCTGCTCGCCCAGTACGACCCGAACATGCCCGCGGACGCGCCGGTGTCGCACTTCTTCACGGCTGAGCAGGAGAAGTGGATCCTGCAGGCCCAGGCCTGACCCGGTAACGCCCTCGGTCGGGCCGCGCGTACGCGCGGCCCGGCCGAGGCCCCCACTCGTCCCTGAGGAAGAAGCAACACGATGCAGACCAACGCACCGCTCGGAGACGACATCGCGGTCGACGCCGGGACCGTCACCACTGCCCTGAACATCGTCCGGGTATCGAAGTCCTTCCCGGGTGTGCGCGCGCTCTCCTCGGTGAACTTCGACTGCCGCCCCGGCGAGGTGCACGCGCTCGTCGGCGAGAACGGCTCCGGCAAATCCACGATGATCAAGGCCGCATCGGGGGTCTACCAGATCGACGAGGGACAGATCTCCATCGGCGGGGAGGACCTCGCCGGCGGAGATGTCCTTCGGTCTCGGAGGCTGGGCCTCATCACGGCCTACCAGGACACGTCGCTCGTCGCCGAGCTCAGTGTCGCCGACAACATCTCGCTCTCCTTCGACGCCCTCGGCGAGCAGCGACCGGCCGCCCTGCAGGAGTACCTGCGCGGCTTCGACCTCCCGTTCAAGCAGAGCGACCTCGTCGCCGCTCTGGGGCCCGGAGCCCGCCAGCTGCTCGAGGTGGCTCGCGCGATGGCACACCGACCCAAGGTGCTCATGCTCGATGAGCCAACGGCCGCGCTCGACCTACGGCTCGCCGACAAACTGGAGAAGATCATCAAGCGGGCCCGAGACGAGGGCACCGCCATCGTCTACGTCAGCCACCGCCTCGCCGAGGTCCGGCGACTCGCAGATCGGCTCACCGTCATCCGGGACGGCGAGATTCAGGATACCTACGCCCACGGCGACTGGGACATTGAGCAGATCGTCGAGCTCATGGTCGGTGCTCCCACCGACCTGGAGTTCCCCGAGCGCAGCCGACCGACCGGCAGCGCACCTCGTCTGGTCGTCAAGGACTTGCAAGGGCAGGGCTTCGGGCCGGTGTCTCTCACCGTCCATGCCGGCGAGATCGTCGGTGTCGCCGGCGCAGAGGGCAACGGTCAGCGCGCGCTGCTCCGCGGCATCATCGGCATGGGTGTCAGCGGAGGCGCCGTCGAGCTCGACGGCAAGACGCTCTCCCGGGTCAGCCCGAGTTCGGCCCTCGAAGCCGGCATCAGTTTCCAGAGCGGCGACCGGGCGGCAGAGTCGATCTTCGCCCCGATGGCCGTCATCGACAATGCCACCAGCCAGTACGGCGCACGGTCCGGACCGTTCGGACTGTCTCTCACCCGCAACCTCGAGCCGGCGTTTGCCGAGGCGACGCGACGGCTCCACATCATCGCGGCGTCGCCCTACCAGCCCGTAAGCGGCCTGTCCGGCGGCAACCAGCAGAAGACAGTCCTGGCAAGGCCGAGCCTGCGCACCCCCGAGGTCCTCATTGTCGACGAGCCCACCCAGGGCGTCGACGCGCGGGCCCGCTTGGACATCTACCAGGTGATCTCCGGGGCGGCGCAGAACGGCGTGGGGGTTCTCGTCAACTCCTCGGACTCCGCCGAGCTGGCTGGTCTGTGCGACCGGGTCTACGTACTGTCCCGCGGCTCGGTCGTCGAAGAGATCACCGAGCCGACCACAGAGAGCCAGATCGTCCGCAGCTTCGTCGCCGCCACCGACGTGTCCGAGGCAGCGGTGGCCGCGCGAGAGGTGTCAGGGCCGCGACGCCTGTTCAACCAGCTCTCGGCACACACACCGATCGCGGTGCTGCCGGTCCTCATCCTGGCACTCGCGCTCTATACGGGCGTGCGGCAGCCGGTGTTCTGGACCGGCTTCAACCTGGCTAACTGGCTCGTTCTCGCCCTGCCGCTGGCCTTCGTCGCGCTCGGGCAGCAGTACAACCTGATCTCAGGGCTGTTCGACATCTCGATCGGCTCCACCATGAGCCTGGTCGTCGTCATCCTGTCGTACACGCTGCCCGACATGACGCCGAAGGCCGTGGCTGTCTCGTTCGTCTGTCTCGTCGTCGCCACCTTGGCGGTCGGAGGCTTCAATAGCCTGCTCATCGTGAGGCTCCACGTGACCCCCATCGTGGCCACAGTGGCCTCCATGGGCGTGATCCAAGGCGTCGCGATCGTGCTGCGACCGGAGTACGGCGGGATCATCGCTCCGAGCCTGTCTACCGCCTTGAGCAAGAGCATCGGCTTCGTGCCGATTCCCTTCTTCTTCCTCGTCGCGCTCACCGTGGCCATGGAGTGGTGGCTGTACAAGACGCCCAGCGGCCTGGCGCTGCGAGGGGTCGGCCTGCATTCGGAGTCCGCGCTCCGAGTCGGCTGGAAGGTGTCGCGCATCCGAACGGGGGCGCTGTTCGTCACGACGATCGGTGCCGTCCTCGGTGGCGTCCTCCTCGCCAGCCAGGCGGGGGCAGGTGCGAACAACGTCGGCTCCACGTACGCCCTCCCCTGCTTCGCCGCGGTATTCCTCGGCGGCGCGGTCATGACGGGCGGCCGCGGATCGTTCGTCGGCGCGTTGCTCGGCGCGCTCTTCCTCGCCGAGATCAACAATGTGGTGCCATTGCTGGAGATCGAGCCCTCCTGGCAGCAGATCCTTTACGGCCTGGTCCTGCTCATGGCCATCGCGGCGTACGCCGTGCTGGACCGGGTGCGGGCACGGTCCTTGCGCCGAGCCTGACCAGCGTCACCAGCCCGTGCGGACACGAACCCGAGAGTGACGGACTATGAGCAGCGCAACCGCGACCGACCATCAGACGATCTTCATCGGCGGCGCCTGGACGTCGCCCGCGGGCATCGAGCGCATCGATGTCGTCTCGCCGTGGACCGAGAAGGTCATCGGTTCCGTGCCGTCATGCTCGCGCGAGGACGTCGACCGTGCGGTCACCGCAGCCCGGCAGGCCCTGGAGTCCGGACCGTGGCCGGCGACGCCGCTGGACGACCGCATCGCGCTCGTGCGGAGGTTCCGAGAGCGGCTCGTCGCGACCTCCGGGGAGCTGGCGCAACTCATCACCGACGAGATGGGTGCACCCATCACCCAGTCCCGGAACATCCAGGTGACCAACCCTGTGCGCATCCTGGACGCCTACCTGGAGGCCGTGCAGCACTACCCCTTCCGGACGATCCGTCGCTCGGAGTTTGGTCAGGCTCTCGTTACGCGCAACCCCGTCGGTGTCGTGGCTGCCGTCGTCCCCTGGAACGTGCCCGCTTCTCTCGTCATCCAGAAGGTCGTGCCGGCGCTCCTCACCGGGTGCACCGTCATCCTCAAGCCGGCACCAGAGACCCCGCTCGACGCCTACCTCGTCGTCCGGCTCCTCGAGGAAGCCGGTTGTCCGCCCGGGGTCGTCAACCTCGTGCCGGCGGACCGGGAGGTCAGCGAGTACCTCGTCACGCACCCCGGTGTCGCGAAGGTGACGTTCACGGGGTCGAGCGCCGCCGGCCGGCGCATCGCCGAGCTCGGGGGCAAGGACCTCCGCCGCGTGACCCTCGAGCTCGGCGGCAAGTCCGCCGCAGTGATCCTCGACGACGCCGACCTCGACTCGGCCACCGAGGCGCTGCGCATGGGCTCTTTCCGCAACAACGGCCAGGTTTGCACGCTGAAGACCAGGCTGCTGGTGCCCAAATCCCGGCACCACGCCTTTCTCGAGCGGCTCGTCGCGCTCGTCGAGGACATGCCCGTCGGGGACCCGAACGACCCCGACACCCATATCGGCCCGCTCGTCAGCAGCCGCCAGCGTGACCGGGTCGTGGGCTACATCCGGTCGGGTATCGAGGAAGGGGCCACCCTGGTCAAGGGAGGCGAGCGGCCAGCGGGCCTCGACCATGGATGGTTCGTTGAGCCGACAGTGTTTACCGACGTGGACCCCAGCGCGACGATCGCCCAGGAGGAGATCTTCGGGCCCGTGGTCGCCGTCATCCCGTATGGATCCGTCGACGAGGCGGTGTCCATCGCGAACAACACGATGTACGGACTGAGCGGCGCCGTCTTCACCGCCGACCCCGTCCGAGGTCTCGAGGTCGCCTCGCGGATGTATACCGGCACGGTGGAGCTCAACGGTTCTCCGGCCGGATTCCAGGCGCCGATGGGCGGGGTCAAGATGAGCGGTATCGGCCGTGAGTTCGGGCCCGAGGGCCTGGACCCCTTCGTGGAGACGAAGGCGATCGGGGTGCCGGCGGACCTTGCGGACACATTGGATGAACGCCTTGTCCCGGGGCGGCCGGCAGGACGTCGTTCTGCATGATCTACGTCTCAGCGCGACTTTTGCGGCGTCAGCCAGAGCCGTCGAGGTGTCCGGTTCTGTCTATGCTGTAGGCAGTTAAGTGTCAGACAGTGCAGGTTTCTTGAGTGAACGGACGGACAGGTGGCGCGCGTGACGAAAACCAAGGCTGACGGCGGGCGGCCCGTGTTCACGGCCAAGCAGGTGCTCCGGCCGCGCGCCCAGGTCGAGCAGCAGATCAAGGAAGCTATCCTGTCGGGCCAGTTCGCCCACGGCGACAAGCTTCCCGCCGAGACCCAGCTCGCCGAGCAGTTCGGGGTCAGCCGGCCCACGGTCCGCGAGGCCCTCGGCTCGCTGGTCAGCGCCGGTCTCATCCGGAAGATCCCCGGCGTGGCGGGCGGCAGCTTCGTCAACAGCGTGACCACCGCCTCCCTCAGCCGCACCCTGGGTGACTCCCTCGACACGATCCTGCGGCTCGGTGAGCTCGACATTGAGGAGATCACGATCGTCCGCCGGGTGCTCGAGATCCCTGCCGCTCGGATGGCTGCCGACCACCGCACCCTCGATCATGTCGCACGGATGCGTGCCGTCGTCGACAAGCAGCGCAAGACGACGATCGACGACCCGGAGATCCCCAATTACGACATCGAGTTCCACTCCACCGTCGGTGAGGCGTCCGGCAATCGGCTGCTCGGGTCGTTCGTGCGCGCCTTGCACTCGGCGACCGCGCCGGTCCGCTACCTCGAGGTGACGCCGCAGGTCGCCCGCAACGGGATCAAGCAGCACACGGCCATCGCATCCGCGATCGAGGCCGGAAACGCCGAGGCCGCCGCGCAGGCGATGGAGGCGCACCTCGATTACGTCCTCAAGTACTCCACGAACTGCTCCGGGACCGTCGCCGAGTGACATCGACCACGGGAGGCCGGGCCAGGCACACCGGAGCACGGTCCCGCTGATCCGCCGGGCCATGCCACGCGGCGGCCCGTCGTCATCATGGTCATTGCCGCCAGGTCGCGGCCGTGACGGCGAGTCCGGCGTCCATGGCCTCCCGCAGTGACGAGCGGCGGGCGTTACGTACGAGCCTTTTGGTCTCCCGTGCGATCTCAGGTGGCACGGCGGCCCAGCCGGTGGCGACGGCGATGGCCTCCTCGAGGTGCCCGCGCGGCTGGCACACCCGGCTCACCATGCCTTCCCGAAGTGCGCCTTCCGCGTCGAGGCGCCGGCCGGTGGTGAGCAGGTCGAAGGCCAGCTTGGGCGGGACCTGGTCCACCAGCACGGGCAGGACCACGCTGGGCACGACGGACGAGGAGAACTCGGGGAAGCCGAACGCGGCTTCCGGGGAGGCGACGACCAGGTCGGCCGCCAGTGCGAGCGCCGCGCCGCCACCGAGGGCGATGCCGTGCACCGCTGCGACGACCGGCTGGGGTTGCTCCCGAAGGGCGAGCAGGACCTCGGCCAGGAGCGCGGCCCTGACGGTCATCAGGTCCACGGCGTCGGCGCACCCGGTGAACTCCTTGACGTCCCCGCCCGCGCAGAACGCGACACCCTCGGCCGCGAGCACGAGCGCGCGCACACCCTCGTCCCGTGCGGCGTGCTCCAGCGCGCCGAGGAGCGACCGCAACAGCCCTGTGTCCAGGGCGTTGCGCTGGTCCGGGCGGTTGAGGGTCAAGACGCGGACGCCGTCGACGTCACGCACCAGCAGCGGTGCTCGCCGCGACGGCCGGTGGCTGTCTGTCGATCGGTCCTGATTGGGCATCCGGCCGCCTTTCGTGCTTACTGTCAGGCAATTGATAGTATGGCACGTACCTGATAACGTACGACCATCCGTCATCGCGAACGGCGATGCGTCCACGCGGATGAGGAGCGTCCCGGTGACACCAGTGACCCCCGACCGTCCGGCGTCCGACGACTTCGCCCGGTCCTTGCGTGAGGCGCTGCCCGTCGCCAACGTCCCGACCCTGCAGATGCTCCTTGTGCAGCTGACCGGCGACGAGTCCTGGCTCGAGGAGCCGTATCGACCGACGCGCACCCGGGGCGTGGACGACAACGACTCAGGCGGACTGCCCGAGGACGTCCAGGACCGCATCCGGGAAGCGGCGGGCGAGGCCATACTTGCCTGGCGGGCCGGCAGGCCCCCCGCGATCCTGCACCCGACCGCGGAGCAGCTCGTGAGGATGATGAGCATCTCGGTGGGCGAGGAGATCCCGGAGGACTACGGCCCCTTCATGGCGGCGAAGTTCGACGCGTTCCTGGGCGTGGCGCCGTCCCCGGTGCGGCACGAGGCTCCCGACGGCTTCTCCGTGCTCATCGTCGGTGCCGGGCTGGCGGGCATCGCCGCCGGCGTGCGGCTGTCCGAGGCGGGCGTCCCGTTCCGCATCGTCGACAAGGGCGACGGCGTCGGCGGCGTCTGGATCCAGAACCGGTATCCGGGCTGCGGCGTCGACACCCCCAGCCATCTGTACTCCTACTCCTTCGCGCAGGGCGACTGGGAACGCTACTTCGGCTCCCGCGACGAGATCGTCAGGTACTTCGAGAAGGTCGCGCGGGACCACGGGATCTTCGACGACATCCAGTTCGAGACCGAGGTCGTCGGCACCCGTTACGACGAGAACCGCCAGCTCTGGTGCTCGCAGGTGCGGCGCGCGGATGGCGCCATGGAGGTCCTCGAGTCGAACGTGCTGGTTTGTGCTGTCGGGGCGTTCGGCACTCCGAAGTGGCCGGCGATCCCCGGATTGCACGACTTCGGCGGAACACTGCTCCACACCGCCATGTGGGACGTGTCCGCGCAGCTGGACGGCAAGCGCGTCGGCATCATCGGTAACGGGGCGAGCTCGATGCAGCTCGCACCCGCCATCGTCGACCGGGTCGATCACCTGACTGTCTTTCAGCGGTCCCCGCAGTGGGCCGCGCCGTTCCCCAAGTTCCACCAGTCCCTGCCGGACGGCATCCGGTTCCTCAACCTCCAGGTCCCGCTCTACGAGTGGTGGTACCGCTTGCGCCTCAGCTGGGTCTTCGACAGCAAGGTGTACGAGTCGCTCAAGGTCGACCCCAATTGGCCGGAACCGCACCACTCCCTCAACGCAACGAACGACGGCCACCGGCGCTTCTTCACGCGCTACATCAAGGAGCAGCTCGGCGACCGGCAGGACCTCGCGCCGCGCGTCATCCCCCACTTCCCGCCGTTCGGCAAGCGCATGTTGCTCGACAACGGCTGGTTCAGAATGCTGACCCGGCCCGACGTCGAGCTCGTTGACACGCCTATCGAACGAGTCGACGAGCAGGGCGTCCAGCTCTCCGGCGGGCGGCGGGTCGGCCTCGACGTCCTTGTCTGCGCCAGTGGCTTCGACGTCGCCCGTTTCCTCGCGCCCATCGACGTCTACGGCAGGGGCGGGGTCTCCGTCCGCGAGGCCTGGAACGACGACGACCCTCGCGCCTACCTCGGCACGGTGACCCCGGGGTTCCCCAACTTCTTCACGCTGTACGGCCCGAACACCGCGCTCGGCCACGGCGGCAGCTTCATGTTCGTCGTCGAGTGCCAAGTCAACTACGTGCTGTCGGTCCTGGACAAGATGTTCGCCGAAGGGGTCACCGAGGTCGAGTGCCGCGAGGAGGTGTGCGCCCGCTACAACGACCTCATGGAGGACATGCATAGCCGGATGATCTGGACCCATCCCGGCATGACCACGTACTACCGCAACTCCAAGGGCCGGGTTGTCATGAACAGCCCCTGGCGCACCACGGACTACTGGAAGCTCACCGCCGAGGCGAATCTCGACGACTTCGACGTGAAGCGGGGCCCTGACCACGGCGCCGGCCTGGTGGCGATGGCGGAGGCAGGCGAACGCGCATGACGCAGACAGCCGACCGCGAGCTGACCGGCACCCGCGCCGGCGGCACCGGCCGTTGGCTCGAGGGCATTTCGGTCCTCGCCGAGGGCAGCACGCCCGCGCTCGACGTCGCGGCGAAGGTGTTCCGCCAGTTCGGTGCCGACGTCCGCCAGGACGAGGGCGGGCACGCGGTGGCCGACATCGTCCTCGTCGACCGGATCTCCGGCCCTTCCGGGCCTCCCGGCTGGCCGGAACTCTCCGCGGCCGACTACACCCAGCAGGCCCGAACGGCGAACCGATCGGTGTGGGTCACGGCCACCGCGTTCGGGCTCGGCAGCGCTCGCGGCGACGCACGGGCCTCCGACCTCACCCTGCTCGCGTCTGGCGCGATCCTCGGCCACGCGCGGATCGGCGAAGAGTGGCCGCCCGTCACACCGCCGGGCACGGTCGCCCTCAAGCTCGTCGGCTACGTCATGGTGGTCTCGGCGCTCCACGCGCTGCACGAGGTCCGGCGCGACGGGAAACCGCGTCATGTCGACCTCTCAGCGCAGGGCGCGATCGTCGCCACCGGATTGTCGCTCGAGATGGCCCATGCCCTCGCCGACTGTCCTGACGAGGGCGGGACGGCCCGCTACGGCGCGCCGTCCGGCTTCTACGGCTGCCTCGACGGTGCCGTGTACGTCCTGGTCCTCGAGGAGCACCAGTGGGCTGCGTTCCGTCGCGTCCTGACCCCGGCAGTGGACGAAGTGGCCACGCTCCAGGATGCCCGCGACCGCGCGGACTTCGTCAACGATCAGCTCCGCGCGTGGACCGCGACCCGGACCGTCGATGAGTGCGAAACCGTCTTCCAGACGGCGGGTGTTCCGTGCACCGCCGTCAACACGTTGCGGCGGCTCGTGGATCGGTCGGCTGAAGTCGGTCGTGCCATCGAGCTCACCGGCGAGGCAGCCGTCCCGCTGCCCGCCGACATCGTCGAGGTGCCGGTCCCGACGCCCCCCGCCGCGCAGGGCCCGATCCCGCTCCACGAGCTGCGCGTCCTCGACGCGGGGCACGTCCTCGCCGTCCCGCTCGCGGCCGCCTGGCTGGGGGCGATGGGTGCGCAGGTCACCAAGATCGAGGACCCGGAACGGCTCGACGTCTACCGCCGTCGCGGCCCCTTCGCCCAGGGTGTCCCCGGCGTCAACCGCAGCGCGTACTTCAACCAGCTCAACTTCTGCAAGACGTCGGTGCCGGTCTCCACGCTCGACGGCCCGGCCCCCGTCGACGTCGCCGACTTCGACGTCGTCGTGCAGAACCTGTCTCCCGGGCGCTCCCGTGCCCTCGGCGTCGATCCCGACCACTGCCTGCACGGTCCGCACGCCGCACTCGCGGTGTCCTCAAGCGGTTTCGGCCGCCGCGGCGCCTGGGCCGGTTACCGTGCCTATGGCCACAACATCCATGCCTTCTCTGGCCTGGTCGCTGCGACGCGGGACGTCCACGGCGAGATGGGAGACCTCGGCACACCGTGGGCCGATCCCCTGACGAGTGTCGCCATCGTCACCGTCGTGCTGGCCTGGTCGCTCGCGGGGACCCGGGACGTGAGCACAGGCGTCGACATCTCGATGGCCGAGGTGGGCGCCGTGCAGATCGCCGAGCTGCTCGACCACGATCCGCACGAGGCCTACGCGCCGCGTGCCGTCGGGGGCGACTTCTATGTGCGCGTGGATGGCACGCCGGACCTCGTCGCGGTAAGCCTGCACAGCGCGGACGACGTGGCGCGCTTCGAACAGGTGACCGGAGCCGCATTCATCGCGGGGATGCGCAAGGGCGAGCTCCTGCCGACGGCCGGTCCGCTCCCGGGGGACCTGGCCGACCGGCTGCGGGACGCAGGCCTGATGGCGGCACCAGTCCACGTGACGCACGAGCTGGCGCACGACCCCTTCCTCCACAGCACTGGCCTGTTCCAGGACGTCGAGAGCCGGACCCTGGGCCGCTACCGTGTCACCGGTCTGCCCTGGAGGTTCGTCGGCCGCCCGCGACCGACCCTGCAGGCCGCTCCCGAGCAGCCCGAGACGTAGCAGAAGCGAGCGGATGCCCCCGATGTCAGAGCACACCGGCTCGGACGACGTGCCCGCCGTCTCCGTGGCCGTCATGCCGGCCGAGCACGTCGCCGTCGTCACGTTCGCCAACGGCCCGTCCAACGCGCTCAGTCACGAGCTGGTGGACCGCCTGGCGTCCGTACTCGGCGCGGCCGCCGAGAACGGGGCACGGGCTGCGGTGCTGCGGACGGACGGCCGGCACTTCTGCGCCGGCGCAGACTTCTCCCGGGTGCGGCGTAGCGGTACCGCCGGTCCGCACATCAGTGAGGCCATCCCTCGGTTGTACGCCCAGCCGCTGCCGCTCGTCGCCGCCGTCCGCGGGGCCGTCGTCGGCGGGGGAGTCGGGCTGGCGCTCGCCGCCGACTTCCGGGTAGCGGCGCCGTCCTCCTACGTCGTCGCCAACTTCACCCGCCTGGGCATCAACCCCGGCTTCGGCCTGACCCTCACGCTGCCGCGACTCCTCGGCCCGCAGCGCGCCGCAGCGCTGCTCTACACCGGACGCCGGGTGGACGCCGCCGAGGCCCTCGCGCTGGGACTGTTCGACGACGTCGTCGACGACGACGCTGTCGATACCGTCGATGCCGTCGCCCTGGCGCTGGCGGCGTCCGTCGCGAGCGGGTCGCCGCTGGCGCTGCGGGCCACTCGCCGGCTCCTGCGCTCCGACCTCCTCAAGGCACTGCCGGCCGTCCTCGAGCGCGAACGGGCTCAGCAGGAACCGCTCTTCGCCACAGAGGACTTCCGTGAGGGCGTCCAGGCGTGGCGGGACAAGCGCCCACCGAGGTTCGCTGGCGCGTGACCGCACCTGTCACCGCGCCGGCCGACCGGGCCGTCCCCCTCCTCGCGCCCTTGCGGCACCGCGCGTACGCCGTGCTCTGGGGAGGTGTGGCCGCCGCCTTCCTGGCGCAATGGATGATTCCCGTCGCCGCGCAGTGGTACCTCGTCTCCGCCCCCGGTGGCGCGCCGCTGGTCCCGCTCGTGCAGGCGGCGATCAGCCTGCCGATGGCCCTAGGTGCCGTCCCCGCCGGCGTGCTCGCGGACAACTTCGACCGTCGCCGCATGGTGGTCGTCGTCCAGGCCATCGCGCTCGTTGCCGAAATGATGCTGGTCGCGCTCACGGTGCTGGGGCTGCTCGTGCCGGTCGCCCTGTTCGCGCTCCTGGCGATCCTGTCCTGCAGCATCGCCTTCACGTACACGCCGCTGAGCTCCATGATCCCCGACCTGGTGGACCGCGAGTCCATCCCGCCTGCCGCGGCGCTGCTGGCGATCGCCACGAACTCCACGCGCATCGTGGGCCCGGCGCTGTCGGGCGTCGTCATCGGGTTCGCCGGCGTGCAGGCGGGGTTCGCGGCCTCGGTCCCGCCTACCGCCGCTCTCATCGTCGTCATGTCCCGCTGGCGCCCCCGCCGCCGGTCCCGCCTGGCGACCCGGGAGCGGTTCATGCCCGCTGTGCGCAGCGGGTTCCATTTCGTCCGGCACTCGCCGCAGGCCCTCAAGCTCACCGTCCGCGCCCTGTGGTTCACCGCCGGAGTGGTGGGCCTCATCAGTCTCCTGCCGCTGGTCGCCACCCGGCTTGGTGCCGGTTCCGCGCAGCTCGGGCTTCTCCTGGCCGGCCAGGGGGTGGGCGCCGTCCTCGGAGCGGTGACGCTTCCCTCGATGCACCGGGCGACGACCCTGAACGGCATCGTCGCCGTGGGGTTCGTCGTCGCGGGCGGCGCCCTGCTCGGCGTCGCCCTGACAGGCCGGTTGCTGATGGTCGGGGTGTTCAGCGTCGCGGCGGGATGGGCCTGGACGACTGCGCTGGCCACGATCCAGGCGGCGATGCAGATGTACCTGCCGGCATGGGTGCGTTCCCGGGGCCTGGCCATCCTGCTCGTCGCCACCTACGGGGGGCAGGCCGCCGGCGCGCTCGGGCTGGGCGCCGTGGCCAACGGCGTCGACACTCGGTCCGGGCTGTTCGCCGGCGCTGCCGTGCTGCTCGCCGGCGCCGGGCTCGCAGTGTGGTGGCCGCTCAAGGACCTGCCCGATGTCGACCGCTCGCGGGCCAGCAGCTGGCACAGCCCCGAGCTGCTCGTAGACCCACACGAGCTCGGAGGACAGGTTCAGGTGCGCGTGTCGTACACCGTGCCGGCGGATCGGCAGGACGATTACCTGGCCGCGATGCACGTGCTGCGGCGGGTACGGCTGCGGACCGGCGCGATCCGATGGCAGATGCTGCGTCACGCCGGGATTCCGGACCGCTTCATCGAGGAGTTCACCGTCGGTTCGTGGGCCGAGTACGAGCAGCAGATGCTCGACCGGGCAGTCGTCTACGACCGGCAGCTCGAGGCCCGCGCGGCGTCCTTTTCGACGACGGGCGTCGAGACGCACTACCTGCTGCGGATGGAGACCGCGGACCAGTGACGCGGGCCCGGCATTGAAGGGGGCCCGGACGAGAGGAGCACCTGCATGAGCATCGACCTGGCGAGGGTTACCGCGCATATCGAGATCAGCGACGCCCTGGCGCGCTACTGCCAGGGCGTGGACCGCCGGGACTGGGATCTCGTGCTCTCGGCGTACCACGCGGACGCGCACGATTCCCACGGCATGTTCGCCGGCACGCCCGCCGAGCTGGTCGAGTGGATGAAGGGCAACCACGAGCACGTGAGCTCGTGCATGCACGTCATGACGAACGTCCGCATCGAGGTCGCGCCCGACGACCCGTCACTCGCCCGCGCCGAGAGCTACATCCTCAGTCACAAGATCATCTCTTCGGTGGAGCACGACCCGTTTCTTCGGGACAGCGGTGCGCAGGGCGCGATCCACCGCACGATCGCCTGCCGCTTCGTCGACACCCTGGAAAACCGTCCCGGTGTCGGGTGGCGCATCAAGACCCGCACGGTGGTGTACGAATGGGCGCGCGTCGACCCGGACGACGCCTTCGTCCCGATGGACCCGAACCTGCTCTACTCGCGACGGGACAAGGACGACGTCCTCTACGCGCCACTCGTGCGGCGGTGAGCTCGCCCCACTTGGTCTGCCATGCACCCTGGAGAGACACATGAACAGACTCCAAGGCAAGGTTGCCGTCGTCGTCGGCGCGGGGCAAAGCCCCGGCGCCAGCATCGGCAACGGGCGGGCCACCGTCGTCCGGTTCCTCCAGGAAGGGGCCCGCGTCCTCGCGGTGGACCGCGACGTCGACTCCGCCCGGGAGTCCGTCGCCCAGGTGCCCGACCGGGACGGGTTCGCGACGGCGGCCGACACCGCCGACAGCGTGTCCCTCGAGGCCGCGGTCGGCGCAGCGCTCGACCGCTGGGGGCGCATCGACGTCCTGCACTACAACGTCGGCGTCAGCCTCGCAGGCGGCGACCAGCCGCTCGACGGCATCAGCGACGAGGCCTTCGACCGTGTCATGTCCATCAACCTGCGCGGCGCGGTGATGGCGGCGAAGTACGTCGAGCCGGTCATGCGTGCCCAGCGTTCCGGCGTCGTCATCAATGTCTCCTCTATCTCCGCCATCGAGACCACAGCCACGGGCGTCGCCTACCGGGCAAGCAAGGCCGGCCTGGTTGCGTTCACCCAGCAACTCGCCATCCGCAACGCCGAGTTCGGGATCCGGGCGAACTGCATCCTGCCGGGGCGGATGGAGACGTCGATGGCGGTCGACGAGCGCTCCCGGCGTACCGGCCGCCCTCGCGAGGAGATCATCGCCGAACGCCGCAGCCTCATCCCCCTGCAGGGCCACGTCGGGACGGGCTGGGACGTCGCCCACGCCGCCGTCTTCCTCGCCTCCGACGAGGCGGCCTTCATCACCGGGGTGTCGCTCCCCGTCGACGGCGGCGCGCTGGTCAAGATCGGCTGACTCCCGCCGCACCGCGGCCGGTCATAGCGGCCGGTCATAGCGGAGCCGGTCAGCCGCCGGAGGCATGACGGGACAGCTGCTCCACGGCCGCGCGCAGGCTGGCCGCGATGTCATCCGCCTTGTCCTGCATGCGCGACTTCGGCCCGGCCAGTGCGATCGCGACGGTCACAGGGGACGTCCCGCTCACGAGCGGCGTCGCGATCCCCATGTGGCCGGCCGGCGTCTCCCCGACGTTGAGGCCGATCCTGCTCTCGCGGACTTCGGCCAGCTCCACCCGGATCGCCTTGGCCTCGGCGGCGGCATGGTGGCGTCGCAGGTACGCCTCCAGACGCCGGTCGGCCATGAAGGCCAGGAGCACCTTACCGGCGCTGCGCGGCCACAGCTCGAGGCGGCGGTGGAGCTGCGGGGCCGCCCGGATGAACGCCTCCGACTCCACGGAGTCGACGTAGACCAGCGAGTCACCCACGAGGGTGCCGACGAAGGCCGTCTCGTCCCACTGACGCGAGAGCTGTTCCAACGTGTGCCGGTACAGGGCCGGCACCGTCGTGCTGGTCGCTGCCAGCAGGCTCGACACGGCCGGGCCGGCGAAGTAGCGGCCCTCCGCCTCGCGCAGGTATCCCTCGGCCACCAACCCCTTCGTCAGCCCGTGGACCGACGACTTGGGCGCCTCGATGGCCGCGGAGACGTCCCCCAGGCGCATGCCACGCGGTTCGCTGGCGAGCACGAGCTCGAGAATGGCCATGACGCGCGCCACCGTCCGGTGCTCGGCCGCAGGAGCTGCGCCGGCGGGCTCCCGAGCGACCATGCCGCGCAACCCCTCTCTGACCTGCCACGTCGCAGCAGCCCGTGGACGACGTCATCCTAGGCGGCGAGCGGGCGCGTCAGGCGACCGGAACGTCCACCCGGCAGGTCATGATCGCCGCGCGCGGCTCGTTCTTGCGCAGCACCGGGTCCAGCTCCGAGGGCGCCGTGCACAGGAACAGCGTTCGCCCGTCGCGGCCGCCGAGGTCGACGCAGAAGCAGTTCTGGTCGCCGGTATAGACCTTGTCGACGATCTCGCCGCCGGGCATCACGCGTAGTGCGTACTGCTGGGTGAAGTCGGCGACCCAGAGGGCGCCCTCGGCGTCGACCCGAGACACGCCGTCGGGGGCGACGACGAGCTCCTTGTACCGCTCGTCGAGGTCGGTGGACTTCGGCAACGGTCCGAACGTGGCCCAGTCACGCCGGTTGACGAGCTCGCCGTCGGCATTGATGTCGTACTGCGAAAGGCGGTTGGCGAAGCTCTCCGCCACGACGTACGTGCCGTCCACGAGCCGGCAGCCGTTGGGGAAGTACGACGGCTCGCCGGTGCGGGTGACTTGGCCGTCCGGAGTGATCTTCATGAGCGGCGCGGCACCGACCGGCTCGTCGAGGTAGAGGTCGAACCCGAAACAGCCGGCGTAGGCGGTCCCGTCGGCAGTCGTCAGGATGTCGTTGCACCACCCCTTCGCAAGGCCGGAGAGGTCGGCGTGGACCACCCAGGTCCCGTCGAGCTCGCGGCGGACCACCTGCTGGATGTTCTGCAGCACCACCAGGAGCCGGCCGTCCGGCAGCCAGGCCAGCCCGACGGGGATCGCGTCGAACTGGCCCTCCAGCCGCAGGTCGGAACCGTCCTCGAGGCACGACATGACCCTGTGGTTGTACAGGTCGCTGAACCACACCCGGCGGTCGTGCCAGCGGAGCCCCTCCGTGAGGGTGAATCCGTCGGCGAGCGTCGTTGCGTCGGCCATCTCGGCTCCTTGTCCGGGTCGCACGGGCTTGGGGATGTCGGCCGCGGCTGGGCGGGCTGGCCGCCTGCCTCTTCCGCATGTTGTCGAATGTATGACATTATCGGCTCTGCCTCAATGATGACGAGCAGACAGGAGCGGCGTCGGTGCAGCCAGCGCAGCGGCCGGACGCCGCGGCGTGGCGGGACGCCTCCACCCGGTCGTGCCTCGACTCTCTCAGCCCCGCGGAGAACGCCCATGCTTGATCTCGAGAAGCTCACGCCGCACGTGTGGCGCGCCACCCTAGTCTCGCGCGAGGACAGGAACGCGCTGTCCGCTCAGATGCGGGGGATGCTCCTCCAGGCCGCCGGCGACGTCGAGGCCGGCGGTGGCAAGGTCCTCGTCGTCCGGGGCAGCGAAGGCGTGTTCTCGTCCGGGTACAAGCTCGACCCCGAGGTCATGCGGCCTTCATCGGTCATGGAGGACCGGGCACGGCTCGTCGACGTGGCTGAGTTCCACCGGAGGTTCCGTCAGGTCCGGGTCGTGACGATCGCCGAGATCGCCGGCTATTGCGTCGCGGGTGGCACCGACTTCATGGTGGCCAACGACATCGCCGTCGCGGCCGACGACGCGACGATCGCCGTGCCCAACGTCCGCGGCGTGGGGATCACCCTCCTGCTGCCGTTGTGGTCCTGGCTCGTCGGCCCGCAGCGCGCCAAGCTGCTGGCGCTGACCGGCGACCCGATCCGTGGCGACGAGGCGGCCGCGATGGGGCTCGTCGCGGCGTCCGTCCCCGGGGACGCGCTCGAGGACACGGTGCTCGCCCTGGCCGAGCGCATCGCGCTGATGCCGGCCGAGCTGCTCGACGTCGTGAAGCAGTCCCTCAACGTGGTGTGGGACGGCGCCGGGATGACCTCGGCCCTCATCCGGGCGGCAGAGCTCGATGCGCTGTCGCACGCGTCCGAGCCGGTCGTCAGCTTCTGGGACGACGTGGTCGAGAACGGGGTGCGGACCGCGGTGCGGGCGCGGGACGAACCCTTCGCCGGCGGCCGCATCCTCGACCTGCTCAAGATGGGACCCGGCCCGGAGCCTGGCGAGCAGGCGATCTGACCGGGACGTGACGAAGGCCCGGCCGCGGCGACGGGCATGTCGCGCGGCCGGGCCTTCGGCGTCGTCGGGTCAGTCCCGCCGCAGCGGGAAGGACGTGTACACCAGGACCGCCGGCGTGCCGGAGGTGTTCCGCCAGTCGTGGACATGGCCGGACATGACGACGCTGTCGCCCGCGTGCAGCGTCACCTCGCCATCCTCCAGGACGAGGTCGATATCGCCGGACACCAGCGTCAGCACGTGGCGGTTGTCGTCGTCGTGCAGGTTCGCCGTCCAGTCGGCCGCGGACGCCAGCGGCGCCACGGTGAGGACTCGGACCAGCGCACCGGCGCCGGGGGGCTCGATGTCGATGTCCCCGGTTCGCAGACCGTCGTCGGCGACGGCGCCGGGGACCCGATCCTGAGACCAGATCTCCTGGACGACGAAGCCGGTGAGCGGCTCGGTCTGTGCCATGTCCTCCGCATCGGCCACCACGGCCGAACGCCCCTGCGGCTCAAGGCCCACGATGATGCGGCGGTTCGCCCAGCTGGTCATCGCCATCCCACTTCGTTCGCCCGTTCCCCTGTCGCATACAGCCTTCATACTGTCAGACTGATTCACCATTGTCATGAACGGCCAGGCGGCGACGAAGCCTAGGAGGAACGTGTGGAGCTGGCGGGTAGGACGGTCGTCATCACGGGCGGGTCGCGGGGCATCGGCAGCAAGCTCGCCGTGCGTCTCGGCCGGGAACAGGCGAACGTCGTCGTCAACTACAAGAAGAACGAGAAGGCGGCCGATGCAACCGTGGCCGAGGTCGAGGCGGCCGGCGGCAACGCTCTCGCCGTCCAGGCCGACGTCGCCGAGGTCGGCGACGTCGAGCGGCTGGTCGTCAGCGCCGTGGAGCGCTTCGGAACTATCGACGTTCTGGTGGCGAATGCCGCGGCGAGCGCCTTCAAGCCGCTGGCCGCGATCCACCCGCACCACGTCGAGAAGACGATGGGCATCACCGTCAACGGGTTCCTCGAACTGGTCCGGCAGGGCACCCCGCACATGCCACGGGGCGGCCGGATCCTCGCGGTCTCGGGCTGGGACAGCTTCCGGGTGCTGCCCGGGCACGGGCTCCTCGGCGCGGCCAAGGCGGCCATGGAGGCGCTCGTGAAGTACCTGGCCATCGAACTCGGTCCGGCGGGCATCACCGCGGTGGGCCTTTGCCCCGGGCCGATCGACACTGACTCGTTCCGGACCTACGCCGGTGACCGCTGGGATTGGTACGAGAAGAACTGGCTCGCCATGACGCCGGCCGGCCGTTTCCCGTCCCCGGAGGAGTTCGCGGACATCATGGCGTTCCTCTGCGCGCCGGCCAGCGTCCCCATCAACGGCCAGACCATCGTGGCCGACGGCGGCCTGTCCCTGGCCACCATGCCGACGGCGATGGGCTGACCAGAAGGGAAGCCGACACGAGCGCGGTGTGTCGATCAGCGGCGCGTGTGGTGCTCCATCACGGCGATGACGCTGCGCCGCACCGGCTCGGTAGCGATGAGATCCACGTTGGCGGCGTAGCTCTCGCGCAGCGCGGCCTCAAGCGCCTCGGTGTGCGCGCCGCGGACGACCGCCTTTGTGCGGGCGAAGGTCAGGGCACCCCCGCGCGCCAAGGCGGCCGCTTCCGCGGCTGCCACCGACATGAGCTCCTCGGGGGCGCAGATGCTGTCCACGAGGCCGATCCGTGCCGCTTCGTCGGTGCCCACCAGCCGGCCTGAGGCGAGCAGCTCGATCGCCCGCGCCGGCCCGAGGAAGAGCGGCAGGAGGAAGGCGCCGCCTGCGACGGGCACCATGCCGAGGTTGACGTAGCTTTCCGCGAACCGCGCACCGGTGGCTGCGACGCGCCGGTCGCACGTGAGCGCGAAGTCGAGGCCGCCCGCCGTGGCTGCGCCGTTGAGCGCCGCCACGACGGGCTTGGGGCAGGCCCACAGGGCCCGCACGGTCGCCTGGACGGCCGGCATCCAGACGTCCGCGAGGTAGGCCATGAGACCATCCGCGCCGTCGGAGGTGTAGACGGCGTGCATCTCCTGGACGTCCGCGCCGGCGCAAAACACCGACCCGGTCCCCGTGATGACGACCGCGTCGACGTCGTCCCGGACGGCGAAGTCGCGGACCGCGTCACCGAGCTCGGTGACGGTCTGCGGAGTCACGGAATTGCCCCGTCCGGGCCGGTTGATCGTCACGAGCGCGAGCCGGCCGTCAGTCCGGGTCTCGATGTCACTCATGCGAGGTGATCACCTTCACGTGGTCGGGCCGGGTCCCGGGTGCCACGACCCATCCGGCGATGGTGCGCTTCGCCTCCCCGCGGGCGAGCTTGGCCTCGCCGGAGGCACGCGGGAGAGGCTGGGCGGTGAGGAACACGTGGCGCGGCCGTTTGAAGCCGGCCAGCCGGGCGCGCAGCCACTCCAGCAGGTCCGGCCCGTCCCCGGGCGTCAGGTCCGGGGCGTGAACCAGTGCTGCGGGCGTCTCGCCCCACATCGTGTCGGGAACGCCGACGACGACGGCCTCGATGACGTGCGGGTGCGCCTCGAGCGCCCGCTCGATCTCGACCGGCTGGATGTTCGTCCCGCCGGTAATGATCGTCTCCGAGGCCCGTCCGAGGATAAAGATGCGGCCCTCGTCGTCGAACGAGGCGATGTCCGAGGTCCGCCACCACCCGTCGGGCAGCTGCCGGCGCTCGAACTCGTCCTGGGCGCCGAGGAGCCCGATGGCGCGGCTGACGGTGCGGACGACGAGTTCGCCGAGAACGCCCGGCTCCGGGTAGGGCGCCACCTGGTCTGCGACGAGGAGCGAGAACTCGACGCCAGGGACGGGCCGGCCGATGGAGGGCCACAGTTGCGGATTGCGCATCTCCTCGCGGCTCACCAGGGTCGTGGACGCTGGCGCCTCCGTCTGCCCCCAGCTCTGCGCCAGAGCATCCGTGTATTCGCTGACCACCTCGAGTGCGGGGATGGCGGCCGGCTCACCGGCGAGCATCAGGCACGAGAGTCGTGACTCGCGCAGAGCGCCGAGCCGTACCGACTCGCTCATCCGCCGTAGCATGGTCGGCACGGCGAACATCCAATCGATGCCGAGGTCCCGCACCGCCTCGAGCGTCTCGTCGGCGTCGAACCGCGGCAGGACCACGTTCGTCCCGCCTCGGAGCAGGGTGGGCAGGACGCTCCAGCCGCCCGCGTACACCAAGGGCGCAACGTGCAGCGTGCGCGGGCGCAGCGCCGGCGAGCTCGCGCACATCGCCCAGGTGTTGCCCAGGATCGCCGCGCGGGCGCCGCGGTGCGAGATGGCGATCCCCTTGGGGGTGCCCGTCGAGCCCGAGCTGAACCTGATGTGGTAGACATCCTCCGGTGCCACGGGAACGGCCGGGGACGTGGCAGAGCCGTGGTCCGTCAACGCGTCGAACGCCACCCACCCCGGGCGGTGTCCGATGACCACGCGAGCGGGACCCTCCTCCTGCGGGCTGCGCACGTCGTCCAGCGCAGAGGCCGTGGCCTCATCCGCGACGACGAGCCGCACGTCGGCCAGCTCGAGGCAGCGCCACATCTCGGTCGCCGTGAGCCGGTGGTTCAGCGGAACCTTCGCCAGGCCCGCCTTGAGAAGGGCGAACTCGAGGACCACGTACTCCAAGTGGTTGCTCGCCGCGTACGCCACGCGTGCGCCCGCACCGAGCCCCAGACCGACGAACGCGTTGGCGAGCCGCGACGACAGCGTTCGCAGGTCGGCGACGGACACACGTCGGGTCCCGCTCTCGACGGCCGTGAAGGCACCTGGGAGCCGCTCGATCTGCTGCATCAGACCGACGACCGTGGCGGCCGATTCCACGTGTCCTCCCAGTCGTGTCAGGCGTCGGTGCGCGCCGGAGGACCCACCATAGCGGAGACATTGACAGCCGTGAAGATGTCAGACATATTGACGCCATGTCAGCCGTCGTGGTCGTCACCGGTGCAGGTCGCGGCCTGGGGCAGGCCATCGTCATGGACCTGGCGGCGCGCGGAGCGCGGCTCGTGCTCGCGGGGCGCTCGGAGAAGCACCTGCGCAGGACCGAGGCGGACGTGGTGGCGAGCGGGGGCACCGCGCTGGTCGTCGCCACCGACGTCGCGGACGGTGCGTCCGTCGAGCGTCTGTTCGCCCGCACGGTGGACGCCTTCGGTCGGGTGGACGTCCTGGTCAACAACGCCGGCGTCACCCACGAGGCCCGGCTGGCCGACCTGGACGACGCCGACTGGGACCGGGTCGTCGACACCAACCTGCGCGGGCTGTTCCTGTGCAGCCGGCAGGCGGCGCGTGCGTTCGCCGCCGCCGGCTCGGGCCGCGCGGTGAACATCGCGTCCGTCTGGGGCCTGCTCGGCCGGCCGGGCTTCAGCGCCTACTGCGCATCCAAGGGCGCGGTCGTGAACTTCACCCGGTCGGTCGCCGCCGAGTGGGCGCGCTTCGGCGCGCAGATGAACTGCGTCGCACCGGGCTACTTCGCCACCGACATCAACGCCGACTTCCGGGCCGATGCCGAGGCCGTGACGAAGGTGCTGCGCCGCGTACCCGCCCGCCGGATGGGTGAGCCGTACGAGCTGGCGAACCTCGTCACCTATCTCGCGCTGGACGCGCCCGCCTACCTGACGGGCCAGACCATCGCCATCGACGGCGGCGAGTCGAGCGTCTGAGGAGACGAGATCGTGAGAGAAGCGGTGATCTGCGACCCCGTCCGAACCCCGGTGGGCCGCTACGGTGGCGTCTTCCGGGACGTCGCCGTGACGCACCTGGCCGCGACGGTCGTCAGGGGCCTGGTGGAGCGGACGGGCATCACGTCCGGCGACGTCGACGACGTCGTCTTCGGCCAGGGCTACGCCAACGGGGAGGCCGCCGCGATCGGCCGGGTCGCTGCGCTCGACGCCGGCCTGGAGGTGACCGTGCCGGGCATCCAGGTCGACCGGCGCTGCGGATCCGGCCTGCAGGCGGTCCTCTACGCGTGCATGACGGTCATGACCGGTGGCGCCGACCTCGTCGTCGCCGGCGGCGCCGAGAGCATGAGCAACGCCGAGTTCTATCTGCCCAACGTGCGGTGGAACGCCGGTGGCCAGCCGAAGGTGCTCGACCGGCTCGCCGAACCGCGCCGCAACTCCGGCGGCAAGCGGTTCCCCGTCGCCGGTGGCATGATCGAAACGGCCGAGAACCTGCGGCGGGAGTACGGCATCAGCCGGCTCGAGCAGGATGCCTGGGCCGTTCGGTCGCACGAACGCGCGGTCGCCGCCATCGCGCAGCGCCGCTTCGCGGACGAGACCATTCCCGTGGCCGTCCCCCAGCGCAAGGGCGACGACGTCGTCGTCACGACCGACGAGCACCCCCGCCCCGGCACGACGGTCGAGGCGCTCGCCCGGCTCGTCCCGATGCTGCTGAACAGCGACCCCGATGCCACGGTGACGGCGGGCAACTCCAGCGGGCAGAACGACGCCGCCGCGGCCGCGATCGTCACGACCCGGCAGCGAGCCGAAGCCCTCGGGTTGCGTCCTCTGGCCCGGCTCGTCTCCTGGTCGCTCGCCGGCGTCGAGCCGCACCGGATGGGGATCGGCCCCGTGCCCGCCACCGAGCGGGCCCTGGACCGCGCAGGACTCACGATGGCCGACCTCGACCTCATCGAGCTCAACGAGGCCTTTGCGGCGCAGGTCCTCGCCTGCTTCCGAGGCTGGAAGCTCACCGACGACGACCTCGAGCGGGTCAACGTCAACGGGTCCGGCATCTCCCTCGGCCACCCGATCGGTGCCACCGGGGGGCGGATCCTGGCCAACCTGCTGCGCGAGCTCGACCGCCGTGACGCTCGCTACGGGCTGGAGACGATGTGCATCGGCGGCGGGCAGGGCCTGGCCGCGATCTTCGAACGCATCGCCGCGTGACAGGGATGGCCCCCACGGTGCGGATCAGGTACCTCAGCCTGTCGAACCTGCAGCACTCCAAGAACTACTTCCCGTTCCTGCGAGGTTACCTCGACACCGTCGCCTCTCCCGGCACGCAGATCGAGATTTGCGGCGCCCGCGTCGGCCGGATCGACAGCTACCGGTTCTGGGAGCTCCTCGACACCGTCTCGATCCTCGACTCGGTGCTCGACGCCGAGCGCCAGGGCTTCGACGCCGTCGCCATCGGCAACATTCTCGATCCAGGGCTGCGCGAGGCCCGGTCCATGGTCGACATCCCCGTGCTCGGACTCGGCGAGACCTCCATGCTCTCCGCCTGCATGATGGGCAGCCGGTTCGGGCTGGTCGGCGTGAACCCGTTCTTCATCGGCCGGTTCGAGGAGAACGTCTCCCGGTATGGCCTGCATCAGCGGCTCGCCGGCATGGAGTCCATGGACCTGACGCCCCACGAGCTGGACGCCTGCTTCTCGGACGAGTCGCGCAAGGCGCACGCGATCGACTCCTTCGTCGAGGCTTCCCGCACCCTGCTGCGCGCCGGTGCCGAGGTCATCGTCCCGGCCGGCGGGCGCATCGTCGCCTTCCTCAACGCCAACGGGGTCCGCGACGTCGACGGCGCCCTCGTCCTCGACGGGACGGCGACGCTCGTCGCGATGACCGAGGCAGCGGTGCGGATCCGGCAGGCAGCGGGGGGCTTCGTCAGCCGGCGTCGCCTGTATGCGCGGGCCAGTCCCGAGGTGACCGCGGCCGCTGCGGCGCAGTACGCCGCGAGCTACAACGTTCCCGCCCTCATGGCGCTGGCCGCCCCGACGAGCTCCACCGAGGCCGCCGACGCAGTCCCCCCAATCGACCCGCCGACGCCGGAGTGAGCCGCGTGGAACCGATCGTCTACCCGTTGAGCAAGCAGCAGCCCTTCGTCTCCAACTCGCAGCGGCTGCGCGAGGTGTCACCGGCGCTCGCCGACGCCTTCAGTGCGCTGCGCACCGCTGCGGACACCCACGCCACGCTCGACGCCAAGCAGCGCGAGCTGTGCTTGCTCGCCGGTTTCGCCGCGACGAAGAATCAGGGGGGCTTCCGGGTGCATTGCACCCGCGCCATCGAGGCCGGGGCCACCGTGCCGGAGCTCGAGCAGGTCGTCCTTCTCATGCTCGGCACGACCTTGGGGCTCGCACCAACGGTCGAGGAGCTCATCTGGCTCCACGACGAGCTCGGCTGACCCGCGCTCGATCCACGCCACGACACCAGGAGCACCCCTCATGCCCGCCGCATCGCCCAAGGTCGCGCTCATCGTCGGCGGCGGCTCCGGCATCGGCCGCGCTACCGCCCTGGCGCTTGCCGGGCGCGGTGTGCGCACGCTCGTCGCGGACCTGTCGGCCGACGCCGTGCGCGACCTCGCGACCTCACACAACGGGATCGAGACCGTCGAGGACCGCTCCTGGGACGCCACGGATCCTGCCGCCTGCAACGACCTCGTCGACGCTGCGCTCGCCATCGGCGGCCGGCTCGACATCGCCGTCACCACGGTGGGGTGGACGGCGATGACGCGGTTCCTCGACGAGACACCCGACTACTGGCGCCGGATCGTCGACGTCAACCTCATGTCGGCGATCTACCTGTGCGCCGCCACGGGGAAGGCCATGTCCGCCACCGGCGGCAGCATCGTCCTGACCTCGTCCGAGGCCGGGAAGGTCGGCACCTCGGGGGAGTCGGTGTACGCGGCGAGCAAGGGCGGCATCATCGCGCTCGCAAAGTCACTCGCCCGGGAGTTCGCCCGCTACGGCATCCGCGTCAACGCCGTCGCGCCCGGCGTCACCGACACCCCGCTGCTCGCCAGCCAGGCCGGAGAGGACACCCTCGCGAGCATCATCAAGGGCGTTCCCCTGCGCCGCCTCGGGCAACCGGAGGAGATCGCCGCCGCCATCGCCTTCCTCGCGCTCGACGAGGCCAGCTACATCACCGGCCAGACGCTCTGCGTGGGCGGTGGCCTGACGATGAGCTCCTGACCTTGACTCGCCCGGCCCGCCAGCGTCGGCCGGGTCTCACCCGCTCGCGCGGACCCGGGCGCGCAGCCCGGCACCGGCGCGGTAGCGCGGGTCGCGGTACTCCGACCAGACGTTGTCGAGCAGCTCCAGCAGGCGGGCCTCGCCCCACTGACGTCCCCAGTCGAACGGGCCCGACGGGTAGTTGGTGCCGAGGCGCATCGCGCGGTCGATGTCCTCGGGGCTGGCGACTCCGTAGCGGGCCGCCTCCCAGGCTTCGTTGGCGATGAGGGGCAGGACCCGGCCGAGGACGAGACCGGGGGCGTCCGCCACCTGGAAGGCGCGGACTCCGGCTGCCCCGAGGGTCGCGGTGGCCCGGTCGAGCAGCGCGTCGTCGGTGCCCGCCATCGCGGTGCAGGACGCCGCCTTGAGGTCGAGCCAACGGTCGAGGACGACCACAGGCACACCGCGGTGCGCCGCCTCCTGGGCGGCCGTGAGGCCGCGGGTGACAACGACCTTCCCGGCGTCGGTCTGCAGGGCAGGGCTGTCGCCGTCCTCGTGCCGCACCGGCAGTGCGGCGCGTCGCACGAGGGCTTCGAGCTGGGCGTCGTGGCCGACGAGGACAGCTCCGGTCAGGCCCGGCCCGTCGGTGGTCCGGGGCGCTGGAACCGGACGTCGCGCACCTTCGGCGTAGTCGTAAAAGCCGCGGCCCGCCTTCCGGCCGAACCGCCCTGCCGCGACGAGCTCGGCCTGCAGCAGGGACGGCGCGAAGCGCGGGTCGAAGTTGAAGGCCTCCCACACCGTCCGCGTCACGGTGTGGTTGACCTCGACACCGATGAGGTCCATGAGTTCGAACGGGCCCATCCGGAAACCGCCCGCGCCGCGAGCCACCTCATCTACGCACTCCGGGCTCGCGACGCCTTCCTCCACCAGCCGCAGGGCCTCGCCGTAGAAGGCCCTGGCCACGCGGTTGACGACGAAGCCCGGGGCGGACCGGACGAGGGCGACCTCCTTGCCCCAGGCCCTAGCCAGGGCCGCCACCTCGGCGGCGACCTCCGGCCCGGTCTGCAGGCCGCTGACGACCTCGACGAGCCGCATGACCGGCACGGGGTTGAAGAAGTGCATGCCGACGACCCGGTCGGCACGCGCGACACCGGCCGCGATCTCGGTAACCGACAGCGACGAGGTGTTCGTCGCAAGGATGCTGCCGTCGCCGAAGTGCTCCAGGGCTTGGCCGAGCACCTGGTGCTTGACCTGGAGCCGCTCCACCACTGCCTCGATGACGAGCGTTCCCGGCACCGGGTCGCAGCCGTGCACCGAGCGCGCGTCGCGCAGCCGCGCCCGGACCGAGTCCACCGCCTTGTCACCGGCTCGTGAGAGCCGGCGCACGATCTCCTCGCGGGCAGCCGTCAGTTGGGCGGGTTGCTGGTCGACCAGCGTCACGGGATGGCCGGCGGCGAGGGCGATCTGGGCGATCCCGCGACCCATCGTGCCGGCACCGACGACGCACACTGGTTGGGGCGAACCGGTCATCGGAACAGGCCCTCCGGACGGCGTGGCCTAAGGCTCCGAGGCGTTCCCCGGCACCTTGACTTGTCGGTAAGACAATGTAGCCTCTTGTAAAGAGATAGTCAGCGTGTACGTCGGTCCGATCTGCGGGTCCACCGCTTTCCCCGTGTGGCAGCGGTCTTCCGACCTGACGGATGCGGCCATTGCTGCGCACCACCTGTCGGACTGTCGCCGCCCGGGAGCGTCTCGCATGACTTACGAAGACATCACGCTGTCCGTCCATGACGGCGTGGCTGTCGTCACGATCAACCGCCCGGACCGCGCCAACAAGTTGCGGTTCCAGACGGCCCGCGAGCTCCTGGCCGCCTTCCGGGACATCCGCGAAACGCCCGCGATCGATGCTGTGATCCTTACCGGCGCCGGCGAGAAGTTCTTCTGCATCGGCGGCGAGCACGAGGAGCTGCCCTCCCTCGACTACTCGAGCGTCATGCCCGTTATCGACCTCTACGAGTTCATCGACGCCATGCCCAAGCCTGTCATCGCCGCCGTGAACGGCTACGCCGTCGGCGGCGGCAACGTGCTCCAGGTCGTGTGCGACCTCAGCGTCGCCTCCGCGAACGCCGTGTTCCGCCAGGTCGGCCCCATGGTCGGCAGCTTCGACGCCGGATTCGGCACCTGGTACCTGGAGGAGGCGATCGGCCGCCGCCGAGCCAAGGAGATGTGGTACCTCAACAAGAAGTACTCGGCCGCCGAGGCGCTCGAGATGGGTCTGGTCAACGAGGTCACCGACGACGGCCAGGCCCTCGCCCGGGCGCTGGAGATCGCCGCGGCACTGCGCAAGCGAGGGCCCTTCGCGCTGGCGGCGCTCAAGACCGCCTTCTCCTCCCGGCACACCGGGGTCGTCGGGCAGGCGCGGCTGGCCCATGACCTGCTCCTCACGGCCTACCGAACCACCCAGGAGTGCGCGGAGCTCTCCTCATCCTTTGAGGAACGCCGGGACCCGGACCGCGAGAGGTTCAACAGATGACGCGAGACCCCGACCTGGAGCTGCTCCTGCAGGTTGCCGGACAGGTGGCGGCGGACCACGCCGGTTCCGCAGATGAGGAGGATGACGCGGCGGCACAAGACCCGCCGTCGGGCAGCGAGCGGCTGCGCGCCGCCCTGGACGACGCCGGCCTGCTGACCCTGGCCGTCGACGCCGCCGAGCTCGAGCACGCGCTGCTATGGCTCACGTCGGTCGTCAGCGCCGTCGCCGAGCACGACCCCTCGCTCGCCTTCGTGCTGGCCGCGCACTACGCAGCCGATCTCGCGGCCCTGCGGGACGGGTCTCAGACGGCGTCGGCCGGGTGGCGCACGACCGGGACCGTCGCCGCCGGCGCCGCTGGCGCGACGTGGGGCGACGGCCGGGACGTCCTCCTGCCGGGCCTGTTCGGACCGACGCGGGTCCTCGCCCTCGACGTGCCATCGATGACGCTCGCCTGGGCGCCCTCGTCCTCGCTCGGCACGGCCCGAGGCTGCCGCAGGACCGGTCTGAGTGCTGCCCGGCTGCGCAGCATCACCGTCGGCCCGGTGCAGCCGGCCCCCCGCGAGACCGCCGTTCGCGGCCTACGGGACTGGAGCCTGCTCATGTCGGCGGTCGCGCTCGGAATCGCCACGGCGGCCGCCTGCGCCTCGGAGACCTATGCGGCGCAACGCGTCCAGTTCGGCGCCGCGATCGCCACCTTCTCCGGCCTGCGGACCCTCCTGTCGGAGATGCAGGTCAAGGTCTTCTCCGTCGGCGCCATGCTCGACACCGCAGTCGTCGACGAGCTCGACGCTGCGGCGGCGCTTGAGGTGTGGGCCTGCGCGGGCCGGGCCGCCGTCGAGATCTGCCTCGACGCCATCCAGGTCCACGGCGGCTACGGCTACATCGAGGAGTACCCGGTCGCGGCGCTCCTGCGCGACGCCGTGAGCCTGCGGGCACGCGGCGGCGGCCGCCGCGTTCCGCTCGCGACCGCTGCGCTGCTGCACACCTCCGCACCGTCCGGAGCGAGCGGCCGGTGAGCGCCGGACGCCCGACTGCCCCCCACGCGGACCGCGCACACCGGTCCTGAGAAAGGCGGTGAACGCGATGCCCCCCTCCCGCGGCCGGCGCAAACCCCCGCAGTTCGTCGGGCACCAGGTCACCCGGCCCCGCGTCCAGGTGGAACAGCAGATCCGTGACGCGATCCTCTCCGGACACTTCGCCCCCGGAGAGAAGCTGCCGGCGGAGACACGCCTCGCCGAGCAGTTCGGCGTGAGCCGCCCCACCGTGCGGGAAGCGCTGGGCGCACTGGTGTCCGCGGGACTCATCCACAAGATTCCCGGCGTCGCCGGCGGAAGTTTCGTCAACAGCGTGACTGCCGAGTCGCTCAGTTCCAGCCTGAGCGAGTCCGTGGACGCCATCCTGCGGCTCGGGGCGCTCAATGTTGAGGAGCTCACCTCGGTCCGCGAGGTGCTGGAGGTCCCCGCGGCCGGACTGGCAGCCACCCATCGGACCCGTGACCACCTGCGCCGCCTGGCCTCCGTCCTGCGACGCCAGCGCACGACGACGATCGACGACCCGGAGATCCCCGAGTACGACCGCACCTTCCACTCCGTGATCGCCGAAGCGTCCGGCAACCGGCTCCTGAGCGCCTTCGTGAGTGCCCTGCACTCCTCCACGCACCCGGCCACCTACCTGCAGGTCACCCCCGAGGTGGCGGCGACGACCGTCCGGCAGCACATCGCGATCCACGCGGCGATCGAGGCCCGTGACGTCCACGCCGCCGAAGGTGCCATGGCCGAGCACCTGGCGTACGTGCTGCAGAACTCCACCGACTGCTCCTGGGGAAGCGAGCGATGACGCACGCCGAGCCGCCCCTGCACGGCGTCACCGTTGTGGACATCTCATCCTCCTACGCCGCCCCGACCACCAGCATGTACCTCGCCGACATGGGCGCCTCGGTCATCAAGATCGAGCCCGTCCACGGCGACGACGCCCGCAGCTGGGGCCCGCCGTTCCTCAACGGCGAGGCCGCGTGGTTCCTCTCGGTCAACCGGGGCAAGCGCAGCCTGTGCCTCGACATCCGCGGCCAGGCGGGCCGAGACGTCCTGTTCCGGCTGCTCGAGACCGCCGACGTCTTCATCGAGAACCTCAACCCCGCCAAGCTCGCCAAGCACGGTCTCGCGCTGCAGCCACTCAGCGAACGGTTCCCCCGGCTCGTCGTCTGCGCGCTGTCCGGATTCGGGATGACCGGGCCGGACAGCGGCCTGCCCGGGTACGACCTCATCGCCCAGGCGCGCTCCGGGATGATGAGCGTCACGGGTGAGGGCGGGGTGCCGACCCGCGTGAGCACCGCTCTCTCCGACGTGGCAGCCGGGACCGTCGCGGCCTTCGCGATCGCAGCGGCACTCGTCCGCCAGCAGCGCACCGGACGTGGCGAGATTATCGACGTCTCCCTCCTCGAAGCCGACCTCGCCTTCATGGCGCCGCGGATCGCCAGCTTCCTCGCGGGCGAGCCGGAGCCGGTCCCGTGCGGCGGGATGGACTCGGTCGTGGCGATCTATCAGCGCTTCGAGACCAAGGACCGGCCCGTCGTCGTTGCGCTCGGCAACGACCGCCTGTGGCAGCGCGGCTGCGCCGCGCTGGGGCTGCAGGACCTCGTCGACGACCCGGGCCTGGCGACCAACGCCGGACGCCGCGCCCGACGCGCCGAGGTCGCCGAGGCGGTCCAGGAGGTCCTGACCCGGCACACCGCGGAGGCGGCGCTGGAGAAGCTCACCGCGGCGGGTGTGCCCTGCTCGGTCATCCTCAGTCTCTCCGAGGTCGTGGACGATCCCCAGGTCCTCGCCCGGGAGTCGATCGCGGTTCAGCACCATCCCGTGGCCGGCGATGTCCGCCTCGTGTCGAGCCCGTGGATGCTGGCATCCATGCCCTCGGCGCGGTCGCAGACCTCGCCGTCGCCCCTGCGCGGTGAGCATGGACGCGAGATCCTGTCGGCCGCGGGCCTGGAGGACGCGGCCGTGCAGCAGCTCGTCGAGGACGGTGTGGTGTGGCTTCCCTAGTCGATGTCGAGGACTCCGGGCGCGTCCGGTGCCTGACCATCAACCGCCCCGAGCGGCTCAACGCCCTCAACACCCAGGTCCTCACCGAGCTCCACGACCTCGTGGCCGCCGTCCAGGACGACCCGGGCGTGGGCTGCCTCGTCGTGCGCGGCGCGGGGGAGCGGGCCTTCTGCGCCGGCGCCGACCTCGGCGAGATCCGTGGCCTGTCCTCCCAGGCGGCCCACGAGTTCATCAGCCGCGGCCATCGCACGATGAAAACCGTCGAGAACTCGGCCGTGCCCGTCGTCGCTGCCGTCGACGGATACGCCCTGGGCGGCGGGTTCGAGCTCGTCCTCGCCTGTCACCTCGTGATCGCCACCGACCGCAGCAGTTTCGGCCTGCCCGAGGCGAAGATCGGCTGCATGCCAGGCTTCGGCGGCACCCAGCGGTTGCTGCTCACGACCGGCAAGGCGCCGGCCTTCCACCTGCTCCTCACCGGGCAGAGCGTCGACGCGGTGCGCGCCTGGCAGATCGGCCTGCTGTCCGTCCCGCCGGTGGCCGTCGACGACTTCACTGACGAGGTCGCGACGCTGGCAGCCACCGTCGCAGCCGGCAGCAGGACGGGAACCCGCAGCATCCTCGAGGCGACGCGCGCGGCCGCGAGCCCGGCAGCCCTGGCCCACGAGGCCGCGCTGGCCGCCCTGGCCATCGCATCCACCGACGGGCAGGAGGGCATCAGCGCTTTCGCCGAGCGCCGCCCCCCGAAGTTCACTGCGGGAGGCCGGCGATGAAGGAACCCCTCAGGGACGACCTGTGGGCGCTGTCCTCCCCCTATCTCGAGCGGCTCGACGAGGTCATCGACGAGGTCATCCGCCCGCAGGCCGTCGACGTCGACCGCAAGCACCTGTTCCCCCGCGACGCCGTCAGGGCTCTGGGTGACGCGGGCCTGGGCATCCTGCTCATGCCGTCCGAGCTCGGCGGCGGGGGAGCCCCCACGGCCGTCTACGCCGAAGCCCTCGCCCGGGTCTCCGCGGCGTGCGGATCCACGTCCACGGTCTACATGACGCAGATGCACTGCGCCCACCCCCTGCACCTGCAGGGCAGCGCGGCCCAGCAGGAGCGGTGGATCCCGGCCCTCTGCTCCGGCGAGGCCATCGGGGCCATCGCGCTCACCGAGCCGAGCGCCGGCTCCGACGTCGCCTCGATGCGCACGGTCGCACGCCGGTCCGGCGACTCCTACGTGATCCGTGGCGGAAAGACCTTCATCTCCAACGGGAACGAGGCCGACATCGTCGTCCTGTTCGCCTCAGTCGACCTGGCCGCGGGCAAGGACGGCATCACCGCCTTCGCCGTCGAGACCCGCGACCTCGCCGGGTTCACGGCCGGTGCGCCGATGCGCAAGCTCGGCCAGCGAGGCGCGTCCACCGTCGAGCTCGCCTTCGACAATTGCCGGGTCCCGGCCGAGGCGAGGATGGGTGCCGAGGGCGCCGGGTACCCGCTCCTGCTCGGCTCCGTGACCAAGTCGCGGATCAGCGCCGCCGCCCAGGGGGTGGGCTTCGCCCAAGGCGCCTATCAGGCGACGGTCCACCGGTTCCATGAGCTGGGCCGGTTGTCCTCCGCCAGCCGTGCCGACCAGGACCTGCAGTTCGCGCTCGCGGCGATGCGGGCCCGCATCCTGGCTGCCCGCGCGCTGCTGCACGGCGTCTGCGAGCTCGCGGACGGCGGCGGCGACGAGCCGACGGTCGAGGTGTCGATGGCGAAGCTGCATTGCACCGCCCTCGGGGTCCAGGTGGCCGCCGAATGCGTCGAGCTGCTCGGCGAGGACGGCGACGACCCGGACCTGGCCCCGGAGCGCCACCTGCGCGACGCCAAGATCGCCGAGATCTACGACGGCACGAGCCAGGTCCAGGGCATGCTCATCGCGCGCGACATCAGGCGTTCCGCCGGGGGCGGCTGACCTCCGGGTGCCGTCGCCGGCCAAGCCTTCGCGGTGGGGACGACAAGGAAGTCCATAGCCGCTGTGGCCGGGGGAATCTCCGTGCACTCGCATGGCTCGCCGACGGCGAGGTGCAGGATGGGCGGCATGCGTGGTCCCAGGGTGACCGCCCCGTATTTGTACGACAGTTTACAAGATGGTATCTTCACCGAGTGACGCTGCGCAGGATCCTGCTGGCAGCCGTCTGCATGATGTTCGCGCAACTGGCTCTCTCGCTGGTGCGTCCCATGACGTCGTACCGCGTCCTGGAGCTCGGCGGCTCGGCCGCTCTGGTCGGCTGGCTGGCAGCGGCGTTCGCCGTCGCCCCGCTCGTCCTCGCGCTCCCGGCGGCGCGCTGGGCGGCGGGTCGCACCCTTGGGGTTCTCGCCGTCGTCGGCTGCGCCGTCCTGGTCGCGGGTTGCCTGCTGCTCGCCGTATCCACATCCGTGTGGCAGCTGGCCATCGGCAGCATCCTGCTGGGCGCCGGCAACCTTGGGCAGCTCATCGCCTATCAGTCGGTCGTGGCGGCCGAGTCCGACGAGGCCGACTACGACCGCAACTTCGGCTGGTACGCCGCGGGTGCATCGGTCGGCCAGCTCGTGGGGCCCGTCCTGGGCACCTCGCTGTTCGAGTGGTCCGGCACGGGGGCGCGCGCGAGTACCGCGGCCATCCTCGTCGGGGCCTCGGCCGCCGCCGCGGGCCTCGCCGTCACGGTCCCCGTCGTCCGTGGCATCCGGATGGGTCACGTCCCGGCAGCCGGTCGCCCTCGGACCCGGTCGCTCGTTGTCAGGACGCTGGTGAGTCCGGGAGCCAAGGCGAGCCTGTACGTGAGCCTCGTCGGGATGGCCACGATGGACCTGCTGACCGTCTACCTCCCCGTCCTGGGGGACCGTGCCGGCCTGGCGCCGAGCGTCGTCGGCCTGCTGCTCGCCGTCCGCGGGTCGTTCTCCCTGCTGTCGCGGCTGGTGCTGGGCACCCTGGTGGCGCGCTACAGCAGGCGCTCCATCCTCCTGGTGACCCTCACCGGCGCCAGCGCGGCGATCGTCGCCGTCCCGTTGCTCACACAGCCGCTCGCGGTCGCCGTTCTGATGGCGCTGTTGGGGCTGGCCATCGGCGTCGGGCAGCCAGTGAGCCTGGCCTGGAGCATGTCGGTCGTGCCCGAGGAGAACCACTCGACGGCGATCGCCCTGAGGCTCATGGGAAACCGTCTGGGGCAGTTGCTCGTGCCCGCCGCCGCCGCGGTCGTCGTCACCGTGGCCGGCCCCGAGACGGCGTTCGTGCTCATGGGCGGAATGCTCGCCACGGGCGTCGGCGCCGTCGGCCGGGCGCCGAGGGGCTGCTCTGACGGCTCGACAGGCTGACGACGCCTCACGCCGCATCTCTACAATCTGTATATTGTCGGGCTAATACAACCATGTTGCCGAAGCTCTCGGAGGACGCGTGGACCTGCAGCTGGACGGCAAGATCGCCCTGGTCTCCGGGGCCAGCGCGGGCATCGGGCGGGTCACCGCACAAACCCTGGGGCGCGAAGGTGTCCGCGTCGTCGTCGTCGCGCGTCGCGAGGCGGAGCTCCGGGCGCTGGCTAAGGAGATGGTGAGCGACGGCTCGCCGGAGCCCCTGGTCGTCGTCGACGACCTCGGCGACGACGGGTCCTACGACCGGATCGCGGCGCGCGTCCTCGACGAGCTCGGCCGCCTCGACATCCTGGTGAACAACCTCGGGCAGGCGCGCCCCTTCGACCTGGACACCACCGAGGACGAGTGGGACGAAGCCTTCCGGCTCAACTTCGTCACCGCACGGCGGCTGGCCAAGCCCTTCATCCCCGTCATGGCGGCCCGCAAGTGGGGCCGGATCATCAACATGACAGCGACCTCCGAACCCAGTCACGTCAGCGGGTCGCTGACGGCCAAGGCGGCTCTGCTCATCTGGTCCAAGGGCCTGGCGCGTGTGGTGGCGAAGGACGGCATCACGGTCAACTGTGTCTCTCCCGGGTACCTGCTCACGGACCAGATCCGTAACAACTTCATCCCGACGTTCGTGCCGACCGAGCGCGAGCAGCAGGAGTGGCTCGCGCGGGAGATCCCCATGGGGCGCTTCGGGGACCCGAGCGACGCCGCGAACCTCATCACGTTCCTCGCCTCGCCGCGAGCGGGGTACATCACCGGTCAGCGGGTGTACGTCGACGGCGGCTGGAACCGTCACGTCTGAGCAGCTCGGGTGGTACCGGCAGGCCTTCGTCGCCGGGCCCGCGCACCCGAGGTCACCGCGTGGCTGGCACATCCGCGGCGGGCCCGCCGGCACCTGCACTTCACCCCGACCTCCAGTTCCTGGCTCAACCTCGTGGAACGCTGGTTCAAACACCTGACCGACCGGCGCCTGCGCCGCGGGGTCTTCACCAGCGTCCCGGCACTGATTGAGGCGATCATGACCTGGGTCGGACACGGCAACGCCGACCCAAACCCTTCCGCTGGCACGCCAACGTCGACGACATCATCGCCAAGGTCCGCCGAGGCAGAATCGCACTCTCACAGGTCAAATCAAAGACAGAGCACTAGCCAGCACTACCGCCCGGACGAGGCGGTGTGGGGGGCTCCAACCGAACCCCCCAGGAGACCTCATGGCGGCCCTAACGTTTGGCACATGGCCACGAAGCACGAGGTCCGGGAGTTTCTGATCTCCCGCCGCGCGAACATCACGCCACTGCAGGCAGGAATCCCCGACTTCGGCGGGGAACGGCGCGTCCCAGGCTTGCGACGTGAGGAGGTGGCCATGCTCGCCGGGGTCAGCCTCGACTACTACACCCGGCTTGAGCGCGGAAACCTCCGCGGGGCGTCTGAAAGCGTCCTGCACGCGCTCGCCAGGGCATTGCAGCTCACGGACGCAGAGCGGGAGTACTTGTTCGATCTGGCCCGTACCGCTCCGGCGGCCGGGTCGACCCGGACCCGACGGCCGGTCGCCAGCTCGGTGCGCACGTCAGTGCAGCGCGTGCTGGACCATCTGACCGTTCCGGCGATCGTGCACAACGCGAACCAGGACATCATTGCGGCGAACCTGATGGGGCGGGCGCTTTACGCGCCGATGTTCGACGTCGACGGCGTGCCCAACATCGCCCGGTTCATCTTCCTCGACCTGCGCGCTCGTGAGTATTACGGCGACTGGAAGCTGGCACGCCGTACCGAGGCGGCAGCGATGCGACTCGAGGCCGGCCGGGACCCGCTGAACCATGAGCTAACCGCCCTGATCGGCGAGCTGTCGACGCGCAGCCCTCAATTCCGGCAGGACTGGGCCCGGCGAGATGTCCATCAGCACCGGACGGGAGTCAAGTCGTTCCGGCATCCCGAGGTCGGCCCCATCGAGGTCGCGTTCGACGTATTCGAGATGCCGGGTGAGGCCGGCCTCCTGATCGTGACCTACAGCGCACCTCCGGCAAGCGAAACCGAAGAGAAGTTCGCCCTGCTGGCCAGCTGGGCGGCGAGCCGCGAACTCGAGCAGCAGAGTCACGGCGCCGGGAGACCGGCGAGGAAGGTCACGGGTGCATCATGACCACTATCGCGATCGTGGGGGCCGGTCGCGGCCTCGGCGCCGCCGTCGCCCGCAAGTTTGGCGCTGAAGGCTTCGACGTCGCACTCATCTCGCGGAGCGAGGCGCGGGTCGAGGCGCTGGCTGCCGATCTTCGAGCGGAAGGCCTCAACGCGCGAGGCTTTGCTGCCAGCGTTCGCGACCCGAAGGGGCTGGCCGCGGCTCTCGATGCGGCGTCCCAGCAGCTCGGACCGATCGAGGTGCTGGAGTACAGCCCACTGCCGCAGAAGGAGTTCTTGCGTCCCGTCCTGGAGACCACGGTCGACGACCTGGTCGGCGCTGTCGAGTTCTCCATCTTCGGGCCGGTCGCCGCGGTACACCAGGTGCTGCAGGGCATGCGGTTCCTCGGTCGCGGCTCGATCCTTTTCGTCAACGGCGGCTCCGGCGCGCGTCCGAATCCGAATGTCGCAGGCACGTCGATCGCCTTTGCCGGGGAAGGCGCCTACGCGAAGATGCTTCACGACACCCTCGCGGGCGAGCAGATCCAGGTCGGCCAGCTCATCATCCCCGGTGCCATCACGCCGGGGCACCCCAACAACGATCCGGATGTGCTGGCGGGCAAGCTTTGGCAGTTGCACGTCCAACCGGGTGAGTTCCGCGTCTTCGCAGAGGACTTCCCCTACACCTGACCGGCCCACGGCGCCGGTGTCAGTCAGCTGGCTCGATGGTCGCGCTGAAGTCGTGGTTCTGGGCGGCGACGATGTCGATGCCGGAGTCGAAGGTTCCGATCCGGGCGATCCCTTCCCAGTAACCGACGTCGCCGTAGTAGAAGACCACATTCCCCCACGGCTCGTACCAGCCGATATCGCCTGGAGCCGGGTCGTCGCCGGCCGGTAAGCCTTCCATCGACAGCGGCTTCTGCAAGTGCCCGATCTTCTCCTGATTGCTGAGATCGCGGAACGTGAGCCGCACCGGGAGCCTGGAGGCCAGGTCGCGACCTGCGGCGTTGTTCCACAGCCGCCCGTTGAGCACGTGGCCGTCGATGATGACGTGGATCGGCGTTGCCCCTGCGCCCGCGGGCGCAGAGGCACTGGGTTGTACTGCGCCGCCGCGGGCGCCTGGCGTTGAGGACACGCCTGCGCCCGCATCCGGGGCGGACGTGTCGGCACCACCGCATGCGGCCACCGCCAGGACCGCCGCGACCCCAACGGGGACAGCACCCCAGCGGCGGGTATGGATGAACGAGGGTGCACGAAATCGGATCACGTTTCTAGGCTAGGCAGTGAGAGCCCCAGAGCGGGAAGCCCTGACAGTGCCCCCCGGCCAGGCCTGGCGGGGCCTGACAGTGCCTCCCAGTTCGAGGCCAGGCGACCTAGCGTCGATCGGGCTCACGTGTTGTTGTCGCTGAAGGAGACCGATGAAGATCCGCACCCCGCCGCGTCCGTTGCGCTCACCGTCACGATTGGCTTGCTGCTGGGTGCCTGCAGCGCCGGCACGGCCGAGCCGGCTGGCTGAACGCCAACCGCCGCACGTGGTGCCCGTGGCAGCGAACCCGTCGCATCGGCACACCGGACGCGGCGGCTGACCGGTCTGGGCGCGCCGTGGTCGATCGCATTCCTCGGCAACACACCATGGATAAGTCAGCGCGACGACGGCACCATCCTCGGAACTGCCGAGCGGGGGCACGTCATCCGCTTCGCAGTCCGGCTGACATCGTGGCGGGGTCGATCTCGACCACACAATTCCGTTGACTGACATGGTGATTTGAGGCTTCTTCTGCAACGCGTCGGTTGCTTGACAAATCTGTCGGACAATCGACACACTGGCGAAGTAACAGACGGAAGGCCTGTGCCTTCCCGCCGCTGTGCAATCGATTGGCGCCGGAGGAGTCTCGACATCTAGGACGGTGCGGGCCAGTGGTGGGGATCACTGCGCTGCCGCGAGCGCCGATGGAACGCCCTAGTCCTGATTCATCTGAGTCTTCCCGCTGAGCACATCTTGGCGATGTGGAGAGCGACGTCTTGGGTGCGACCGCTCCAGCTCGTTCTCGACGTTTGAAAGACATGCACCGCGAAGGGAACCGGAACGCATGAAGGCGATCGGCATCACGACCTACGGTGGCCCCGAGGTTCTGCACGAGGTGGAACTTCCTGATCCGCACGCGGGGTCTGGTCAGGTCCGGATCCGAGTCCTCGCGGCGGGGGTGAACCCGGCTGATGTGATGCTTCGTGACGGATCGCTGGCTGAACTTTACGTGGCCGAAAAGCCCCCCTTCGTTCCCGGAATGGATGTCGCGGGCGTCTTGGATGAGATTGGACCCAACGTAGATCCTGATTACGGGCTGGAGATTGGGCAGGAGGTCGTCGGCATCGTGGACAACCACGGACCGGTCGGCGGCTACAGTCAGTTCGTTGCACTACCGGCAGAATCGGTCACAGCTAAGCCAGTGAATACCTCGTTCATCGAAGCAGCATCCTTCTTGATGAACGCGCTCACGGCCCGAACCGCGCTGGATGCCTTGGATCTCAAACCTGAAAGCAGCCTGCTGGTCACTGGTGCCGCCGGTGCGTTCGGTGGCCACGTCGTGGAGCTAGCCTGCGAAGCGGGAATTCGAGTGATCGCCGTAGCCTCGCCGGCGGATGAGGAGCTTGCACGCTCGCTGGGGGCAAGCGACTTCATCCCTCGCGGTGATGACTTGGCCGCCCGCGCACGACGCGTGTCGCCCGACGGCGTCGACGCGGTGGCCGACGGGGCAGGCCTGCGGGAACACATCACGCCCTCAATTCGTGACGGCGGGCAGCTGCTCATCGTCCGGCCATGGTCCGGCACTCCTGGCCGCGGAATCTCCGTCACGCACATCGACGTCCGCAGTCGTGTGATCGACCGCGATTCCATCACGGACCTTCGACACAAGGTTGAAGCGGGAGTGCTGACGCCACGGGTCGCCCGAGTGTTTCCCGCTGAGGATGCCTCGCGCGCACACGAGCTGCTTGAACGGGGAGGCGTCCGCGGCCGGATCATCCTCGATATGGGCGGCGACATCCAAAGACGATGACAGTGCGCCGCGTGATCGGCTGAGCCGATGCATCGAAGCCGCCACCGGGCGTTCAATGACGAGTGATGAGAGGGAAGACGGCATGGAATTGGGCCTGCACATCGCGGACTTCACCTGGGACGACGGAACGCGCCAACTCGGCCCGGCGCTGGCAGCGCACGCGCGCAGTGCCGAAGATGCCGGGTTGACCCGGATAACCGTCATGGATCACGTGTGGCAGATCCCCGGTGTAGGTCCGGTCGACCATGACATGCTCGAGGCCTACACCGCTCTCGGCTACCTTGCCGCACACACCAGTACCGTGCGGTTGCACACCTTGGTCACCGGGGTGATCTATCGCGAGCCAGCCCTGCTGGCGAAAGCCGTATCAACCTTGGACGTGCTTTCGGGAGGCCGCGCCGGCCTGGGCATTGGCGCGGCCTGGAACGATCAGGAGTCGGCTGGTCTCGGCTTCGCATTCCCGCCCACTCGGGAGCGATTCGAGCGGCTTGAAGAGGCAATTCAGATCTGCCTGCAGATGTGGTCAGGTTCTGAGAAGCCTTACGACGGAGCTCATTACCATCTCGGACGGACGTTGAACTCCCCACAGCCGCTGCAGGGAAAGCCATACCTGATGATCGGTGGCGGAGGCGAGCGGCGGACGCTCAAGCTGGTCGCCCAGTACGCGGACGCGTGCAACTTCGCCGCCTCGCCGGCAGCCGCACACAAGTTGGAAGTACTGCAACGCCACTGCGACGACGTTGGCCGCGACTATGACCAGATCGAGAAGACCAGCATGCTGCGGGTTGATCCGAGCACCACGAAGGACGACATCGTCATCGCTGCTGAGCAGCTGCGCGGGCTGGGCTTCACCGTCCTGTACGTGTTCGCGAGCGGCATCATCAGGCGGGAGGCAATCATCGACATGCTCGCCGACGTGCTTACCGAAGTGGCCTGAGGAGCCAGAAGATCACCGGGTCGTGCCACGTCACGCCCCTGGTCCGGATCAGGGTCATCGGCCCCGGCCCTACAACGGAGAGGCGCCCACCCGAACATTTTCGGGTGGGCGCCACGCCATGGACCTGGCAGCGGATCACTCCGGATCAGATGAGCCTTGCGGGCTAGGTGCCGATCGTGGAGATGTCGATGACAAAGCGGTAGCGGACGTCACCTGCCAAGAGACGGTCCCAGGCCTGGTTGATCTCGTTCGCGGCAATGATCTCGACTTCCGGGGTGATCCCATGGTCGGCGCAGAAGTCGAGCATCTCCTGCGTCTCGCGGATGCCACCGACCGAGGAACTCGCGAACGACCGCCGGTTTGCCATGAGGGTGAACAGCGTGACCGGGATCGGTCCAGGAGGAGCCCCCACGCTTACGATCGTCCCATCAAGGCGTAGCAGCCCCAGGTAGGCATTCAGGTCAATCTGCGAACTCACGGTGTTGACGATGAGATCGAAGTAATTCGCGAGCTTCTCAAAGGTCTCAGAGTCCCTCGTGGCGTAGAAGTGCTCCGCACCGAATTCGAGGCTGTCATCGCGCTTACTCGTTCCCTGAGAGAGCGCTGTTACCTCGGCACCCAGGGCGTGGCCGATCTTTACTCCCATGTGGCCGAGCCCGCCGACTCCCACGATTGCCACCTTCGAGCCCGGACCGACATTCCAGTGCCGAAGAGGTGAGTAAGTCGTGATACCTGCGCACAGGAGCGGTGCAGCCTTCTCAAACGGGATCGCCTCAGGAATGGATAGCACGAAGTGCTCATCGACGACGATGTGCGTCGAGTATCCGCCCTGTGTGATGGATCCGTCTCTGTCCACGCTGTTGTAGGTGTTGATTGGGCCGGCGAGGCAGTATTGCTCGAGGCCAGCGACGCAGTTCTCGCACTCGCGGCACGAGTTGACCATGCAGCCAACGCCGACGCGGTCCCCGACCGCGTGCTTCGTCACCGCCGAGCCAGTCTCCGTGACCCAGCCAACGATCTCGTGACCGACGGTCAGGGGGTACGGAGGCTCACCCCAGTCGCCTCGTGACATGTGGATATCGGTGTGACAGATGCCTGCCCACGCGATCTGAATGACAACATCTGTCGGTCCGGGCGCTCGCCGCTCGATCGTGCTTAGCGTGACCGGTGACGTCAGCGAGGTGACGGCATATGCCGGAACGGTGGGCATCAGAATCCTTTCGTTGATCTGGTGGCGCAGTCGTAGAACGCCGCTCCGCGGGTGGCCGCTACCACGACCACCCCGCGGAGCGAGCTGCTATCCGTTGAGCAGTTGCTGTATCTCCTCCGTCCAGGCTGAACTGTCACCGAAGCCGCTCGTGTAGCTCGGCGGATCGCCGGCCTCGGAGGCGTTGCTTTCGTCGAACATCCGGGGGATCGCGGTGTAGATGTGGGGCTTGCCACCAGCCAACTGACGCAAGATGTTGGTCGCGATCGCGTCGCCTACCCACGTCACACCCTGACCGATATCGGCCATGACCAGGCTGCCGGGTTTGATCGTGCCGATGATGCTGGCCGAGCCGTCGCCGGTAGCAACCCGGTAGTTGTTGTTGATGCCCGCCTGCTTGATGCCTGCCTCGATGCCTGGGACCATCCCGCTGTCGTATCCGGCGGCGATGTACCTGATATCGGGGTGCGCTGTCAGAGCGGCAGCGATGGGTTGCGCCAGGTCCGCCCACTTGGCTACCGGCTGGTCGACCTCGACCACGCTGCAACCTGAGCAAACCGCCTTGAGTTCTGCGTCAAAGCCGGCCTTCATCTGCTTGTCGTTGCCTCCGATGTCCGAGCCGTGGACGTAGAGGATCTCTGTCGGGCCACACGCGTCGGCGACGATCTTGTCGACGAAGCCCTTTCCCTCCAACGACCACACGCCACTCGTGCCACCGTGGATGATCGGCGGAGGCATCTGCTGCGGTGTGCCGTACGTGGTGTCCTCGGTGACGATGATGCCCGCAGCCTGGGCCTCCTTGATCTGTGGCGCAACGTATTCGGGGGCAAAGCCGTTCAGGTTGATTGCGTCTGCGTGGTCAGCGATCGCAGCCTGGATGCCAGCCGCCCATGACTGCGGCGTGCCGTCACCATTCACGACCCTCGTCCGTACCCCGGCCACCTTGAGGCCGTCCACGACGGCTTTCGAAATGGCCTGGTTGTAGGGGTAGTCGGCGTACTTGATCTCGTAGACCAGCTTGGACTTCCAGTCGGCCTTGCCGATTGGTCCGCCGGACGACAATGGTTCGTACTTCGGCAATCCCGTCGCCGTATCGACCGCAGCCTTGGCTGCGGCTACGTCCGCGCCATTCGAGGACGAACAGCCGCCACCCCCGGCAGCCCCGGAGGCAGGTGCCCCGGAGGACGACGACGAACCAGATCCGCACGCTGACAAGACCAGGCCGACGGCACAGACCCCGGCCGCAGCGGCGAAGGCCCTTGTGCGCCTAGCCGCAGAAGACTTGATCGACACCTTGGGGTACCTCCAGTTGGATGACTGCGGCCGGTCCATCCGGCGACAGCGAGCAGCCGTGGGTAGCGCAGACTGGACCTTGACGTCCGGCCAGGTGCGTCCGCGACTAGATCTGTCGGACAAATTCTATCCTTGAGATCTGTAACACAGATGGGAGAGTATCGCCGAGGCGCAGCCGCAACCAGTACCGATTTCAGGCGTTGAACGAGTCGGACATTTTACTGACGCTGGTGGACTGCTGGTGAGGGCCGCGGGCCCGTGCCGCCCTGGTTCCACGGCTGCGCTGGTGGGGACGTGAAAGCGCGACCCCAGCCTCTTGCTGGACAGAGCATGGCTGGATGCGCCAAGCAACCTTGACCGCCGGGGTCAAGACGATGCTGAGCGCTTTGGTCGCGCTATGGGTCGTCCGGCAAAGGCATCCACCACGATCTTGACGTTGGGCACTGTCGAGTGGTGATTGCCTGTCCATTCAACTGTTGAACATCGAATTATCGTCAAGGTCTGGTCACGTCGCTGCACAGTGCAGGGATCTCAAAGCTGCCTGCTTCTGCCTACTCCCGGCCGGACAGCCAGTGACCGCCGTGGACCGGGTTGGTTGCCCTTCGCGCAGACCAGCAGATGCGCTCCGCGGCGAGCCGGTAGGTGATGTGCCCGGTCTGGCAGTGCAGCGCGTCGGCGCGGTGGTGGTGTCCACGGCACGGCTGCACAGCACGTCGGACACGACCGCGATGGCGGGGAGATGGCATCGGCGGGCGCGACTCTCTGGTGATCATGCGGTTCTGAGAACTCCATGACCAGCACCAGAGCCGCGTCCGCTTCGGAGCCTCATCCGGCGTGTCGCAAACCCGATCGTCCCAGGTCAGACCGACCGCGTTCCGGGCGACAGCTGTCCCGGCTCTTGAGGTTCCGCCGATGGCGAGTGAGCCCGTCGGTCTTCGTGACGGCTCGCGTTTTGTTGGCAACTTGATCGTTGCATGCTTGGTGTCTGACTATTGACAGGCGGTTCAAAGTCGGCGAGAGTCGACCTAAAGTTGCGAATATGGCTGGCGGAGTGGCGGTCCCGCATCACAGCGTCCAAGCCGGGTCCGGGCGTCGAGTACTGCAGCCATAGCTCGACGATCGACGTATTGGAGCAGCAGCCGTGCAGCTCTTGTGCCGCATCAGCGAACCAGTGTCCCGCGACGCGAGGATCGGTCGGGTGACGGGCGTCCCGCCGTCCATCGCGGATCTGTTCCTCTGAGAAGGTGTTTGAGATCTTGCGAGGCGATGGTGCCCGACTGCCACGGCCGCCGTCCGGGTGCCGGGGCCAGGCGCCGGATCATGATGCCGATCATCGCCGAGTGCACCATGGTTTCGGCGTACGCCGGGAGACGGTCGTAGTCGTGGTCCAGACGCCGGCAGCGACTGATCCAGGACAGCGTGCGCTCCACGACCCAGCGGCGGGGCAGGACCTCGAAGGTGCGCCGGCCGTCGGGCCGGCGCCCGATCTGCCGGATGATTCGCAGCATCTGCCGGGCGAACGCCACGGCTCGCCCGGCGTATCCACGGCCGGCCCGGACCACCGCGATCGAGGGCATCGCCATCCTCGCCGTCTCCAGCACCCGCCGTCCGCCGCCGTCGCGGTCCTGCGCGCTGGCCGCGGTCACCGCCACCACGACCAGCAGGCCCACGGTGTCGACCACGACGTGCCGCTTGCGTCCGTTGACCTTCTAGGCCGCGTCGTAGCCGCGCGAACTATTCCCAACGGTGTCGGCGCCCTTGACCGACTGGGCGTCCACGATCCCCGCGCTGGCCGGCGGATCCCGGCCCTCGCCGTCACGGACCGCATCCCGCAGCCGGTCGTGCAGTTGGCGCACCACCCCGTTCCGGCTCCACTTCTGAAACCACCAGAACACCGTCCCCCACGGGGGAAAGTCCGTGGGCAGGTGCCGGCACGCGCACCCGGTCCGCACCACGTACAGGATCGCGTTCACGATCTCCCGGCGGGGATGCTTCTCCTCCTTCGGCCCGTCCTTGCTCGGCGGTGGCAGCAGCGGCTCGATCACCGCCCACTGCTCATCGGTCACATCGGTGTCAGAGCGGCGCGCACCGCGCGGGGAAGTCGCCATCCCCCAACCGCGATCACCCCGACGTCACCGATGCGGGAGGCGCGCCGACAAGATCCCAAACACGCTCTGAGAAACGGAGTAGACAATGCGATTCCGTGCTGCGGTGCTCTCGCAGGCTCCCGGAAAATACGAAGTGATGGATCTCGAGATCGAGGAGCCGTGGGAGGACGAGCTCGAGGTCAAGTTGATGGCGGCTGGGCTTTGCCACTCCGACGACCACTTCGCGACCGGCGACGTCCCGCTGAACAAGTACCCGATGATCGGCGGCCACGAGGGTGCCGGGATCGTAACCAAGGTAGGTGGTCGTAACCGCAAAGGGATCAAGGAGGGCGACCACGTCGTCTTCACCTATGTTCCGTCGTGCGGATACTGCCGTTGGTGCGCCAGCGGGATGCAGAACCTCTGCGATCTCGGCGCCGGCCTCCTTGGCGGCGCACGGTCCTCAGACCCGTCCAGCTTCCGTGTGCGGACTCCCGACGGGCAGCAGACGGTGGGGCAGGCGAATGGGATCTCCACGTTCGCCACGCACACCGTCGTGTCCGTCGACTCCGCCATCAAAATGGACAAGGACATACCGTTCACGTCAGCGTGCCTGGCCGGGTGTGGCGTCGGAACCGGCTGGGGCTCCGCGGTGAACATGGCGGAAGTGAAGCCAGGCCACACGGTGATCATCATGGGGATAGGTGGCATCGGTATCAACGCGGTGCAGGGCGCCAAGCACGCCGGAGCAGGGAACATCATCGCTGTGGACCCCGTGGAGTTCAAGCGCACCAAGGCGATCGAGTTCGGAGCCACGCATGCCTTCTCGTCGATCGAAGAGGCAACCGAGATCGCTCGCCAGCTCACAAACGGCCAGGGTGCCGACTCGGCCATCGTTGCAACCGGCGTGTTGAAGCCAGAGCATGTCGGCGCCGCCTTCGCGGCCACCCGCAAGGGTTCAACCACGGTAGTCACGGGTGTGGGCAACAACTGGACCGGAGATCCGGGGGTTCCCATATCGCTGTGCGAGATGACCTTCTACCAGAAGCGGCTGCAGGGAACGATTTTCGGCGGCTCTACGCCGAACTGGGACATTCCGCGCCAGCTCGAGATGTACAAGAACGGCCAGCTCAAGCTCGACGAACTGGTCACGGCCACCTACTCGCTCGATGACATCAACCAGGGCTACCAGGACATGCACGACGGGAAGAACATCCGAGGCGTTCTCGACCTCGCTTAACGGCGACGCGGCGCTCAGCGGTGTTCGGAGCCTCCTCGTACCGTCGGGCACGAAATCCGAGTCGGGCGGCACGGGGTGGCCCAGATATAAGGGCACCCCGTGCCGTCTGCATCTACTCCAGAGCATCCCGTCATCGACAAGCGGAGCCGCGCACGTCTGCGGTCTACGCCACAACGGATGGCACACGGCAAGACGACGCGGTTCGACCATTCCCTAACTCTTGAGCGCATCCCCCGACCGAGACTGCGCAGGTCGGCCCGGGGAGCTGCGAGCCGAGGAGGCACGCGTGTGGACGTCAACGATCCCTGGCCGTGTGACCGTAAAAGACCTGGCGTACCTGGGACCTGAGCCCTTCGCGGTGGACCGGTCGTCTCACGCTGCTCGTCGCGACGGCCTTCACGACATCCCACCGGCCGGCCGGGTCGGATCGACTATGAGCACTTCTGATAAATGTACGACTGAAGCTGAATTGTTATATTGCTTGGTGCTTACCAGATTGTTTCCGCAGGTAGCGTGCCGCCGTGGACACGTCGATGACTGACGGATCGCAGCTGGCGGGGCTGCGGGTCCGCAACATGACCAAGGTGTTCGGACAGACCCGGGCGCTGTCCGACGTGTCTCTGGACGTGGAGTCCGGCTCAGTTCTGGGGTTGCTGGGCCACAACGGCTCGGGAAAGTCCACCCTGTTCAAGATCCTCGCGGGGGTATACAACCCCGACCATGGTCAGCTCGCAGTGAACGGTCGCGACGTCTCGCTTCCGCTGACCAGCGCCGGTGCCGCGTCGATCGGCCTGACGTTCGTCCACCAAGAGATCGTCATGCTGCCGGATCTCTCGGTGGCGGAAAACTTGTTCCTTGATCGCACATCAACCACCGGTGGTCGCCCAATCTCCTGGAAGGCGAGCCGAAACGAAGCTAGCTCGATCCTTCAGGAGTTCGGGCTCAACTTCGACGTTGCAGCACGGGTGGCCGAGTTGGGCTCCGGAGAGCGAACCCAGTTGGGGATCGCCCGAGCGGCTCACCAAGCGCTGCGGCGCAGCCAGAGCGGCGGTGCCTACCTGATGCTCGACGAGCCGACGGTGTTCCTGAGCCAGTCTGAACGCAGCAAGCTGTTCAGCCTGATCCGCCGCCTCGCCGGGGCGAACGTGGGCATCGTTCTAGTCACCCACGACCTCAGCGATGTCATGGCGGTCACGGATCGGGTGAGCGTCCTGCGTGACGGTCGCGTGGTAGCCCTGCGCCAGACGGCTGAGACCAGCAAGGACGAGCTGGCGGCCGACATCATCGGCAAAGAGCGTCACGTGACTCATGTCGTTTCAGGCAAGCGGGTCGAGCGCCAAAACGCTTCCCAGGACGGCCCAGTCGTCCGAGTGCGAGGCATGGCAGGACATGGCGTGCACAAGATTGACTTCGATCTCTCGAGGGGTGAGATCCTCGGTCTGACGGGTCTCGTTGGATCTGGATTCTCCCGCATCCTGTACATGCTGTACGGCTGCACGAAGGCTGCCATGGGGGAATTCGAGCTGAACGGGACGTCGAGAAGGCTTCGGTCCTCGACGCCGGTCAAATCTCTCTCATCGAAGATGATCCTTATTCCGGGAAATCGACGTCAGGATGCCATCTTCGCGTCTCTGTCCGCGAGCGTGAACATCGCGCTGCCGATGCTCACCTCGTTCCGGACGCTTGGACACATCCGATCCAAGTTGATCGATGAAAATTTCCTTGAGGCCGTAGAACAGTTCGACATCCTGCCGCCTCTGCCCGCGCAGCCGGCCGGTGAGTTCTCAGGTGGAAATCAGCAGAAACTGGTCGTGGCGAAGTGGTTGCAGACCGATCCTGAGGTCGTCCTGATCGACGAACCCACCCAGGGAGTGGACGTCGGTGCTCGTCAGGAGATCCTCCGGCGGTTACGGGCGCTTGCGGACAGCCGGCATACGGGCATCATCGTCGCCAGTTCGGATTACGAACAGCTCGCAGAAATCTGCGACCGGGTCATCGTCGTGTCGCGAGGCACGATCGCCGGAAGCCTGGTTGGAGATCGGGTTACGGCTGACGCTGTGGCTGCCGCCTGCCTGGGCGGTTTTGAAGCCAGTCGCGGGGCCGATTCATCGCAGATGGCCGACGTCCACGACGACACAGTGAGGCCGGTGCCGGCGGTATCGGGTCCCTCTGCTGCTTCCCATTCTCGTCTCAACTCCGGAGAAGGCTGAGGAATCAATGGCGACTACTGTCGACTCCGACCGCAAGATCGAGTCTGGGCCAGGACGCGAGGGAAAGGCCAGGCTCACCCGTTGGCGCCAGGCGCTCTTCGCCGAGGCTTATGCCCTGCCCCTGGTCTGGCTGGCAGTCGTGATCTTCTTTGCGATCCTGCCGGCCACCACGGAGCAGTTCACCAGCGAGCGGACCTATGCAGTCATCTTCGGCGTCCAGTCGATTCCCCTGATCCTCGGAATCGGGGTGCTCATTCCCATGATTGGGGCGGACTTCGACGTCTCGACGCCTCAGACTTTGCTGCTCAGCTCAATGGTCATCGGGGTGCTTACTGTCAAGCATGACGTTCCCATGGCAGTGGCCATCGTGGCGGCCCTTCTGGTCGGCCTGGTGGTCGGCATCCTGAATGGATTTCTGTGCGCCGTCCTCGGACTGGACTCCTTCGTCGTCACGCTGGGTACCGGCAGCCTGATCTGGGGCATCGCCCTATGGATCAGCAACAGTGAGATCATCTCCGGTATCTCTCCGGGTCTGAGTGACTTCTTCCTTCGTCGCATTATCTCTCTGCCGCTCATGTTCTATGCCGCGATCGCACTCACCGCAGTCGTGTGGTGGTGGGTTCGCTACATGCCGTCAGGGCGTCGCCTCACCTACACCGGCGAGAACCGAAACGTCGCGCGCCTCAGCGGTGTTAGCGTCACCCGGATCCGGATCGGGGCCTTCTGCTTGGCCGGTGTCGTGGCCGCCTTCGCAGGGATCGTCAAGACGGCGCAGTCCGGCTCGGCCGACCCCTCTGGGACGTCCAACTTGCTGCTGGCCGCCTTTGCCGCCGTTTTTCTCGGCGGCACCACCATCACGCCCGGTCGGTTCAACGCCTGGGGTACGGCGATCGCCACGTTGTTTCTCGGCACCGGGGTGACGGCTCTGCAGATCATCGGGCTGGCGAGTTGGATCCAGCAGGTCTTCTTCGGCGCGGCTCTGGTGGGCGGCATCATGTCCGCCCGGCTCGCGGCCAGACGGCGTGAGGCACGGGAAGAACGCGAGGCACTCAAGGAACTCGCCACCGATTCGTGAGTCGCCCTCGTCCTACAGCCCCTGCAGAAATCTTCGAGGAGATGGAGTCCCCATGACCGAGACAGTGCTGCCCGGTGGCATTCAGTCCCGCGGGCCGATCCCGCTCGCGCACGCCGACTCGTTCTACATCGGCGGCCAGTGGACGCGGCCCACCACCGACTCGCAGATCCCTATCGTGGACCCCACCACCGAAGAAGTCTTCTACTCCGTGCCCGAGGCGCAACCAGCCGACATGTCGGCGGCGATCGAGGCCGCCCGTCTGGCGTTCGACGAGGGGCCCTGGCCGACTCTCAGCCCAACCGAACGGGCGGGCTATGTGCGCGCCATCGCCGACGCGCTCCGTCAACGTGCCGACGATGCCGCGCTGCTGTGGCCGCGGGAGTCAGGCGTCACGTACGCCTCCGCAAGGGGCGGCGTGCAATACGTACCCACCGTGTGGGACGTCAACGCCGAACTCGCCGAAACCTTTCAGTTCGAGCGGGATGTCGATCTGACCATCGGCGCCAACTACTCAGGGACGTTGGTGCGGGAGCCGGTCGGCGTCGTCGGTGCCATCCTCGCCTGGAATGACCCCCTGCTCATGATCGGCATGAAGGTGGCACCCGCGCTCGTCGCCGGGTGCACGGTTGTGGTCAAGGCAGCTCCTGAGGCGCCAGGCGGCGCCTACCTCATGGCCGAAATCATGGAGTCGGTCGGCTTGCCGCCCGGTGTCTTCAACATCATCACCGCCGGTCGCGAAGTCTCAGAACTGTTGGTCACTAACCCCAACGTCGATAAGATCACCTTTACCGGTTCCACTGCAACCGGGCGCCGGATCGGCGCGCTCTGTGGCGGTCGTATCGCGCGCTTCACCCTGGAGCTAGGGGGAAAGTCTGCTGCCGTCATCCTCGACGATGCTGACCTTGAGCGAACAGCGAAAACCCTTGCTGCCCGTGCCGTCTTCCTGTCGGGGCAAGTCTGCTCTTCGCTGACCCGCCTGATCGTGCCGAGCCACCGGCACAACGAGTTCCTCGACGCGCTGTCCGCGGCCATGTCCGGTGTCTCTGTCGGAGACCCGTTCGAGCCGTCGGTTCAGCTCGGACCGCTTGTGGCTGAGCGTCAGCTTCGGCGGGTGCTGGGATACATCGAGAAGGGAAAGAGCGAGGGCGCGATCCTGGCCACCGGCGGAGGACGCCCAGGGCATCTGTCTCGTGGCTGGTTCATCGAGCCAACGGTTTTCGGCAACGTCGACAACGCTTCGACGATCGCCCGGGAGGAGATCTTCGGCCCGGTGCTGAGCGTCATCCCGGCCCAGGATGAGTCTGAGGCCATTCGTATAGCCAATGACACCACCTACGGGCTCAACGCTTCGGTCTTCACCCAGGACGGAGACCGAGCGCGCGCAATCGCGCGTCGCCTCCGGTCCGGCACGGTCGGCCAGAACGACCAGCACGGTGATGTGGGTGTGGCGTTTGGCGGCTTCAAACAGTCGGGGATCGGCCGCGAGGGTGGAGAGGAGGGGCTGCGCAACTACCTGGAAACCAAGCTGGTCATCCTCGACCGATGACCGCGCTGGGCTCGGTGCCCAACGCAAGCCAGGCATTTCGTGGTCAGACATCAGGCGCGTGATGGAGGTTCCGGTGCTTCGCTTTCTTTCCCGTCAAAGACGGATGACGGGCGCCGCCCTATTTCTGGGCTTCGCCGGCCTCGTTCTGTCGGCGTGCGGGTCCACTTCAGGTACATCGTCCGGCGGGGCCGCGAACTCCAGCGGCGTGGCGGCTGACGGGGTCGACGTCGCGACGGCTCAGTCCGCCGTGGACGCAGCCCGTGCGTTGCCCAAGTACATGCCTCTGAGTACTGGTGGTCCGATCAACAAGTCGGCAGACCTCAAGAACAAGGTTGTCTACATCATCAAGTACGCCGACTTTCCGTACAACCAGGCCGAAGCACAGGCGGAGGTAGACGCCTTCAAACTCGCCGGTGTGAAGACGAAGGTGGTCGCCGGTGACGGCACGCCTGAGTCGTGGGGCGCCGGCATCGGCGCCGCTGTTGCCGCTCACGCCGATGCGGTCAACCTGATGGGGATGGACCCGGGTCTTGTCGCTCCTCAGGTAAAGGCGGCTCAGCAGGCCGGTCTCATCGTGACGTCGAGCAACTCGTGGGGTACCACCACGGAGATGCCACCTCCCATCTCCCAGGGCGGCGTGTCCGGGACGTGGGGAGCCAACGGAAAGCTCTACATCGACGTCGCCGTGGCCACGGCGAAGGGCTCGATCAACGCCATCGTTGTGCACAGCAGTGATATCGGCGGGAATGACCACGCTCAGGAGAACGAGTTCAAGGCAGAACTGGCCAAGATCTGCTCCGCGTGCGACGTCACCTACGTGGACCAGCCAGTCGCCAAGTGGTCCGAGCTCGCTCAGCCCGTGGCTGCGGCCCTGGTGAAGCACCCGGACACCAACTGGATCATCCCCTTCTACGACTCGATGATCCCGTTCATCCAGAGCGGCATCAACCAGTCCGGGGTCAACGCAAGTTCCATCAAGATGGTCAGCGGTAACGGTTCAGCAGAGATCCTCCAGATGATCAAGCCGGGAAGCCCGGTCGTCGGCGACGTCGGCGGTGGTGTCACGTGGATGGGCGCAGCGGTGGCCACCAACATCATGCGTCAGCTCGGCGGGGGCAAGCCGGTGATCTATGAGCTCCTGCCGCGGCTGTTCGACGAGACCAACGTCGCTGACGTCGGATCGCCGCCGTCGTACACCGCCGGGTTCGGGGACCGAGAGGCATGGCTGGGTGAGATCAAGGCCATCCTGAAATAGCAGGCCGTCCGGCGGGGTGAGCGCCGGCGGCTCTCACCCCGCCGGGACCGCTTGCAGGCCCGCCTGCGCCTATTGGTCCGCACAGGCTGCTCAAACCGGTCCGACGTTCGACCGCAGAGGAGGACGCACATGAAGGCGTGGCAATACCTGGCCGACGGCAAGCCGCTCACCTTAAACGAGGTGGACGAGCCAACCGCCGGTCCAGGAGACGTGCTCATCGACGTTCGGGCGACGGGAATCTGTCATACCGACATCGGCTTCCTCGACGGCACGATCAGCAGCCAGCTTACTTTTAGCCCCATTACGCTGGGCCACGAGATCGCCGGTGTGGTCGTGGGTGTGGGAGCCGACGTTCATGGGCTGAACGAAGGCGATCGTGTCGCTGTGCTCGCTAGGCCTGAAGGTCCCGGCACGGCAAGAAACGGTGGATTCCAGCGACTCGTGGCCGCTCAGGCCGAGCTCGTCGTGCCGCTTCCGGACGGCGTTTCCTGGGACCAGGCCGCTGTGTCGACCGATGCCGGGGCGACGTCGTACCACGCCATTGTGGTGCGCGGGCGGCTGCAGCCGGGAGAGCGAATGTGCGTCATCGGTATGGGTGGGCTGGGCTCTCTCGGCGTCCAGATGGCCGTGGGGATGGACGCCGAGGTGTACGTGGTCGATAGCAATCCGGACGTGTTCGACTACGCACGCGAACTCGGCGTTCGAGACGTCGCGCGAGATGTCTCGGAGCTGCGAGATCTCGATCTCGATCTGATCTGTGACTTCGCCGGCACCGGCACGACAACCGCAGGCGCGATCGAAACGGTGCGCCGTGCGGGCCGCGTGGTCCTCGTCGGCCTGGGATCACGCCACGGAACGATAAACCTCTTCGCAGTTACGCTGCGCGAACTCGAGCTGCTGGGTTCGCTAGGAGGCACCACCGAGGACAACGCCAAGGTCCTCGCCCTGATGTCCGCCGGCCGCCTTTCCGCCCGCACGGCACCGGTCGGGTTCGCAGACGTTGGCGACGCGGTGTCCCAGCTCGCGCGGGGGCAGGTCACCGGTCGGCTCGTGGTCGTCTACGACTGACCAAAGACACGGGTGCCGAAGGCAATTGCTGGAGTGGACATCGGCGGCCCCAGAGAAAGGTGGGGAGGGGCATGGACCGGATCAGCCGGCAGGAGCAACTCGTCGGCAACCTCGATCGCACGCTCAGGGCACAGGACGAATTGTCGTGACGCGGAGCAAGGTCTGACTCCGTCCCGGGAGGGTAGCCAGGACCATGCCTACAGCCGGTGCTGAGGAATCTGGGGTTCAGCTCAGCGACCTGCCCTATGACCGTCTCCACATCGACGGTCGATGGCAGGCACCCGATGCCGAGGGTGAACGTCTCACGGTGATTTCGCCGTTTACCGAGGAACTCACGGCGGTCGTTCCCTCCGGTACGGCGTACGACATGGATCGAGCGGTCGCCGCAGCACGCGAGGTAGTCGACAGGGGGGACTGGGACAGGCTCGGCTTGGTGCGCCGGATCGAGTTACTGACTACCTTTCGTGATCTCTTGACGGCCGCCGCCGAGGAGATGGCAGCCCTCATCACACACGAGATGGGTTGCCCGATAACTCAGTCCCGGAACAACCAGGTAGCTGGTCCCTTGGCGCTCCTGGATGAATACCTTTCTGTCGCATCAGCTCATCGCTTCCGTGAAGTGCGACGCTCGGCGAACGGTGCCGCGGCTCTGGTGACTCGTGAGCCGGTCGGGGTCGTTGCGGCGATCACGCCATGGAACATGCCGCTGCTGACGGCGATGCACAAGATCGTTCCGGCGATACTCGCGGGGTGCTCGGTGGTGCTGAAGCCTTCGCCCGAGGCGCCGTTGAGTGCCTATCTGCTGGCTCATCTCCTCGAGTCTGCGGGCTTGCCACCCGGAGTGTTCAACCTTGTGCCAGGTGATCGGAAGACCGGCGAGCATCTGGTGACCCATCCAGGCGTGGACAAGGTGGCTTTCACCGGTTCCCTCGGCGCCGGGCGTCGAATCGCAGCGCTCTGCGGGAAGGACCTACGCCGCGTGACGCTCGAACTGGGCGGGAAATCTGCAGCGATTGCCCTGGACGACGCGGACCTCGGAACCACCGTCGAGGCCCTGCGCATGGGCTCGTTCCGCAACAGCGGTCAGGTGTGCAGTCTGAAGACGCGCGTCCTGGTCCCAGCGAAACGGGAGGCAGAACTGCTGGATCGTCTGGCCGCGATGGTGGCCTCTATGTCGGTGGGGGACCCTCGTGACCCCCGCACGCAGATCGGTCCGGTCGTGAGCGCTCGCCAACGCGGCGTCGTGGAGGGATACGTGCAGGTGGCCCGTGACGAGGGAGCTGCAGTCGTCGTCGGGGGTGGCCGGCCGCACGCGCTTCGAACGGGGTGGTACGTCGAGCCCACAGTGCTTTCGCGAGTGCTTCCCCGTATGCGCGTGGCACAGGAGGAGATCTTCGGGCCCGTCCTGTCGGTCATCGCCTACCGCGATGAGGACGAGGCTGTGGCGATTGCGAATGACTCGATCTACGGCCTGAGCGGAGCGGTGTTCTCGGAAGATCCTCAGCGTGCGCTCTCCGTAGCACGTCGCATCAGGACCGGCACCGTCGAGATCAACGGATGCGCGGCAGGCCCGGCTGCTCCCGTCGGTGGGGTCAAGGGCAGCGGGATCGGCCGGGAGGGCGGGGTTGAGGGCATGGAGTCGTACCTTGAGGTGAAGTCGATCGGGCTCCCAACCGCTGTGGCCGCCGCACTGCGTCACCAGATCCGGCGACCGGGGGAGTCCTAAGGTGATCGAGCACGAGGTTCGAACGAGGTCCTCCACGGAGAAGTTTCCACGTGAGGAACATCTGGCCTGGCGGCTCGCGCAGGTGGCCCTCGACCCTGTCGAGGTGTCATCGCGGGTGACAGACATGATCGTCAACAGGATGATCGATAACGCCGCTGTTGCGGCGCCTGCTCTCGAGCACCGTGCCATCCGGGCAGCCTGCGAGCAAGCCTTCGCACGCTCGGCGAATCCCGGAGCGACGGTGCTCGGTGCCGGCGCCGAACGGCGTGCTGCGCCGGAGTGGGCGGCCTGGGCCAACACGGCCGCTGTCCGTGAGCTGGATTTCAACGACACGTTCGTCGCAGCAGAGGCGGCTCACCCGTCGGACAACATCCCGGCTCTGCTCGCCGTGGCGCAGCACGCGAACCTGGCTGGCGCCGACCTCGTCCGCGGCATCGCCGCCGCCTACGAGATCCAGGTGGATCTCTGCCGGGGAATCGGGCTTCACCGTCATCGCATCGACCAGATCGCACATCTGGGACCCTCCGTGGTGGCAGGGCTCGGTGCTTTGCTTCGTCTCAGACCGGAGGTCGTCTACCACGCCATCGGGTTAGCCCTCCACGTCACGACAACAACGTGGCAGGCACGTACCGGGGAGATCTCGACGTGGAAAGCCTTCGCGCCGGCATTCGCGGGCAAGGTGGCGATCGAGTCCGTGGACGCCGCAATGCGCGGGCTGACCGCGCCGGCTCCGATCTACGAGGGCCAGAACGCGATCCTCGCGTGGCTACTGGACGGGCCTGAGGCGACATACCGGGTGCCCCTCCCGGAGCCCGGGGAGCCGAAGACTGCCATTCTCGATACCTACCCGAAGGAATACTCCTCGGAGTACTTCTCGCAGGCTTATCTCGATCTGGCTCGCCGGCTCGCGCCGAAGCTGGGAGACCTGTCCCGGGTGGAGAGGGTCATCGTCCGATGCAACGCCAACACCCACAACTTCGTCGGGAACGGCTCGAAGGACCCACAGAAGTACGACCCCGAAGCCAGCCGCGAGACCCTGGACCACTCCCTGCCGTTCATCCTCGCGGTAGCGCTGCAGGATGGTGGGTGGCCTGGTGAGGCAGCCTACGAGCGGAGCCGCGTGACCCGGCCCGACACGGTCGAGCTGTGGCGTCGGATCAGCACGGTCGAGGACCCCGCATGGACGGCGCGTTTTGAGCACCAGGACCCGGCGAAGAAGGCCTTCGGCGGCAGGGTCGAGGTGACCTTCGCCGACGGGAGAACCCACGTCGAGGAGATCGTCGTGGCAGACGCACACCCGGCCGGGGCGCGACCGTTCGAACGCGAGCAGTACCTCGCGAAGTTCAACACCCATACGGCCGGCTTGGTGAATGACGACGACGGAGAGCGCTTCCTCGCGTTGATCACTCGACTGCCCGAGCTGAGCGCGGACGAGGTGGCCTCCATCGCATTGCCGATCCGGGGCGGAGCCATCGAGCTCACCGGAAGCCGGGGAATCCTATGAACAGCCGAGATGCGATTAGGGCTTGTGCAGTGGCGCCCACAGGAGGCGGGGGCGCCAGATGCTAGGAGGAGTGTTTCTCGGCGATCGGACCGTTGCGGTCCGGGAGTTCCCCGACCCCGAACCCGGACCAGGTGAGGTCCTTGTTGCCGTCAGGGCGTCCGGCATGTGTGGGACGGACCTCCGCTACTACCGCGGTGCTCCGGGCGCATCGGCGAACAGCGGTGAGTTCGTCGGCGGTCACGAGCCGGCCGGTGAGGTCAAGTCTGTGGGCCCGGGCGTGCCGGAGGCCGCGGCGAGAGTGGGGGACAGGGTCATGGTCCACCACTATGTGGGTTGCTCGGTGTGTAACAGCTGTAGATCCGGCTGGTCGCAGATGTGCCTGACGGCGCCGCCCAAGGTCTTCGGAACACATGCTCATGGTGCTCATGCTCCGATGATGGCTGTGCCGTCATCGACACTGGTGCCACTCGACGAGCGACTGAGCTTCGCAGCAGGTGCCGCGATCGGGTGCGGTACTGGAACGGCCTGGGGCGGACTCGACCGGCTCGGCGATATCGGTGGCTCGACCGTGGTGGTGCTAGGCCAGGGCCCGGTGGGTCTGTCGGCGACGCTGCTTGCCCGTGCACGGGGAGCCGAGGTCATTGCCGTGGATGTCGAGCCTGCCCGGTTGACCAGGGCATCCGAGCTCGGGGCGAAGGCGACCGTCGAGGCGTCGTGCACCGACGTTGTCAGCGCAGTGCGTGACTTGACCGATGGTGGCGCCGAACTGGTTCTCGACACCTCAGGCTCGAGCAGAGCGGTGTCCGACGGACTCGCGTCGATGCGACCGTGGGGACGGATGTGCATCGTCGGGTTGGGCGGAGAGGTGCGCTTCGACACCCTCGGCTACTACCGCCGACAGATTTCGCTGTCAATGTCGTGGTCGATGTCCATCGTCCAGCAGCGCCTCTGCGCCGAGTTCATCGCTGGGCACAGCCTTCCAATTGATTCGATCTTCAGCCACTTTTGGCCGCTGGCTCAGCTGGCCGAGGCCTACCAGGAATTCGACCGTCAGTCAGCCGGAAAGGGCGTGATCGTCTTTGACGGAGCCCAGGAATAGCAGGTCGCCCGTCTACAACTTCAGGGGCCAGACCGCGGTCGTCACGGGCGCTGCGCAGGGCATCGGCCGCACTGTTGCGGAACGCCTGGCCGCCTCAGGCGCCTTCGTGGTGGTCGCAGACCAGCAGGAGAAGCTCGCGGCCGCTGCTGCCGAACACATTTGTGCAGGGATCGGTCGCGCGGTCGCCTACGAGGTCGACGTGACGGATGAGGTCGCTGTGGGGGAGCTGATCAGGTTCGCGGCGACGAACTCCGGCAGGTTCAGTGTCCTGGTTAACAACGCAGGCATCAGCACGACCGGGCTGCTTGACGAGGTAACCCTGGCGGATTGGCGCCGCGTCATCGACGTCAACCTGACAGGCCCGTTCATCACCTCGAAGGCCGCGCTTCCCTACCTGCGACGAGCTGGCGGAAAGATCGTCAATATCTCATCCGTCGCCGGTAAGCGGATCAGTGCCAACATGGCGGCCAGCTACACGGCCAGCAAGGCAGGCGTTCTCGCCCTCACCCGGCACCTCGCTTACGAGTCGGCGCCTTGGAGGGTAAATGTCAACGCAGTGTGTCCGGGGCCGGTCGAGGCGCCGATGATGTACCGCGAGGTTCCGCCGGATGCCATCGCCAGGATGGTGGCAGGCGTTCCACGGGGTCGGCTGAGCACCCCGGACGACCTGGCGGACGCCGTTCTTTTCCTGGCTTCGCCGGCCGCCGACATGATCACGGGCGTCGCACTGGATGTCGACGGTGGCGCCCTCCTGGGCTGGATCGACATCGCCGAGTACCTCGCACGTCATGGCATCGATGCTGGATCGGCGCAGGCCAGTGATCCGGAATGCGCGGAACTAGCACCCGTCGAGGAGCGTGGTCATGTCCTCTGAGGAGAGTCGTCAGGTAGCACTGGTCACCGGCGCGGGGCGCTCGCAGGATGCCCATGGGGTGGGGTCGGCCACGGCGATGACCCTTGCTGGGCGAGGCTTTTCCGTTGCCGTCGTGGACATTCACGGCGCAGCCGCGGGGCGGACCGTCGACGAGATCATCCGGCACGGCGGGCACGCCTTCCCGGTCACCGCTGACCTTGCCACCTGGGAGGGGTGCACTGCGGCGACCGAAGCGACGCTCGACCGAGGAAGCCGCCTCGACGTGCTGGTCAACAACCTCGCCGTAGTACAGCCTGGGACGGTGCTCGACATCAGCGACGAGCAGTGGAACCGAACGATTCTGGTCAACCTGACGTCTGCGTTCAGGATGTCCAAACTGGCTGTCGGTCATATGAAACTGAGCGGAGGCGGCAGCATCGTCAACATCACCTCCATCGCTGGTCTGCGTGGTGGAGGTGACACCGTTGCCTACGCAGCCTCGAAGGCTGGACTCATCGGGCTTACTCAGGACATGGCCGGTTCGCACGGGGTCGACGGAATCCGAGTCAATGCCGTAGCACCTGGTTACCTGTTCACCCCTATGGTGGCCCGATTCGCCGACACGGAGGCGAAGCGCAGGGTCAGGCGGGATGTGGTTGCCCTTTCGACGGAGGGTACGTGCTGGGACGTCGCCGAACTCGTGGCGTTCCTGTCAGCAAATGACGCACGATGGATTACGGGAGCTGTGATCCCGGTCGACGCCGGCGCTCAGGCGATGCAACCACTCGGCGTGGCGGCGAGGCTCGGCATGCTCTCCGGGGACTCCAACACGTCCTCTTCGTGAAGCGTTGCAGGCCAAGGAGTCGCCAACCGGCAGGCGGCGACGCTATGCGTACGTTCCGTGGGGCACCGCTCCCGGGGGTTCTCCTGAGAGCGTTGGGCCTGGACCTCTTCGCCGTCCTCCCCGTCGGCCTGGCCGGCACGCTCGGCGTACTCGCCACCGACGACCTCGGCGGCTCGCACGCCATGGCTGGGCTGATGGTGAGCGCATATTTCACGCTCGGCTCGGTCTCCGCCCTCCTGACCGGGCCGGTTGTGGACAGGATGGGATGGCGGTCGGCCAGCGCGGTCGGCCTGATTCTGGTCGGCGGAAGCCTGACTGCACCGGCTTTCGCCCACACAACGGCCATACTCGTGCTGTCGAGCGCGTGCGGCGGCGCTGGTGCCGCCTTCATCCAGCCGGCCACCAGCGCGCTCATCTCCAATACCTTGGTCCCCGCGCAGCGGTCCCTGGCCATCAATCTAAAGATGGCGGCCGCTCCCGGCGCGATGCTGGTAGCCGGTCTTTCCATGCCTCTGGTAGCCCAGTTCCTAGGGTGGCGGGAGACCTACCAACTGGCATCCATGGCCTCAGGAGGCGCCCTCACCCTTCTTGCAGCAACGAAAAGCCCGCCAGCGATCTTGCGTGCACCGGCTCACGGCCCAAGGCAGTTCTCCCGCGACAAGCTTCTCCGAGAGGTGTGGCTGGTAGGCAGTTGCGTCCTTCTCGGCGCGTTGGTCCCAGGCGTCGTGGTTGCATTCATGATCCCGGCGCTACTCGACGTCGGCTACTCGCCACCGGTCGCCGGAGCGGTCTTTGCGGCACTGAGCGCCGTGACGGTACTGGCGCGGGTGTGCATCGCTCTACTGGCCGATCACCCGCTGCTCAACAGCTTTCGATCGGTGGCCTTCCTCATGGCGACCAGTGGAGTAGGGGTGAGCCTCATGATGTGGCGTCACCAGGCTCCGGTACTAGCTGGAGGGGCTCTCGCCTTCGTTGCCGGATTCGGTTGGATCGGGCAGACGTTTGCCCTCGCCGTCCGCATGTCTCCCAGCAGCCCTGCGGCCGCTGCGGCCGCAGTTCAATCGGGCGGTATGGGCGGCTCCGCGCTGGGCCCCCTCCTGGGTGCCGCGGCCGCCGAAGGATTCGGCCTCAGCACGGTCTGGCTGCTCGCCGCCCTTGCGGCAGCGTGCGGAGCCACCCTGCTGTTCTTGCGACCGCCGCCTCCGGCGGCGCCGCGAAAGGCTGACCGAAGTGCATGACGACGTCGACCGGAGGGATCGCTGGCTTGCCCGCTCGAACCCGCGTGATCTAATGTCTGACATTAGGTTGAGTCGTCACTCCGACTGTCCGGTAAGGCGAGACGAGGTCGATGTGGAGCGTCCGGAACTACCTTCCGTGACCGAGGCAATGCTTCGCGAGCTCGTCGACCGGGACAGGTTGGCACAAGCCAAGTACGCGTGGGTGCGCGCCGCGGACTCGGGCGACGCCGACCGCATGGTGGAGCGGTTCGTGGAGCACTGCACCGCCTCGTATGAACCGGGCAGTGAAGTGATCGAGGGCCGCGAGGCGCTACGGGAGTGGAACCGGAAGCGGCTCGAGCGCGTCACCGCGAGCAGTCATCACGTCTCCAACTTCGAGGTTCGCTACCAGGACGCCAATCACGCCACGACCTACTGCTATCTGTTCTCCTGGCAGCACTTCGACGACTATCCCGTCACCCCGGACCGTCAGCGATACGCGCGCTACATCGACACCTGGGTCCGCCTGGATGGGGAATGGTGGCAAAGGTCTCTGAGGCTACTGGTTGCGGGTGAGTGGAACTTCAGTGATGTGCCACGTTTCGGGGAGTACCGCGGATGGGACGCGGACTTGCAGATCTAACCCTGGCCGCACGGCCCTATCCCTTGGTCCTGAGAATGACGGAGCGGTCAGCACGCTGCGGGTGAGGAGTAGTTCGTCATGGTTCAGAGCGCCGATCTTCGCCGGTTCCACATGCTTATCGGGTCTGACTGGGTGAACGCATCGTCCGGCGAGGCGTTCCAGACCGACAATCCCTACACGGGGATGCCGTGGGCCGCCATCCCGACGGCAGCGGCCGTCGATGTCGACCTGGCCGTGGCACGCGCCCGTGAGGCCCTCGAAGGTCCTTGGGGCGCACTCACGGCCACAGCACGGGGACGCCTGGTGCGCCGGTTGGGTGAGCTCGTGGCAGAGCATGCCCAAGAGCTGGCCGTCCTCGAGACCACGGACAACGGGAAGCTGCTCAAGGAGATGCTGGGGCAGCTGCGCGCCATTCCCGGTTGGTACGAGTACTTCGGCGGGATGGCAGACAAGCTGGAGGGCACGGTCCCACAGGACACCAAGCCGAACATTTTCGCCTACACGCGATACGAGCCTTTAGGCGTCGTCGCGGCCATCCTGTCCTGGAACAGCCCCCTCCTGCTGTTGACGAACAAGCTTGCCCCAGGGCTTGCGGCCGGCTGCACGTTCGTGGCGAAGCCCGCCGTCGAGGCGTCAGCCTCCGTCCTGGAGTTCGCCAGACTCTTCGAGATCGCGGGCTTCCCGGCCGGCGTCTTCAACGTGGTCACGGGCGGCGCTGAGGTAGGACGTCAGCTTGCCGCCCACATTGGGGTCGACAAGGTGGCGTTCACCGGGTCCACCAGCGGCGGGATTGCGGTCATGAAGACGGCTGCAGATCATGTGGCCCGCGTGACCCTAGAGCTAGGTGGCAAGTCGCCAAACGTCGTCTTCGACGACGCGAACATGGATGCGGCGGTCAACGGCGTGGTCGCCGGAATCTTCGCCGCCGGTGGCCAGACTTGCGTCGCCGGCAGTCGATTGCTGGTGCACAGATCGAAGCAGGAAGAGCTCGTGGAGCGGCTGATGACGCGCGCAGCCGCCATCCGGATGGGCGACCCTCTGGACTTGGCGACGGAGATGGGGCCCATTGCCTGCCTTCCCCAGCTGCAGAAGGTGGAGATGTACGTCAGGAGCGCATCCGAGCAAGGCGCGACGGTCGCGTTCGGCGGCACGCGGCCTGAAGCCCCGGAGCTCTCGTCCGGCTACTTCTTCGAACCCACGGTGCTGACGAACGTGAACACTGACATGCGTGCGGTCCGGGAGGAGATCTTCGGCCCGGTCCTGTCCGTCATTCCGTTCGACACGGAGGAGGAGGCCGTGCGCCTGGCGAATGACACGAGCTACGGCCTGGCGGCGGGGATCTGGACGCAGAGCATCCAGCGCGCACATCGGGTGGCTCATCGGATCCGGGCCGGCTCAGTCTGGATCAACGAGTACCGCACCGTTGCGTACAACGTGCCTTTCGGCGGCTTCAAGGAGAGCGGAATCGGGCGCGAGAACGGCGTCGACGCCATTCGTGAGTATGTCGAGCCCAAGGCGATCTGGGTCAACCTGTCCGAGGAAACCCGCGACCCGTTCATGATCGGCTGAGAGCGCAGAGGGGCGGCACTGTGACGATTTCGGCCGCGACCGAGGCTCCGCTGCGGCACCCGACACAGCTCTACGTGGATGGATCGTGGGTCGGGCCTGCCTCCGGCGAGACGATCGATGTTATCGACTCGAATGACGAGAGCCACTTCTACTCGGTGGCCGCGGCGGGCGTTGCCGACGTGAAGGACGCTGTGAGCGCGGCCCGGCGAGCGTTCGACGATGGTCCTTGGCCACGGATGCTGCCCACGGAACGTGCGCAGTATCTGCGCCGCATGGCCGAAGAGTTGCGCTCGCGGTCTGACGCGTTGTCGCAGATCTGGCCACGAGAGTCCGGACAACTCGTCAGGATCGCGCGGGCCGGTGCCGGGACCGCGGCCGGCACACTGGACTTTTACGCCGGACTGGCGGAGCAGTTCGCCTGGGAGGAGCCCGTTTCTCCGAGCGTTGGCGGCGGCTTCGCGGCACTGGTCCATGAGCCGGTGGGGACCGTCGCCGCCATCGTGCCGTGGAACAGTCCGATCATGTCATCGACGCGGAAGGTGGCTCCCGCGCTCCTGGCGGGGTGCACGGTGGTGCTGAAGGGCGCTCCCGAGGCACCTGGGGCGGTGTACCTGCTCGCCGAAGTGGCCGATGCAGTCGGGCTTCCCGCGGGTGCCCTCAATGTGCTCGTCGCGAATCGCGACGTCTCGGAGTCACTGGTCCGGGACCCAAGGATCGACAAAGTGTCCTTCACCGGCTCTACCGCTGTAGGACGCCGGATCGGGGCCATCATGGCCGACCGGGTCGGACGCTGCACGCTGGAACTCGGTGGAAAGTCGGCAGCAGTGGTCCTTGACGACGCCGACATCGTCACCGTCGCCGAGTCGCTCGCGACCACGGAATGCCGGCTCGCAGGACAGGTGTGCTCGGCGCTGACCCGTGTCATTGTCAGCCGTGCACGTCACGACGAGTTCTTGGAGGCATTGGTGGCGGCCTTCGCCGCCAAGCGGGTCGGGAGTGCATTTGACGAGGACACGCAGATCGGACCACTGGCATCCGAGGCGCAGCTGCGCCGTGTCCAAGGGTACGTCGAGGCGGGAAGGAAGGAGGGGGCCGTCCTGGCCGCCGGCGGATCGAGGCCGTCGCACCTACCGCGCGGATACTTCTTCGAGCCCACCGTGTTCGGCGGCGTCGACAACTCCTCGGTGATCGCCCGCGAGGAGATCTTCGGGCCTGTACTTGCCGTCATACCCGCGGCCGACGAAGAGGATGCCGTGCGGATCGCCAACGACTCCCAGTACGGACTGAACGCAGCGGTTTTCACGTCAGATGTCGATCGGGCATGGGAGGTCGCCCGCAGCCTCCGCACCGGGACCGTCGGCCACAACGCCGACCGTCTCGATTTCGGAATTGCCTTTGGTGGTTTCAAGCAGTCAGGGATCGGGCGCGAGGGCGGCCGAATCGGCTTGTTGCCGTACCTGGAGGCCAAGACAGTTCTGCTCGACGCCGTGCCCAGCGCCTGGAGCGCCTGACCCGTCCGGCCCGTCAACCATGATGATTGGAGTGGGCGATGGCTAATAGGCGGTTCGAAGGAAAGGTCGCCTTCATCAGTGGAGTCGCCCGCGGTCAGGGTCGCTCTCATGCGACACACCTTGCGCGTGAGGGCGCTTCGATCATCGGATTCGACTCGTGTCACCCCCATGAAAGTGTGCCGTACTCGCAGGCGACGGAAGCCGATCTGGAGGAGACGGTCCGGCTCGTCGAGGCTGAAGGAGGACGGATCGTCGCGGGGAAGGCCGACGTCCGCGATCGCGCGTCGATCCAGAAGGTGCTGGAGCAGGGCCTTGAGCGCTTTGGCAGAATCGACACCGTCATCTGCAACGCCGGATGCGGAATTCCCTCACTGCCTTTCTGGGAGGTACCCGAAAAGGCCTTCCAGGACGCCATCGACATCAATCTCGTAGGTGCATGGCAAACAGCTGCGGTGGCCGTACCGCCGATGCTGGCCACCGGCGAAGGAGGGGCCATCATCCTGATCGGATCGACGGCCGCTCTCAATGCGGTTCCGAACCTGGCGGCGTACACCGCTGCCAAGACGGCGCTGACCGGTATGGCCAAGTCCATGGCGAACGATGTGGCCCGATACAAGATCAGGGTCAACGTGGTGTGTCCCACCAGCGTGCCGACCGACTTCATCCTCAACGACCGGTTGTACAAGATCTTTCGGCCAGATCTTGAGAGTCCGACAGTGGACGACCTACGTGAGGCCATGGCAAAGCGACATCCATTAGGTGAACCGTGGGTCGAGACCAGTGATGTCTCTCAGGCGATCATGTACCTGGCGTCCGACGAAGGCCGGTACATAACCGGAATCGTCCTGCCCGTGGACCTTGGGTTCAGCATCAACTGGTAAACGGGCATCGGGGCATGTCGGCTGGGTGCCCTGTCAGCAACCGGCGCGCCAAGCAGTTGGACGAGAAGTGGCGTCACAGGGCGCTTCGTGCGCTCTGGGTACCGGCAGGCGGGCGTCGCCGGCCTGCCCGTACCGGGTCAGTCCGCGCCGCGCGGATCGACGACCATGAGGTCGAACAAGGGCCGCAGCGACGCCTGCCGCTCGAAGTTCCAAATCAGCTCGGCCAGCGAGGCGGCCCGGGACGGGCCGAGCCTCGGCTCGGCCTGACCGAGGAACTTCGTCGTCAGCTCGTCGTCGGACAGCGGGTTGCCGGGGTGGCCCTTGGGGCGCTCGCCCATGACGGTCGTCATCCGGCCGTCCCGCAGTGTGATCTCGAACCGGCACGGCATGCGCCACGGAAAGGCCGCCGTGTAGGCGGGATCCTCGATGAGTTCGACGGTGTCCACCACCGCGAGGAGGGCCGGGTCCTCGTACCGTGCGGCCGTGAAGGTCTCCTCGGTGATGACCCCGTCGACCAGTGCCGCGGCGATGAGGTACGGCCCGCTGTGGTCCGCCGTCTCCCGGTTGTCCGGCCGCCACAAGGCCGCCTCGGCTGCTCGCGTCGTGACCGACTTGCGCTCCATGAACACCCACAGCTGCTCGATCTGCGCGGGGTCGACCGACCGGCGCGCCTCGAAGCCGAGCTGGACGGGAAGCTGCATCTCATACCGCAGGGGGAACTGCTTGAAGTAAGTGTTCTCGATGCGGAACGGGCGCCGCTCGTCGCCGAAGGGGCCGAGCGAGAAATGGTGGCCGACCTGGTTCATGAACCCTCGCGCGCCCTCGAACGCGAGCTCGGGCCCGGTGATGCCGGCCTCGGCGAGAAGGGTCGCGAAGAGCCCGCTGCGGCTGCCGTTGGGGCCGGCGAGCCCCTTCCAGTTGGAGATGTGGCCGACCCGGGTCTGGTAGAGGCAGATGTTCGGCACGACGGCGAGTCGGAGGGCTTCGGCCGTGGCCTCCGCGGACAGCCCCAGGAGTCTTGATGTCGAGGCGGCGGTCGCGATGCTGTGGATGATCGGGTGGTCCCAGCCGTTGGACCGGATGACGACCTCGTCGACGAGCTGCCCTGCCACCTCGTACGCCAGGACGATGCCGAGGAGCGTCGTGGCGCCGTCGGCACCAGCGAGCTGCGCCGCCGCGAGGACACTGCCGAGGTTGTCGCTGGGGTGCGGTCCGGTGTCGCCCCTGGCGTTCGTGACCTCCGAGCCGAAGTAATCGTCGTTGAAGTCCAGGCACCGGATCATCGCTCCGTTGACGAAGGCGGCCATCTCGGGAGTCGTCGACTCGCGGGTCCCGATCATCGTCGCGGGCCGACTGCTCGTCGCTGTCCGCGCCATCCGGCGCAGCGCCTCGACGGGCGGAAAGTCGTAGGCGCCAAGGGCGCACCCGAGGGCGTCCAGCAGGCAGCGCTTCGCCGCACGCAGCGTGGCGTCGTCGAGATCCTCGAACCGCAGCCGCTGCGCGAAGTCGGTGAACTCCCGGACGACGGAATCTCTCGGAGTGCTTCGGTCGGCGTCTTGTGCCGACGAGGCGGCGCCGGTGTCGGCGGTCTGCACGATCGTCCTCCTCCGACCGACACGGCGCACGCCAGGGTGACGTGAGCCGGCGGTTGCTTGTCCGTCGCTGTACGTCAGACAATAATGCTTCTGTAAAGGATAGTGTCGACAGCGAATCCAGGAGCAGCCGTCGTGACAGACCTCCCCACGACCCGATCGACCCAGCGCGGGACCGTGCTCGTCACCGGCGCAGCCGGCTTCCTGGGATCCCGGGTCGTCGCCCTCCTGAGCGCGTCCGGCGCCTACGACGTCATTGCCTCGGACGTCGACGCCGGGCAGCGCGCCCACGAGCTCCAGGCGATGCCGGCTGTCACCTTCGTGCCCCTCGAACTGCGGGACGACGCGGCGGTCGCCGAGGTCGTCGCCGGCGCGGACTACGTGGTGCACCTCGCAGCCCTGCGCAGCAAGGTCTCCCAGGCGGGCGGCCGGGCGCCTTTCGACGTCAACGTGGCCGCGACGTACACGCTCGCGTCCGCTGCCGGGGCCAACGGCGTCAAGGGTTTCGTCTACGGCTCCTCACATCTGGTGTACGGGCGGTTCGCGGACCCTGCGCGCTGGTTCTCCGAGGAGGACGCCACGCCAAGTCCTGGGCTGTCGCTGTACGCCGCGGCCAAGCTGGCGTCGGAGTCGTTCGTCGCGGCGTTCTCGGACGCGTTCGGCTTCGACTACGTGGCGCTGCGGTTCGGCGGCATCTACGGGCCGCAGGCCGCGCCCGGGTCGAACACCAGCGTCATGACCGAGATCCTGGCGTGCATCGACCGCGGTGAGAAGCCCGTCGTGAGCTGGACCAGGGACACGAAGCACTGCCTCATCTATGTGGATGACGCCGCCCGCGCGGTTGTCAAGGCGCTGGAGTTCCGCACTCGCGGCACGGCGGTGAACGTGGTGAACCGGCCCCGCACGGCCGAGCTCATCTACTCCGCGCTCGTCCGGCTGTACGGCGCCGACCCGTCGGTCCTGGAATGGGCGGCGACCAAGAGCCGCTACCAGCAGGTGACCGACGCCCGGCTCACCCATAAGCTGCAATCCCCGCCGGCCACCTCGCTGGAGGAGGGCCTCGGGTCAATCATCGACTGGCACCGGGCCACGAGGGGACACTGAGCCGACCCACCGGACCCGGCGCCCGTCATCAGGCGTCTTCGTCGGCGCCGTACCACTCGAACATCATCTGGCTCTGGTCCGCGCGCGCACCGAACCGCTCGACCGCCTGCTTGGTCAACCGCTGCGCCATTCGGCCGATCGGGGTCTCGTGGCCGAGCGACGCGGCGAGCTCGTTCGCCAGGCGCACGTCCTTGAGCATGAGTTCCAGCGTGAAGTCCTGCGGGACCCACTGCGCACCTGACAACAGCAGGGGGAAGGTGAACTCCGTGGCGAAGTTCCGCCCGCTCGAGGCGTTGATGACGTCGAGCGCGACGGAGCGCTCGATGCCTGCCCTCTCGGCGAGCCTGATGGTCTCGAGGGCCGCGAACCGGTTGCAGGCATTGAGCAGGTTGTTGACGAGCTTCATCGCGTGGCCGGTGCCGACCGGCCCGACATGAACCACCGTGGGGGTGATCTCCCGCAGCAAGGGCTGCACACGGACGAAGTCGGCGGGGGCCGCGCCCGCCATGAGGGTGGCGGTTCCCTCCTTTGCCCGGCGCACACCTCCGGCGATCGGGCAGTCCACGAACGCCACATCGCGCTCGGCCAGGGCGGCGGCGATCTGCGCGTCGAGGGTGGGGATGCTCGACGTGATGTCCACGAGGACCGATCCCGGCCGGAGCAGGCGGCTCAGTGCGTGCTCTGCGTCCAGTACGAGGTCACGCATGTCCGCCGGACCCGGCAGGCAGGTGAACACGACGTCGCAGGCGGCCGCCAGCTCGGGGATCTCCGCTCGCCGCGCACCGGCGGCGACGAGGCCGGCGGCGGCTTCCGGGTTGCGGTCGTTGACCACGAGGTCGTGGTGCTGCGCGAGCCGCCCGGCGACGGGGCCGCCCATCGCGCCGAGCCCGATGAATCCGATCTTCTCCATCAGACGGTCTGCCCGCCGTCCACGACGAGCGCGTGCCCGACGACGAAGGACGAGGCCGGCGACGACAGCCACAGGACGGCGTCGGCGATCTCGTCCGGACTCCCCATTCGGCCGATCGGCTCCTGGGCGATGACACGTTCCCGTCCCTCGGCGGTACCGCCGGTGAACCGGTGCATCATCGGCGTCTCGATGATGCCAGGACAGACTGCGTTGATCCGGATGCCCTCGGCGGCATAGTCCAGCGCCGCAGCCTTGGTGAGGCCGACGACGCCGAACTTGCTGGCACAGTAAGCGGACTGGCCCGCGATACCCATGACGCCGGCGCCAGAGGCTGTGTTCACGATGGTGCCACCGCCCGTGAGCCGCATCGCGGGAACCTGTGCCTGCATGCAGAGGAATACCCCGCGCAGGTTGATCGCCATCACTCGGTCGAACAGGTCCGCCCCGATCTCGTGCGCCGGGGCGAGCGGCTGCTCGATGCCGGCGTTGTTGAACGCCGCGTCGAGCCGGCCGAAGGCCTTCAGCGTCGCTTCTACGGCGGCCGACACCTGCGCTTGGTCCGCCACGTCACAGCGGGCGGCGATGGCCCGGCCACCTTCCTTCTCGATGATCCGGACGGTCTCCTGCGCCCCGGCCTCGTCGACGTCGGCGCCCGTCACGGCGGCACCCGCCCTGCTGAAGGCGAGCGCCGTCGTCCGGCCGATCCCGCTCGATGCGCCTGTCACGAAGGCGACCTTGCCGTCGAAGGAAGGCTTGTCCTGAGCCATCGACCCATCCTGTTCCTCATCGAAGCACGCTCGTATACTGTCAGACTATTGACCGCAATGTCGTGGTGGCAAGCCTCCCGAGTGCCGGGGTGCGACGGGTGAGGAGGGTGCGGGCGTGCCGATCGGCGATCACTCGGCGGACGCCTCTCATCTGTTCGCCCGCGCCGCCGCGCAGGCGCGGTTCGAGGCGCTGGACACAGCAGCCGTCACTGCTGCCCGATGCAGCATCCTGGACACCCTTGGTGTGTCCCTGGCGGCGACGGGTCTCGACCCTTCGATGGATCCTTTCCTGCAGGTGGTGCTGGACCAAGGCGGCACCCCGCAGGCGACGGTCGTCGGCTACCGAGTGCGCACGAGTGCCACGCTCGCAGCCTTCACCAACGGTGCGCTGTCCCACTGTCTCGACTTCGACGACCAGACGCCGTGGGGGCAGCACGCGGGGAGCTCCGTCGTACCGGCCGTGCTGGCCGTGGCGGAGCGCCGCGGCGACGTCGCGGGCCGAGACGTCCTCACGGCTATCGCCGTCGGTCAGGACCTGTTCGCACGGCTGCGCCTGCACACGGGATGGCGCAAGGACTGGGTCCTCTCCAGCGTGGGCGGCGTGTTCGCCGGGGCAGCCGCGTGCGCCCGGGCGTCAGGCCTGGATGAACGGCAGACGCAGGCGGCCCTCAGCATCGCCAGCCAGCAGGCCGCGGGAATGCACGAGGTCATCGCCGGCGTCGGCAGCGACCTGCGCGGGAAGTACGCCGCCTTCTCGGCCAAGGGTGCCGTGCTGTCGACGTTGCTCGCAGAGCGCGGCGTCACCGGTGTCGACACCCTGTTCGAGGGCCGGGACGGCTTCTTCGGCCTCTACTTCGGTGGCGCCTACGACCGCGCGGAACTCCTGCACGGCCTCGGCGAGGACTTCCTGGGTGCCACGACGCTGTACAAGAAGTGGCCGGCCGTCGGCACGGCCCACAGCCACGTTCACGCGACGATCCAGCTCGTCCAGGAGCTGGACCTCAGGCCGGAGGACATCGCCCGGATCGAGGTGTTCGTCGGGGACTACCACCGCCTCATGACCCACCCCCTCGAGCAGCGGCGGGCGCCGCAGACGCTCGTGGACGCCAAGTTCAGCCTGCCGTTCCTCGTGGCGATCGCCGCGGTCCGTCGCGGCATGAGTGTCTGGGACTTCACCGAAGCGGGCCTGCGAGACCCCCTGGTCCGCAGCGTCGCGGAGAAGGTCGAGCCCGTCGACGACGACGGCCTGGACTGGGGTCTGGACATGCCACCAGGACGGGTTCGTGTCACCGCGATCGACGGCCGCACGGCCGAGCGCGTGGGGGACCGGATCCCGGGCAGTGCCGAGCGGCCGATGACGTGGGCCGATGTGGTCGAGAAGTTCCGCGACAACGCGTCCGCCGCGGCCCGACCCCCGTCCGTCGCGACTGTCGACCGCGTCGTGGACCTCGTGGGCCGGCTCGAGGACCTCGACGACGCCGCCGAGCTGATGCGGGTCCTCGGATGACCCCGGCACCCCGTCGGCTGCCCGCGCCGCCAACCGTGAGGAGACCGCCTTGCCCACCGTGAACGCCATCGCCGCCCCATCGGCCACCGATCCCCTGAAGGCGGTGACGATCACCCGGCGTGACCCAGGGCCGCGAGACGTCGTTATCGACCTCGAGTTCTGCGGCGTCTGCCACTCGGACATCCACACGGTGCGCGGTGACTGGGGACCGGTGCCGTACCCGCTCGTCGTCGGCCACGAGATGGCAGGTCGCGTCGCATCCGTCGGCTCGGCGGTGACGGCCTTCTCGGTGGGTGACCGGGTCGGCGTCGGCACCATGGTCGACTCCTGCCGTGAGTGCGACAACTGCCGCGACGGGCTGGAGCAGTACTGCCTGACGGGAAACATCCAGGCCTACAACAGCATCGACCGCGACGGCACGGTGACCCAGGGCGGCTACTCGGCGCTCGTCGTCGTCGACGAGTTCTTCGTGCTCCGGATCCCGGAGGCGCTTCCGCTCGAGGCCGCCGGGCCGCTGCTCTGCGCGGGCATTACGACGTGGTCCCCTATGCGGCACTGGAACGTCGGACCGGGCAGTCGCGTGGCCGTGCTCGGCCTCGGCGGGCTCGGCCACATGGCCGTTAAGTTTGCGGTGGCACTGGGGGCGGACGTCACCGTGCTCTCTCAGTCGTTGCGCAAACAGGACGACGGGCTCCGCCTCGGCGCCCGCGCTTTCCGGGCCACGAGCGACCCACAGACGTTCGCCGACCTCGCGAACACCTTCGACCTCATCGTCAACACCGTGTCGGCGCCCGTGGACGTCGACGCGTTCCTGCGGCTCCTGCGCCGCAACGGGACGCTCGTGAACGTCGGGGCGCCGGCCGAACCGCTGTCGCTGCAGGCGCTCAGCCTCATCGTCGGCCGGCGCTCCTTCGCCGGGTCCGCGACCGGGGGGATCGCCGAGACCCAGCAGATGCTCGAGTTCTGCGCCGAGCACGGCGTCCTGCCGGACGTCGAGTTGGTCAGCCCGGACGACATCAACGAGGCGTACGAGCGGGTCCTGGCGTCCGACGTCCGCTACCGGTTCGTGCTCGACGTCCGCTCGCTACGTCCCGCCGACGCGTAAACGCCGCGGATCTGCTCGTTGCGACGCAGGAGGAGACCACATGACCCGAGAGCATCGGAAGGCTCGCGCCCGTCGCGTCGTCGTCGGCATCGACGGCGACGGCCGGTCCACCATCGTCAGCGACGGACCGACCCCGACCCACCTGGCGACCGACGCGTACACGCTGAACCAGATCTGGCAGGCCACGCAGGTGCCGACGCCTGTCATGGCGGAGAACACTCTGGGGGACGACGCCGTCATCCCGCCTCCGCCCGGCGGCTACACCTATGTCGTCACCACCTTCCCACCCGACAACGAGTGGGACTACACCGCGGGCTGGACGCAGGCCCTCATCGACGCGGGGGCGGCCGACTCAGTGGTCGGCGATAGCGGCGTCCCGGGCATGCACGCCACGGACACCGTCGACATCCTCACGATCATCTCGGGTGAGATCTACGCCGTGCTCGAGACTGGTGAGACGCTCCTGCGGCCCGGTGACTCCCTGGTGCAGCGCGGCACCAAGCACGCCTGGCGGAACCGGGGTGACGTGGCCTGTGTCATGGCCGCGATTCACATCTCCGGTGTCCGGTGACGCCCGTGGAACCCCTGGGAGGCAGGGCGTGAAGCACTACGAGAACCACTACATCGACGGCCGGTGGGTCCCGCCATCGGGGGCGGGGACCCGCGAGCTCGTCGACCCGACGACAGAACTGCCGCACGCCACGATCGCCTCCGGGGGCACCGCCGCGGACGTGGACGCTGCCGTCGCGGCCGCCCGCCGCGCCTTCTCGGCCTTCTCCCGCACCACTGTCGAGCTGCGCGTCGCACTCATCGATCGGATCATCTTCGAGTACGAGCGCCGCGAGAAAGAGCTCGCGGAGCTCATCGCCGTCGAGGTCGGCGTCCCCGTCAGCTTCCGAGCCCAAGTGGCGGGGCCGGCCGGGCACATGCGGGTCGCCCGCGACCTGCTGAAGACCTATGCCTTCGAGCGCCAGCTCGCGGACACCATCGTGCGGCGCGAGCCGATCGGCGTCTGCGCCCTCATCTCGCCCTGGAACTGGCCGATCCAGACGTCGGTCATCAAGGCGATCTACGGCATCGCGGCGGGCTGCACCGTCGTTCTCAAGCCGTCGGACGCGGCCCCGCTCAGCGGGATCGCCCTCGCCGAGGTGATGGACGCCGCCGGTGTTCCCGCCGGCGTCTTCAACCTCGTCCTCGGCCGGGGGAGCGTCGTAGGCGACGCCCTCTCCCGCCACCCCGACGTCGACATGGTCTCCTTCACCGGGTCCACCGCGGCCGGGGTGAAGGTCGGTGAGGCCGCGGCGCAGACCGTGAAACGGGTCTGCCTCGAGCTCGGCGGCAAGTCCGCCAACATCGTTCTCACCGACGCAGACCTGGAGAAGGCGGCGCGGTGGAACATCCGGCGCGGCTTCTCGAACACGGGGCAGTCCTGCCACGCGCCGACCCGCATGCTCGTGCACGAGAGCCAGGTCGAGGCGATCCTGCCCCATGTGCTCGACGAGATCGGCCGAATCCGGCTCGGAGACCCGCGGGACCCGGCGACGACGATGGGGCCGCTCGTGCATGCCGCGCAGTTCGACAGCGTGCAGCGACACATCGAGATCGGCATCGCCGACGGGGGCCGGATCGTCACGGGCGGCCTCGGCAGGGCCGACGGGTTCGACCGCGGCTACTTCGCCAAGCCCACGGTCTTCGCTGACGTCACGCCCAGCATGACCGTGGCCGAGGAGGAGATCTTCGGGCCCGTCCTCGTCGTCATTCCCTACGCCGACGAGGAAGAGGCCCTTCGCATCGCCAACGAATCGATCTACGGGCTCGGCGGCTACGTCTTCAGCGAGGATCGCAAGCGCGGCTACGAGTTCGCCTGCGGGCTGCGCGCCGGGCGCATCAGCTTCAACGGTGCCAACACCAACTCCGTGACACCCATGGGCGGCTACAAGCAGTCCGGCATCGGCAGGTCAATGGGTGTCTTCGGCCTCGACGAGTATCTCGAGGTCAAGTCCGTGTACGGGTTCGAGGACGAGGCGCACGAACTACCTCGGATCAGCTAGGTGCTACTCAGCTGGTGCTACTGAGCGAGGCTCAATACCTGGTTGCACTGACGTCAAGCGGTGGCAGACAGTCCCGGCCTTCCCGCCGGGCTACCCGCCCCGATCCAACGGCCCAGCACACCCGGCGAGAACAGCTCGTCGATGACCGTGAAGGCCGAACCTGTTACACCGACGACCTGGCTGTGCAGGGACCGCACTACCCGCAGGTCCCTTGTGGCCAGGGGCAAAGACCGCTCATAGATCGACTGACGGACGGCCGCCAGGAGCACGTCGGATGCTTCCGCGACTTGCCCTCCCACGACGATCAGGGAGGGGTTGAAGAAGTTGACCACAGCGGCCAGCATCTCGCCGACGAGCCGGCCCGACTGCGTAAGCAGGCCGAGGCTGACCGCATCGCCGCGTTCGGCAGCGAAGCGCAGGTCCTGGACTGTGAGTCCGCCAGAAGCCTGGAGACGTTCGGCCAGCACCGGACTGTCGCCTTCGTGAGCGGCGCGCTCGGCGGCTGCGACGAGGGCGGCTCCACCCGCGACCGCCTCCAGGCAATCGGACTTCCCGCAATGACACAGGACGCCCGCATGCTCGCGAATGGCGATGTGTCCGACGTCCCCGGCGACACCCTGCCCGCCGCGGTGGAGGACTCCACGGGAGACGACACCAGCGCCGATGCCTGTTCCGATCTTCACGTACAGGAAGTCCTGGACGCCCGCCGCCTCTCCGACGCGCAGTTCCCCCAATGCCATGGCGTTGACGTCGTTGTCCACCCAGACGGGCGCGTCATATCGTTCCTGCACCGCTTGACGGATCGCGAAATCATGCCACCCAGGCATGATCGGCGGAGACACGAGCTTCGCCGTGGAGAACTCCACCGGACCTGGCACGCCAATCCCGATGCCCCAGATGGGGGCCTCCCGGTGTCGCGCTGCCAGCATCTGGTCCCAGGACTCGAAAGCCAGTCGGAGGGCGGGCTCCGGACCTTCGCTGATGGCGTGTGCGATCTGAGACCGTGCCACGAGCCGACCAGAGAGGTCCGCGATGGCCAGTCCGACGGCCGTCGCGCCGAAGTGGGCGATCAGTAGATGACCCGCTTCTGCGACGAAGCGGAGACGTCTCGGCGCACGTCCTCCTGTTGATGGCCCAAGACTGCTTGCTTCGACCAGTCCCACGTCTGCGAGCTCGGTGATGCGTTGCGAGACCAGTTTCCGGCTGAGACCTGTCACGGCCTCGAGCTGGCTGCGAGTAGTCGCTCTCCCCGGCCGGATGAGGTCGAGGACCGCCGACAGGCCGGCGACTCGCGAGTCCAGCAGCGATGGGTAGGCGTGCGCGATCGTGAGCCGCCCGACGGGCGGTGCTGACCCGACGTCGGCTGAACGGCCGTTGCTTCTGAGACTGCTGTCCACGGCCTTATTGTCCACGCTCCTGACTTTGGGGCAATGAGGCTTGTCTTTTGTGCCGACCGCATATAAGTTCGTCCTGTGCGATACGATCGACGTCGATCGGAGCCAAACATGTGTCCTTGACTAGGTTTCCGTGGCCGTAGCTGCTGGCCGGGTCGGGCCTCCGCGGCGCACTGCGTCCGCGCTCAGCCGCCAGGTGCCGCTCGGGGCCGGGACGATGGGTTGCAGGTAACGGCCGCACGCGACTAATCCGCTGCGACGGTCCATTGGCCTTCCCGACGAGGGATTGGCACCTGCCGAAGCGCGCTGAAACACCCCTAAGGGACTCCTCCGGCTATCTGGACGCCGTTTCGTCGCGTGACGTGACGGCGGGCGGTTGCGCCCGGATTCGCCGTGAACCTTCGAGAAATATCGCCGAGTTCGTACCCCTCGTTGCTGTGGCTCAGCTGTCGCTCAGCCGCGACGCGCCAGACCAGCCGAAACCTCCCGAGGAAGGGTTCCGCATCATGACCTCCACACCGCTCACCCGCCGAGGGTTTCTGGGTGCTGCGGCTGCCACTGCCGCCGCTCCGATTCTTGCCGCCTGTGGCTCGTCGAAGTCGGCCGGTGCCGCCTCGTCGGGCGGTGGCGCAGGCGGAGTCATCAAGTTCTGGGACATGCCGTGGGGTACGCAGGCTTACACGGATGCTTCGAAGAAGGTCACTCAGTCCTACGTGCCGGCCGGGAAGAACCTCAAGGCGAGCTGGCAGGGCATTCAGTGGAACAACTTCTATCAGACCTTCGCCTCGGCAATCGCTTCGAAGACCGGGCCGGCGGTTTCCACCGGTGGTGGGTTCCAGGCCTTCCAGTTCGCGGAGCAGGGCGCGATCGCGATGGCCGACAACGTGGTCGCCACCATGAAGACGAACGGCATGTACGACGATCTGCTGCCGGGCGTGCTGGAGCCCTTCCACACCAAGGACGGCTACGTTGCCCTGCCGTGGCAGACCGACATGCGTGTGCTGTGGTACCGCAAGTCGCTGCTGGACAAGGCCGGCGTTGACGTGCCGACGGACTGGCCGTCGATGCTCGCAGCGGGCAAGGCGCTGAAGCAGATCGGCGTCATCGGATTCTGCACCGGTTCGGGTGCCGGCAACTTCACGGGCAACCACTGGACCATCTCGATGTTGATCAACAACGGCGGTGGCGTGTGGACGCCGGACGGCCAGGTCGACGTGGTCAATGACCGCAACCTCGAAGCCGTCGAGTTCATGTTGGAGATGGTCTCGGCCGGCGTCATCGACCCCGGGGCGGTGGGCTACACCTCGGACAACATGGATACCCAGTGGAAGACCGGCAAGACCGGCTTCGGGCTGTACGTCGCCTACCTGCCGCAGCGCGTCGGTGACACCAGCGGGGACATCCGGGTGGCCAGTCCGCTGACCGGGCCGCACGGCGACAAGACCGCGCTGCAGTTCATCAACAACATCATGATGTACAAGAACACGCCGGACCAGGCCTCGTCGGAGGCCTTCGTCATCTACTACCTGCAGTCGCTGAAGACGTACTGGCAGCAGGCCCTGGTCGGTGGCATCCCGGTGTTCAAGTCCATCACTCAGCTTCCGGAGTTCACCAAGGACGAGAACGCGGTCAAGGTCGCCACCGACTACTCGCCGGTGGCCAAGACGTTCGCCGCGCGGGGCACGGCCAGCAACGCCAACACCGCGGTGCTGGACGGCGGGCAGGCGTTGAACAAGTTCGCTCAGAGCATCTTCACCGGCAAGGGCGACGCCAAGACCATTCTGAACGAGTTCGGGACCGGCCTGCAGTCCGCCGTCAAGTGACCGAATGGGTGTCGCCGATGACCACCCTGACCGGAAACCTGGCCAAGGCCCGCAGGGGGTTGTCCCCCGGAGGGCGGGGCGGGGCCCGCGTCCGATCCCGGACCCTGAAGTCTCAGACCCGGTTCACCTTTTCGGCGATGCTGATCCCGTCCGTCGTGTTGCTGGTTCTGATCAACGGCTACCCGCTGGTCTACGCCGGCATACAGGCCACGCACAACGGTTCGCTCATCGAGCCGGGGGACTTCGTCGGACTGGACAACTTCGCGACGATCCTGACCTCGGACGCGTTCTGGAATGCAGCGAGATTCACGCTGGTGTTCACCGTGGTCGGTGTCTTCGGGTCCTGGGCGGTGGGCCTGGCCCTGGCCTTGCTGCTGCGTACCACCATTCCGGGCAGAGGGATCTTCAAGGTCCTCCTGCTGCTGCCGTGGATCGTGCCGATCGTGGTCTCCTCGACCGCCTGGAACTGGTTGGTGGCGACCCCGGACAGTCCGATGCCGGCTCTGCTGGGGGCGCTGGGGCTCGGGAAGCCGCTGTTCCTCGCCGATCCCACGCTGGCAGCCATCACTGTCTGCGTCTTCAAGGTCTGGGTCAGCTTCCCGTTCATGATGATGATGTCCTCCGGTGCCCTGGCGTCGGTAGACGACACCCTGTACGAGGCGGCGAGCATCGACGGCGCCTCGCGGTACCAACAGTTCACCCAGATCACGCTCCCACTGATCGCACGGCCCACGTACATCAGCTGGATCCTCATGACGGTGTTCTGCGTGAACGACTTCCCGACCATCTACCTGCTGACCACCGGCGGTCCGGTGGACGCCACGACCTCCCTGGTCGTGTACGCCTACCGAACCGTGTTCCAGGACTTCCGCACCGGTCCGGGCGTAGCCGTCGCCTTCCTGATGACCCTCACCCTGGTGCTGGTCTCCACGATGCTGTACCGCCAGATCCGAAGGGCCCACGTCGAATGAGCGCCGTCGTGAACCGCGCCGTGTCCACGCCGGGCACGGCTCGTGAGCTTCGAGGGCGGTGGTGGAGGTTCGCTCTGATTCTCCTCATCACCGCAGTGCTCCTCGTCCCAATAGCCGTCGTCGTCCTGCTGTCGATCCTGCCGGGCGCATCCAGTACCTCATCGGGCTTCACCTTCGAGCACTTCGGGTACGTGTTCGGGCAGACCTTGGCAGTGACGTGGATCCAAAACAGTTTGATCACGACACTCGTCACCGTTGTCCTCGCCGTGGCGGTCGCGGCTCCCGCGGGTTACGTGCTGTCGCGGGGAAGAAGCAGGGCTGTCTCGGCATACTCGCTGCTGCTGTTCATCCTGCAGTCGTTGCCGATCATCACTTCGGTCGTCCCGTTGTTCATCCTCTTCGCCGACTTCGGACTCGCTGACAGCCTGGTCGGGCTGACCATCGTCTACGTTGCGGCCACGATGGCGGTGGCGACGTGGATGATGGCGGCGTACTTCGACTCCATCCCGGTGAGCCTTGAGGAAGCCGCGTGGATCGATGGGCTGTCGGTGTTCGGATCGTTCCTGCGCGTCGTTCTGCGCAACAGCCTCCCCGGCGTACTGTCCACGGCAATCTTCGCCTTCCTGCTGTCCTGGAACGACTACCTGGTCGCACTGGTCTTCCTGCGGTCGGACGTCAACTTCACCCTCCCCATCGGCGTCCAGTCCTTCTTCCAGCAGAGCTCGATCGACTGGGGCTCCGTGATGGCGCTGGCCGTGGTGATGATGCTGCCGCCGGTGCTCATCTTCGTCGCGCTCAACAAGTACTTCAGCATCAGCGGCATCGGCGGGTCACTCGCCGGACGCTGATTCCATGGCTCATTGAAGGGAGCAGCTGTGTCGATCTCGGTCCAGCTCTACGCGATCCGCCATGCCCTCGACGCCGATCTGCTTGTCGCGCTTCGCCGGCTGGCGGACATCGGATTCACTCAGGTTGAGCCCTACAACTTCGTCGCGCTGGCCGATGGTCTCGCGACCGCACTCGCCTCGACCGGGATGACCGCTCCCACCGGCCATGCGCCGTTGCTGTCGGCCGATCAGGACGGCATCTTCGCGTCGGCGAAGCGTCTGGGAATCGGCACAGTTATCGACCCCTTCATCCCGGAGGATCGCTGGCAGGACGCCGGCGCCGTCCGCGAGACGTCGGCACGGTTGAACGAAGCAGCCAGGCTCGGTGCCCGGCACGGCATTCGGGTGGGGTACCACAACCACTGGTGGGAGCTGCAGAGCACTATCGACGGCGTGTCCGGCCTGGAGTACTTCGCGGGCCTTCTGGACCCCGATGTCGTTCTCGAGGTCGACACCTACTGGGCCGCCACGGGCGGTGCAGACGTGGCGACTCTGCTGGACCGCCTCGGATCGCGTGTGGTGGCGATCCACATCAAGGACGGTCCCAAGACCCTCGACATGAAGGCCCAGAAGCCCGTCGGCCAAGGCGCCATGGACGTACCGGGCGTGATCGCCGCCGCGAAGTGGATGGAGGTCGGGGTGATCGAGCTGGACGACTATGAGGGGGACATGTTCGACGCGCTCGCCGAGTCCCTGGTGTTTACACGGAGACTCCTGGCGAATGGGTGACGTTCGCGCTCAACCGAAGGGATCTGCTATGCAGGAGAGGACATCCGGGCTTCGCGAGGGATTCGTTTCCCTGTTCGACGGCACCTCTGTCAAGGGATGGTTCGCTGTGCCGCGGACCTACGACCAGCTGTGGCCCGACGGACCTACCGTTCGTGAACTCGTCCCCACACTGCCCGCAGACTACGAGGCCCAAGCGGCGGCGCACCCCGCTCGGTGGGAGGTCGTGGACGGCGCCATCGAGGGCTTCCAGGATCCCGATCACCCCGGCTACGGAGGCTACCTGGTCACCGAGCAGGTGTTCGGCGACTTCGAACTCGAGTTGGAGATGAAGCATGATTGGCCGGCCGACACGGGAGTCATGGTGCGGCGGCGACGGGACTCCTGGGCCGGGTTTCAGGTGCTCGTCGACCACCGCAAGTCTGGATCGATCGGAGGGTTCTACGGCAACGGCACGGGAGGATTTCATGCCGTGCCCTACATCCTCGATGCCCGCCATGACAAGGAAGGTCAACTGGCCGGTCTGATGGTCGAAGACCCCGCGACGAGTCTCGAGCCGATGACCCCGGACAAGCAAGAGCTCCTCACCCGCCGGGGTGCCCCGGAGGACTTCCTGGCCGCGTGGGACCCACTCGGCTGGAACCGTCTACGCATCCGCTGTGTTGGCGCGAAGCCCACGATCACCACCTGGGTGAACGAGGTCTTCGTCGCAGAGATCGACCTGGCGACAATGGAGCACCCCCACTACGACGCAGATGCCGTGGCGGCTCACCTCGGCCGAGCCGGGCACATCGCGCTGGAGGTCCACGACAACGACCCGATGTTCGGCCAGGCGCGCTGGGGGAGCGGGGCCCGGTGTCGATGGCGCGCCATAGCCGTCAAGACCCTGAGCTGATGATCCGTCGCCCCGCCCTGCACGGGCATGCCCAGGGAGAATCATGAGCGAGCCAACTGTGCCTGCGGCGAGCGCGGAATCGACGTTCAGCCAGGTCTTATCGGCACGGCCGTCCGGGCTTCCGTCCGGCATCATCGGCGCTGGTTTCATGGGCGAGGTCCACGCCCGGGCGATACGTAGCGCCGGGGGTAGGGTCGCCGCGGTCGCCGTGGGGTCGAAAGAGGGCAGTGCAGCCGCTGCGGCCCGGTTGGGGGCGGATTGGGGCGCCCCGTCCGCCCAGGCACTGATTGCGTCGCCTTCGGTGGAGGTCGTCCACATATGCACCCCCAACCACACGCATGCAGCGCTGGCTCGAGCGGCCCTCGACGCCGGCAAGCACGTCATCTGTGAGAAGCCGCTCGCAACAACAGTCGAGGATGCCCGGGATCTCGTGGAACGTGCCGATGTTGCCGGACTGGTCTGCGCCGTGCCGTTCGTCTACCGCTACTACCCGACGGTGCGCGAGGCTCGGGCCAGACTCGAGACGGGCGAGCTCGGTGCCGTGCACCTGATGCACGGCAGCTACCTGCAGGACTGGCTGGCAGAACCTGGTGATCAGAACTGGCGGGTGGATCCCGCCCTCGGCGGCGCCTCGCGCGCATTCGCCGACATCGGCGTCCATTGGTGTGACCTGGTGGAGTTCGTGAGCGGCCATCGCATCACGACCCTTGTCGCGCGGATCAAGACCGCAATCCCCGGGCGATCTGTCGGCGGCGTGATACAGCCAGTGAAGACCGAGGACGCTGCCGCCGTCGTCTTCGAGACGGACCGGGGGGCGATCGGCTCACTGGTCGTCAGCCAAGTGACGCCAGGGCGCAAGAACCGCCTCTGGTTCACCATCGACGCCGGCGCGGCCTCACTCTCGTTCGACCAGGAGCTGCCCGAGACCCTGTGGATGGGGCGGCGGGACGGTGTGGAGCTGCTTCAGCGTGGCGCATCCTTGCGTTCGCCGGACGCACAGCGCATGACAGTCGTCCCCGCTGGGCACCCGCAGGGATACCAGGACTGCTTCAACACTCTGGTCAGTGACGTGTACAGGTCGGCCACTGGGCAAGGTGCGACAGGGATGCCCACCTTCTCTGACGGGCTGCGGGCGGCCCGTCTCACCGAAGCCGTTCTGGAATCGGCAGCCAGCGGGCGTTGGGTGGGTGTTTCCTAAGACCCTCGGCTGAGACGAGATCACAGGGGCTTAGGTCCGGGGCCCTCATTAATGCGAGGTCGCCGACCGGGTTCTCGGATTCACGGCATGAGTAGATGGGAGCAGGCAATGCCTCGTCCAATCACCTTGTTCACCGGTCAGTGGGCCGACCTGCCCTTCGAGGAGATGTGCAGGCTCGCATCAGGATGGGGGTATGACGGTCTGGAGATCGCTTGCTGGGGCGACCATCTGGACGTGTACCGGGCAGCCGAGGATGACGGCTACGTCGCGGACAAGATGGCCATGCTGGAGAAGTACGGCTTGCGAGTGTGGGCGATCAGCAACCACCTGAAGGGGCAGGCTGTTTGCGACGACCCGATCGACTTCCGGCATCGCGGTATGGTCTCCGACCGCGTCTGGGGTGATGGGGACGCCGAGGGCGTCCGCCGGCGTGCCGCTGAGGAGATGAAGCTGACCGCGATCGCGGCTCGAAGGCTTGGTGTCGATACCGTGGTCGGCTTCACCGGCTCGAAGATCTGGCAGTACGTCGCAATGTTCCCGCCCGTGCCCGACAGCGTCATCGACGCCGGGTATCAGGACTTCGCCGACCGTTGGGGCCCGATCCTGGACGTCTTCGACGGTGAAGGCGTCAGGTTCGCCCACGAAGTCCACCCGTCGGAGATCGCGTACGACTACTGGTCGACCGTGCTGGCCCTCGAGGCGATCGGTCATCGGCCGGCGTTCGGGCTGAACTGGGATCCGAGTCACATGATGTGGCAGGAGATCGACCCGGTCGGCTTCCTGATCGACTTCGCCGACCGCATCTACCACGTCGACTGCAAGGACACGCGGATGGCGACCGGCAATGGTCGCAACGGCCGGATGGGCTCGCACCTGCCGTGGGGCGATCCCCGGCGGGGATGGACATTCGTGTCTACCGGCAACGGCGACGTGCCATGGCAGAGCTGCTTCCGAACACTCAACGCGATCGGCTACACCGGACCGATCAGCATCGAATGGGAAGACGCAGGCATGGATCGGTTCCGTGGTGCTGAACAAGCACTCGACTTTGTTCGCGCCAATCTATTCGATCCGCCGACCACCGGCTTCGACGATGCGTTCAGAAGTCAAGCCCAGCCGAGCGAAGGGGGCTGATGGTGCGAGTGCATCTGAGCGGCGGCGGAGCATGAACCGCCCTCTCGGTGTGGGTTTCGTCGGCGCGGGTCTTGTCACTCAAGCGGTGCACTTGCCCACGCTGGCAGTGCTTAGGGATCGTCTGCGCACGGTGGCAGTCGCAGACATCGACGAGGCCGCCGCCACGGCGGTCGCTGCCCGCTGCCCCGGGGCGCGCACCTGCACGGTCGACGAGCTGCTGCAGGACCCCACTGTTGATGTCGTGGTGGTCAGCAGCCCGGATCACCTTCACGCGAGCCAGGTGATCGCGGCGATTGAAGCGGGCAAGCGGGGCGTCCTCTGCGAGAAGCCGTTCGCCACAACCGCAAACGAGGCCCGCAGCATTGTGGATGCGACTGCCGTTCATGGCGTTCCGATTGTCGTCGGAGCTATGCATGTCTACGACCCGGCATGGGTAGCTGCGTCTACTGAATGGGAACAGCTCACGCATGAGGCGACGCTTGTACGATCAACGATTTACCTCCCGCCGAACGAAGAGTTCACTGCCCTGGCGACAGAACAGCCACCGGCCGTCGAAGCAAGATCAGGCCAACCGGTGGCGGTCGCGCCCCCTCCAACGCCGGCCCGGATGATCCGGATGGGAGTGCTGGGGCTCGCGACGCACACGGTTCCGCACCTACGCCGGTTCTTCCACCGGCCGCCGAGGGTCGCCAGTGCGCGCTATGTTGCGCCCTGGGGATATCACCTCGTCATCGAGGAGGACGGGAAGATCGGGGAACTCCTGGCGTTGGTCCCTGGGGAATGGGCCCCCGCTTGGCGCTTCGAGGCATACGCACCGTCCGCGATGCTCGAGATCAGCTATCCGCCGTCGTTCGTTCTAGCCGGATCGGCGACTGCGACGGTCTCGATCACCGGCGGGGAAAGCCGGAGCTGGCGGAGCACCGTCAACGGGTACCAGCGCGAATGGCAGCACCTCGCCGACGTCATCGAGGGCAAGGTACCGCTGGCTCACCCCGTCCAGGAAGTGGCCGACGATCTCACCTTCGCGCTGGGTCTCGCCGACGGCGCCGACCAGCTCTTGGAGAGCCACCTATGACCGCCGCCCTGCTCGTCCAGGTGCCTGCAACCGGGTTCACCGCGGTACACACCGCCACCCTGGCAAGCCTTCCAGACACGTTTCGGCCGGTCGCGAACGGCGGCGCTATCGTCACGGTCGACGGGCGCTCCGGCTGGACGGAGCGGGCCGCCCTGGGGGTCCGGGCAGGTGCCCGTGCCGTCATCGTAGATCGACCTGAACCCGATGACATTGGTCGCGTGGTCGCCTTGCGCGATCTCGCCAAGGACCGCGGAGTCCTGGTGGCGGTCGAATCCCCATACGCTGGCTCGCCGACATGGTCCTCCTGCCAAAGTGCTGTTATCCAGGACGCCAGTAGTAGCTGCCTGATCGACAGCGTCGCTGTCGTGGCCGATGCGGAGGACATGGATAGGGCGCTGCTCGCGCAGATGGCGGTCGTCCGGCCGCTCCTGGGCACGACGACGCTGAGAAGGCTGATGGCGGGTGCGGCGACCCTCGTGACGCGGGACGGCGACGCCGTGGTATCCATTTCGGTCACGGTCTCCGTACAGCCGCGTCTCACACTGGATGTGGTCAGCGCTCGCGTGCGATGGCGCATCGAGCTGCCGAACGATGAGACTGCGCAACCCGGTCGGGCATCTCGCGAAGACGTCGCCGGGAGACGGGCTGAGCGTCCGATCTTCTGCTCAAGCTCAAGATGGCAGTGGCGTGCCGTCGCGGCGCGCCTCGCCGGTCGCGACGAGCCGGTGTATGACCTCGACTCGCTGTTGCTTGACCTCCGGTTGCTGTCCAGCGCCTAGCGATCCTTGGCGAGTCCCCGATGATGTCGGACGCCTGTCGCTCCAGCACGCCGCCGAAGGTCACGCCGCCACGGACGAGCACCGAATAACGAGCCGACTACTGAGCCGAAGAGGCTGCAACAGAGGTCCACCAGGCTGGAGGATGCGCATGGCATGGAAAGGTCGCAACAAGTGACCGAGTGGACATCGATGGCTTGCGGGAGTTCGTTCGACCGCGACACCGAATGATTCTCATCAGCGGGCGAGATGACGGGTGGCCCCAGGCGTCACCGGTCACCGGCGGGGGCCGATGACGCGGGGCGCCTCGTCGTCTCGACCTACCCGGAACGTGCCAAGACGCGCAACGCCCGTCGACGTCCCGAAGTGAGTGCGTTAGTGCGCATACGTGTCGTTGATTCGCGGCTACCGTGCGCCCAACTGTTGCCGGGCACGCTCAAGCACGCTGATGACCGCGATCGTTTCGGCGTGATCATGCCATGGCGACTCGAGCCGGCCTTCGGTAATGAACCGGGCCGCGGCATCGGCCTCGTAATGCAACGCGTCGTATGGGTCTGCGAGCGCGTCATCGACCCAACGAACGGCGTCATGGTCAGGTCCCCATGCCGCGCTTGTGGACAGCGTCACGGAGCTCGGGTGGATGAACGGCGGTTCGATCTCGATGCGGCCGGCGGTTCCGGCGACGATGGCGCGCACGGGCAGGGCCGACCGAAGAGAAGTCGTTGCGGCTGCAACCGCTGTCCCGTACGGCAGGGTCAGCTGAGCGTGGTCGTCGACGCCAGTCGCGGCAAGCGTTCCGGCCGCGATGACCTCCGAGGGCGGGCCAAGTACGGACGCGATGAACGACACCGGATAGACGCCTGCGTCCAGCAATGCTCCACCGCCGAGTGCCGGGTTGAATAGTCGGTGCGCGGGATCGTACGGTGCGACGAAGCCGAAGTCGGCGCCGACGTATGTCACCTCACCGATGGCGTGCTCGTCGAGCAAGCGCCGGAGTACGTGCGCCTGCGGCAGGTATCTGGTCCACATCGCCTCCATCGCGAACCGCCCGCCGTTGCGGGCAGCCGTGGTGATAGCCGCCGCGTCGGCCGCGGTCATGGCAAACGGTTTCTCTATGACGACGTGCTTGCCCGCGTCCAGTGCGCGCTCCGCGAGTTCGCGGTGGCTGTCGTGCGGGGTGGCGATGTAGATCACGTCTACTTCCGTCAGATCGAGGATCTGGTCGACCGAGCCGGCCGTTCCCGCGATCTGTTGACGTGCCGCGAAGGCAGTCGCTCGCTCGGCAGCACGTGAGCCGACGGCCACCACCTGTTGTGTGCCATGCGATCGCAGCGCGTGGACGAATCGGGCGGCAATGGAGCCGGGTCCGATCACGCCCCACCGGAGTGTCGGCGCCGGTTCAAGGGTGCGGGGCCGCGGAATGATGCTCTCACTGGTCACGTGTGATCCTTCGTCGGCGAGGACAGATGATCGAGCCAGAGATCCGGTGGCGGGAGCAGCTCGCTTGCGCGCATCCAGAATTCGTCCGGGACGGGGGCGCGCAGGGCGGCGAGGAGACGCGGGAGGCGTTCTGGTTTGGAGAAGCCGACCACGGTCATGTCGATGCGTTCGTCGCGGAGCGAGTATTGGACGGCGGCGTCCGCGAGGTTGATGCCGAATTCGTCAGCGAGGTCGTGCAAGCGGGAGGCGGCAGCGATGATCTCCCGTCGTCCTGGGCGGTATCCGTAGAGGGGCCGGGCTTCGCGTGAGGCGAGCAGGCCGCCGCCCAGAACCGCCGCGTTGGCGATCCCGATCCCCAAGCCGCGAGCGCGGTCCACCAAGTCGTCGGCGCCGCGGTCGAGCAGTGTGAGCCGCGAGTGGGTCAGGAGCACCTCGAAGACGCCGAGGTCCAGCATCCGTTCCAGGGTCGGGGTGTGGCCGCCTGCGACACCGAGGTGGCCTATGACGCCCTCGTCGCGTAGGCGCACCAGTGACTCGACGGCACCGCCGGGCTTCTCGAACCCGGCGTCTGGGTGGAACTCGGGATCATGCAGGTAGACCAGAGGCAGGTGGTCCATGCCGAGGCGTGCGCGGCTCTCGGCCACGGAATCCACGACTCGCCGGCCGGAGTAGTCGCCGTCCTTGGCGTCGACCTTGGTGGCGACGAGGATGCTTTCGGCTCTGGACCCGGCGGCTCGCAGGGCGGTGCCGATCCGTTCTTCGCTCTTCCCGTCGGAGTATCCATTGGCGGTGTCGATCACCCGGATGGGGCTGGCCAGGATGTCGCGGACGAGGTTGACACCTTGTTGTTCCGGGGTGTCATAGCCGAAGAGTTCCGGCATGCCGCCGAGCGGACCGCCGCCGGCCGCGACCGCCGAGACGGTCAGCCCTGTTGCACCAAGCGACCGCAGCCATGTCGGCGACTCGGCTGTGACCCGCGGTCTCATAGCCCGTCGCCCTGGGCCGGCGGCGCCGAACGGTCTTTCTGCCGGGCCGGATCACCGGGTTGGTTCCCGCTCGTCGTCACGGGTCCGTCCGCATCAGGCGTTCGGGTATGACACGTAGGCGAAGCGCCGCGAGTCCGGTGCCCAGCTGTTGACGTTGATCGTGCCTTGGCCGCCGTGGACAGCGATGCGTTCCAGTGGCGTTGACCATTCGTGAGTGCTGACGACGACAACATGAACGGCCATGTCCGGCGGGTGCCCTTCCGTTCCGGTCGGGTACTCCAGGTACGCCGCGTACCGCCCGTCAGGTGACAGGTGCGGGAACCAGTCGACGGTGTCGCTCCCGACGAGTCGTTCGACCTGGCCGCCGCCGTCCGGGATGCGGGCAAGTTGCGCGTGGCCGGGCCGGTCCGCCCACCGTTCGGTGTTGAAGTAGATCCACTTGCCATCCGGCGACCACTCGGGGCCGTCGATCGCCCCGCCGCCGGTATCCAGGAGCACCGACTCGGACCCGCCCGCTGCGGAGGTCACCGCGAGCTCTCCCGGGTGGTCGAACGTGATGATCCTGACGTAGGCGAGTCGCTTGCCGTCGGGGGAGACACCGTGCAGGAAGTGCCAGACGTCGTCGTCAGAGGTGATCCGCGTGACTAAGCCGCCGGAGATCAGTCCCCGGTAGATGTGCTTGTCCATCGTGGATAGGAAGATGTGCCGGCCGTCGGGATCCAGCACGTGATCGTTGTTGGCTTCCGGCAGGCCGTCGTGCGCGATGCGCACCGGGCTTGAACCGGCGCTGGTCCCGATCGACCAAATAGCCCCGGCGCCGTTGACGATGAGCGATTCCCCGTCCATCGTCCAGTTCGGGGCTTCGAAGAGGACGTCGTTGCTCTCGTGGACGACGACATCGTCGCCGGTGATGACGTCGTGGACGTGGATTTGCGAGACCTGGCCGGCGGCGAGCGAGCGATAGTGCGGCATGGATGATTCCCTTCGGTGGCCGGGGAGTTGGCTGGGAAGCTTCACCTCTCGCCGGCATGCCATGCGGCGCCATGAACTTCGAGCATGACGCAGAGCACGTTGTCCCGCTTCACACCCAGGCTTTCGAACTCGTCCACGATGGATCTCATGGCGCCCTGCTTCTGCTCGTCTGTGTAGCCGACCTGGGCGACGATCTCGACGAAAATGATGTCGTCGCGTTCCTGGTTCGGGAACGTTGGCGAGTAGACGAGCTCGCCGGGTTCGTGCAGCCGGAAGATCTGGAAGAGATCCTCCTCCGGCATGTCAAATCCTCGGACCATCCCGGCGAGCACGGCTCGGCTGAACTCCTGCAGGCGCGGCTTGTGGACGTGGTGCAGGTCGATACGGGCGTGCGGCATGACAGCCCTTCTCTCGTTATCGCGACGGGGCTACTTGAGCGCGCCCGCCGCCAGGCCGCGTTCGAAGAAGCGCTGCAGGCAGATGTAGGCCAGCACAATCGGCAGGCCCGTTATGACGGCGGCAGCGAGCACCTTCGTCTGATCGTTGTTGTACTGCCCGACGAAGAACGAGGGCACCAGGGTGACGGTCTGCCGGTCCGGCGTCTGGAGGAACAACAACGGCAGGAGAAAGTCGTTCCAGGCGTTGATAAAGACCAGTACGACGACCGCTGCCATGATCGGGCGCGTCAGCGGCAGGAGGATGTGCCAAAACGTGCGCGCGGCGTTGGCGCCGTCGACCCGTGCCGCTTCCAGCATCTGGTCAGAGATGCCGTCGACAAAGTTCCTCGCCAGGAGAGTGGTGAACGGGACCTGCAACGCGGCGACCGGAAGGATCACTGCCCAGAGCGTGTTGTAGGCACCGATCTTGGTGACCGTGGCGAACAACGGGGCCAGCAGGACGACCTCGGGGAGGGTCAGGGTGGCGAGCAGCGCCCAAAAGTAGATCTCCTTACCCCGTACGTGGAGCTTGGAGAAGCCGTACGCCGCGGTCATCGTACAGATCAGCACGATGACGATCACGGCAGCTGCCAACAGCGCGCTGTTCACGAAGAATCCAGGGAGCAGCGGAAGGGACAGCACGGTGCGGTAGTTGCCCCATCCGGAGCCGGCGAATGATCCCCGCACCATGGCGACGAGGGGAAGGGCGAACGGGACAACCAGAATCGTCAGGAGAATCTGCAGGAAGACTCTGGACCGCAGTCGTCGTGTCTCAAACATCGGCTCGACCTCCTCGCCGTCCACCGGCATTGATGACGATGGCTGCACTGATCGCCAGCACGAGCAGGACGACGGAGAGCGCCGCCCCATAGCCGACCTGGGACAGTGACACACTCACCCGGTAGATCTGGGTCCCAAAGAACTCGGTTGCGTAACTCGGCCCGCCGCCGGTGATCAGGAAGGGGATGTCGAACGTCTTGAGTGAGCCGATGGCGGTCAAAATGGCGATCGCGATTGTGGTGCCCCTGACGCCGGGCCAGACGATCGAGCTGATGATCCGCATGTTGCCGGCGCCGTCGATCCTGGCCGCTTCGATGACGTCCGGCTCGATGTGACTGATTGCGGCGAAGTAGAGGACGGACACGACGCCGGTGGACTGCCAGATCTGAACGCCCATGATGATGATCAGCGCGATGGTTCCGTTTGCGAACCAGGGGTGGGCCAGTGTCTCGAGCCCGACCGCTCGCAGAAAGTTGTTCAGTTCACCGTCCGGGGCGAAGATCTGCCGGAAAACCGGAGCGGTGGTCGCCGTCGACAGGACCACGGGGATGAAGATGAGCACCTTGTACAGAGTGCGCAGATACAGGCGTGAATGCAGGAGGCAGGCGAATGTGATGCCCAGCGCGACCTGGACCGTGAAGGTCACGACAAAGAAGGCCGCGGTGTGCCAGAGCGAACCCCAGAACACGTGATCCTTGAGCATCCGCGCGTAGTTGGCTGCACCGACGTTCACCTGCAAGGGGCTTGCGCCATCCCAGTCGAGTGTGGAGATGTACCCGGTGTAGAGAAGGCAGTAGTAGAGAATCCCCACCGAGAACAGCATCGCCGGGAGGATCCAGGGCAGGCCTGCCGGGCTGCGCAGCCGCTCGCGCCGGTGCACCGATGATCTCACCCTCGGTGCACCGACTTCGTTCGTCGTCGTCGTCATGACCGCCGATCCTCACGTGCGCGCCGCGGTCACCTACTGGAGTCGGCCGCGGACTGGATCGTGGCGGCCGCGTCGGACGGTGACTTGCCGCTCACCACTGCCTGGCATCCGTCGATGATTCCCTGGTTGAGCGCGGCTGAGATGCCGACGGATCGCGCCTCAGTCGCCTGAAGGAGTCGTTCGCTGACGTCCTGCAACGCGGGACGCTGCAGGCCTGGGTTGACCAGCTGGATGCTGTCGAAGTTCGGGGCGACCCCCGTCAGCGTCGGGAAGGAGTCCATGTTGTCGGCGACGACCTGCTGGCCCTCCTTGGTGTGACCGAGCCAGAGGGCGAACGTGACGGCCGCGTTCCGAGCCTTCGACTTGGCGTTCACCGACTGGCCGGCGTCCGGATCGGCGAACAGCGGCGACGGGTTGCCCTTGCCGGCGATGTCGGGGAATGCGATGGGCAGAATGGTGATCTTCTCGGTGTCCTGCGCCACGCCCGCGCCTTGGAGAGCCGCAGTGAGGCTGTTCACCGTCGCATACTGCTGGTACCAGGTGCCCATCTGCACCATGGGCACCTTTCCGCTGAGGAATGCGTTGTTGACGTCGGGGTACTGCTGGATGCCGACCGCGCCCTCGTCCAGGATGCCGTTCTTCGACATGGTCTGAAGGATCTGCAGCGACTGCACGAGCGCCGGATCGGTCCACTTCTTCTGACCGTCCACGGCGGCCTTCCAGGCACCCGGCTCGACGCTGTCGGCGATCGAGTGCAGCGTATCCACCACGAAACCGGACGTGCCCGCTAGTCCCTCACGTAGGCACCCGTGTCCGTTGGCCCGAAAGGTCCTGCACACCGAGACCCAGTCGCCCATGGTCTGGGGGGGCTGAAGCCGGTACTTGTCGAACAGCCCTTTGTTGATCCACACGATTCCGGCGCCGACCTTTGCCCACTCGGCCGCGACCAGCCGCCCCTTGACCGTGAACGCCTTCGCGCCGTCCGCGTAGACCTTCGACTGCCAGTCGTCGCCGAGCAGACGTTTCACGTCGGAGGTGAGGTCGTATGCGTAGGGCGCGAACGCCTCCGCGGAGAACCTCCCGCTGGCGTTGACCGTGTACACGTCCGGGCCGTCCTTCGATGCGAGGGCCGGCTTCAGGATGGCCGCATAGTTGTCGATCGGGACCTTCTTGTACGTGACCTTGATCTGCGGGTACTGCTTGTTGAAAGCGGCGATCTCACGGGCTGCCAGATCGTTGTCCGGAGTCCAGCTCCACCAGGTGATGTTGCCGACGGTGGCGGACCCGCCGTTGTTCGATGTGGCCCCGCCGCCGCAGCCCGTCAACCCGACGGACGCGAGCGCCCCGACTGCGATCGTGGTTCTGGCCGCCCGCCTCGTCAACGACGCCCTCCGGAGTCTCGACCGCTTGCGACGCTGGGCGACTGAGGATTCGTGGGGGGCCGCGCCCGCTGAGATCCTGGCGGTGTCACTCGCGGCCTCGGCGTCCGCGCAAGGGCCGGGCTTCCTGGAAAGGCTCATGGGCGCTACTCCTCGTCGTGTTCGCCCTGACCTGCACTGGCATGCCTTGGCCGGGAAGGTTAGCAAGGAAACGCCAACTTAGATAGGGTACGTAACTAAGTTTCGGGAGGAGGTCCGATGGCACGAAGTGTCACTGCCACTACTGGACGTGATACCAGCGGCACGATCTTGCATCTGATTCGCTCTGCAGGAGCCGTAAGCCGAGTCGAGCTCGCCGCGCAGTCAGGCCTGACGGAGGCCTCCATATCGCGCATCGTGAAGCAGTTGCTCGCCGATGGTGTCATAACCGAGACCGGACGTGGCGCCTCCACGGGCGGCAAGCGGCCCACGCTGCTGGAGTTGAACTCGGGTTCGCGGCATGCCGTTGGCGCCTCCCTGAGCGACAAGCGCATCAGCTACGTGATCACCGACCTGGCCGGGCGCGTTGTCGCGTCCGCGGAGTCCGAGGGCACCGCGCACCACACACGGTCTGCCGTCGTGCCGCGGATGGCCCGAGACCTGCAGGCGCTGATCGACCGCGCTCGTGTGGACCGTTCGAGCGTGCTGGGGATCGGCGTCGCGACCCCAGGTCGCCAGGAAACCAGCAACTACGAGACCCGTGCCCGCCCGTTCGACTTCAGCGAGTGGGCGTGGCACGCCATTGAGCAGGACCTCGCCAAGGCTACCGGGATGACTATCGACGTCGAGAATGACTCCACCTGCGCGGCAATCGGCGAGTTCTGGATCAGTCGCGCGCCGGCCGCCAGCAGCTTCGCAGTGCTCACTATGGCCCATGGGTTCGGGGTCGGCCTCGTGACCGGGGGTGACGTCTACCGGGGGGCCACCTCGAATGTCGGCGAGATCGGGCACATGGTTTTGGACATCAACGGGATGGAATGTCCCTGCGGCAGCCGAGGATGCCTGGAGACACTTGCCGCCCCGCCGCAGATCGTTCGCAACGCCCACAAGGTAAACGGGTTAGCGGAACGGCTCGGACTGAGCGGGGCGTTCGATGACGTGTGGGAGGACTACGAGCGCATCGCCACGGCGGCCAGAGACGGCGTTCCCGATGCGCTCGCCCTGATCGAGGCTTCCGCGCAGGTCCTTGGCCTTGCTCTTCTCTCGCTCACCAACGTGCTAGACCTCGACCAGGTCGTACTGACCGGCCCTGGTTTCGACATCAGTGGACCCGTCTATGCACGCGTCGTCGAGGATCAGCTCGGACGCCTCACATTCGTCCGCAATATCCACTCACCAACGGTACGCCTCTCGGACTCCGCCAAGCACTCGGCCGCCCTCGGCGCAGCCACTCTTGTCATCCACCACCAGCTCAGTGGATTTCACTAAAGGCGACCCATCGTTAGGGATTCACTCGCGGTTGGTGCCGCCGCTGTGGTGGCGCCGGAACGGGCGAAAGTACGAGGAGCCACGATGAGAAACATCGAAGAGATCCCACATTTCTCGCGGCTTGATCTGACGATGCTCTGGCGGAGCGGCAGCGACCTCGTCGAGCGCTGCCTGGCTCAGGGGCATCCAGTGACCGTCGGAGCCACCATCGGCCGACAACGGGTTTTCCACGCGGCCCTGCCCGGAACCAGCGCCGACAACGACTTCTGGGTCGAGCGGAAGTTGCGAACGGTGGCGCGATTCGGGGTCCCCACGCTGAGCCTTGACAAGCAGTTCGGCCAGTCCGCACAAGACTTCTTCAGAGACTTCGGGCTCGACCCTGCGCTCTACACCACCGCGGGGGGAGCTGTTCCCCTCCTGGTCGCCGACGTCGTGGTCGGCGGACTGGCGGTGTCGGGCCTGGCCTCCGCAGACGACCACCGGCTCGCTGTGAGCGCGCTACAACACCTACACGAAACAACGTCGGTCAGCACCGGCTGATGGACGCGCTGACTCGATCTGGTTCTTTCAAGGAAAGCTATCGACGCACGAGCGGGCCCAGAGCGGCCCCGATCGCATCCACCACGCCCGGCACGTGCCCATTGACGGGCATGTTGACTGTGAGCCCATCGACGCCCTGTGGGAGAACCTTCTCGGCGAGGTGATCCGCGATCTGCTCTGGAGTGCCGATCACCGCGAACTCCTGCATGTACGGGGTGAGCCCGGCCCGCACGGCGGCGACGTCGGCGCTGCCGTCCACCGGGATCACGGATGCGAGGAACGTCGTTCCCAGTGTCCCAGGGTCTCGCCCCACCTCTTCGCAGCGTTGCCTCAACACGCTGAGCTTGCGCGCGATGTCATGCACCGGGCACAGCAAGTTCAGATGATCGGCGAAGCGTGCCGCCAGCCGGAACGTTCGCTTCTCGCCGCTGCCGCCAAGCATCACCGGGATGCGGTCACGTAGCCGTGGGTTGTTCAAAGCGGAGTGGGCCCGGTACCAGGTGCCCTCGAAAGTGGGAGTCGAGCCCGACAGCATGGGCACGATGATTTGAAGCGCCTCCTCCAAGCGGTCGAACCGTTGAGCGAACGAGCCGAACTCAAAGCCGTACGCGTTGTGCTCCAGTTCAAACCACCCGGCTCCGATGCCCAAGATGGCGCGGCCCGAGGAGATAAGGTCCAAAGTCGTGACCGTCTTCGCCAGTAGGGCGGGATTGCGGTAGGTGTTGCCTGTCACCAGGGCCGATAGTCGAATCGACGACGTATGGCACGCCAACGCGGCGAGCGTGGTGTAGCACTCCAGCATGGGCTCGTCCGCCGCCCCGTGGGACGGCAACTGATAGAAGTGGTCCATCAGCAGAACAGTGTCGAATCCCGAGGCTTCCGCGGCCCGGGCCTGAGCGACAGTCGTCTCGAAGATGGCTCCAGGGCCCCCCTCGTACGTGAATATGGGGATCTGATACCCAAGTGAAATCCTCATGCTGACTGCTTGGCTCCTATCGTGTCGTCACCACCGGATCGCAACCATGACCGCGCCGTCGGGTCGCGCATGGATCGTCAGAGGGTGAGGAGGACCTTGGTGGCGCGGCGTTGGTCCATGGCGCGGTATCCGTCGGCGGCGTTGTCGAGGGGGAGGGTGAGGTCGAAGACCTTGCCCGGGTGGATGGTGCCGGTCCAGATCCGGTGGATGAGGTCGGGTAGGAAGCGGCGGACGGGTGCGGGTCCGCCGAGCATGTTGATCTGGGCGAAGAACAGGTCGATGCCGGGGAGTGTGACGTTGTGGCTGACGCCGACGAATCCGAGGTGGCCGCCGGGGCGGGTGGAGCCGATTGCCTGGGTGATGGATTCCTGGGTGCCGACCGCTTCGATGACCGAGTGTGCTCCCAGCCCGCTGGTCAGCTCTTTGACGGCAGCGGCGCCGGCGTCGCCTCGTTCGGTGAGGATGTCGGTGGCGCCGAAGTCGCGGGCCAGCGCCTGCCGTTCGGGGTGGCGGGAGAAGGCGATGATGCGTTCGGCGCCCAGCTGCCGGGCGGCCAGGACGGCCAGGAGGCCGACGGCGCCGTCGCCGACGACGGCGACGGTCTTGCCGGGGCCGGCCTGGGCCGCGACGGCGCCGAACCAGCCGGTGCCCAGGACGTCGGAGGCTGCGAGCAGGTGCGGGACCAGGTCGGCGTCGGGCTGGTCGGGGGTGGCGACCAGCGTGCCGTCGGCGTACGGGATCCGGGCGTATTCGGCCTGGGTGCCGATCTCGCCGGTGAAGCTGCGGTTGACGCAGCTGGACGGGTAGCCGGAGCGGCAGATCTGGCAGGTCCCGTCGGAGATGACGAAGGAACCGACGACGAAGTCACCCGGCGCCACCGTGATGACCTCGGAGCCGACCTCCTCGACCACACCCACGAACTCATGCCCCATCGGCGTCCGGTCGGCCGGCTCGATGCCGCGGTACGGCCACAGGTCGGAGCCGCAGATGCAGGTCGACGTGATCCGGATGACGGCGTCGGTCGCCTCGATGATCGCTGGGTCCTCGCGGTCTTCGACGCGCACGTCACCAGGGGTGTGCAGGACAACTCCACGCATGGCTCTTCTCTCCTGGGAGCGGAAACGGTCAGGCATTCACACCGCTCCGCTCGGCGGAGAGCCGGGGGGCGGAGCCGCCCTCCAAGGCGGAGGGCTACGGCTTCGGGCGCTTGAGGTCGCCGGCCAGAGCGCCCGCCTCGCGGGCCAGCAGGTCCGCTTGCGCGTGGTCGCCGGCGTCTATGGCCTGCCAGTAATCGATCTTCAGGCGGACGTACCTACGGCGTAAGGTGATCTGATCCGCCGCGCGTGCCAGGCGCTCTTCTTGCGCCATGAGCAGGTCGATCTGCTGACGTGCTGCAGCGGGTCCGCGCCGCCCATTGGTGACGTACTCGCGCATGTCGCTGACCGACATCCCGGTCGCCGCCAAGCAGGCCAGCCAGGTGACCTGGTCCAGATCCTCTTCGGTGTACCGCCGATGCCCGCTACTCTCTCCGCGACTGACCGGCTCGATGACACCGATGGACTCGTAGTAGCGCAGCGTGCTGGCCGGCAGGCCGGTCAGCGCGGCCACGTCCTTGATCGAGTACACCGCCGCGGCGCCTGGGAGGTTCACGGCGTCCACGGTAGGGAACTTCAAGTACTCGAAGTCAACTCCGCGGCGTCTACCGGCAGGGGTGAGGGCGGACCAACGGAGTCCGAACACCGGACCCGGAGTTGATTGCGTCACTGTCCGGCGATGAGATCGCGGGCGACGTCGAGGGCGCGGTCGATGGGGACGGCGAAGCCGATTCCGATGTTGCCTCCGCGTTCGGTGGTGGTGGCGATGGCGGTGTTGATGCCGACTACGCGGCCTTGTAGGTCGACGAGTGGGCCGCCGGAGTTGCCGGGGTTGATGGAGGCGTCGGTTTGGATCATCGGCCGAGTCGCGGCACCGAGGCGGGGGGTCCGGTCGACGGCGCTGATGATTCCGGCCGTAACGGTGCCGGATAGGCCGAGTGGTGAGCCGACGGCGATGACGGGCTGCCCGATGCGCAGCGAGCGGCTGGTGCCGAGCGGCGCGGCTTGGGGGGTGGTGCCGGTCACGCGGAGCACGGCGATGTCTTGGGTTTGGTCGCGGCCGATGACCTGCGCCGGGACGCGGCGACCGTCGGCGAGGAGCAGCGTGACCTGGGAGACGCCGCGGACCACGTGCGCGTTGGTCATGACGTGCCGGGAGGCGTCGATGACGAATCCCGATCCGGTCGCGCCTCCGGCTTGCACCTGAACGACGCTGGGCAGGATGGCGCGGGCCGCCGCCTCGGTGTCCGGCGTTACCGGTGCGGAGGCTGGTGGCGCGTCCTGCTGCACGATCGAGACTGGGTTGGTGTCGCCGAGTAGCAGGGCGGTGCTGCCTCCGGCCACCGCGCCGGCGACGAGGGCGGCCAGAACGCCGGTGAGGGCGGGCGGGAGCCGCCGACCGCGGCCCGGTGGAGGGGGGGTGGGCGGCGCGGCCGGCGGCGGTTCGGGGGGTGTGAAAGGGGTCGCGGGCAGCTGGGAGCGGTGCTCCGGCTGGTGGTGGGGGAGGAAGTCCGGCCCGGCGGGGGCGCCGAGCCCTGGCCACGACTGCGGCATGTGAGGGTGTGTCCTTCTCGTGGAGGGTGACGGGGTGCGGTTAGACGAGGCGGGCGAACCACCGCAGCGACAGCGCCGCGGCGGTGAGGGTGAGCAGGAAGGCGGCGGCGGCCAGGTAGGGCGCGAGTTCGCGTGGCTCGGTTCGCCATCCGATGGAGGAGCCGATGTCGTCGTAGACGTCGCGTAGCTCGTCACCGGTGGCCGCGGTGTATGACGTGCCGCCGGTTTCCTCGGCCAGGCGGGCGAGTGCGGCCGCGTCGACCGGCACCGGGACCTGCTGGCCGTCCTGGCCCTGGATGACGCCGTCCGGTGTTCCGTAGGCGATGGTGGAGACCGGCACGCCCGCCTGGGCGGCGGCCGTGGCTGCGTCGGATGGGGTGCGCCCGGCGGTGTTGGAGCCGTCGGACAGCAGTACCACGCGGGCGGGCACCGGCTCGCCGGTTGGGTCCCCGCCGTCGCCGTTGGACCTGCTGACCATCTGGGTGATCTGGTCCAGTGACGTGAAGACGGCTTCCCCGATGGCGGTTTGCTGGGCCATCTGCAGGCGGGCGAGGGCGGCCTTGGCGGCTTCGTGGTCGTCGGTCGGCGGGGACAGCACCGACGCCGACCCGGCGAACCCGACGAGGCCGACGTTGACCTCGTCCGGCAGGTCGTCGATGAAGCGTCGCGCCGCCTGTGTTGCGGCCGTCATCCGGTTCGGTTGGACGTCGTCGGCCTGCATGCTGAGGGAGGTGTCGATGGCGACCATGACCGTGGCCCGTTCGCGCGGCACGCGCATGTCCACCTCGGGCCGGGCGGCCGCGGTGGCGAGCAGCCCGAGCGCGGCCAGCGCCAGGCCGCCGGTGAGGTGGCGGCGCCACGCTGGCCGCTCGGGTATGACGCGGTCGAGAAGGGGCAGTGCGGCGAAGCGGACGGCGTACCGGTCGCGTCGCCGGCGCAGCACCACAGCCGCGGCGGCCAGCCCGGCGAGTGGGAGCAGCAACAGAAGGAACCAGGGGGAGTGCAGCGACATCAGCGGACCTTTCGGCGGCGCGGCGGAGTGGTGCGGCGGGATCGCACGGCGCGGGCGAGATCGGCGACCCAGTCGCCGTCGGTCCGCAGCCGCACGTGAGCGGCGCCGCAGGACCGGGCGGCGGCAGCGACCGCGCTGCGCTGGGCAGCCGCTGCCGCCGCGTACCTGGCGCGCATCCGCGGATCGCCGGTGAAGACGTCGCGGCGGCGACCGGTCTCGGGGTCGAGCAGGACGAGGTGGCCGACGTCCGGCAGGTCCAGCTCCCTCGGGTCGAGGACCTCCAGGACGACGACGTCGTGGCGGGCGGCCAGCCGCCGCAGTGGTGGTTCCCAGTCGAAGGGCCGTTCGTGACGGCCGGTGGGGTCGAGCAGGTCGCTCACGACCACCCGCAGGCCGGGACGGCGATGCCGGCGGACCAGGGCGTCGAGCGCTGCGGCAAGCCCGACCGGCGGCAGCCCGGTACGGGACTCCCCGGCCGCCCGGCGCAGCACGCGTGGGGCGGCCACCCGGCCGGCGACCGGTCGGGTCCAGGTCAGGCCGGCGGCGCCGAACGAGGCGACCCCGACGCGGTTCGCCGGTCCGTCGATCAGCAATGCGATCGCGGCGGTGAGCTGGGCGCTCACCTCGCCCTTCTCCGCGGCGGCGGTACCGAACGCCATGCTTGCGGTCTGATCAAGCAGCACCCAGGTGTCCAGGGCGTACTCGGCGCGGGTGCGCCAGACCTGCGGCTGCAGCGCCCGTGCGGTCACGTTCCAGTCGATGCGGCGCACGTCGTCGCCTGGCTGATAGCGCGCCAGTTCCTCCGCGTCGCTGCCCGGGCCGAGCCGCAGTCCGCGGTGCTCGCCGGCCAGCGGCCCCTCCAGGCGCCGGCGCACCTCGACGTCCAGCCGCCGGAAAACCCCGGGCGAGGCCCCGCCCGGTTGGCTGGAACTCTGACCGGAACCCTCGCGGGGACGGCGCGGTGCGGGGACGGTCTTCATGCGGCGTCCTGCTGCGCCGGTGCAATCTGGGGCGCCGGCAGCTGCGCGAGCACCTGCCCGATGACGTCCCGTGGGTCGAGGCCGTCGGCCAGCGCGTCGAACGACAGCACCAACCGGTGAGCGAGGACGTCGCGGGCCAGGTCGGCGATGTCTTGCGGTAGCACATAGTCGCGGCCGCGGAGCAGGGCCATCGCCCGGGCCGCGGCGACCAGCCCAAGGGTGCCGCGGGGGCTTACCCCATGTTCCAGCAAGGTCGCCAGGTGCGGCAGGCCGCGCGCGGCGGGGTTGCGCGTGGTCATGACGATCCCGACCACCCACTGGGCCAGCGCGTGGTGGACGAACACGCGATCGGCTGCGTCTTGCAGCGCCAGCACGTCTGGCAAGGACAGGGCGGGCTGTGGGACCGGCGGGCTGACGCTCATCCGCTGGAGGATCGTCAGCTCCTCCATCTCCTCCGGCTGTGGCACGTCGACCTTGAGCAGGAACCTGTCGCGCTGGGCCTCGGGCAGCTCGTACACGCCGTCGGTCTCGATCGGGTTCTGCGTGGCGAGCACCAAGAACGGATCCGGCAGCCGGTAGGTGACCCCCCCGATGCTGACCTGCCGCTCAGCCATCGCCTCCAGTAGCGCGGACTGCACCTTCGCCGGTGCCCGGTTGATCTCATCGGCAAGGACAAGATTGCCGAACACGGGCCCGAGCTCGGTGTCGAATGTTTCCGTCGAGGGCCGCCAGACCCGGGTGCCGATGATGTCGCCCGGCATCAGATCGGGCGTGAACTGCAACCGGTGGAACGAGCCACCCACCACCTCGGCCATCGTGCGGACCGCGAGCGTCTTGGCCACACCGGGCACGCCCTCCAGTAGCACGTGGCCGCGCGCCAGCAGCCCGACCGCCAGCCGCTCGACCATGGCGTCCTGACCGACGACCACCTTCTTCACCTCGAATAGCGCCCGCTCCAACACGGGTCCGGCGAGCGCCGGAACAGAGGGCTCACTCACAGGTCCTCCCCTGCGACGGACGGGGAGTCCGTGGCCGCCGGCGGTGACTGCGAGGGCAATTCGGACGGGCCGGTGCCCTGGGTCCACTTGTCGCAGTCGTCGCCGCTCGCGGCTGCTGCGCCGGTGCCCTGGTCGGTGCGGCCAACGGCGCCCTTGGCCCCGTCGACCCCGTCGGCGTTGTCGACGACGAACCCTGTCTCTACGGACTGCCCGCCATTCGACGTGGCATAGGCCACACCGGCACCGCCCGCGGCGAGAACGGCGGTAACCGCCGTCACGATCAGCGCGCGTCGTGGACCGCGGCTGGCGAACGGCTTCGATTGCAGATTCTCCTGCAGCACAGGTGTCACAGCTCCTCATCAGTTGACTTCGTGCGGTTGTGGTCTTGCTGTGGGTGGCACCACTGGACCAGCCCGCCCCGAAAACCACCGGAAACGCAGCCGAAAGCGGATCGAAAGTGCCCGGTCGCCGCGGCCAGCGCCGGGCGGTTACCGTGGGGCGGTGCGGTTGTTGATCGTGGAGGACGAGCCGGGGCTGGCCGGCGCGGTGCGTATCGGCTTGCAGCGTGAGGGTTACGCCGTCGATCTTGCGACCACTTGCGCTGAGGCTCGGGACAAGCTGGCGACGTGGGCCTACGACGTCCTGCTGCTCGATGTGAACCTGCCGGACGGCGACGGGTTCGCGCTCGCGGAGGAGATCCGCCGCGGCGGGCCGGAGCAGGGGTCCGGGTCTGACATGCGCATTCTCATGCTCACCGCACGAAGCCGGCTGCCGGACCGGGTGCGCGGCCTGGACTCCGGCGCCGATGACTACCTGGTCAAGCCGTTCGCCCTTGCCGAGCTCAGCGCACGCCTGCGCGCCCTGTTGCGGCGCGAGACCCGAGGGGCGCCGGCCAGCGTCCATGTCGCCGACGTCGTCCTCGACACGGCCCGCCAGGTCGTGCGACGCGGCGAGCGCGAGCTGCCGTTGACCCTCAAGGAATTCGCGGTCCTGCGCTATCTCATGAGCAAACCCGGTCACGTCGTCTCGGCGGAGGAACTGCTGGAACATGTGTGGGACGAGAACGCCGACCCGTTCACTCAGACGGTCCGGGTGACGGTCGGGACGTTGCGCCGCAAGCTGTCGGTCGGCGGCGAGCCCCAACTGCTGGAGACCCTCGTCGGCCGCGGCTACCGGTTGCGGGAGTATCCGCCGGCCGGGGCGGCCTGATGTCCGCGGGTCGCTGGCCGCGGTGGTCGTGGAGTGTGCGGGCCCGGCTGACCCTCCTCACCTCCGGCCTGCTCGTGCTGGCGACCGCACTGATCCTGCTCGCGGTCTACCTCGTCCTGTCCTCCACCTTGGATGCGGCGCCGCTGGACCCGGTGACCGTCAAGAAATACGAGAAGCTCCCCGACGGCACGGTGCAACTCAAACCCGGCTATGAGTTCCAGGCCGCCGACCTCGCCAGCGTCCAGAAGGCGGTCAACTACAGCACCCTGCAGACGCTGCGAAACTCCTCGGCCGTGGCGCTCGTCGTCATGTTCGCGCTCAGCCTCGTCATCGGCTGGTTCGTCACCGGCCGGATGCTGCGACCGGTCGGACTCATCACCGCGACCACGCAGGAGATCAACGCCACCGACCTGACCCGCCGGATCGGCGCGACCGGTCCGCACGACGAGCTGCGCACGCTCGCCGACACGATCGACGCAATGCTCGACCGACTCGACACGGCCTTCCGAGCCGAGCGCGACTTCGTCGAGGACGTCTCGCATGAGCTGCGCAATCCGGTCGCCACAGTCCGGGCGAATGTCGAGGCGGTCCTGGGTGACGACACATCGACGCCAGAACAGCGTCAGGAGGCCGTCGCTGTCGTGACCCGGGCGACCGACCGGATGTCCCGGCTGTTGGAGGACCTGCTCGCCACCGCACGGCGGCGCTCCGGAGCCTTCGAAGACCGCGACGTCGACCTCGCCGCTCTGGCCGCCCTCGCCGTAGACGAACACCGGATCCTCGCCGCCGAGCGCGGCCTGCTCCTGCGCGAGCAACTGTCTCCCGGCCCGATCGCCTACGCCGAACCCGAAACTCTCAGCCGCGCCATCGGCAACCTGCTCTCCAACGCGATCCGGCTGGCCCCACCCGGCTCCGCCGTAACCACGGCGGTCGGCAGCCGCGGCGGCTGGGCCTGGATCGCCGTCCGCGACGAAGGCCCCGGCATCCCCCCCGACGAACAAGAGCGGGTATTCGACAGGTTCGTCCGCGGCCGTCACAACGACACCGACGCGAACGGGATCACCAACAGCACGAGGAACCCCTCTCCGACCAGCACGAGTAACGGCACTGGGAACAGCAATGGGAACGGCACAGGCCTCGGTCTGCCCATCGCGCGGCAAATCGTGGAAAGCCACGGTGGCCGATTGGTCCTGTTCAGCACCCCCGGGTTGGGCAGCACCTTCATCGCCTGGCTGCCCGACCGCGCCATCGCCCGAGAAGGGCGCCCACCCAGCCCGCCGGACGACGACCCCCTCGGCCCCCGCTGAGCGCCGCAAGCCTCCGCTGCGGCTCGCTGGCACGACAAGTCTCTGGACATGGGAGCCGGGCCGGGAGTCCGTGGTGTTTCGCTCAGGGGACGGTCCTACTCCGCGCGATGGATCGACGATCCCTTGTTGCGGCCACCTGCGCATACGTCGCCGTTGTCGCGAGGCGGGGTCAGGTCCCGTGACCGACCTGTGAGGGCGCGGTCAGACACCCGGATGAGTGCGACTACGCAACTTACTTGGCATAAATTGTCAGACTAATATCACAAACATTAATCACCATGCCATTGACAAATCCTGCACGTGTCGGACAGGGTCGGCTCTTCAAGGCGGCCTCGCCACAAGAGCTTCCCTTTCGACGAGGAACGGGGTTCTGACATGACAGGTGGTCGGCTCACTCAAGAGCGCACACGCCGAGGAGCCCGGATTCGGACTGGACTGGCTGCATCAGTCGTTGGAGCCGTCCTGACGACGGGCGTTGGCGCCGGGTCGGCTAGTGCCATCCAGTTACCAGGAGGGACTCCCGCTGTTCCGAGTCCTGCCGTGTCCGGCCCGATCGCGGGCGGCACCCATGGGTATCCGTTCTGGTCGACGACCCTCAACCTGGCCGCGAACGGCTACGTGGAGGATGAGTTCTTCTTCGGTGGGACGGCGCGTTCGTTCGTACCCGTCCACCCACTGGCGGGCATCATCGATGGTCGCTGGGACTCCACGCCGACGGGGGCAACGGCCGACTACAAGGTGCGGATGCTGGTTCGCCGTCCGGAGGACCCAGCAAGGTTCAATGGCAAGGTGATCGTCGAGTGGCTCAACGTCACCGAGGGCTGGGAGATCGACCCCATCTGGACAGTGACGTCCGAGGAGTTGATGCGTCAAGGCTATGCGTTTGTGGGTGTCGGAGCTCAAACCGTTGGCACGAACTTCCTCCGGACCTGGGACGCCGCGCGCTACGGAAGTCTCAGCCATCCGGGTGACTCGTTCTCCTACGACATCTTCTCGCAGGCGGGTAAGGCTGTCGCCTACCCCCAGCCAGGTGCGGTCGTGCCGCTGGGCGCGCTGACGTCGAAGGTCAGGGAGATAGTTGCCGCCGGTGAGTCGCAATCCGGCTTCCGAATGATCACCTATGTCAATGCCGTACACCCGGCGTCGAGGGTCTACAACGGTTTCCTGATCGATAGCGCCTGGACTCCTGCAGCTCTGAGCCAGGCCCCGCAACAGGTCGTCAACCCACCCGGTGGAGCCCAGGTTCGCATTCGCACCGACATCGCCGAGCCGGTACTCACGTTCTTGACCGAGACCGACGCCCCTCTTGCTGCGGCCGGGCTGCATCAGCAGCCGGATGATGACGGCTACCGGTTGTGGGAGTACACCGGCACGGCGCACGCCGACCGGTTCTGGTTCGAGACGTCAGCCTCAACTCGGGTCAAAGCCGGAGTCTCAGGTCCTCCGCTCGTCCTCACGCCGTCCGGACTCGTCGTGACAACGTGCGGAATGACGCCGATCAACGAAGGTCCGCTCAAGTACGGCGTCCGGGCAGCCGTCGACGCCCTCACTGAATGGGCGGCCAACAGCAACCACGAGCCGGCGATCGGTGACCGGCTCAGCCTTACGATCCCCTCCACGGGCCCCGCGGCAGTAGACCGTGACCCTGCGACGGGGATCGCCCTCGGTGGCATCCGGCTGCCGCAGGTCACCGTTCCGATCGAAACGCTCCGCGGTCAAGGGTCAAACATTGGCGGATTCTGTTTCCTGTTCGGGCAGAGTGACTTGTGGAACGGCGACCGAGATCCGTTCGACAACCAGGTCGTCGACAATCCCGCGCCGAGCCCCGAGCCGGACCTGGGAAGCCTATACGGGTCGTCGCATCACTACTCGGAGCTCGTCCGCGTGGCAGCCAATCACGCGAAGTCCGAAGGATTCTTGCTGCAATCTGACGTTGCTGCCATCGTCGACGCGGCCGACCAGGTCACCTTCTGAGTCAGCCGTTGATCTGGCCGCCCGCCCGGGATTTCTGGCGGACCCGGGCGGGCGACTGCGGTTCATGGTGTGAGGCTGCGCTGAGCTAACGGCGGCGGTCGATCACCTATGGTCGCAGAACTAACACGACGGGCTCGCTATGAAGGACGGCGCAGCCCCGCCACTGCGGACCCCACTCCCCCGGGCAGGCGCGCTATCCGGTGTGAGGACGAAATCGAACGAGGAGCGCCATCTGGTATCGGCGTTCTTGACCTCATCAAAGGCAGCGATGAGTGACTCCTTCACACCGAACACCGCATCGGACTCCAGGTACCCGTCGCCACCCACGAAGACATGCGTCACGAGCTTTCGATGACCCGGCGCTGTCACGAGAAAGTGCATGTGGGCGGGTCGATAGGGATGTCGGCCTAGGTGGCGGAGCATCCTTCCCACCGGTCCGTCGTCCGGAATCGCGTACACAGTGGGCAAGATCCCGTGGAAGAAATAGCGTCCGTCCGCACCGGTGACGAAGCGACCGCGGTTATTCCACTTCGGCTGGATGCGAGGCTGCTGGACATCATAGAAGCCGTCGGCATTGTCGCACCAGACGTCGACATACGCGCCCTCGACGGGGGCGCCGTTCAAGCTGCGGACCTTTCCTTCGAACAAACAGGTTTCGCCCTTACCGTCGAGGCAGATGTTCGCGCCCATCTCGAGAATGGGCGCACCATCTACGTGGAACGGTCCCAACACGGTGCTTTCGGTGCCGCCCCCTTCAAGACGGTTGCTGATGGCGTCGACGAGCATCGAGAGACCAAGCACATCCGATAGCAGGATGAACTCCTGCCGTTCGCCAGAAGACATCTGGCCGGTGCTCGTCAGGAAGTCGATCCCCAGATCCCACTCGGCCTGGGTCAGTCCCACCTCCTTGGCGAAGGCGTGCAGATGTCTCACGAGGCTCGCCATCACTTCAGCAAGACGCGGGTCGGCGCCCAGCCCGATTCGAGCGTTGACGACCTCGGCCGAGGACGCCTCGGTGAAGTACCTTGGCATGAGCGGTCCTCCAATATGGTTCAGGGCCGCCGAACTCCTGTCCAGGCGCGCCCGGGCAGCGAATGCGGGATGGCGGAATCGGTCGTGCGTCCCCTGCCACGAATTCGGGGCGCACCGATGGCCGGGCGCACCGAAAGCCATGCCCACAAGCCCGTCGGGTTGCTCCTCGGTCACATGAAGATTCACCTGGCGCAGGGGCCGCCAGTCCAGGCAAGGGGTGGGAAGGTCACCTTGGATCTGTCGGGAGAGCAGCTGACTGCGTAATCGTCGGTCAACTGACCGGGCGTGGGGCGGCTGCGGGATGCGGGCGGGCGGCCTTGGCCGGTAGATCCTCTTCGGCGTTCCAGTACAGGTAGCTGACAGCCTCCTCCACCCGGCGCCTTAGGTCGGTGACGTCGGCGAGCAGCCGACCTTGCCGCTTGACGGGTATGCCGTGTACCAGGACGGTGTCGATGTCGGCGTTGGACGCATGGAACACGACGGCCGCGATCGGGTTCAGCACAGGGAGCATGTTCGGCGAGGTCGTGTCGATGAAGAGAAGGTCTGCTTCCTTACCAGCGGCGACGGACCCGAGCCGGTGTTCCTGACCGAGGGCCCGCGCGCCCTGCAGCGTCGCGAAGTCGAACACATCGTCCAACGTCAGGTCGGGGATCCCTTGGTGTGACTCCACCTTCATGTGTGCGAGGGTGCGCTCGACGTCGAATAACGCCCGCATCTGCGACTGGAAGTCCTCCGAGCCGGCGGATGGCGAGTCGAGACTCAGGCTGGGACGCACACCCGCGGTAATCAGCCTGACGGCCGGTGGCGGTGTGAAGGACGGGGCATGCGCCTCGACCTGCGGGGAGATGGACGCGGTGCCGCCGGTCTCGGCGACCAGCCTGAGGCCTTGATCCGTCGAGCCGGTGAGGTGCACGTAGGTAACGTCGTCGCCCATGAGACCCGCTTCGTACATCGCCTCGAGCGAAGGGGACGGTGTCCCGTCGGCGCTGAGCGAGTTGATGTGGACGGAGATCCGCATGCCGAGTTCACGGGCGATCTGGAACTCTCTCGCGCACGCTTCCATCGAGATCAGGAAGTCGGGCTCGAGGCCCAGGTAGCAGGACGACAGCAGCGCGTCGTCGTCGGGCAGCAGCTTGCGGACGCGCGCTGCCGCCTCATAGGTGCGCGGCTGGTCGCGGTAACGGGCGATGTCAACAACCCGGTCGCCGGCGAAGCCGTGCCCGAAGACGCTGCGACCGCCGGCCGCGCGCAGCGCGTCAATGCCGGCGTCCTCCATCTCCGGGGTGGTCGAGTTGTGTGCCCAGTCGAGAAGGGTTGTGATACCGGCGTCCAGCGCGGTCAGCCTGCCGAGCAGCGTGCCGGCATACATGTCCTCGGGTCGGAATCGTCCCGAGTGGACTCCGTAGAGATTTTGGAACACCTCCATGAGGGTCATGTCGTACACGAAGCCCTTGTACAGCGACTGCCACAGGTGCCGGTGGGTGTCGATGAAGCCGGCGCAGACGATGTAGTTCGAGGCATCGACATTCTCTGCGTCAGCGACGTCGAGACGCGGTCCGACCTCCGCGATCACTCCATCGCGGATCAGCAGGTCTCCGCGGAGGATGCCGGCGGAGGTACCGGTGATGATGATCGCGTTCTTGATGAGCGTGGATCCCGCCGCGTCGAAGCGGGCCTGACGCAGATCGCGCAGAGGCTGAGTCATTGGTGGGTCCGTTCTTGTGAGAGTGGCGATGGGAGTCGCGGCTACCGGAACCTGCGGAAGAACTCACGAACGTCGGCGACGAGCAGGTCGGGCTCCTCCATCGCCGCGAAGTGCCCGCCGCGGTCGAACTCCGACCAGTGCACGATGTGGTTGTCGCGCTCGGCAATGCGCCGGATGGGCAACATCGTGTCGCCGCCGAAAACGGCCACACCCGTGGGCGTTCGGGTCGGCGGTGGCGGGCCGAACGGAACGTCCCGTGTGTACTCGTAGTACAGCCGTGCGGCCGAACCTGCCGTTCTGGTGAACCAGTACAGCGAGATGTCGGTCAGCATATGGTCGCGGTTCACCGCGTCTTCGGGGACGTTCTTGGCATCCGTCCAGTCCATGAACCGTTCGGCGATCCACGCGAGCTGGCCGACCGGTGAGTCGGTGAGCGCGTAGGCGAGGGTCTGCGGCCTGGTCGACTGGAGGACGCTGTACCCGGCCAGCTCGGCCCGCATGTGGGCGAAGCGGTCGAGCCTGCGCTGCTCGTCGGCGGTCAGCGTCAACTCGGCGGCCGCCTTGTCGTCCGGCACCAGCATGTTGACGTGCACGCCCATGACCTGCTCGGGGGCCGCCAGGCCAAGCTGCCAGGAGATACGGGCGCCCCAGTCCCCGCCTTGTGCGCCGAAGCGGTCGTAGCCAAGACGGGTCATCAGCTCCGACCACGCGGACGCGACGCGCTTGACGTTCCAGCCGCGCTCGGTGGTCGGGCCGGAGAGTCCGTAGCCCGGGATCGACGGCGCGACGACGTGGAACGCGTCTGCCGGATCGCCGCCGTGCGCGCGGGGGTCGGTCAGCGGTCCGAGGACTTCCAGGAACTCGACGACGGAGCCCGGCCAGCCATGGGTCATCACCAGTGGCAGCGCATCCGGTTCCGGCGAGCGGGCGTGGACGGCATGCACGGTCGTGCCATCGATGGTGGTGACGAGCTGCGGGAACCGGTTGAGCCGGGCCTCGTGGACGCGCCAGTCGTAGCCGGTGCGCCAGTACTCCGCCAGCTCCCGCACGTACCCAAGGGGGATGCCGTAGGCCCAGCCGACATCAGGGAGCTCCTCGGGCCAGCGCGTACGCGATAGGCGGTCGTGCAGATCGGCTATGTCCGCCTGGGGAACATCCACATGGAATGGCCGAACCCCCGTCGCGTCAGGCTGGGTCATCGACGGGCCTCTCCGCCAGGTACACCAGCACCTTGCTGGCGTCGAGGTGCCCCTTCGCCATGTTGTGGAACGTCGCGGGCGCGCCGTCGAGATGGACACGCCCGTCGACGAGGTGGGCGAGCTCCGGTGGCGCCGCGCCGACCCATGCGGCGGTGTCGGCGAACTCCCGTGCGGTGAAAGCGAAGGTGCCGATGAGCGAGCGCTCCTCGGTGCTGACGGAATAGGCCGGTACCTCCAGCCGCACCGAGCTCATGCCGATCAGCACGATGCGCGCTCCGAACGCCGACGCGGAGATGGCCTGGGCGACCGTGCGCGAACTGCCCACCGCGTCGAGGACCAGCGTCGCGGGACCGCCGAGCGAAGCCTCGACCTCCGCGCTGAACTCTGGGTCCTGGAGGGTGCCGGGGTCGATCACCGGCAGACCGAGCTTGGCGCAAAGCGCGCGCCGACCGGCGACGGGCTCGCTGACCAGCACCCTGCTCACGCCCAGCCTGCGAGCCGCGAGCCCGGCGGCCTGGCCGATCGGGCCGCCCCCGATCACCAGGACGTGGTCGCTCGGCGCACACTCGCCGCGGCGGGCGGCGTGGTAGCCGACAGCAAGCGGCTCGACGAGTGCTCCATACTCCACCGGCGTCGTCTCGGGCAGCCGGACGACGTTGCGTGCAGGGACGCTGACCAGCTCCGCGAAGGCGGCCCGGGTGTCGGGGGTGACCCCGATGACCGACCGGTAACGACAGCTCTGTTCGGCGCCGTCTTGACAGGCCGGGCATTGTCCGCATGCGACGACTGGGTTGACCGTGCACAGCTCGCCAGGGGCGAGGTCGGTGCCCCACGCGGCCTCCTCGACGCGGCAGACCGTCTCGTGACCCATGATCTGGCCGGGGACCCGTCGCTCGTTCTTGCCGGTGTACCCGTGGAGGTCCGACCCGCAGATGCCGGTCGCGATCACCCGTAGCAGAGCCTGGCCTGGACCGGCCGTCGCGTCGTCCACGTTCCGCACCTGCAGGTCCCAGGGACCGTCCCACACCAGAGCCCGCACGGTTAGCACCTCGACTTTACAATTATGAAAAGGATGCCTCAATAAGAGAAACAATCCGAGTTGGTGCTGTCAAGGCGTCCACCCGATTCCAGGCAGGAACAGGTCAAACGACCTACGGTGCGGGGAAGGGGTCGGATTACGCTCGGGGAATGCGCAGAGCGGCGACGACGCACTCGGCGACCATCGACTCCGAGCGGGACCGCATGATCGCGGCCTTCGCTCGCGCGTCGTCGACGATCGCGTGGGAGGGGTCGCTGCAGGTCGTGCTCAACCAGCTCGCTCAAGAGGTGCTCTCCGCGAGCGCCGCCGATGCGTGCGCCATCGCCCTGGGGTCCGAGCGGGACGGCTCGGTGGTCATGGTCGGGGTGGCGGGGTGCCCGCCCGGCTACCTGCAGGCCGTCGACGAGGCGGTGGCCCGCGGCGCGCCGATGGTGGCGATGCGCGCGCTGCGTTCGCGGAGAAGGATCATCGAGGACATCCATCACATCCTGTCAAGCGATCCCCGCTTCGCACCGCTGGCCGAGATCGTGCGGGCGGCGGGATGGGCAACGCTGGTCACCATTCCGCTGGTGGTGCGGGATTTGCCCGTCGGCATGCTCACGGCGTTCTACGCGGAGGGCACGCGGCCGAGCGAGGCAGACATTGCGTTCCTCGTCGCCATGGCGGACCACGGCGCGATCGCCGTCAACACCGCGCAGCTGCTGACGGCCGCCCGGCAGAAGGCGGCACTCGACGAGCGCAACCGCATGGCTCGCGACCTGCACGACCTCGTGTCACAGTCGCTGTTCTCGATGCGCCTGCGGACCAAGGCGCTGCAGATGGCGGCCGGACGGGTTCCGGGGGCTGACGAGTCGCTCCTCCCGGGACTGCACGCCCTCGAGTCGCTGATCGACCGCTCGGTCGGTGACATGCGGGCACTCATCTCGCACCTGCGGCCCACTGATCTGCAGGGAAACGACGTGGGAGCCGCGATCCGGCGCTTCGCGCGTGAGGTGTCCGAACGTGACGGCTTGGTAGTCGACGTGCTGGCCCCCGCGGTGCTCCCACCCTTGACCGGTGACGCCGAGGAGCAGATCTATCAGATCGCCCGCGAGGCGATCGGGAACGGTGTGAACCACGCTGGCGCCAGTCGAATCTCCGTCCGGATCAGCCTGACTTGGCGGGACGCCGTGCGATTCCTCGCCGTCGTGATCTCCGACGACGGCGGCGGGTTCGAGCCCGAGGCGGTCGGACCTGGTCATATTGGGCTCACAAGCATGCGCACCAGGGCGCGTGAGATCGGGGCTGAACTGCGCGTGGAGAGCTCTCCCGGCGGCACCGTCGTGCGGCTCGAGGTGCCGCTCGCGGCCAGCATTGAGGGAAGCCCTCCGTGACGGCCGCCGACGCCAATGCCACTGTGGAGAGCGAGACTATCCGGGTCCTGATTGTCGACGACCACGCCGTGGTGCGCGAGGGGCTGCGCGCCCTGCTGGAGATGTTCCCCGACATCGACGTCGTGGACGAGGCGGCGGACGGCCCTGAAGCACTGGCGCGGCTGGACCAGCTCCGGATCGCCGGCACCGTCCCCGACATCGCGATCGTCGACATGCACATGCCGCGGATGGACGGCGCCGCGACCATCGCCGGGATCGTCGCCAAGCACCCCGAGGTCTCGGTGCTCGTGCTTACGAGCTTTGACGACGACCAACTCGTCAGGCGGGCGCTGGCGGCCGGCTGCCGCGGCTACCTGCTTAAGGACGCGACGCCCGACGAGCTGGTCGCCGCCGTCCGCGGCGTGCACGCGGGCCAGATGCCCATCGACCCGGCGGTCACCCGGGTGCTGGCCCGGCCGCCGGACGTCGACCAGACGCGGACCGGCATGCTGACCCGCCGGGAGCGCGAGGTGTTGGAGCTGCTCGCCCGTGGGCTGTCCAACCGCGAGATCGGGTCGACTCTCGTCATCAGCGAGCGAACCGCCCGCACGCACGTGTGCAACATCCTCGCCAAGCTCGACTTCTCCTCCCGCACCCAGGCCGCCCTGTGGGCCACCGAGGCGGGCCTGACATCGGACCGGGGCCCGTACCGAGTCTGAACGGATCAGCCGGCCGCCGTGCCGGGACACGGTTGCGGCACGCCGTCCACGAGCCGTGGCAGCGCCCATGGGTTCGCGTCGCGCAGCGCCGGGGGCAGCAGCCGGTCGGGCACGTTCTGGTAGGCGACGGGCCGGAGGAACCGGTCGACCGCGGCAGTCCCGACGGAGGTCGTATGCGTCGTCGCCGCCGGGTACGGCCCGCCGTGCTGCTGGGCGTGGGTTACGGAGACCCCGGTGGGCCACTCGTTCCAGACCACACGCCCCGCGCGGGCAGCCAGAACGGTGAGGAGGTCGGTCACGTCGTCGCCGTCTGTGGCGTGGACGCTCGCGGTGAGCTGGCCCTCCAGGGAGCGCGCGATGTCGAGGAGCTCGCGGTCCTCGACGTACTCCACCAGGACCGTCGCAGGGCCAAAGCACTCGGACATCACGGCCGCCGCGTCGCCGAGGGCGGCGGTCGCCGTGGTCCTCAGGATTGCCGGTGCCGGGCATGCGCCGAAGACTTCGGCGGAGTCGGTCAGCAGGTCAACGGACCCTAAGTCGGCCAGCGAGCGTAGCCGCGACACGTAGCCGTAGTGGATCCGGTCACTGAGCAGCGCAGTGCCGCGGGCGAGCCCCGTCGCCCAAAGCGCCTCAGTGAAGCCGCTGCCGGCGGGCACGGCGACGACGCCGGGCTTGGTACATAGCTGTCCCGCGCTCGCGGTGAAGCTCGCCACCAGCCCGTCGCGGAGCGCCGTCAGCCGCTCGGCGACCGCCGCTCTTGTGAGGAAGACCGGGTTGAGGCTCCCGAGCTCCCCGTGGAACGGAATCGGCTCGGGCCTCGCCTGGGCGATGTCGAAAAGCGCCCGGCCGGCGGCCGTCGAACCGGTGAAGGCGGCCGCGCGCAGGGCGGGATGCTCGAGGGCCCGGACTCCCGCCTCGATGCCGCTGACCACCGCGAACACGCCGTCCGGGGCCTCGGCCTCGGTCAGGGCCTCGCGGACTGTTCGAGCGGTCGCCGCTGAGAGCCGTGGGTGGCCGGGGTGGGCCTTGACGACAACCGGGCACCCGGCCGCCAGTGCGGACGCGACGTCGCCGCCGGCGACGGAAAACGCGAACGGGAAGTTGCCGGCCGCGAACACGAGCACCGGCCCGACGGGCACGAGCATCCGGCGCAGGTCCGGGCGCGACGCGCCCATCAGCCAGTCCGGGTCGAAATGGTCGATCCGGGCGTCGAGGTACCTCCCCTCGGTCACGACGTCAGCGAACAGCCGTAGCTGGAACGTCGTACGTCGCAGCTCGCCGTGCAGCCTCTGCTCGTCCAGGTGCGTCTCGCCGCGGGCAAGCGCGATCAGGTCGCCAGCGCGGGAGTCGAGCGCGGCGGCGACCCGTCGCAGGGCACGGGCGCGCTCGACCGGCGGCACAGCGGCCCACGCCGTTGCGCTCTGGGCGGCATGCACGACGATCTCGTCGACGGCGGGGATTGGCGTTTCGGTCACAGCGGGATGTTCTGGTAGTACGGGATGACGATCTGGGATATCTCGCTGCTGACGTCGCCGAGCATCTGGACCAGGCCGGGGCTGACCACCTCGGGGTCGATCATCACCTCGACGACTGCCGGGCGTCCCCTACCGAACGCGCGCTCCAAGGCCGGTCGCAGCTCGGCGAACGAGGTGACCCTCTCGCCGGAGCACCCGAACCCGCGCGCGATCCGTGCGTAGTCACGACCGGGCAGCGTCGATATCGCACTATAGTTCTCGCCGTAAAGGATCTGCTGCCCGTGTAAGGACATCCCCCAGATCTCGTTGTTCAGGACGATCGTGACGATCGGGTGCTCCTGGTGGACCATCGTGTCCAGCTCCTGGAGATGGAATCCGAAGCTGCCGTCGCCGGTCACGAGTACCACCGGCCGGTCCGGTGCCGCCACCCGGGCGCCGAGCGCGAAGCCGGGTCCGACGCCGAGGCCGCCGAAGTAGCCGGTCGTGAGGACGCGCCCCGGACCGCTGGTGCGAGCGTGCTGCACCGCCCACTGGCCTGCCTCACCGCCGTCGATGGCATACACGGCGTCGGGGCCGGCGACCGCGGCCACCTCGGCCATGACGTGGAACGGATGGAGCCCCCGTTCGCTCTCGCGGTCCGGGTAGGCCTCGGCACGCCTGTGCTGCTGCCGGGTCGCCAAGGCTCTCCACTGCGACCAGTCGGGCCACGTCGAGTCCGCGGTTGCCTCAAGGAGGGACTCGAAAAGCGCCCGCACATCCGCGACGATCGGCAGTTCGATGTCGCGAATCCGGCCGAGCTCGCCCGCGTCCGAGCAGACCTGGGCGAGCCGGGCGTCCTCGGGGATGACGCCGTGGCCGAGGCCGCCGAGGAACAGCCCGAGTCGAGCCCCGGCGAGCAGCACGACGTCCGGACGGTCGTCTTCCTTCGCCGACAGGAGCCCGAGGTTGCCGGCGTCGTGCGCGTCGTTCGGATGTCCCGACGGCAACAGCCCCAGGCCGCGCTTGCTAGCGAAGACGGGGATGCCCGACAGTTCGGCGAACCGCGCCAGTGCCCCGCCGCAGTCGGAGAAGCGAGCCTCACCCCCAACCACCATCGCTGGCCGCCTGGCGCCGAGCAGCAGCTTCCCCAGCTCGTCCACCTCGTCGCGCGAGGGGGCGGGGCGTGGCTGCACGTTGAGGCCAGTCGGTGCACTGACGCGGTCGTCGGTCGTGATCGCGTGTAGAACGTCGATCGGAACCTCGACCACCACTGGCCCGCGCGGGCCGGTGGTGGCCCGGCGGATCGCGCCCGCCAGAAGGGCCGGAATCCGCTCGACCGTCGCAACGGACACAGCCCACTTCGCCATCGGCGAGGCGATCGCGACCTGGTCGAAGCCGCCCTGCAGCTCGTTGGTCTCCCGCTCCCGCAGCGGCGACGCTCCGATCAGGAAGAGGACCGGCGACTGGTCGACGTAGGCGTTCAGGATCGCCGGGACGGCGTTGGCGAACCCTGGGCCCGCGGTGATGACGCACACGCCGAGTCGGCCGGTGACCCGAGCATAGGCCTCGGCGGCGTGGCCCGCCGACGCCTCATGCCGGAAGTCCACGAGGTCGATCCCGTGGCGCGCGCAGGCCCGGTAGAACGTCTCGAGGTGCCCGCCGTGGAGCGCGAAGACGGTGCCGACATCCGCATGGCGCAGGGTGCGGGCGACGAGCTCACCGCCGTCGACCTTCTCGTTCGTCGACACTCGACCGACCTCCATTCGCGATGGTTCAACAGTGGCCGTAGGCGAATGCCTCCGCCTGGGATGCGGGGGCTATGCCGCTGCGTGGGCCGTGGACTGCGCTGCGGCCTGGACGGTGTTGGTCAGGGTCCCGATCCCTGCGACGCTGACCTCGACGACGTCGCCCGGTACCAGGAAGACTCGCGGATTGCGGGCGTAGCCCACCCCGGCCGGCGTCCCGAACGTGAGCATGTCGCCGGTGTCGAAGGCGTGGACCTCGGTGGCCGCGGCGATCACCTCGGCGATACTCATCCGGAGGTTGCCGACGAGGTCGTCCTGCATCAAGGCGCCGTTCACCATCGTGGTGAGGCGTGCGCTCCCGACATCGGGCAGCTCGTCGCGGGTGACGATCCACGGCCCGATCGGCCCGAAGGTGGGCCAGTTCTTGTAGAGCGCGTTGCCCACATATCCCCGGACGGCTCCTTCGGGGTCGGCCGCGAGCACCCAGTCCGGCACGTGGTCGCGTGCCGAGACGTCGTTGAAGATGGTGAAGCCCGCGACGTGGTCCATCGCTGCGGCGACGCCGACCCGGTGGGTTGGTCGCCCGAGCACCACGCAGAGCTCGCCTTCCCAGTCGACCTGGGCCGGGGCGGCCGGCGGCAGCACGATCGGTTCCCGTGAGCCGATGAGGGTGTTGGGGTTGACCACATACGCGTCGGGCCGGCGTGGCGGTGCCGAGGTCACCCCCATCTCCTGCAGGTGCGAGTGGTAAAGCCCGCCGCATGAGAGGAGGAAGGGCCTCGTTCCGGTCGGCGGCAACAGCGCAACCGAGTCGTAGGGGTAGATCCACCCGGCCGCGACGCCCGGGCCGGGGTCGGTCGCGAGGGCGTCGAGTCGTCCGGACAGCCGACGAAACAGCGTCCCCTCCTGCGCCAGCAGGTCAGTGACATTCCTGAGCTCGGTCCGTAGCTCGCGTCCGAGCGCTCGCAGGTCGACGACGTGCCCGCCCGCCAGGTACGCCCCGGGACATGGCGGGCCGCCCGCCCAGCGGAAGGTCAACAACTTCATGACGAAGTGCCGCCCGGTTCAGTCGAAGTAGTGCGTCGGAAGGCCCTGGGGGTCGTAGTAGAGCTCCCACCAGTTGCGGTCGAAGTCGCGCAGCTCGAATCCGACCCGGCCGTTGCCCTGCCGGACGATCTCGGAGAAGTCGGTGAGGTGGTATCCCTCGAGCGCCAGCAGAGCGGCGCGTGCGTCGGCGACGTCCTGCTCGGTGGGGAACAGCAGCCGGTTGCGCAGGGCGTACATCATGTCCGGGTTGCTCTGCGGTGCAGCGACCACGGCGTACCGGTGGTCGGTGCCGAGGCCGACCATGAACGAGGCCGGCGTGAGCTGCCTGACCTCGAGTCCCAGCACCTCCTCGTAGAAGCGGCGCGAAACGTGCAGGTCCATCGACTCCAGGGTGCCGTGAGTGATGCAGGCGGACTGGAGGATCGACGGCTTGGCGGGGGAGCGAGGTGCGTGTTCTTTCGCGGCGTCGACGGCGTCCTGCAGGATGTCGCCGTCGGGCTGGAATCGGCGGCGCGCTTCCTCGGGGCTCATGTCGGGCCCGTCGCTCAGGTCGGGAAGGAAATTCTCCGACGGCCCCTGGATTTCGGGGTTGATCTCCCACCAGTTGCCGTCGAGATCCTGGAGGTAGTAACCGAAGGTGCCGTGGTTGAGCCCGGGCTTCGTGAGTTTCCGGATGCCGTACCTCTCCTTCTGCGCGGCCATCGCGGCGTGGGCCTCGACGATGTCGCCCCAGGCGCCGATGCCGTTATGACTCAGCAGCGGCATCGTGACCTCGCCGTCGGTGACCTCCACCTCGTAGATGTGGTCGTAGCCGAGGCGGACCATCAGCCGGTGCTCGCTCGGCTGCCGGACCTCCAGACCCAGCACCTCCTCGTAGAAGGCGCGGGTCGCCGCGAGATCCCGGGCCGGGAGAGTGCCGCTGGCCAGGGCGGTCGGGCGCAGCAGAGGGGTTCCGGTGCTGCGGCGGGTCATGGAGATCGTCATGCGCTGAGCTCCCTGTGAGTCGATTCGTGGCCGAGAAGGTGGCGGTACGCCCGCAGGCGCTGTGGCCGGTTAAGGGACAGAAGGGCGGTGACCTCGCCTGCCCGGTGGTAGGCCGCGATGCAGTCCAGGTCGTCGAGGGCACCTTCGAGGAGTCGTAGCTCGTCGGTGGGCGCGGGGTGACCCGTCACGTGCAGCCGGAGGTCGTATTGGTTCGACCAGAACGTCGTCGGCGGCATATCGGCTGGCGCCAAGCTGCCTTCCAGCAGCGTGCGGGCTGCGATGTCCGCCTGCCGCAGCGCGTTTTCCCAGTGCTCGAAGCGGCGGGACGCGCCGTTCGGCGCAACCGGGCGGGCGAGGTCGCCGACAGCCACGATGCCGTCCGCGCCGAGAGCCGCGAGGTTGGCCTCGCACAGCACGCCGTCGTCGAGGCGCAGGCCTGAGCCCTCCAGCCAGTCGGTCTGAGGGCGGGCGCCGACGGCGACGACCACGACGTCAGCGGCGAGCCGGGCGCCCGTCGAGAGGGCTACCGACTCCACCCGCGGGTGCCCTTCGATGGCGGTGACCGCCGCCCCGGTGAGGACGCGCACGCCGTGGTCGCGGTGCAGCCGGGTCACCCGATCGCCGACCCTGCGGCCGATAACCGGGTGCAGCAGCCCGTCCGAGACGTCGACGACCGTGACGTCGAGTCCGAGCCTGCGGCTGGTCGACGCTACTTCCGAGCCGATCAGCCCGCCTCCGACGACGACCACGCGCGGGGCGGTGGCGAGCTCAGCGCGGAGCCGGCGAGCGTCGTGGAGCTCACGTACGTGATGTACGCCCTCGGGCAACGTGGCCGGCAGGGCGAGCCGGCGCGGGGTCAACCCGGTCGCGACGACCAGGCCGTCGTATTCGAGCTGGAAGGCCCGTTCGTCGTGGACCACCGTGAGCCGCCGTCGCGCGGAGTCGAGCGCGGTCGCTCTGGCGCCGGCGAGGATTTCGGCCCCCCAAGCCGCGTCCACCGGGAGCTCGAGTGCGGGCTCGTCCTGGTCACCGCTAAGGAATCCCTTCGAGAGCCCAGGCCGGTAGTAGTAGCCGGCCGCCTCCGCGCTGACAACGCGGATCCTGCCGCCGTACCCGTGCCGGCGCAGCGCAGCCGCCGTGCGGACACCGGCGACGGAGCCGCCGACCACCACGACGTCGCTGCGGTCGCTGAGCCGCGCGTTCATGTGCCGTCGTCGTCCAGCACGCTCAGTGCGGCCATCGGGCACGACATCACGGCGTCGTGTGCGTCCCCTTCAAGCTCGGGGGCGACGTCACCGGTGAGAGCGACCGCGGCTCCCTGGGCGTCGATGGCGAACAGGTCCGGCGCCACCGCGACGCATATTCCGGTGCCCTGACAGCGTTGCCGTTCAACGGCGACCTTCATGGCGGTGGCTCCTCGGGTTCGGGGTCCGGGCCAGCAGCCTCCCGATCGGTCGGACACTACCCGCGCCGCATCGCAGGTCCCAGCGGCAAATGGCCCACTCCTGCTACGTAATACGACCTGGTTTCGCCCGCTCGTCGAGCGCGTTACAGGCCGTCGCTCGTTTTTACGAATATGCATTGACTTTACTCAAGATTAATCTCATAGTGTGTGGCGCCGTGCCTTGCAGAGCGTGAGGAGGACCGGCGTGAGTACCTCGACGGAACGGTCGCACCCGGAGGGCTGACCCACTCGACAAGGAGGAGACATGGAGCCGACACCGTTCACCGTCGACGTCCCGCAGTCTGAGGTCGATGACCTGAAGACCCGCCTGGCGGCCACCCGCTGGCCCAACGTGACTGACGAGCACGTCGAGGAGAGGGGTCTCAGTCTCGCCTGGCTGAAGCACGCCGCCGAGCACTGGGCGACCGAGTTCGACTGGCGCGCGGCCGAGGCCGATGTCAACACCTTGCCGCAATTCACCGCGATGGTCGCCGGCACGCCCCTCCACTTCGTCCATGCGCGCGGGGAGAACGACGGGGCGCCTGTGTTGCTCGTGCACGGTTGGCCGGACTCGTTCCTGCGCTACCGGGCCGTCATCCCGGCGCTCCTCGCAGCCGGCCACGACGTGGTCGTGCCGTCACTGCCGGGCTTCCTGTTCAGCGGACAGCCGAAAGCGCCGCTACGAATCACGGCAGTGTCCGACCAGCTCCACGAGATCGTGACCGGCCTCGGCTACGAGAGTTACGTGGTCTCCGGTGGGGACTGGGGTGCCAGCATCGCCGACCACCTCGCAGAGACGCGTCCGGAGCAGGTCGTGGCACTGCACCTCACAGACGTGCCCCTCACGAGGTTGTTAACGGTCGATCGTGCGACGGCCACGGAGGCGGAGCAGAGGTACTTCGCCGGCGCGGACCGCTGGTTTCAGGAGGCCGCGTACCGCGCCGTTCAGGCGGCCGAGCCGACCGCGCTCGCCAGCGGGCTCAGCGACTCGCCGGTCGGGCTGCTGGCCTGGATAGGCGCGAAGTTCAGGGACTGGAGCGACGACGAGCCGAACCTCGAGGAGCTGCTCACGCAGGTGAGCCTCCATTGGTTCACCAACGACGCCCGCTCGTCGCTGCGGCTCTACTCGGAGGCGCTCGACCCGAGCGCGTGGGGCGGCGCCGCCGGTGACCTCGAGGATGGCGATGACGGGGACGACGGGGAACGGGCCGGCTCCGGCGAGTCGGGGCAACGGGGCGCCGATCCTCGACCGCGGATCCCGACGGCGGTCTGCGTATTCCCGAAGGATCTCCTCATCCCGCCGCGGGAGTACGCGGATCGGTTCTACGACGTCCGTGTCTTCACGGTCCACCCGCGCGGCGGCCACTTCGGTGCGACCGAGCAGCCCGACTTGTTCACCGCAGACCTCCTCGCACTTCTCGCTGAGCTTTGATCCAGCTGCACCTCGTCGAGTCCGCACGGATCGATGCCTGATCGACAAACTGGAGTGACCACATGTTGACAAGCGCAACCCGGCGAGCCGGCTCACAGACGTGGAATGCACCCGAAGTTCTGCGGTGTTCGAGGGCCACCGCGCGGCCGAAGCGCGCACTCCGTTACGCCGCGATCGGAGCGACAACCGCGCTCACGGTTCTCCTGGCGGCCTGCGGCTCAGGCGGAGACTCCGCCGGTGGAAGCGACAGGGCCCCCACCAGCACGGATCCACAGGTAGCAACGTCGAAGGACGCCGTGGAGCGGTACCTCGCGGGGAGCAGCGTCGAGCCCGACGGCCAGGTCGTCGCACCGCGGCCCGGCACGAAGGCGGTGATCCTGTCCTGTGGTCAGTCGATCCCTGTGTGCGCCGCACCGGCCAACGCGGCCCTGCAGGCGTCCAGGGCGATGGGCTGGAGTGCTCAGATCTACGACGGCAAGGCGTCGATCTCGACCTTCGGCCCGCTGATCGACCAGGCGGTTGCCTCGGGCGCCGACGGCCTCATGATCACCGGCATCGACTGCGCGTTGGTCCAGGCGTCCCTGGCGCGTGCGAAGGCGGCGGGCGTCAAGGCCGCCAACGTGTTGGGCGCGGACTGCAACGACGCCTACCCCGGCCAGAAGCCGGTCAGCGACGAATCGCTCTACTCAGTGGTCAGGTTCGCCGAGTTCCCCAGCAGTCGGACATTCAACGAAGGCTGGGCCCGAGCCACGGCCGACTACCTGATCGCCACCGAGAACGGCCGCGCAAAAGCCCTGGTGTTCGACATGACATCCGTCCCCAGCGGTCACGCGATCGCCCTCGCTCAGATCGACCAGCTGAGCAAGTGCAAAGAGTGCGAGTCCTACCGCGTCCCGTATAGCCCGTTCGACTTCGGACAGAAGTTGCAGGGGATCGCGCAGCAAGCCGCGATCAAGTACCCGGAAGCCAACGCGGCGCTCGGTGAGTCGGACGCTCCCATCCTGGGCGGCGTCCAGGCCGGGCTGGCGACTGCGGGGCGCCCGATCTCGATCGTGGCGGACGAAGGTTCACCAGCGGCTCTCAAGCTGCTGAAGGCGAACCAGATCGCCGCCGCGATGGCCTATTCGAGCCAGTGGCTCGGGTGGGCGCTGGCGGACACGCTCAACAGCGCCTTGGCCGGCAAGCCGGTTCGCAACTCCGGGATCGGTTGGCAGCTCGTCACAGCGGAGAACGACCCCAGCGATGCTGACGGGAACTATCGGCCCACCGTCGACTACCAATCGGCGTACCGGAAACTTTGGGGCCTGCCATGAGCTCGGCCAGCCCATCCCGTCCTGGCCAGCTCCACTGGTCGACGCGGAGCGGTCGGGCGCGGGGCTACGCGACAGTGGCCGTGGTGACCACCCTCATGGTCCTCGTCACGGCCTGCGGCTCGGGGCCGGAGGCCCGGAGCGGCCGCAATGACACTCCGGCCGGTCGTGACTCGGCAGCAGCGAGTTCGAAGGCATCCGTAGAGCGCTACCTCGAAGGGACCAGCGTCGAGCCCGACGGCGACGTGGTTGAAGCGCGACCTGGCACAAGCGTCGTGATCTTGTCGTGCGGCCAATCGATTCCCCAGTGCAAGGTGCCGGCCGAAGCGGCCCTCGATGCCGCCAGGGAAATGGGCTGGCAGGCACAGATCTTCGACGGCAAGGCAGCCATCTCGAACTTCGGCCCCCTTGTCGACCAGGCTGTTGCCTCGGGTGCCGACGGCCTCATGATCACTGGCATCGCCTGTGAGTTGGTCCAGGCGGCCGTGGCGCGTGCGAAGGCGGCGGGCGTCAAGGTCGCCAACGTGTTGGGAGCAGACTGCAACGACGCCTACGCCGGCCAGCACCCGGTCAGCGACGAATCGCTCTACTCGGTGGTCAAGTTTGCCGAGTATCCCAGCAGCCGAGCCTTTCTCGAGGGCTGGGCCCGCGCGACGGCCGACTACCTGATCGCGAGCGAGAACGGCCGCGCGAAGGTACTGGTCTTCGACGACTCCGCAGTGCCGAGCGCCCACGACGTTGCGTCGGCCCAGGCTGACGAGTTGAGCAAGTGCGAGGATTGCGAGTCCTACACGGTCACCTACACCCCGGCTGACTTCGGGCAGAGGTTGCAGGGGATCGCGCAGCAGGCCGCCATCAAGCACCCCGCGGCCAACGCTGCGCTCACGGACGGGGACGCCGCCATCCTGACGGGTGTCCATGCCGGGTTGGCGACGGCGGGGCGGCCGATGAGGAGCATCGCCCAGGGCACCATTCCGGCGATCTTCGAACTGCTGAAGACGAAGCAGATCGATGCCGTGATGGCCTATTCGAGCCGGTGGCTCGGGTGGGCGCTGGCGGACACGCTCAACAGCGCCTTGGCCGGCAAGCCGGTTCGCAACTCCGGGATCGGTTGGCAGCTCGTCACAGCGGAGAACGACCCCAGCGATGCTGACGGGAACTATCGGCCCACCGTCGACTACCGGTCCGCCTACAGGAAGCTCTGGGGCCTGTCGTGACGTCTTACGGCGTATCCGGCGTCACGAAGTCGTTCGCCGGTCTCAAGGCCCTGGACGATGTGTCGCTGGAGATCGGGCGGGGCCAGATTCATGCGCTCCTCGGTGGGAACGGCTCCGGGAAGTCCACCCTCGTCAAGATTCTGGCCGGGGTTCTGGACGCCGACGCGGGGACGGTCACGATTGGCGATACGACTACGCCCGCCCACGACTGGAGCGTCGCCAAGGCCCGCGCCGCGGGCATACACGTGGTGCACCAGCACGGAGGCACGTTCGAGGAGTTCTCCGTCGCCGAGAACCTGGCCATCGGGCGGGGGTTTGAGCAAGGCCGGGCGGGCGCAATCCGCTGGCGGGCCACCCATGCTCGAGCCGTGCAGATCCTGGAGAGGTTCGAGATCGACGCAACCCCACAGCAGAAGCTGGGAACGCTGCGACCGGCCGGACGAATGATGATAGCCATCGCGCGGGCTCTCCAGGATCAGGAGCACGAGGGCGGTGGCCTGCTGATCCTCGACGAGCCGACCGCTGCGCTTCCCAACGACGACGCGGAACTCGTGGCGAGCACTCTTTCTCGATATGCGGCGACCGGCCAATCGGTCCTCTTCGTCTCGCACCGGCTGGACGAAGTGCTCAGGCTGGCGAGCGTCGCCACGGTATTCCGGGATGGTCGCGTGGTCGACGAACGCAGGACCGAAGGCCTCCATGAGTCCGAGCTGGTGGAGCTCATGGTCGGCCATAAGGTGCGGACTTCGCAGCGGCGCACGAGCAAGACGTTCGACGGCGGTGTTCCGACTGTCCTGCGCCTGGAGAACGTGGTCGGCGGAGCGGTCCGCGGCGCTTCGCTCACTGTCCGCCCTGGCGAGATCGTCGGAGTTGCCGGACTGCTCGGATCGGGCCGGTCGCAATTGCTCCGGATCGTGTTCGGGAGCGCGCCGACTGAGTCCGGAGACATCTGCGTCGCGGATCGACCGGTTCGATTCCGCCGAACGGGTGATGCGATGCGTGCTGGCATCGCACTCGTTCCCGAGGATCGAGCAACCGAGTCAGTACTTCCCGATCTGAGTCTGCGTGAGAACTTCACGGCTACTCGGGTCGCGGCGTACTGGCGGCGACTGCGACTTTCGAAGTCGCTCGAGCGCCGTGATGCAACTGCGGCCATCGCGGAGTACCACATCGTCGCTCAGGACACGGAAGCAACGATGGCCACGCTCTCTGGGGGCAATCAACAGAAGGTCGTCCTGGCGCGGTGGCTCGCGAGGGACCCGAAGCTTCTGCTACTCGACGAGCCCACCCACGGCGTCGACGCCCACGCCCGCGAGCAGCTCTACGACGTGATTCGCGAGGTGACCAGGCGAGGGGCGGGCGTGCTTGCAGTTGCCTCGGATTTCGAAGAGCTCGTCAGACTGTGCGACCGCGTCGTCGTAATGGTGGCAGGTCGAACTACTCAGGTAGTCCAGGGCGACGAGCTCAACCTTCGCAGGTTGACGGAACTCGCCTACGGATTTCAGTCCGTCCCCAGGGACCCGACCAACGCAGAGACGACATGACCCTTCAAGAACAGCCACGAGCGGCCGGACGGACGGGACAGACGCCGACCACCGTCGCTGCCGCCCCGAGTCGTCGGCGACGCCGAGTCACCGCACTCCTCGAGCAGTACGGGCTTGCCTTCCTGCTGGTGATCATCGTCGCGTACTTTGCCGTCGATCCGGCGACGCGGGACACGTTTCCTTCGTCCGCGAACATCTCCGTTCTGCTGGCCAGCCAGTCCGTGTTGGCCATCGTCGCGCTGGGTGCGATGATCCCACTCATAGCCGGGGAGTTCGACCTGTCCACCGGCGCCATCACGGCACTGTGCGCTGTCGTATCAGCCGCCGCGATGACCGAGCACGGCGCCGGCGTCGTCGTCGGGGTGATGCTCGCGGTCGCCGTAGGTGGAACAATGGGACTGTTAAACGGTGTCGTGGTTTGCTATCTGAGAGTGACGTCGATCATCGCCACACTGGGCACGTCGACGCTGATCGGAGGCATCGTCTCCCAGTACACGGCCGGTGCCTCGATCGTCGGCATCCCAGCAAAGATGACCGAATTCGGGAGCGGCGAGCTCGGCGGTCTACCCAATGCCTTCCTTGTCCTTGTCGGCGTCTCGCTGATAACTGCGTACGTGCTTCACTGGATTCCGATGAGTAGGTACCTGTCCGCGATTGGCGCCAGCCGACAGACTGCCATCCTCCTGGGTATCCCCGTCGTGAGACTGACCGTCGTGTCATATGTATTGAGTGGCGTCTTCGCAGGCGTCGCCGCAGCCCTGCTCGTCGCACGGACAGGTGGAGCCAACCCGACCTCCGGTCTGGAACTCACGCTCCCGGCCCTCGCCGCCGTCTTCCTGGGGGCGACGGTGGTGGCGCCGGGGCGATTCAACGTGCTCGGCCTCCTGATAGCGCTCTTTTTCCTCGCCGCCCTCTCCAATGGGTTGACCCTCATGGGTGCACCTGACTATGTGCAGGCCTACGTGAATGGGGGCGCACTCATCGTCGGCGTGGCGTTCTCCGCGCTTCTGGCCGGCCGACGACGCGGGTCACATGCGACCTGACATGCGCCGACGACGGGAGGTCGTGGGCGCGTTCGACCCGAACGCAGCTGCGTAGACTCACCGGACGTGAGCCGTAGCGTGGGCGCCGACTCGTCGGAGAAATCGTCGGAGACAGATCCCCGCCAGGGGATCCAGTCGGTCGAGCTGGCCATGACGGTCGTGGAGGCGATCGAACAAGGGCTGGGGCCGATGAGCCTCACCCAGATTGCCAACGCGTGCGGCATGGTGCCGAGCAAGGCGCACCGCTATCTGGTGAGCTTGTGCCGTGTCGGCCTGGTGGTGCAGTCCCACCGGTCCGGGCTGTACGACCTGGGGCCGGCGATGCGCCGGCTCGGCATCGAGTCTCTGCGCCGGATGGACGAGGTCGGGTTGGCCTCGGAGCACCTCCCGGGTCTGCGGGACCGGACGTCGCACGCCGTCAACCTCGCAGTTTGGGGCGAGAGCGGTCCAGTGATCGTCCGCTGGGACTACGGTGCCCACGCGCTGCCGATCACGGTGCGGGTGGGAGCGACAATGCCCCTGCTGACGTCCTCCGTCGGCCGGGTCTACCTGGCGTATCTGCCGGAGACGATGACCGCTCCGGTGCTGGAGTCCCAGGTGGCCGCGCAGGCGCAGCGTGCCCCGACCGCCAGCGAGGTGGCACGTCTGCGTTCTCAGGTGCGCAAGCGGGGGATCGCGATCACGTCCGGCGGAGTCATCCCAGGGGTCACCTCGCTGGCGGCGCCGGTGTTCCCGGCGGGCGAGTCGACCCCGCTGGCGGTCGCGGTCGCCCTCCCGGCCCGGATAGCGGACGACGACACCATGTCCCGGGTCGAGGAAGAGTTGTTGCGGACGACGTCGGCGATCTCCGCCGACCTCGGCAGCGCGGAGCATGCGAAGCAAGGCACCGGCTCGCGGGGGCGCTGACGACGAACTCCGCTGTCGGCCGGACGGCCCGCCTCTTGTCGCGCCTGCGTCAGAAGACCTATTTTCACTATCATGCATTGACTTTATGAATCGTAAATTCTACCGTCCCGGCATGAATGTCGACGTCGCGATCGTCGGATACGGCCCGACGGGTATGACGCTGGCCGCGCTGCTCGGGCAGCACGGCCGTAGCGTGGTCGTGCTGGAGCGTTACCGCGGCCTGTACAACCTGCCGCGCGCCGCTGCCTTCGACGACGAGACGATGCGGACGTTTCAGAAGCTCGGTGTGGCCGAGAAGATGCTGCCGGGCACGAATGTCCAGCGTGGGTATGTCTGGGTCAACGGCGAGGACGACGTCCTGCTCGACATCGAGTACGACAACCCCGGCCGGTGCGGCTGGCCGGCGCAGTTCATGATGTACCAGCCTCATCTTGAGGACGTTCTTCACACGTTGGTGACGTCCACGCCGAAGGTGGCCGTGCGGCCGGGCGTCAGCGCCGTCGACATCGTCGACCACGCCGACTTCGTCGACGTCGAGGGCCGCGCCGAGGACGGCACACCGCTGCGGGTCCGGTCCCGCTATTTGGTCGGCTGCGACGGCGGCAACGGGTTCGTCCGCCGGCACCTGGGCAGCGACCTGCACGACTACGGTTTCTTCGAGAACTGGCTCGTCTGCGACTTCGAACTGAACCGCGATGTGCCCGGCCTGCCCACGTTCCGGCAGGTCTGCAATCCGGCGGAGCCCATCGCCATCGTCAACATCGGGCCGAAACACCACCGCTTCTCCTTCCGGCTCGAGGCGGACGCCAGCCGGGAGGAGGTCGTGCGGCCGCAGAACATCTGGCCGCGTGTGGCGGCCTTTCTGACCCCGGACGACGCGCAGCTCGTCCGGGTCGCCAACTACACCTTCCGCTCGTGCATCGCCGACGTGTGGCGCCACGGGCGCGTCATGCTGGCCGGCGACGCCGCGCACCAGATGCCGCCGTTCCTCGCGCAGGGGATGGTGTCCGGGATCCGGGACGCTCGGAACTTGGCGTGGAAACTCGACCTGGTGCTGGCCGGGCATCCCGACGCGCTGCTCGACAGCTACCAGGTCGAGCGCGAGCCGCACGTCCGCTTCATCACCGAGACAGCGATCGAACTGGGCCGAATCCAGACGATGCGCGACGTCGAGATGGCCAAGGAACGCGACGCCCGGATGATCGCGGCCCGCGCGGCGAACCAGAAGCCGGACAAGCTGCGCTACCCAGGGCTGAGCGGCGGGCTCATCGCGAACGACGGCCAACTCTTCCCCCAGGGCCTCGTCTCGACATCGCAGCGGACCGCGCTCTTCGACGATATCGCGGGAACCGGCTGGCTCATCGTCGCCGACGGGCGGGAGGCGCTCTCGGCGATCGCGCAGGAGGACCGCGACGCCTTCGCGGCGCTCGGCGGGCGGGAGCTGGCGTTCGGGTTCGCCAGCATGTTCGGCGGGGCGCAGCTGTCGGACACCGGCGGCGTCTACGCCCGCTGGTTCGCCGAGATGGACTGTGTCGCCGCACTGATTCGGCCCGACAGCTACATCTACGGCCTCGCGCACGACGCCGACGGACTCGCCGCACTGACCAAAGGCCTCCTCGCCACCCTCGGCCGCCCCTGACCCCCGCCTTGCCCAGGAGAGCTGCATGCAGAGCAAGATCGCCCTCGAAGAGCACTTCGCCATGGCCGACACGCTCCAGGACTCGGTCGGTTTCGTCCCGGGCTCCTACTGGGAGGAGCTGCGGTCCCGCCTGCTCGACATCCAGGACAGGCGGGTGAAACTCATGGACGCGCACGGCATCGAGACGATGATCCTCTCCCTCAACGCTCCCGCCGTCCAGGCGATCACCGATCGAGCCCGCGCCATCGAGGTCGCCCGGCGGGCGAACGACCTGCTGGCGAAGGAGTGCGCCCGGCGCCCCGACCGGTTCCTCGCCTTCGCCGCCCTGCCGCTGCAGGACCCCGACGCGGCCGCCCAGGAGCTCAACCGTTGCATCGGCGAACTCGGCTTCGTCGGCGCACTGGTCAACGGCTTCTCCCAAGATGCTACCCAAGGCGACGGCCAGGATCTCCTCTACTACGACCTGCCGCAGTACCGTCCTTTCTGGGCCGAAGTCGCACGCCTCCACGTCCCCTTCTACCTCCATCCCCGCAACCCGCTGCCGCGCGACGCCCGCAGCTACGACGGCCACCCGTGGCTCCTCGGCCCGACGTGGGCCTTCGCCCAGGAGACGGCGGTCCACGCGCTACGGCTCATGGGCTCGGGCCTGTTTGATGAGTTCCCCTCCCTGCAAATCATCCTCGGTCACATGGGCGAGGGAATCCCCTACATGCTCTGGCGGATCGACAACCGCAACGCCTGGATCACCACACCGCCGAGGTACCCGGCCAAGCGGCGGTTTGCCGATTACTTCACTGAGAACTTCCACATCACCACGTCCGGCAACTTCCGCACGCAAACCCTCATCGACGCCATCCTCGAACTCGGATCCGACCGCATCATGTTCTCCACCGACTGGCCCTTCGAGAACATCGACCACGCCGCAGACTGGTTCGACAGCGCCACCATCGCCGAAGCCGACCGCGTCAAGATCGGGCGCGCCAACGCCCAGAAGCTGTTCAGGCTCGGCCAGTGAACGTGATGGAACCCTTCACCCACACCGGCTGGTCGGCGCGGGTCGTCTTCGGGCGCGGGACGATCGCGCAGACCCCGGACGAGGTGCGACGCGCGGGCGGCAGCCGCGCGCTTGTCCTGGCCACGGCACAGCAGCATGGCGTGGCAGAGGCCTTGGCGCGGCTGCTTGGCCCCGTTGCCGTCGGCGTCTTCGACGGTGCCACGATGCACACGCCCGTGGCGGTGACTATGCGTGCGGTCGAAGCACTCGAACGTGCGCGAGCAGACTGCGTCGTCGCCGTCGGGGGCGGATCTACGACAGGCCTGGGCAAGGCGGTCGCCGCCCGGACCGGCGTGCCACAGGTCGCCATCCCTACCAGCTATGCCGGCTCGGAAGTCACGCCGATCCTCGGAGAGACCGAGAACGGGCTGAAGACGACGCGCCGCGGGCCCGAGATCCTTCCCAAGGCTGTCATCTACGATCCGGACTTGACCGACGCGCTGCCAGTGCGGCTGAGCGTCACGAGCGGCCTGAACGCGATGGCGCATGCGGCCGAAGGCGTTTACGCGCGGGACGGCAGCCCGATCTACGCGCTGATCGCGCTCGAAGGGCTGCGCGCCCTTCGCGAGGCCCTGCCCAAAATCACGCGCGACCCGGCCGACCGGGGGGCGCGCGACAGAGCGCTCTACGGCGCGTGGCTGTGCGGCACGGTGCTCGGTGGTGTGGGAATGTCCATCCACCACAAGCTCTGTCACACCCTGGGCGGGGCTCTCGACCTGCCGCACGCCGAGACGCATGCCGTCCTGCTGCCGTACACGATGGCCTTCGTCGAGGAGGCCGTCCCGGAGGCGCTCACCTCGGTCGCGGACGTCTTCGGCGGTCGAGTGGGGACTGGGCTGCACAACTTCGCCGCCGCGCTCGGGGCTCCGGTGCGGCTAGCGGATCTCGGCGTGACCGAGGAGCAGCTCGAGCGCGTCGCCGACCTCGCGACCGCGAACCCCTACTGGTCACCGCGACCCGTTCACCGCACGGACGTCCGCGCCTTGCTGCAGCGGGCCTGGACCGGCGAACGCCCCACGTGAACCTTGGTCAAGGCTGGCCTCCCTCGTGAGCGGGCGGCCTGACGCGACGGCTGTGACGTCAAACTGAGTGGGCGCGTGTCCCGCGAGGTGGCGTACGGCGCGTGGTCGCGTAATCTGAACTTCCTCGGTGCCGACAAGGGCGCCAGTCCTCCCTTGCTAGATCAGCACCCCAGGAGATCAAGTCGACGACTACACGATGCTGCGCAAACAGGCAGAGGACCTCGGGATCCGGTTGGGGACGATTAACTCGAACACGTTCCAGGACGAGACCTACAAGTTCGGCTCGCTGACCTCCGGTGACAAGGCCGCGCGGCGCAAGGCGGTCGACCACCACCTGGAGTGCATCGAGATCATGCACGAGGCGGGGTCGCGGGACCTGAAGATCTGGCTCGCGGACGGGGCGAACTACCCCGGCCAGAACGACATGCGGCGCAGGCAGGACAACCTCGCGGCGTCGCTCGCGGAGATCTACGCCGCGCTCGGGCCGGAACAGCGACTGGTGCTGGAGTACAAGTTCTTCGAGCCGGCGTTCTACTCGACCGACGTGCCGGACTAGGGGACGGCGTACGCACACACCGCGGGCGCTCGGCGACCGCGCCGTCATCTGCCTGGACACCGGGCACCACGCGCCCGGGACGAACATCGAGCAGATCGTCACCATGCTGCTACGGCTCGACAAGCTCGGCAGTTTCGACTTCAATTCGCGGTTCTACGCCGACGACGACCTCATCGTCGGGGCGGCGGACCCTTATCAGCTGTACAGAATCATGGTCGAAGTCGTGCGGGGTGGCGGGCTGGACCCGGCGTCGGGGAGTGACGCTCATGCTCGACCAGTGCCACAACATCGAGGCGAAGATCCCCGGGCAGATTCGATCAGTGCTCAACGTGCTCGAGGCGACCGCGAAGGCGCTGCTGCTGGACCCGGCGGCGCTAGACGTCGCGCAGGACGCGAATGATGTGCTCGCCGCGAGCGAGATCTTCATGGACGCGTTCTGGACTGACGTCCGCCCCGCGCTGGCGTCCTGGCGGGAATCCCGCGGCCTTCCCGGCGACCCACTGAGCGCCTTCCTCACCTCGGGGTACCGGGAGAAGATCGCAGCCGACCGGGTCGGCGGTACCCAGGCGGGATGGGGCGCGTGATGGCAGACGGGGCGGCACCCCCGTCACGGGTTGCCGAGGTCGCGTAAAGCGGCAACAACCAGGTAAGGCTCTGCCTCGTGTCGCGGGAGGTAATCAGTGAGTATCGGGTAACCGAGTGCATTCTTGCTGTGCGGGATCGTTGTGGTTGTTCGTGGTACCCGCCCGGGACACGAACCCATGATCATCGACCGCGCAGCTGGACGTGTTCTTGGAGGACAAATCGGGCGTCTGTGCTGGTCAGTGCGGTGGTGGATGCTCTGCGTTCCCGGCACGGGCGTCGAACCCACGGCGGTCACCGGGTTTGCCGCGCTTGGACGCGGCGGGGGAGAGCCCGGTTCGGCTGATCACGAAGTCGCCGACGCCGTTGATCTCAGGTGTGCATGCAGTCGGTGTCCCGCCGGGGGCACATACTGCATGCACACCCTGGCCCGTGATCGTCGGACTGTTTCCGGGGCGGGTCGGCGGCGGTGACGGAGTCGGCCAGGGTGTGGACGGTGGCGGCGCTGACGGTGACGCGGATGGTGACCCGGTGCTGGGGCCGGTTGTAGCGCAGTTGCAGGTGGAAGGCGTCGTAGAGCTGGCGCTGGACGGCGTGGGGGAGCTGTGTGAGGTCCTTGCTGGTGATCGGCAGGACGTTAAGCAGTGCTGCCGTCCCCATTGACCGTGCCCTCGACGTCGCCCGCGACCTCATCGCCGGACAGTGAGGCAGTCAGCCGCAAGCCCGCTACGCCGTGAGAGCCTGTACGCGGCTGGCGCCCATGGGACGGGCCAAGTAGCTGGCGATCGCCCGGAGGTCTTCGAGCAATTCCTGCTTCAGCGGCTCGGTGACAAGCGGCTTGACCAAGGTGGCGCTCACCGCCATGAGATGGTTCGGAATGGGGGCGTAAGTCTGCGTGGCGACGCTGATGCAGTAGATGCCCTCGTGGGACTCCTCGTCGTCGACCGCGTAACCCTTCTCCCGAACCTCCGCCAACGCCTCGCGAAGCTCTTCCGGCGTCCTGATCGACTTCGCGGTCGAAGCAGGGAAGCGCGCCTGCTTGACGAGGAGTTTGTCGAGATCCTCGTCCGGCAGCCTCGCCAGCATCGCCTTGCCGGTTGCTGTGTGCGGCGCGAGAGCACGGTCGCCGACCTCTGCTGACAGGCGCAGGGCCCGCTGACCCATCGCGATGAACAGGTAGAGCACGTCCAGGCCGTCGAGGACCGCGACGCGCACCGTCTCACGCGAGGCGAAGGGCAGCGAGCGGCACAGGTCGTGCAGATCGGCCAGCGGCTCGACCGCCATCAGGTAGGCGCCGCCGAACTCGACCAGCCGCCTGCCCAGGCCGTAGCCGGCCCCGCGCAACTGGAGCAGGCCAGCCTCCAGCAGCGACGCGCAGATGGTCGCCGTGGTCGACTTCGGCACCCCGATTTGCCGGGCGATCTCGCTGAGCGTGAGCGAGTTCGCGGGATCACGGCTGAGCAACTCGAGGATCGAGGCCGCGCGCAGCACGGCAGGCGATGTCGTTGCCACCCCTAGACACTCCTTTCACACACGCATCGGCACGAGTCAGACCTCGTCAGCCCGGCCTTCACCACCATGAGCTGCCCGCGCTGAGGCCGCCGTCCACCCATATCGTCTGCCCTGTCACGAAGTCAGCGTCATGGGAATTGAGGAATGCGACGACCCCCGCGACGTCCTCAGGGCGGCCGATGCGCCCCACCGGCGTGTGCTCGATCGCCGCGGCGCGCTTGTCCGGATTGCTCGCCATGTAGGAGCCCGTCAGCGGTGTCTCGATCACTCCTGGGCCCACAGCGTTGACGGTAGCCCCACTCGGCGCCCATTCAACGGCCAACGCCTTGACCAACCCGAGAATCCCGGACTTGCTCGCTCCGTAGGGAGCGCGCAGCCGCATGCCGTGGATCGCATTGACCGACGTGATGGCGACGAACCGGCCGCCGGGACCTTGGAGCACCGCAGGCGCAAAGGCCAGAAAGGTGGCCCACGTGCCGTAGAGGTTGACCTCGAGGATGCGGTGGACTGCCTCGTCCGGCACGTCCAGTGCCAGCATCCGCTGGTTCACCCCCGCTGACGTGATGACCGTCCCGACCTCGGTGCCGGCCGACTGCAACGTGCGCGCCACCTCGAGCAGACGGTCGCGCTCGCGGACGTCTGCGTCGATCAGTTGCGGAGCGGCGACTCCATTGGGAACGGCGAGCGCTGCGAGCCGCGCGGCCTTCTCCTCGTTCGCGTGGTCGAGCACGACAACGTGGAAGCCGTCGGACACGAAGCGGGCTGTGATCCCCAGCCCTATCCCCGAGCCGCCACCGGTCACGACGACCGCGCGCCGTCCACCGCCATCTGGTGTCGTTGTCATTGCCTTGATGTCCCTTCGATGTGCACGTGGTTCAACCGGCCGCCTTTCCATTCCTGGCGCCGCCCTCAGTAGCCAGCGCCTTTGTCCACGACGCTAGCCAGCGGTTCGCCCCCCCGAAACCGTCGCAGATTATCCGCGAAGTAGGTGACGGCGCGGTCCATGTAGCCAGGCATCACACCGCCGAGGTGCGGGGACACCAGCACGTTGGGCATCGTCCAGAACGGGTGACTCGCAGCCAACGGCTCCTCGTCGAAGACATCCAGCGCCGCCCCGGCCGGGCGGCCGCGCGCCAGGGCGTCGAGCAGAGCGGCGGAGTCGAGCACCGGGCCGCGTGAGACGTTGACCAGGTAGGACGAGGGGCGCATTCGCTCGAGCACTCGAGCGCCTACGATTCCCCGCGTGCGCGATGTCAACGGGCAGACCAGAACCAGCCAGTCCGCCGTCGCCGCAACCTCAGAGAGCTCAGCCTCTTGATAGGTCTTTTCGAAGCCTTCGACGGAGGTGCCGCGCCGGTTGACCCCGATGAGGTGCGCGCCCAAGGCTCCAGCCCTCCGTGCGAACGCGCGGCCGATCGCGCCTGTACCCAGCACGACCATCCGGCTGCCGTCGATGATCCGCAGATCCGGTCCGGCCACCGTCGCCCAGGCCCTCTCCCTCTGCGCCAGGACGACCTGCGGCAACGCTCGCGCCATACCAAGCACCAGCGCGAGTGCGTGTTCGGAGGTCACCGAGGCGTGCATGCCGCGGACGTTCGTGACCACGACATCGGATCTGGCCAGCTCATCGAACAGAATGCCGTCAACCCCCTGCGACGTCGACTGCACCCATGCCAGCCGAGGCGCCATCTGGAGCACTGCCTCGGTCAGCCCCTCGCCGAGCCAGACCTCGACGTCCGCGAGGTCGCCAGGTGCCGGCGCCGCACCGATCTGGACGGGCACGACCCTGCCACCCGCTGCCGCGACGCGTCCCGCCTGGTCGTCGGTCAGGTCGATGGTTGACATCACCGTCGTGAGCCTGGCCGGGCTCGAGAACTCACCCACGTGTCGTCCGTTTCCCCATCGCCTCTTGGCGCGTCTCTTCCACACTTGATGAATCGGCAAGCGGCAGAGCCCCTCGGGAACACGCCGCGTCGCCCGCCGGTCAATGCATGATCAGGCCTCCCGTGACGTTGATGGACTGGCCCGTCATCGGTGCACTCTCGTCACACGAAAGAAAGGCGATGACGCGTGCGACCTCCACCGGCTGAATCACGCGACCAAGCGGCATGTCCTCCAGCCACTCGCTGCGTACGTCACCGGCCTGCCGGCCGTCAACCTCCGCGTGGTGCTGCAGATCCTGGTTGAACAGCGCGGTCTCCGTCGGACCGGGCAGCACCGCGTTGACCCGCACCCCGGCGCGAGCTACCTCGAGGGCCGCAGTCTGCGTCAGCCCCAGCACGGCCCACTTCGAGGCGACGTACGCGCTGCGGTGGGGCAGGCCGCGCTTGGCGACGTTGGAGGCGACGTTGACCACCGTGCCGGAACCCTTGACCGCCATAGGGCCGAGCGCGCGGCGCAGGGTGAACATCTGCGACGACAGGTTGATGCGCAGCGTCCGCTCCCACAGATCCGTCGGCATCTCGGTGATCAGGTGATACGACAGGTTTGTCCCCGCGTTGTTCACGAGCAGATCAACCGTCCCGTAGCGGCGCTCGGCTTCGTCGAACATCACCCCGACGGCCGCCTCGTCGGAGACGTCCACCTCCAGCCCTGAGACGTTCAGGCCCTTGTCCTGCAGCGAAGTCACCGCGTCGTCAGGAGGCACGAGGTCCGTCAGCAGGACGGCCGCGCCCTCCTGGGCGAGAAACTCGGCTGTTGACAGCCCGATGCCTTTGCCTGCACCGGTGACCACCGCGACCCTGCCCTCGAATCTGTTCCCACCTTGCATTCGTTGCACTCTCCTTGCTCTAGCTCCGATCTGCGGACCACCGCAGCCTGCCCGTGCCTCGTTCACCCCGCAGGCGGCAACGCCGCCGTTGCCGCCCGCAGGAGTGCACTCTCCGTCGCGTCCTCGCCCGGCAACTCGGCTGTCAACCGCCCGGATCGCATGACCAGAACTCTGTCCGCCAGACCGAGAATCTCCCCGAAGTCCGATGAGACCACGAGTACCCCGATCCCGCGCTGGTGAGCCAACTGCCGCAGGATCGCGTGCAGCTCAGCCTTGGCGCCGACGTCGACCCCGTGAGTCGGCTCGTCAAGGATGATCACTGCGGGGCCGCGGGCCAGCCACTTGCCGACGACGACTTTCTGCCGGTTTCCGCCGGACAACGATGCCACGTCCGCCCGCACGCTCGAGGTGCGGATCGAGAGGGCGGACACCTGCGCCTCGCTGCCGGCGTCCTCGCGTCGACGGTCGAGAAACCCGCCGCGGTGCCATCGCTGCCCCTTGGTCAGAGCGATGTTCTCGCTCACGCTGAAACCGACGACCAGACCGTGGTTATCGCGATCCTCTGGGACGAGGACGACCCCCTTCCTGGCCATCTGTCGTGGCCCGCGCCGCAACACTGGACGCCCAGAGACGAGCACCGTCCCGGAGGTCTCCCGGCGCAGTCCCAGGATCGTCTCGACGAGCTCGGTCCGCCCCGACCCGACGAGTCCGACGAGCGCGACGATCTCCCCGGCCTGCAAGCGGAACGAGACGTCCGTAAAGGCGCGGGTCTTCGTCAGGTGCTGGACTTCGAGGAGGGTCAGTCCTGGCTTCGGTCGCTCTTGCTCCAGCTCGGTGCTGATCGTCGCGGCAAGCTCCTTGCCCAGTATGTGCGCGACAATCTCGTCGTCGGAGAAATCCCCGATCGCACCGGAGACGACGGTTTGCCCGTCGCGGAAGATCGTGATCCGGTCCGCCATCTGGCGAACTTCGTCCAGACGGTGGGAGACCAGCAGCACGGCACCGCCGCTGTCGCGGTAGGTGCGGACCACCTCGAACAAGCGAGCCGCCTCATCGGGCGTCAGCGACGCGGTCGGCTCGTCGAGGATGAGCACCCGGGAGTCACGGATGAGCGCGCGCACGATCGCCACATACTCGCGCTCCGCGACGGACAGCGTGCTGACTGGCACGTGCGGGTCGATGTTGATGCGCAGCCGCTTCATCGCCGCGCGGGCCTGCTTCTCCTCAGCGCCGTGGTCGATCAAGCGCGCTCGGTTGAGCACGTGGTCGCCGGCGAAGATGTTCTCCACCACACTCAGATGCGTGAACAGCGGAGGATCCTGATAGACGACCGCGATTCCCGCGGCGCCCGCTTCGGAGGCCGAGGAGAACCGCACCTCTTGGCCGTCCAGGCTCAACTTCCCGGAGTCAGAGCCGTAAACCCCGCAGATGACCTTGATAAGGGTTGACTTTCCCGCGCCGTTGGCGCCCAGCAGAGCGTGGATCTCCGCCGCGTTCACCTGGAGATCCGCGCCCGCCAGGGCCACCACCGACGCAAAGGACTTGCATATCCCGTCGGCGCGCAGCCGCGCCACTTGCTCAGACATCAGGCCCACCCGATCCCGTGTGGGAGGGCGAGGGACTGCATGAGCCACGTCCCCGCCTGTCGGTCAGAAGTCGTATTGATCGACGTTGTCCTTCGTGAAGGTCAACGGCTTGTTGAGGTTGATCGTGTTGTTGTCCTCCACTGGGAACGAACCCAGGGTGCCTGCGCTGACAGAGGCGCCCCGCGCAACCTTGAGCTCCCCCGAATGCACGGCCTGACCGGTGTGGATGGCCAGGTACGCCAGGTCAGCCGGACTCCACAGGACCTCTGCCTTCTCCGAGCCGTCCAGCAAGTAGGTCCTGATCGAACTGGGGAGGGCCGCGCCGACCGAGTAGACCTGACCCTGCTTCCCCGCAGCCACGATGGCTTGGGCGGCGGCCGGCACGTCATTCGCCGAACCCGAGATCATGAACTTCACGTCGCTGTCCGCCTGCATGATGTTCGTCATCGTGTTCGCGGCCAGCGTGGCGTCGTCGTTGACGTAATAGGTCTTGCCCGGCGTGAAGACCTGATACTTCGGGTTGTTCTGCATGAGCTCCTTCGCCGCCTTAATTTGCTCGACCTGATTCGTCGTGCTGGGCGTTGCGGCCATGAACGCGACCTTGCCGCCCTGCGGGTCGTTCAGGAGTGCCGCGTCCAGATACGTCTGCGCCGCGATCTGGTATGTCATCTGGTTGACAAAGACATCGCGGGCGTCGGACAGCGCGTCGGAGTCGAACGTCACGACCGTGACCCCGGCTCGCATGGCCTGGCGCAGCACGGGGGAGATCGCGTCCTGGTCCAATGCGGCAGCGACGATGACGTCCGGCTTCTGCTGCAGCACGCTCTGGATGGCTGCCACCTGGTGCGCCGGGTCCTTGTCCGCCGAACCAGTCCAGATCAGGCGGGCGCCGAGCTCGTCCGCCGCCTTCTGGGCGCCGGTGCGAGCGTAGGTGAAGTACGGATCTGTCGTCGCCTTGGGGACGAACGCGATCTTCAGTCCTGCGGCCGCGCCGCCTTGCGCGCCCGACGACGTGGACGTCGACCCACCACTGCCGCACGCCGCCAGGAGTCCCGCGGCGACGACTCCGACAAGGTAGCCCGGGATGCGCCGACGGCGGAACGCTTTGCCGCCCGTGGCACCGCGAGTGCGTGAAAGCATCGTTGACATCACTGCTCTCCGTTTCTTGTAGGAATGGCGAGCCGGTCCGGCGCGCTGTGGTCAGGCAGAGAACTTCCGCAACGCGCCCAGTCGCTTCGGTATGGATTCATTGGCGATGCCGTTGGAAATGCTCAGACTGACTATGAGGGTCAATCCGGAGACAATGGTCTGCGTTGGCGTGGGGACGTTGATCAGCGTCATTCCGCTGTTGAGCACGATGATGAGAATGCAAGCCAGGACCACGCCGAGAATCCCGCCGCTGCCGCCGTATATGTCGAATCCACCCAGGGCGACGGCCGTGACAACGAACAGGAACGTGCCGGCCATGCTGCTGCCACCACCGGAGGCGTAGTAGCCGATGTACACCAGCGAGGCGACGCCGACGGTCAGGCCGCCGAAAATGAACGGGACGAGGCGCAGGAACTGCGTGGAGTCGCCATTCCTGCGCACCACCTGACGAGCGCGACCCACTGCGTATAGGGAACGCCCCAGCCGGGTGAAGGCCATGAGGGCCAGGTAGCCGGCCGCGAGCAGGAAGAACAGGACGACGGGGATTGGTATGGGACCGATCTGCCCGCTGCCTATGGTCATGATTGACGAGGAGTAGTCGTGCACTTCGACCCCGCCGATCAGGTAGCCGGCGCCCTGGTAGACGCCCAGCGTGCCCAGCGTTACGGCTAGCGACGGCAGCTCCAGGTAGGCGATCAGATAACCGTTGAGCGAGGCCAGCAGGCATCCGCAAAGGAGCGCCGCGAGCACCTGGATGAGGACGCTTGCGCCGCGCGCCGACAGCTCGCTCACCACCACCGTGCACAGCGCGAGGTTCGCGGGGAACGACAGGTCGATCTCCCCGACCAGCACGATTGCCGCCATGCCGAGCGCCATGAGGTCGATCACCATCTGGGCCTGGGCCGCGCCCAACAGCTGAGACGCGGACAGAAACTGTGGCGAGACGTTGCTCGCCCAGATGCCGGCCACGACGATGAGCAGGACCAGTGCCACGTTCCACGAGGGTCGGCCGAGATAGCCGCGGCGCTCTGATGCCGGAGCCAGCAGACGCTTCATCCCGTCACCGCCGTGCGCGACAGTCGGGAGGTCGCGCGGCGCACAACCACGATGTCGAAAGCCACAGCTGCGACGATTGCTATGCCTTGGACGAACTGCTGCCAATAGCCGGAGATCCCGACGTGCACCAAGCCGTTGTTGATGGTGGCGATCACCACGGCGCCGAGAACCGCGCCCGTCGCCGTACCCTGACCGCCTAGGAAGCTCCCGCCTCCGATGACCACGGCGGCGAGCGTCTGCAGCTCCCATCCACTGGCCACGTCCGGCGTCACGTTGCCTATCTGACCGGCGAGCAGGGTACCCGCGAGCGCGGCCAGGATGCCGGAGAAGACGTACGCGCCCATCACCGTCCGCTTCGTGGACAGCCCGTAGAAAGCGCTGGCGGCGGAACTGGACCCAACGGCGAAAATGTTCTTGCCGAAGCGGGTGTAGTGCAGCATCCCGCCCGTGAGGATGGTCAGAAGGAGGGCGACGATTGCGAGCGCGGGAACGTTGCCCGGAGCCCACGACACGAAGTGCAGGAGCCAGGGCGGGATGTAATTCGTCGTCAGTTCCCGGCCGCCCTCGGACTGAATGATCAACCCGCGAATGATGGAGAGCATCCCCAGGGTTGCGACGATCGAGGGGATTCGCAGCACGGCAACGACGAATCCGCTGACCAGGCCGAAGAGGGCCCCGAAGGCCATCGCAAGCGGCGGCACAAGCCAGCCGAGCGACGTGCGCCCGTCGGCGATCGAGATCGAGAAATAGGACGCCGCCGCCATGACCGCGCCGATGGACAAATCGAGTTGCCGGGTAATGACGACGACAACCTGCCCAAGCGTCGCTGTCGCCAGGATCGCCGATGTGAACAGGACCGCGCGAACGTTCGAGAGGTCCGCGAAGCGTGGCGACCAGATTGAGAAGATCACAATGATGAGGACGAGAAACCCCAGCGTGCCCGGCACAGGAACATGCCACCGATGACCCGGGCGCAGCGCACGCGTCGCCTCGCGAGCGACGCTGCCGCGCGAGGAACTCATCTCGATGGACCTCATGCAGGTCACCCGACGCCTGGGGCGGCGCGATCAGGCGCAGCAACGCCGCCATGCAGGGCCGCGCAGCCCGGGCCGCAGAGCTGTCGCAGAATCTGAGGCATCTCTACTCCTCGAACAGCATACTGTACATAGGTCTGTATGATGGACAGGCAGTGAAAAGGGACAGTACTCCCCACCCCGGTCATGTCAAGGGTTTCGCAGAGCCCAACCCGCCTGTCTCCGTGTCCTATGCCGGAGCCGGGCACACCCGTTCCACCTCACGCCCGCACGATCACGCCCGCACATCGCGGCTCGTGAACCGGTCAGCGCCGCGTGAGGTCCACCGTTCAGTATTTTGAACGAACATCAGTATTTGGGATAGACCTCTTGCGGACTCAGAGCGCGGGTGCCAGCATCGAGCGCCATGAGATCAGCGTCATCCTCACCCCTTCGCGTGCTCCTGAGCGGCTATGGCAACGCGGGCCGGATCCTGCACGCACCCCTCGTCTCCGCGACTCCCGGCCTGGAGCTGGCCGGCGTCGTCACCAGCGACCCGGGGCGCCAGGCCGCGGTGCGCGCTCGCTACCCGGACGCCGTGGTGGGCGGCCGGATCGAGGATGTGCTCTCAACGCACGACTTCGACGTGGTCGTCGTGGCCAGCGCGAACGTCGCCCACGTGCCACAGACCAAGGCCGCCCTCGACGCGGGTTTACCCGTCGTCGTCGACAAACCGATCGCCCCGACCGCCGTTGAGGCACTCGAGCTGGTCAAGCACGCACAGTCGCTCGACCTACTGCTGACCGTCTTCCAGAATCGCCGCTGGGACAACGACATCCTCACCGTCCGCCGCCTCATCGACGACGGGGCCTTGGGGACGGTCTTCCGTTTCGAGTCAACGCACGACCGGTGGACCCCTGAGCCGGAGCCCGGCTGGCGCGAGTCGAGCGAGCCCGCGGAGGCTGGCGGACTGCTTTACGACGTGGGATCGCATCTGATCGACCAGGCGCTCCTGCTCTTCGGCCCAGCTCGCGACGTGTTCGCCGAACTCGACGTCCGTCGACCGGGCGCGACCGTGGACGACGACAGCTTTGTCGCGCTCAGGCACGACGAAGGCGTGCGCTCCCATCTATCGATCAGCCTCGTGTCGGCGCAGCGACGCGCCCGCTTCCACGTCCACGGCAGCCGCGCGGCGTACATCAAGTTCGGCTTCGACCCCCAGGAGGATGCGCTGGCGGCCGGCAAGTCGCCCGAGACCAGTGAATGGGGTTCCGAGCCAGCCGTCTCCTGGGGCACCGTCGGCGAGACCCTCAGGGGCGTCGCCACCGTCGAGTCCGAGCACGGCGCGTACGGGAACTTCTATCACGGCCTGGTCAAGGCACTGCGAGACGAGGCGCCCGCGCCGGTCGACCCGATGGACGCAGTGCGCACGCTCGAGGTGATCGAGGCAGCCCAGACGTCTTCGCGTGAGCGCCGGGTGGTTCACGTCGGAGACAAGGCATGACGGCCGGCGTCCCCGGCGTGGTCGGCGTCGTCGGGCTGGGCCGGATGGGCCTCCCGGTCGCGCGCAACCTGCTCGCGGCCGGTGTCGAGGTCCACGCCTGGGACATGGATGTGTCCCAGGCCGTGGACTTGTTCGACGCGGGTGCGGTCGGGGCCGCCTCCGCGGCCGAGATCGGCCAAGCGGCGACCGTGGTTCTCACCGTGCTCCCGGACCTCTCCCAGGTCAGGGACGTGTGCGAGGGCCCCAACGGCATCCTGTCGGCCGCTGCGCCCGGCACGATCGTCGTCGTCATGGGCACCGTCGACCCGTTCGCCGTCAAGGATTACGCCGCGAGTCTCGAGAACCGCGGTTTCGGCCTCGTGGATGCGCCAATGAGCGGCGGCGTGGAAGGGGCCAACGCCGGGACGCTCTCAATCATGGTCGGCGGCCGCGATGAGCACGTCGCCGTAGTGCTTCCCGTGCTCGAAAAGGTCAGCACCACGCTTCGGCACCTTGGCCCAGTAGGCTCCGGGGAGCTGAGTAAGGCCTGCAACCAGATCGTCGTGGGGGGGACCCTCGCCGTGCTCAGCGAAGCGATTGTCCTGGGCCAGCGCGGCGGCATTGCTCCGCAGACGCTCCTGGAGGTCCTCGACGGCGGCCTGGCCGCAAGCCAGCTCCTCACCAATAAGTGGCGGAACTTCGTCGACCACGAGTTCACGGCGACTGGGCCGGCGTGGTTCCAGCACAAGGATCTCGGCTTCGCGTTGTGCGCCGGCCGCGTTGAGGGCGTTGCCATGCCCGTTACGGCCGTCGTCGACCAGATCTTCGGCGCCATGAGATGGCGGGGGCTGGGCGGCGAGGACCACAGTGGCGTCGTCCAGGTGATCGAGGCTTTATCCGGTATCGCAGCAAGCGACTGACGAAGTCTCGACACCTTCGTCATGCATGGGCGGAACATCCCCGACTCCAACGCAATCCTCAGCGGCGGTCGCCTCCTGCGCCGAACCGTCGCACATGGACCGGACCGGTCCCGACGGACAAGGAACGAACGCGGATGGAAAAGACTCCACTGGGGCGCACTGGAATGGACGTCACGCGCGTCGGTGCCGGAGCGTTCGCCATGGGCGGTGCGCACTGGTCACACGCCTGGGGCGAGCAAGACGACGACGACTCCGTCGCTGCCCTCAGGTACGCGGTGGAGCAGGGTGTCAACTGGATCGACACCGCCGCGATCTACGGCCACGGCCACTCCGAAGAGATCGTCGCCCGAGCGTTGCGCGACCTCCCTGCGGGCGACCGCCCGTACGTGTTCACCAAGTGCGGCATCGTCTGGGACGAGCTGGACTGGCGTGCCGAGGAGTGCAACGTCGCGGACCCGGCATCACTCCGCCAGCAGATCGAAAGTTCCCTACGGCGACTCGGCACGGATCACCTCGATCTGTATCAGGTGCACTGGCCACCCACTGACGGCACCCTGATCGACGACTACTGGGGCACGCTGCTCGACCTGAAGCAGCAGGGCAAGGTGCGCGCCGTCGGACTGTCGAACCACTCGGTCGCCCAGCTCGAGCACGCCGAGGCGCTCGGCCACGTCGACACGTTGCAGCCCCCGTTCTCGATGATCCACCGCGAGGCGGCCGGCGATTTACTCCCCTGGTGCCACGCTCACAACACCGGCGTGATCGTGTACAGCCCGATGCAGGCCGGCTTGCTGACCGGCGCGTTCACCGCCGAGCGCGCGGCTGCGTTGCCGCTCAACGATTGGCGTAGCCGCGCGGCGGACTTCAACGGCGATGGCCTGCGACGCAATCTCGACCTCGCTTCCGGCCTCGTGCGGGTCGCCCGTCGGCTCGGGCTACCTCCAGGGGCGCTCGCCGTCGCTTGGACCCTGGCCTTTCCGGGTGTCACGGCCGCGATCGTCGGGTCACGCCGACCCGACCAGATCGACGGCTGGATCGGCGCAGCGGACCTACGCCTTGGCGAGTCCGAGCTGGCGGAGATCGCACAACTCATTACCGCCACCGGTGCGGGCCTTGGTCCCGTCTCGCCGATGGCGGCAGGTTGATCGTGCCGCAGAGGCGGCCGAGAGGTTCGAGTCAGGAGGACGGCACGTGTCAGCGGAAGAGCAGAACAACGAACTGGAAGAGCTGCTAGCCCTCGAGGAGGAGTTGCAGTTCGAGCAATTCGACTACGACGTCGCCTGGGCCCTCGGATGCTCGATCGTCGAGCTCGCCAGGTCCCGCTCGCTGGGCATCGTCGTCGCTATCCGGCGCAACGGCCAGCGCCTGTTCCACGCCGCCCTGGCGGGCACCACGGCGGACAACGACGACTGGATCGAGCGCAAGAGCCGTGTGGTAGACCGGTTCGCCCACAGCTCACGCTACGTGGGAGCGCTCGTGGACAGCGCGGAGTCCCGGCTCTCGGAGGCGACGTTCGAGGACAGTTACCGGCTCGACGCGGCCCTCTTTGCGGCGCACGGTGGAGCGTTTCCCATCATCCTGAAGGGCTCCGGCATGATCGGGACCGTGACCGTGTCGGGACTGCCGCAACTGGAGGACCACGGACTCGTCGTCGACGGCATCCGCCGGTTCCTGTCTTCCTCGAAGAAGTCAGTCTGAGCGGAAGGGTGAGAATCCAGATTGGACTCGTAGGTCTCGCTACGTCGAGTGCGAGGCACTCGTCATCAGTCCCGACTCCAGTCATTGCGACGATTCCCAGGATCCTCTCCGCGATGCGCTGCGGATTCGGCGGTCACGCCACGTCGTCCCGTCCCAAGGTGGCCAGTAGATGAGCGCACACGTCCGGCCTGTCCACGCGGACGGGCAGATCGACCTACTGGCGCTGGGAGGGCTGATCACCCGGCTCGACACGGGTCATCTCCCGTTCAGAAAGGCTCGCGAGTGTGCGATCCACGTCAGCGGCGCCGAGTACAACGTGGCCGCCAACCTCGCCGACTGCTTCGGCCTGCGCACCGCCGTCGCCTCGGCAATGGTCGACTACCCCGTCGGCGACCTCGTCGCCGAACGGGTGCGCGCGGCCGGCGTCGAGGGGATCTACCGTCACTTCCAGCACGACGGTGTAGGCGGCCCCAACATCGCCACGGTCTACTCCGACCGCGGCTACGGCAGCCGTGCCCCCGTGGTCTTCTACAACCGGGCCAACGAGGCCGCCGCACAGCTGCGGCCTGGGGATTTCGACTGGTCGGCGATCTTCAAGCGTGGAGTGCGCTGGTTTCACACGGGAGGCCTCTTCGCAGCGTTGTCCGACACGACTCCCGACGTTGCGACCGAGGCCATCGCCGCGGCCCGAGACTCCGGGGCCGTCGTGTCGTACGACCTCAATTACCGGACGAAGTTGTGGACGACGAGGGGCGGCGTCGCTCGCGCGCAGGCCGTCACCTCGAAACTGGTGCAGTCGGTCGACGTGCTTGTCGGCAACGAGGAGGACCTGCAGCTCTCCCTGGGCATTCCTGGCCCGGCGGTCGGGCGCACATCCGCGCTGGACCCCAAGGCCTTCTTGGCGATGATCGAACGTGTGGCGGAGCGGTACCCGAACGTTCGAGTCGTGGCGACGACCTTGCGTGACGTTGCTACGGCGAGTCGGCACCGCTGGAGCGCTCTTGTCTGGGGCGCCGGCGAATTCCACCGGACGGCCACACTCGAACTCGACGTGCTTGATCGCGTCGGCGGCGGAGACGGGTTCGCCGCAGGGCTCTTCTACGGCCTGCTGTCCGAGCGGCCTCTGGAGGAAGCGCTGCGGCTGGGCTGGGCGCACGGCGCGCTGCTTGCCACCTATCCCGGGGACACGACCATGGCGAACCTGACCGACGTCGAGGCTCTTGCCGCAGGAGCCTCCGCCCGAATCCAGCGCTAACTCCTAGACTGTTGAATGATCCGGAGCGGGCTGGGTCGTTTGGCCTGTACCCGGCCGCCCCACGGTCTGAGCGGGAAGCCCAGCCGACCGGTCTGTGGCCGGCAGGTCCGGGTCATGTCCGAGGTGGTGCGCGGGGGCACCGGCTCGCCGCGTCCGGCCTTCACGGGCGAGCATGTCTCGGATCATCAGGCGCCAGAGGTGGTCGGCCAGGCGGCGTTTCAGACAACGCATCGCCTCGTTGTGCGTCTTGCCGGCGACGATTTTCGCGTCGTAGTAGGCGCGACCGGCAATGCCACGCCTGCGGACCTGGGTGCGCGCGGCACTCTCCTGCAGGAGTAGCTCCGTGCTTGCCCTGGTCGGCGCCCTGGTGGATGCGCTGCGCTCCCCGCACGGGCGTCGAACCGACGCGGTCATCGGGTTTGCCGCGCTTGGACACGGCGGGGCAGGGCCCAGGTTCGGCTGATCACGACGTCGCCGATGCCGTGACGATGCGGTGTGCATGCAGTAGGTGTCCCGTCGGGGGCACCACAAACACCTGCAACACTTCGCATAGGCGAACAATTCGGCTGGGGGTATCGCGTCGGCCAGCACGGGTCGCTGCTGCTGATGGCTTCGGTGGCGGCTGCCAGGGCGGGCAGGGCGTCGCTGGTGATCGTGATCTGGAGAGTCGCCCGGTGCGGCGCGGTTGTAGGTGATCTTCAGGTGGAAGGCGTCGTACAGCGCGCGTTGGAGCCTTTCGGGGCGTCAGCCAAACAGGCAGTGCTGATCGGGAGGGCGTCCAAGAGTTCGATCGCCAGGCCATCTTTGGGGCCGGGGGAGTCGTCGAGCGCCTGCAAGTCGGCGGTCAACTGCGTGCGTCTGGCGGCGAGCTGCGCGAAGCGCTGGCGGACTCCGGCCCGGTGGTGGTGCCAGGCGTCGGGATCGAGCTCGTTGGCCTCGTCGCTGTCGAGTTCGGCGATCAGCCGGTCTTGACGGGTGCCCAGGGCCTTGAGTTCGCGCTGGATGCGGGCGCGCTGCTCGAGGCTGGCGTCTGCTGCGGCGTCGACGATGCCGAGTTGGGTCTGGACTACCGACCTCGATCTGGTCTGTGGACCCGGTCGGCGTCGCTGGTCCTACTTTCCGGTCGCGTCTGGTCCGGCGAGGGTCTGACGCGGCTCGTCGCCGAGATCTGACTGTGGATGATGAGTTGGCGTCCGCGGGTGGTGCCGGGCCGCCCAGCTGGCCAGGAAGGCCAGCTTCTCCTGATCGGGGCTGTCGGGGGCCGCGCTGTAGGCGATGAGCACGAGGTCGTCGCCGTGCAGGTGCATCGCATCCCCGGTGAGCGCGATCTCTCCCACGAGGGAGTTGTGCAGCGCCTTGGTCGCGGTGTGGTGTAGCCGCACGTTGTGCCGGGCCCATCGGGTGCTGAATTCCTCACTGCGTGTGCTGAGTTCGCCGATGAGGTCGCTCAGAGCCCGGTCTTTAGGGGTTCGTCCGGCCTCGGTTCGCAGGTTGCTAACGACTTGGTCGGCCATCGCTTCCCACTCGCCGAAGAAGGTGCGGGACCGGTCATCGAGGAATACGAACCGGGCTACGTTGACTGGCAGGTCTTGCGGTTGCAGCACGCCGTTGTACAGGATCGCGCACAGGTCGTTGGCGGCGAGGATGTCCATTCGGGTGTTGCGGACGTAGGCCGGGGTGCCTGTCATCCCGGCCAGGATGCCGCGCACGTTTTGCCGCACGGGGTCGCGGGCCGGCCGGGCCGGCTTGTCTGGTCGTGCGCGTGTCCCGGTGTTCGCGCTGTGCGCGAGGTCGAATAGATGTGCGCGTTCTGCGTCGTCGAGCTGCAGGGCTCGAGCCAGGGATTCGAGAACGGACTCGGAGACGCCGCGCAGGTTTCCGCGCTCGAGGCGGGCGTAGTAGTCGACGCTAACCCCGGCCAGGGTCGCGACCTCTTCGCGGCGGAGGCCGGCGACTCGGCGTTTGTTGTCGTAGGCCGGCAGACCCGCTTGTGCGGGGCTCAGCCGGGCCCGGCGGGTGGCCAGGAAGTCGTGCACGTCTTGGCTGGGGTCCACGCACCTGACGGTACGGGGCCCGGCGTCGACCCGACAGGTACTGGCAGTACGTGGGACAGCTGGGCCTGTCGCGAATCTGCCCGCCGGCCGCAGTGTCGTCGCATGCCGATTGCTCCGTCAACCAGGACTCCCGCCATGACCAGACCGGCGACTGCCCGGGACGCGTCTACGGCTCGGCGGACCCGGCCCGCACTCGGGGTGGCGATGCTCGGGTTCTTCGTCGTGGCCCTGGATGCGCAGGTGGTCAACGTTGCTCTCCCGGACATCCGGGACAGCCTCGGCGGTGGTCTGTCCGGGCTGCAGTGGGTCGTGACGATCTACACACTGATGTTCTCCGCGCTGCTGCTGTTCGCGGGCACCCTGGCGGATCGGGTCGGCGCGCACCGTGCCTACGGCGCGGGGATGGCGCTGTTCGTGGCCGCGTCGGCGGCCTGCGGATTCGCCCCGACCCAGCCGGTGCTGATCGCGGCCCGTCTCGTGCAGGGTGTGGGCGCCGCACTGATCACCCCGACCTCGCTGGCGCTGATCCGCGAGGCATACACCGACCCCACCCGCCGGGCGCGGGCGATTGCACTGTGGGCGATGGGTGGCTCCGTCGCGGCGGCGGCCGGCCCGGTCGTCGGTGGCGCCCTGACCGAGGTGGACTGGCGGCTGATCTTCTTCATAAACCTGCCCGTCGGCGCTGCAGCGCTGGCGCTGCTGTGCAGGGTCACCGGCTCACCCCGCCGCCCGCACCCGTTCGACTGGGTCGGTCAGGTCAGCGCCATCCTGGCCCTGGCGGCCGCGACCTTCGCGGTGATCGAAGGCGGCTCTCACGGATATGGCGATCCGCTGATCTTGGCTGCGATTGTCCTGGCGCTGTTCGCGGGAGCCGTGTTCGTCCAGTCGCAACGCCGCGGGCCGCACCCGATGGTCCCACCGACCCTGTTCCGGCCACCTGTCGTGATCGTGACCCTGGTCGTCGCGTTCGTCGCGATGGCGGCGTTCTACGGTGTCGTGTTCGTGCAGTCGCTGTACTTCCAGCAGCAGCGCGGCGTCACCGCCCTGGTCACCGGGCTGCTGTTCCTGCCGATGACCGGTCTGGTCGCCGCTCTCAACCCGGTGGTCGCCCGGATCGCCGAACGCTTTGGCCGGCTCCTACCGATCGTCGCCGGCCAACTGGGCATGGCCGCCGGACTGGTGCTGCTGTCGGTCCTGCCGGCGTCCGCGCCGTTGTGGTTGGTCGCCATCGCGATGATCCCGGTCGGAGTCGGCGGCTCGTTCACCGTGCCCCCGGTCACCTCACTGCTGCTGGACGCGGTCCCGGCAAAGGCGTCGGGTACTGCCAGCGGGGTGCTCAACGCGGCTCGGCAGATGGGCGGATCGCTTGGCGTCGCCGTCTTCGGGGCGGTTCTAGCCACCGCGTCCGATTTCCAGTCCGGGCTGCGCATCGACCTGTTGGTTGGCGCACTGCTGCTGACCTTCGCGACCGTGGCGACGTGGCAGTGGCACCGGGCATGAACGGCTCAGATCGTGCGGACGGTACCCGGGTGGGTCGGCGGGAGCTGATCCTCGCTGGTCTCCTCGGCGGCCTGGGCCTGGCCGCCACGCTGACCGGATGCACCGGCGGCAACCGAGACCCCGGGGCGACCTCGACGAGATCGGAGCAGACCACGATGACCGGTACCAGCACAAGCAGGGGAACCACCAGGCCAAAGGTCCTGATGGTCTATTTCTCTCGTGCTGGCGAGAACTACTGGAACGGTGGCCGCCGCACCCTGAGCACCGGAAACACCCAAGCCCTCGCCCAGCTGGTCGAGCAGCGGATCGACTGCGCCGTCTATCGAATCCGCGAAACCGACGCGTATCCCAGCTCCTACGACCAGACCGTCCAGCGCAATGTCGCTGAGGAGCAGGCGAACGCCCGGCCCGACATCGCCGGCTCATTGCCGGACCTCACCGGGTACGACACGGTACTGCTGGGCTGTCCGGTCTGGAACGTTCGAGCGCCGATGATCATGTTGACCTTCCTCGACAGCGTGGACCTGACCGGAAAGACCGTTCTGCCGTTCGTCACCTACGCGGTCAGCGGCATCGGCACCATCGAGGACGACTACCGCAGAGCCCTGCCCAACTCCACCGTCCGCACCGGCCTGGCCGTACGCGGCGAGACCGTGGACCAGGCCGGCGCTCAGGTCGACGCCTGGCTCCGGGCGGCTCGACTGCTGGCATGACACCGAGCACGTCATGCAACGTTCGCGGCGGGGGCGGACGAGTCTCCAAACGTGTAATGACAGTGCCTGGTCCAGTCTCCGTCACCGCTTCTAGCGTGCAAGGTTGCGCACCTTGTTGACACCACCCAGGAGGACCGTCGTGACCGAGCAACCAAGCCGCGCGCAAACGCTGGTGGGCGACATCGCCCCCAAGCTGGCCGACCTGACCGACGACGTCCTGTTCGGAGACATCTGGCGTCGCCCAGGCCTGTCACCGCGGGACCGCAGCCTGATCACCGTCGCCGCCTTGACATCGCTCGGACGCGCCGACCAGTTGCGCTCCCACCTCAGCCTGGCCCTGAGCAACGGCGTCACCCAGGACGAGCTCAGCGAGCTCGTCACCCATCTGGCGTTCTACGCCGGGTGGCCTGCCGGGATGAGCGCCGCCGCTATCCTCAAGGAGGTCCTCCATGACCAGTGAATCGGTGCCGGGACCAGCGATGGTCCGGCTGCCGGCGAGGTCGACGGTGAAGGGGCCAGAAACCCGCTTCACCGGGGATGTGTGGGTGGATGGCATCACCGTCGGCGCCGAAGCCGGGCAGGCCCGCCTGGCGACCGTGCGGTTCGCACCCGGTGCCCGCACTGCCTGGCACCGGCATGCGCACGGTCAGACCCTTCACGTCACCGAGGGCCACGGAGTCGCCGGCACCAAGGATGGCCGATCGATCCTGATGAGGCCCGGCGACACCGTGTACACCCCGCCCGGCGTGTGGCACTGGCACGGCGCGCTGCCCTCCTCGTTCATGACGCACCTCGCCCTGGCCGACACCGGTCCAGACCCCGACGCGACCGACGTCGACTGGGCCGACCTGGTCAGCGACACCGACTACGACACCGCAACAGCGGCGGCAGCGCAGGAGTCCACGAAATGACCGCCACCGGCCGAACCCAACCGGCACCGCTCACGATTGCGGCGCAAGGCAGCTTTGCCGTCGGCGGCACCATCGCCACGAACGAGGGAACCTTCGACCCGCGCAACCCGATGAACCCGGCCGGGCAAACCCTGCAGGGCGACCACGCCCGTGTCACCTACCAGCTCCCGCCCGACCCAAGACCACTGCCGCTGCTGTTCTGGCACGGCTGGTGGGTCGACAGCAGCTGCTGGGACACCACCCCCGACGGCCGGGAAGGCTTCCGCAGCCTCTTCCTACGCCGCAACTTTTCCGTCTACCTGCTCGACCAGGCCCGGCGAGGCTCGGCCGGCAAGACCACCACCGGCGTGACGATCCCCACCGCCCCCCACGAGCAGTGGTTCTTCAATCAGTTCCGCCTCGGCCAGTGGCCCAACCTCTACGAGGGCGGCCAGTTCTCCACCGACCCTGCCGCCCTCGAACAGTTCTTCCGAGCGATGGTCCCCGACACCGGGCCGTTGGACGGCGAGGTGATCGTTACGGCGGCGTCGGCCGCGATCGACCGCATCGGCCCACTCGTACTCGTCACCCACTCCCACGCTGGCGGATTCGGTTGGCTCGCCCAGATCCGAAACCCCAACGTCCGCGCAGTGGTCAGCATCGAACCCGGCAGCGGATTCGTGTTCCCCGACGGCCAGCTGCCCGCTGCCATGCCCAGCTCGAACGGGACGCTGGAGCCCGTGGCCGTTTCCGCATCGGAGTTCGAGGTGCTGACGCGGGCGCCGATCATCGTCTACTACGGCGACAACATCCCCACCGAACCGACCGACATCGCCGGGCGGGACAACTGGCGGGTCCGACAGGACATGGCCCGCATGTGGGTAGACGCGATCAACAGGCACGGCGGTGACGCCACGTTCGTCTCGCTACCCGAGCAAGGCATCCGCGGCAACACCCACTTCGCGTTCAGCGACCTGAACAACCACGAGATCGCCGACCAGATCGCGTCGTTCCTGTCCCACAAGCGTCTGGACTGAACAGCCAGAAGGAATCATCACACCACGCCCGACGCGGGCGCAGGCATCGAGAAGGACATGCATATGAGCGACGTCGACATCATGGCCAACGCCGGGCCGATCCACGACTACCGGCAGAACCCGTTCGGCCTGGTTTACGAGTACCCGATCACGGCGAACGAACCGGGCAAGGTCAACATCCACCCGGTCAGCTACCTGCTGCGCGGTCTAAAGATCGCCGCGAACGTGTACACCCCAGCAGGCTACGAACCATCCGGCAGCTATCCGACAATCACCGTGGCCCATCCCAACGGCGGCACGAAGGAGCAGACTGCCGGCCGGTACGCGCAGCGCCTGGCCGAGCAGGGCTATATCACGATCGCCGCCGACGCTGTCTACCAAGGCCACAGCCAGGGCGAGCCCCGCAGCGTGGACAAGCCCTTCTTCCGCACCGATGACATCCACGGCATGGCCGACTTCATCGCCAGCTTTCCCGGCGTAGACACCGACCGGCTGGCCGCGCTGGGCATCTGTGGTGGCGGCGGATACACGCTCAACGCAGCGAAGTCCGACAAGCGTTTTAAAGCCATCGCCACGGTGAGCATGTTCAACTCCGGCAACGTCCGACGCAACGGACTGCAGAACTCCTTGGTCGACACCATCCAGGACCGCCTCCGGCAGGCCTCTGCCGCCCGCGCGCAGGAAGCCGCTGGCGGCGAGATCCGCTACGCCGGCGACGCCGACCTGACCGACGAGCAGATCGCGGCTCAGCCGTTCCCGCTGTACCGACAGGGCTACGTGTACTACTGGAAGACCCACGCCTGTCCTGGCTCGACCTTCAAATACACGATGAGCAGCCTGCTCGACCTGATGAGCTGGGATGCGACCGACCAGCTTGGGCTGGTCGACGTCCCGCTGCTGATGATCGCAGGAAGCGACGCCGACACCCGCTACATGAGCGATGACGCATTCCCCAAGGCCACCGGAACCGACGACAAGGAGCTGTTCCTCATCGACGGCGCGCAGCACATCGAGACCTACTGGGTCGACAAGTACGTCGATGCCGCCATCACCAAACTCACCGAGTTCTTCGCCAGAACCACGGCCGGCGCCTAGGGCCGCAGCTGGTCACAGTTCACCGCGACTGAGATCCGAACGCGGTGCGTGCTGGGCCTGACCTCGATCGCGTACTTCATGGTGGTGCTCGACTCGCTGGTCGTGGTTTCAGACCTTCCCAGGATGCAGCAGGAACTGAACGCCGACGTCGACGCTCTGGTGGCAGCGCCGCGCTAGAGAGGGGACGGGCCAAGGGGCGGGGTAGTTCCAGCGCCTCCTGCCGTCGCCAACGGGCAGTTCCCGGCTTCATCCGGGGGCGCAACGCTCACTTTCGCGCGAAAGGGTCCGAGATCGGACAAGTGGATGAGGTTGGTGGCTGACAGCTCCTCATGTAGCAGAGGGCGACATCGATGAGGCCATCCAGCATCTTCTCGTACAGGTCGTTCTCGGGGCCCTCGGTGAGCTCGAGCTCCACCGACGGATGTTCCTCATGGAATCCCTGCATCAAAGTCGGCAGGAACGACGCCGACATGGGCGTGTAGCAGCCGAGTCGGAGAGTGCCGTGGATTCCCCCGGTGTGGTGCTCGGCGAGCAGGTTACCCACCTCCACTGCGTCATCGAGCAAGCGGAGGGCGAGCTTCTGGAGGATTCGGCCCTCCGACGTCAGCTGGACGCCGCGCCCCTTGCGTCGGGTGCAGAGGTCGGTGGAGACGGAGCGCTCCAGCTCGGTGATCGCCGCGGAGGTCGCCGACGGAGACAGGTGCAGCATCTCCGCGGCACGACTTACGCTGCCGGTTTGGGCCACGGCGACGAAGATCTCGAGCTGGCGCAGGGTGAACCGGGGTGCCGACACCGCATCAGTCTTATGCGACCCAACGTGGATGCGAAATCGCACAGAAGCTGACAACAAATACAGCCCGATCTCAGTGCGGCCCATGCCGTCGCCCAGGCCGTCAGGAATAGCCGGCTCAGCTATTGGCCAGTGGGCTGGTCCAGTTGCCTGGGCTCCGTCAGTACTAGTCGGCCCACCGCGTAGTTACATCGCGCTGCGGCTGGTGACCACCCTGGTGCTGCCGCTGCTCGGCCGCAGCGCCCGGGACCTGCCCATCGCCGTGCTCGGCCTGGTCCTCGTCGATCTGCCCTTGGTGCGGGCTTCCCCACCCGTACGCCGGGCACGATGTCCACCTTCCCGTTGCCGTTGGTGGGGTTTGCGATCCCCGCAGGCGAGTCGAACCCACGGCGTCACCGCGCCTGCCGGGCTGGGACACGGTGGGGCAGCCCCCAGGTTCGGCTGATCACGACGTCGCCGATGCCGCGCCGATCAGGTGTGCATGCAGTAGGTGTCCCGCCGGCGACTCGACGCACTCTCGTCCACTGGCGCCGACGGGGCTTCACCAGCCTGCACAGTTCGGTTCGCTGGACGAATACTGGACGGATGATCTTGACCGAAGGCAGCAGGAAGTCGTATAAACGGCGTCTGACCTGCGGAAACATGGGTCGGGGTGGCGGGATTTGAACCCACGGCCTCTTCGTCCCGAACGACTCCGCCTCCTGTATGGGTGCTAGCCTGAGTTTGGCAAACACATAGGTCAGAGGCGCTTTCAGGGATCTGGTGGAGTCTCGTG
>Ga0081539_10000149_pt1 | contig 161420 bp, 127 predicted proteins | sample TabmetS4T2R2_FD_71023 | JGI IMG/M metagenome (GOLD analysis project Ga0081539, IMG submission 71023) | Tabebuia heterophylla rhizosphere microbial communities from the University of Puerto Rico - S4T2R2 | ecosystem: Host-associated > Plants > Roots > Rhizosphere ... | reverse complement strand
CCCGCGCGCAGCATGGGCATGAGCCGCCCGACGAACCGCTCCGGCTGCGGCGGGAAGCGGAACAGTCCGGTCTGCGGCAACTCGAAGGAGGGCTTGCGCGGCGGGGCTTGCAGGCGCAGGTCGGCGGCGCGCGCGCCGAAGAGCAGGGGCGTGATGCGGGAGAAGGCAGGGAAGTAGGGCGTGCGCGCGGGATCGAGTGCGTCGTCCAGGGCCAGTTGGAGCGCCTGTGGCAGGGGCTGCTTCTTGTCCAGCATCAACTCGTAGAGCGTCAGCGCCATTTCGGTGGCGAAGTCGTCCAGGACGGGATAGCGCATCGCGAGCACGGCGCAGTCCAACTCTTCGGCCAGGCGCTGACCGAGACTGGGGAGGACGTTCGCCGCCTCCGCCGGAGCGACCGCGCGCGTGGGCGGATTCTCCAAGCCGATCTGCCGGCGGGCGGCGCGCACGTCCGCCGCGCCGGAGTAGCAGGCGGAGAGCATGAGCAGCTTAAGCCGCGCGCGGGCCGGGCGGAGAAGCTTCACTAACTCTGCGGCGTCAATCCTGTCTGCCGCGCCATCGGGCTTCTCTAAAATCAACTCGCCTTCCAGTCCGTGACCGGAGAAGTGCAGCACGTCCCAACCGGGTGCTTCCTGTAGCAAGTCGGTCAAGAGTTGGCGCGTCGCGCCATATTGCAGCAGGCGCAACTCGACCGCCCGGTTGCCCGTCCGCACGAAGCGGCGCACCAACTGCTGTAGGCGGTAACGCTCCTGCCGCAGGTTGAGCGGCGTAGCGTCGCGCGGCAGGCTGAAGACGCCTAGCACGCGCAGGGTTTCGTGCGGGCCGCCGTCTTTGGGCGCGGCATGACCGGGCGTTTGCTCGTGCGCATGAGCTACGGTGTAGATCAGGCGCAGCCCACGCTCGGCCAGCGGCTTGCCGCCCAAGTGGGCCAACTCGAACGGGCGGAAGAGCAGGTTCTGCGCGCTGGCTGGCAGGCGCACCTGCACGACGCGGGCGGGAGCTTGTTCATACTCCACCAACTTTTCGCCCACCTTCCCGAACACCTTCGCGCCCAGCCACGCGCCCACCTCGGCCAGCACGTCTTCCGCGGGGCGCACGTTCTCATAACTGCGCAGTTGGGCCGGCAAATCCTCGAAGCTCGGGTACACCGGGTCGGACTCGTCAAGCGTCACTTCATGGTCTTGCAGAAAGCGCCCGTCCGCGTCCGCGAGCACCCAGCGCCAGCGCGTGTCGGTCTGGTATTCGAGGGTGAGGGTAAGTTGAAACGGCATGTACGGCCTCCGTGGCGAAGGGCTGAAAGGAAGACGGCACGAGTGGCGCAGCGCGTGTGAGCTACCGGCTTCGGGCGCGGGGAAGATAGCACACGCCCGCAGCGCGTGACTATAGAGGCGGATTCGTCTCCGCGTCGTGTCCTGTTCTAACTGCTTTTGTCGCCCCGCCTTGATTACCGTTATAATCTGGCACTTTCAAGCAACGCTGATTCGCAAAGGTATCATCCGCGCACATGGCTTTCTGGCGACGCAAAAGTAAAGACACGTACATCACGCTCGGCTTGAACGAGCCGGCCGCGCCCACGGCGGAAGCGCCCACGCAGACCGCCGAGCCGCCGTCCGCGCCGACCGACGCCCGGCCCGCGCCCGCACCGCCCGCGCTTGAGCCGACCGTAACCGGCGGCGCACCAACGCCGACGCCGCGTGACCGGACAACTCAACCGGCCGGCACAAGCGTAACTGCGACTACGCACGCGCCCGTCGCGCCGGAGACGAAAGGCGGCGCTACTGAGAGTGCGCGCCAGAGCGAACCGGCGCGAGCGGGCATGCCGCGGCCTACGCCCGTGCCTTCGCGCTCGCCGTTCACCACTTCGATCTTGGGGCTTGATCGCTCCATCGAAGAGTTGCAGGCCGAGGAGGCGGCGCTGGAGCGCACGTTCGAGAAGCGTTTCCGCAACGCGGTCGCCGCCACGCGCGCGTCGCTCTCGGAGACGATTGACAACGTCTTCCAGGGGCGCAAGATCATTGACGCCCAACTGCTCGACGAGTTGGAAGAGGCTTTGATCGCCGCCGACATTGGCGTGCCCACCACGCTCGCCATCCTCGACACCGTCCGGCAGGGCATTGACCGCAAACAGATCGGGGACATCGCCGCGCTGAAGGACGCGATCAAGCACGAACTGCTCACGATCCTGCGCGCCTCCGAGCGCGCGGGCGTCGCGTCGGAGACAAGCGTGCCCGAACACATCACGCCTTACGTGCTGATGGTCGTCGGCGTCAACGGCGTCGGCAAGACCACCACCATCGGCAAGCTCGCGCAGCGCATCAAGGCCGAGGGCAATGACGTGCTCATCTGCGCCGCCGACACGTTCCGCGCCGCCGCCTCAGATCAACTCGCCATCTGGGCCGAGCGCACCGGCGTCCCGCTCATCCAGCAGAAGCAGGGCACAGACCCGGCGGCCGTACTCTTCGATGCCTTGAAGGCCGCCAAGGCGCGCTCGTCCGACGTGCTCATCGTGGACACGGCCGGGCGGCTGCACAACAAGTCGAACCTGATGGCGGAGCTTGAGAAGATGAAGCGCGTCGCCGGCCGCGAAGTCGCGGGCGCACCGCACGAGACGCTGCTCGTCATAGATGCGGTGACGGGGCAGAACGGGCTTGAGCAGGCGCGGCAGTTCCTGAAGGTCGCGGGCGTGACCGGCATCGTGCTCACCAAGCTAGACGGCACGGCCAAGGGCGGCATCGCCGTCGCCATCGCCAAAGAGTTGGGCCTGCCCATCCGCTACGCCGGCATCGGCGAGAAGGTGGACGACCTTGTCATCTTCGACCCGGAGCAGTACGTCAACAGTCTGTTTGAATAGTCCAAAGTCCAAAGTCTAATGTCCAAAGTCTAAAGTCAGAGTTAATGACAGAAGCCCGATTTTGGACATAAGATTCTTGGACATTAAACTTTGGACTTTGGACTTCGGACTTTGGACTTTGGACTTGAACACGATGAGCGGCTGATGCGCCGCGCGTTGGAACTCGCGGCGCGCGGCATGGGCCAAGTTAGTCCCGGCCCGCTCGTTGGCTGCGTGCTCGCCGACGCGGCGGGCGAGGTCGTCGGCGAAGGCTTTTATCTTTACGAACAGATCAAGCACGCCGAGACGCTGGCGCTCGAAGAGGCGGGCGGGCGGGCGCGCGGCGCGACCGCATACGTCTCGCTCGAACCACACGCGCATCAGGGGCGCACGCCGCCGTGTACGACGGCGCTGATAGAGGCGGGCGTGCGCCGCGTCGTCGCGGCCGGCGAAGACCCAAACCCGCTCGTCTCCGGGCGCGGCTTCGCGCGGCTGCGCGAGGCGGGACTGGCAGTCCGCACCGGGCTGCTGGCGGACGAGGCGGCGCGGTTGAACGAAAAATATTTCCACGCGATGCGCCGCGCGCGCCCGTTCGTGCATTTGAAACTGGCGTGCTCGCTCGACGGGCGCATCGCCACGCGCACCGGCGATGCGCGCTGGATCACGGGCGCGGCAGCGCGCGCCCGCGTTCATCTCTTACGCCACGAGTACGACGCGATCCTCGTCGGCGCGGGCACGGCCCGCGCGGACGACCCGCTGCTGACGGATCGCTCGGGCCGCGCGCGCCATCGCCCGCTCGTCCGCGTCGTGCTCGACGACCGTCTGCAACTCACGCCGCAGATGCAACTCGCACAGACCGCGCGCACCGCGCCCGTCATCATCTATACCTCCGCGCAGGCGGACGAGCAGGCGGCGGCCGCGCTGAGTGCCTGCGGCGTCGAAGTCGTGCGCCTGCCCGGCGGCGGGCGCGAACTGCGCGCCGTGCTCGCAGACCTCTACGGGCGCACGCTGCACAGCGTCTTCGTCGAGGGCGGCGCGACCGTCGCCGGTCTCTTCCTCGACGCCGGGCTGGTCGAGAAGGTCAGCTTCTTCATCGCGCCGCTCGTCATCGGCGGGCACGACGCGCGCGCCGCAGTAGGCGGCACGGGCGCGCACGCGCTCGCCGCCGCCCCGCGCCTCAGCGACGTGGAGATCGCGCGCCACGGCGACGACGTGGAAATTACCGGATACTTAAAAGCAGTGACGAGTGAAAAGTGACGAGTGACGAGCAGGAAAAGTTTTTAGCTTGTCACTTGTCACTCGTCACTCGTCACTTTTCACTCGCGAATGGTTTCAGCGAAAAAACGGCTGGGGCAGAATTTCCTGGTGGACGAGCGGGTGGCGGCGCGGATCGTGGACGAGGTTGCGCCCACGGGCCAGACCGTGATCGAGATCGGGGCGGGGCGGGGCGCGTTGACGGCGCTGCTGGTCGAGCGGGCGGCGCGGGTCGTGGCGGTGGAGTTTGACCGCGATCTGATTCCGCTGTTGCGCGAACGCTTTGGCGGGCGTGAGAACTTCACGCTGGTCGAGGGCGATGCGCTCGCGGTTGATTTCTGCGCGCTGGTCGCGCCGGCCGCGCGGGCGCAGGTCGTGGCGAATCTGCCGTACAACGTCGCGACGGCCATCCTGCAAAGGTTGATCGCGGCGCGGGCGTGTCTGGGCGAGATGGTGTTGATGTTGCAGCGCGAGGTGGTCGCGCGCCTCGTCGCGCCGCCGGGCACGCCGGAGCGCGGCTTCCTGTCCGTGCTGGTCGAGGCTTACTGCGAGGCGGAATCTCTGTTCGACGTTGCGCCGGGCGCGTTTCGGCCCGTGCCGAAGGTGTGGAGCACGGTCGTGCGCCTCAGCGTGCGCGCACACCCGCGCGCGGACGTGTGCGACGAGGCGCTGCTGTGGCAACTGGTCAGCGCCGGCTTCGCGCAGCGCCGCAAGACGATCTTCAACAACCTGCGCAGCGCGCCCGCGCCGCTCTCCGAGCGCATCGCCGCACACGGCGGCGCGAGCGCCGTGCTCGCCGCCGCCGCCCTCGATTCGCAGCGCCGCGCCGAAACGCTCACCCTCGCCGAATGGAGCGGTCTCACCCGCGCGCTCGAACAGCAGGGATGAGGGATGAGGGATGAGGGATGAATAAGAACCACGCCAGTTGAGCGGTCACTCCTTCATCCCTCATCCCTCCGCCCTCGTCCCTTTCCCTTGCTGTGGCTGGGGAAACATTTTAAGCTGCGCGGGTAGTCGGCGCGCGGTTCGCGGCGTCGCGCCGGCTCAGGGAGTCGAACCAGATGGCGTATGTCCCCCGCCGACCGTTGCTGCGTTACGGCTTTGCCGTGCTGGCGGTGTTGCTCGCCACCATCCTGACCCTGTCCATCCCCTCCATCGTCGAGCGCGCCGTCTTCATCCTGTTCTTTGTCGCCGTGGCGTTGAGCGCGTGGTACTGGGGGCGCGGCCCAGGTCTGCTGGCCACCGGGCTGTCCGTCATCGCCAGCGCCTACTTACTGCTGCCGCCGACCCTCACGTTTACCGTCGTCGCCATTGAAGTGCTGCGCCTCGGCGTGTTCGTCTTCGTGGCGCTGCTCATCAGCACGCTCACCACGGCGCGCAAAGAGGCGGTGCGGGCCGAGGTGCGGCTCGCCGCCATCGTCGAGTCCACGGACGACGCCGTCATCGGCAAGACGCTTGACGGCGTCATCACCAGTTGGAACGCCGCGGCCGGGCGGCTCTACGGCTACACCGCCGCGGAGGCCGTGGGGCAACCCGTCTCGATCCTGGTCCCGCCAGACCAGCCGGACGAGTGGCCGCTTTTCATGGAACGGCTGCGGCGCGGCGAGCGCATCGCCAACTACGAGACGGTGCGCCGACGCAAGGACGGCGCGCTGCTCACCGTCTCGCTGACGATCTCGCCGACCAGGGACGCGGACGGGGAGATCGTCGGCGCTTCGACCATCGCCCGCGACCTCACGGAGCGCAGACGCGTGCAGGGCGCGCTCCGGCAGAATCAGGAGTTGCTGCACCGGCTCACGCAGAACCTGCCCAACGGCTCGATCAACGTCTTCGACAGAGACCTACGTTACCTGTTGGCCGAAGGGCAGGGGCTGGCGCAGGTAGGGCTGACGACGGAACGACTCGTCGGCAAGACGCTCGCCGAGGTATTCCCGCGCGAGGACGTGGAGCGCGTAGAGCCTTTCTACCGGCGCGCGCTCGCGGGCGAGACGGTCGAGTTCGAGTTGGCCTACGGCGGGCAGTGGTACAGCGTCAACGCCGCGCCGCTACAGGACGAGGCGGGGCACAGCTACGCCATCATTGCCATCGCCCTGAACATCACCGAGCGCAAACGGTTGGAGGCGGAGTTGCGCGAGCAGGCGGAGGTGGTCGAGGCAGTGAACCGCGTGGGGCAGTTGCTCTCCGCCGAGCTAGACCAGCACAAGCTCGTGCAGGCCGTGACGGACGCGGCCACAGAGTTGTGCGACGCGCGGTGCGGCTCGTTCTTCTACAACGTGCTCGACGAGCGCGGCCTGTCCTATATGCGCTACGCGCTCTCCTGCGTCCCTGCCGGCACGTTGGCGCACTTCCCCAGGCTGCGCGCCGCAGACCTCTTCGGCCCGACTTTCCGCGGCGAAGGCACGGTGCGCATCGCGGACGTGACGCGCGACCCGCGCTACGGCAAGAATTCGCCCTACTACGGTGTGCCGCCCGACCGCCTGCCCGTGACGAGTTACCTGGCCGTGCCGGTCGTCTCGCGGCAGGGCGAGGTGCTGGGCGGACTCTTCTTCGGCCACCCCGCAGCGGGCGTCTTCACCGAGCGGCACGAACGCATCGTCGAGGGCCTCGCGGCGCAAGCCGCCATCGCGATGGACAACGCGCGCCTCTTCGAGGCCGTCCAGAAGGCGCGCGATCAGGCCGAGGCGGCCAACCGCATGAAGGACGAGTTTATCGCCACCGTCTCGCACGAGTTGCGCACGCCGCTGACGGCGATCCTCGGCTGGACGCGCATCCTGCGCACCGACGGGCTGGACGCGCAGACCACCGCGCGCGCCCTCGAAGTGATCGAGCGCAACGCGGGCGCGCAGTCGCAACTGATCGAAGACCTGCTCGACATCTCGCGCATCGTCACGGGGCGGCTCAGCCTCGACGTGCGCCCCGTGGTGCTCGCGCCCGTCATCGAGGCGGTGCTCGACGCGACGCGCCTCGCGGCCGAGGCCAAGCAGATTCAGCTCCGGGCGGCGCGCGAGCAGCAGCCCTGCGTCGTCGCGGGCGACGCAGCGCGCCTGCAACAGGTTGTCTGGAATCTCGTCTCGAACGCCATCAAGTTCACGCCCAAGGGCGGGCGCGTCGAGGTGCGGCTCGCCTGCAACGACGGCCACGCCGAGATCGCCGTGAGCGACACGGGCGCTGGCATCAGCCCCGACTTCCTGCCCTACGTCTTCGAGCGCTTCCGCCAGGCCGACCAGACGACCAGCCGCAAGTACGGCGGACTAGGATTAGGTCTCGCCATCGTCCGCCACCTGGTCGAACTGCACGGCGGCACGGTCGCCGCCACGAGCGCGGGCGAGGGCCAGGGCGCGACCTTCACCGTGCGCCTGCCGCTAACGGGCTTGCGGAATGCGGATTTCGGATTGCGGAATGACAGGGAGGCGGGCGCGCAATCCCCAATCCCCAATCCGCAATCCGAAATCTTATCGGGCGTGCGCGTCCTCGTCGTGGACGACGACGCGGACACGCGCGACTACCTGACGCTCGTGCTCGCGCGCAACGGCGCGGAGGCGCAGGCAGTCGGCTCGACGGCCGAGGCGCTGGCGCAGCTCAGACAGACGCACCCGGATGCGCTCGTCTCCGACATCGGCATGCCCGGCGCGGACGGCTACGAGTTGATCCGGCAGGTGCGCGCTTACGACGCGGCGCGCGGCGCGCGCACGCCCGCCGTCGTCGTCACGGCCTACGCCCGCGCCGAAGACCGCACCAACGCCAGCGCCGCCGGCTACGACGCTTACCTCGCCAAGCCCGTCGAACCCGACGAACTCGTCGCCCGCCTCGCCGCCCTCACGGGCCGCACAAGTAAAGGGTAAGTTTTAAAGCATGAGGGTGAAGAAGCTGTCGGGGCAGCAATTCTGGCAGGCGTAGCTGCCGGCGAGTCCGCCCCGCACATCTACTTGCTCGGCGCGCTTATCACTCAAACTTACTCCCGTATCAGCCGTTCCCTTATAGACCCAGCAATCTTTCGGACGCCTGGATTTGCATGTTCGCCTGCTATCTCCATTAGCTTCGCAGTCTCTCCTTCGGTGAGAGCGTCGGATCGGGCTAACTCATCTAACATAGCCGCTCCCCACATTTGAATCTCCTGATCTTCATCTTTGAGAAAATCATATATCCAATCTGCGGCGCGATGATCTGCAATGACCCGCAATAACTCCACGGCCAGCCTTCTTTCTTCAATGATAGGAGTTGATAGGTAAATTGCGTAACAATGCCCCATGGCTGACCCTGGCTTGAGCAACATTAGGACAGCCCTTGCCAACTCGCTACCCGGCTCTCCGGCAATATAGTATTCAACTGCTTTCCGTAGCGCCCCTTCTCCCAAGAGAATTTCAAGAGCAGCGCGCGCGTCGCCAGCAGTAACCTTCTCGCCACCTTCTGCCAACGTGCCGAGTTGTTTAGCCAGAGTTTTCCAATCAATCGTCTCTGTCATAGCAAATACCTCAAGCCGCATGTCAAAGCCTAGAAGATAATTACCATATCTTCTATTCCGGGTTATACCATGGCGGGTGAATTAAGCCACGAGCTAGATGATCAGTATGGCCCGACAAAAGCCTGACCAGTAATGATCTCAATATCAATCCTTGCATTGGGATCTCTTCGCTGCGGATCGTAGAAGTGCCTGCTCATCGGTGGATATCCGTCTTGGGGAGCATTATTTATAAACTGTCTTGCGTCATAATAGGCCTGCTGTCGATCTCTCTGCTGTGACGGGGTTAAGCTGTCCCATACCTCGTCTAGCAGGTCAAGGCCCCGTGCTTTTGAAGGAGGGTCTTGCTGCGCCCATGCTCTTGATACCTGTACAGGAGGGTTACTACCCTGCGCCTGAATCCTTCCCCGATTCGCTGGCGGCGTAAGCACGTTGCAGGCGGCGTTAGCGACGGCGTTCGTCACCGACGCCCGGCACATCCCGTGCACCAAATCGAAATACCACGTGCTGGCATACCAACTCGCCCGGATGCCCGCCGTGCCCGCGCTCTGCCCCGTCGCCACGCCGCCCTCGTCCACGGTCGCCACCTCTGGCGCAAAGCTCCACCAGGCGACCGCGACCACCTCGTTGACCCGGTACTCGTAAATGCCGCCGTAGCAGTCCTGGTCGCGCTCCGTGCCCGCCAACTCCGCGGTGTCGAGGGGGAAGGTCGGGATGCCGCAGTCGGAGGCGAGCGCGCCGACGAAGCTGTCGGGGCAGCAGTTCTGGCAGGCGTAGCTACTTGCTAAGCCATGCGCCGTGTCCACCTGCTCGGCCCGCCCGATGAGCACCAGGTTGTCCGCCCCGCGCATTGACCAGTGCACCTGCCCGCGTGTGGCGTCGGGCGGGAGCGTGTGCCCACGCGTTTGCAACAGATAATCAAGTGGCTACTTGGTTCGTTTGAAGTAATAAACTCCGCCGCCCTCACTCGTGCGGTCGTAGCCTTGAGTCTGTACCAGTTCCCACCCCTGCGAGCCGTACTCATTGAGCATCTTCTCGCTCAGGTGCGCGTCGTCGGAGATGGCGACGATCTTATACTCCCATCGGGCGGCGGCAGCGCCCTGCCCCTGCCGGGCGAGGACGGTCGAGAAGAGAAGGGCGACGACGACGAGAATGAACAGCCAAGAAGATTTAGCGCGCATGTCTTTTCTCCTGTAGCAGCGTGGTAATGGCAGGCGATGGCGGCCCCTGTGGGTATGCGCGGAGGCCGGCATCGCCTGCGTGTCGGGAGCAACGGGGGCGAGCAAAACCCCCGGCAAAGTTATTGCACGGTAAGAGTGTTGGACGACACTCCGTTGTTTTGGGCCGGGCCTGTCCTGACCGTCACGCCCGAATTTTCCGGCGGCGTGATGCTCACGATGTTCGCCCTGTACGTCACCTGCCCGGCATGGGTGTTCGAGCCTGAAGTGGTGAGCGTGAACTCCAGCGTCGTGACCACGCCGGGCGACATCTCGGCGTTGTTCTGCCCGCTCGACGGGCTGATAAGAAGCTGCACGCCCTCCGGGTTCGTATGCTGGAACGCTTCGACCGTCACGACAGTGCCGGCAGGCACGCCCGTCGAGGCGGAAAGCTGCACGCGCAACTTGGTGCTGCCGGCCGTCCGCGCTATGGTCGTGGTGGTAAAGCTGACGGCCGAGATACTGACCGAGCCATCCACCTCGCAGAGGGAATTGGCGACGGCGTTCGCCAGCGACGACCTGCAATAGCCATGCACCAGGTCGAAGTACCACGTGCTGGCATACCAATGCGCCCGAATCCCGGCCGTGCCCACGTTCTGCCCCGTCGCCAGCCCGTTCTCATCCACGGTCGCAATGCTCGGGGCGAAGCTCAGCCAGTCGATCCAAACCCAATCGTTGACGCCGTACTCGTAAGTCGTGCCGTAGCAGTCCTGGTCGCGCTCCGTGCCCCGCAACGCCGAGGTGTCTTGCGGGAAGGTCGGAATGCCGCAGTCGGAGGCGAGCGCGCCGACGAAGCTGTCGGGGCAGCAATTCTGGCAGGCGTAGCTACTTGCTAAGCCATGCGCCGTGTCCACCTGCTCGGCCCGCCCGATGAGCACCAGGTTGTCCGCCCCGCGCATTGACCAGTGTAGCTGCCCGCGTGTGGCGGCGAGCGGGATCGTGTGCCCACGCGCGTCCGGCACTTGCTCGTCGCGCAAGCGGCGTAGGTCGAGTGTGACGGTCTGCCCGGCCGGGACTGACTTCAAGCCGGTCGCATACGTGCCCGCTATCGCCCCGTCCGCGCCCGCGTAGTTCAGTTGCAGGAAGTATTGCTGCGGCCGGTCGGTCACGTTCTTAATATAAACGAAGGTGGTCGTGTCGCCCTCGACTTTCCACGGGTAGCCGCCCGTTGCGCTGCGCTTCATTATCTAGATCGCGTTGCGGCAAAGCGGTATGTCGCCAGGAATGTTCTTTTCGTTTCACATAGCACGCAAGCTCATCTTTCCTATCTGCTTAAAACTAGACCTAGTCCATTCGTATACAGTTACATTCGTGTCATCTCTCCACCGCGCCATGATGCTGCTAGGTTTGTTGCCATTCGAGTGCCGCAGGTAAAAAGAATGTCCAGCAACAGTGCCAAGTTGATGAAGTGATGAACCCTCAACAGTGTACACCTGAAGTGTTCCACCTAAGCTCGCGCCGACGCCAGATGCGACTAATATTTCAGGACGTTTATCTCCTGTTACGTCTTGAACAGCTAATGAAGAGATTACGCCGTCGAAATCAATCTTAAAAAGCACTCCGCCGTCGGCAAGGCTTGTGGAGGAGCGAACTTTCATCACCCCTCCTTCGCGGGTAAGCACGCTTAAGAATAACTGTGGTAGCGGGTCTGTATCAGTGGCAGGTTTATTCGAGTGGACGACAACAATCTCCGTCGTGCCGTCTCCATCTAAATCGGCGCTGACCAGTGCGGCCTTGAGGTGTGTTTGATCGATAGGGTAAGTGGCGATCCGTGCGCCCGTCGGTAAAAACTGCTCAACTTGCCTTAACTGCTCGTCTGCTGACTCTATCAATGTACGAACTGGTTCGGGACGCGGCATGCTAACCTGTATGCCTGTGTTGGGTGGCGGGGGCGGTTTTACGGATTGCACCTGTTGCGGGATGGGCGCTGTTAATGAAGGTACTTCATTTTCGGGCGCGGGTCGGGAAGCTTGATCTGCTGACAACGTAGCCGGACGATGACAGCGCATATAAGTTGTAACGCCGAGCAGCCCTACAAGGGCAATTTTAGCGATAACAGCCGTTCTGTTTCTCATACGCCATATCTATTCAGCCAAAGAAAATACTTAGCGGAGCTGAACGGATGCTCGGAGGTCACTAGGTGCCGAACCTCCATAGTATGAATCCGTTTCCGCTCAACCCTAAGCCGGTAAAAGTGCCGTCAGCCAGATCGATGCCAGCGTTATTTGAATCGCAGTCCGTGGTCGTCACACGGGGTACGCCTCCCGTATTCCAATACGGATCATTGCCCCCTTCACAAGGGTTACCTGTGGTGGCAGATGAGTGCGGAAACCACGGCCCAATATCCAATACTTTGGTGGCTTGCAGGTGTGAGCCGTTCCGCAGGACAACATCTGTGTTACAGAGCGCATTCGACGGCAAAGCAACAAAGTGATCGCCGCTTTGGATCGTATGTCCACACGAGGTAGTTCCACCCACCAACCCCTCTCTTGAAGCTATCACTTGGAAATATGTGTAGAGGAATAAGTCTACAGTAGCACGAGGCCCGGAGCTAAACTCAAAAGTCGTTCCGGCCATAGTGCCCTGCACACGGTTGAGCAACACGTTTTTGGCGTATTGGCCGCCCGATAAGCTAAAAGAAGATGGGAAGCCAGTTTCGCTAGCGTCCAGCGTTCGATTCGTGCTGAAGGTAACTGAAGCATGGTTCGCGAGGTCTTGGCTGCCGTCCGGTTTGAGGGCGGCTACGATTACTGTAAAAGCTGAGCCCGCAATAATACCCGGCGAGCCATTTTGCTCTTCCGTAACAGGGGGATTTGCCACATACGCAACTAATGTATCTACATCGCAAATGGCACTAGCGAGCGCTTGCACGACGGACGACTTGCAGTAGCCATGTACAAGGTCGAAATGCCACGTCGTCGCATACCAACTTGCCCGGATGTTCGCTCTGCCCCCGCTCTGCCCCGTAGCTGTACCGTCTTCGTCAATCGTGGCAATCGATGGCGCATAACTCAGCCAGTCGATGAAGACCCAGCCGTTCACATCATATTCGTAAGTCGAGCCGTAACAGTCCTGATCGCGCTCAGTGGCAACCAAGGATGAGGTGTCTTGGGGGAAGATAGGGATACCGCAGTCAGAGGCGAGTGCTTGGATGAAATTATCGGGACAGCAGTTCTGGCACGCATAGCTCGTTGCCAACCCGTGCGCTGGATCGACTTGCTCAGCGCGTCCGATGAGCACCAGATTCTCCGCTCCACGCATCGACCAGTGTAGCTGCCCGCGCGTGGCGTCGGGCGGGAGCGTGTGCCCCTTCGCGTCCGGCACTTGCTCGTCGCGCAAGCGGCGCAGGTCGAGCGCGACGGTCTGCCCGGCGGCAACCGACTTCAAGCCGGTCGCATACGTGCCCGCTATCGCCCCGTCCGCGCCCGCGTAGTTCAGTTGCAGGAAGTATTGCTGCGGCCGGTCGGTCACGTTCTTAATATAAACGAATGTCGCCGTGTCGCCCTCGACTTTCCACGGATAACCGCCCGTTGCGCTGCGCTGCGCCTCGATGTCCCACAACGGCACTTGAAAGACCTGGTTGAGACTCTGGCTCACGCTCTGCGCCCCCAACAGGACGCTCCCCGCCGCGCCCGTGTGCTCGAACTCCAAGCCCGCCGTCGCCACGTCGCGCTCGATGTGGCTGCGCGCCAGCGCACTCGTCAGGTCAACCGTCCCGGCCTCGCCCGGCGCAAGCTGCAACGCAGGCAGCGCGACGACGCCCGTGCCGCCGTCCTTCAGCGTGTAAGGGATGCGCCCCGTGATCGTGGTCGCGTCCGCGCCGACGTTGCGCGCCACGACGACCGGCGTCAACCGCTCGCCCGCGACGTTGCCCAACCGCAGACCCGCGCCCTGATACGTGTTCGACTTCCCCTTGGCCGGATCGGTGAAGCGCGCCCACGACGAATAACCTCTGGCCGCGTCCTCGATGAACAGACGCGCCAGCACCGCCCCGCCCGCACCTGTGTGCGTGAGCGAGACGCCGCCTGCCTCGGCCAGCGTGCCGCCGTTCGCGCCGGCCAAGTCCGCCAGCGGATCGAGCACGCGCGTCTCGTGCGCCAGCAGCGTGAAGGTCGCCGGCTCTTGCTGGCGCGGCGCTGTCCCGTCCACGCGCGCCGTCACCGACACCGCCTCGCCCGTCGTGTTCGACACGACGACCCGCGCCGCCGAGTGATGCGACGGCAGCCACCAGACACTTTCCAGACGCGGCGACGCAAATTGCACCGCCGGCTCAGCCAACTTCTCTTCAAACACGAGGCTGTGCTCAGCGTCCACCAGATAGACCTGCGCGCCCAACAGCAAGTCCGCCCCGCTGTAAGTTACCTGTAGGCTGCCCTCGCGGAAAGCCTCGTCATCGCCGACCCATGCGCGCAGGTCAAGCTCGCGGAACGAATTGCCGGGCACGGTCACGGTCGGCACTGGGCGGCGCGCGCCGCCCAGACTGAACAGCGTCGGCTGTACGTCGAGCGGCTGCGGCCCCTTGTTGTTCAGCATCAACGTGGCGCGCAGGCCCCGCCGCAGGCTGTAGTAAGTCGCCGCCAGCAGGTGCGGCTGTGCGGAGTCTGCTAGTGATTGGCAGGTCGGGCAGGCGGCCGACTCGTCGGCGGCCTGCGCGGCGGGGGCGGTGCGCGCCGCCTGAGCGCCGGCCCCTGCCGGCACGGCCGCCGGCAGCGAGCCGAATCCCGCCAATGCGATCAACATGAGACAGCTAGCGAGGAGTTGTAAGCGAATCCTGAACGCCGGACGACGGCGCTGCCGTAGATGGTTCTTCATGTGAGGTGCTCCTATGCATGGAAAGGTTAGCGGCCGCCCCACTTGCGGTGGAGAGTGGCACACGCGGTTGTGCTCGCTTGCGTTGCCGAGGATTGCTTGTCATGGCGGGATGAAAATCCATGACCTTATTCCATGCTCAGGAGCGCCTGTGAGGCTGATGTCTGGGCATCAGCAGTGCCGACTGACGAAACGCATCCTACGCCCAGCCTAAGCACTGGTCAAGCACTTTTTCGGGCAGGGCGCGGGCGGGCGGCCCCCGAGTAATGTCCTAAGAGTGTGTTACTGGTTCTCGGTCATCGCCTAAATAGCGGTTGATAATTTCGAGCAACACAGATTCCAGGACACCACTGGCCCCGGCCGGGTGCGGCGCTGCCAAGCCGTTATGTTATACTGCGCGTCTGCCAAACTCATTAACATCGCAGTGTGGATGGAGCATTCGTGTGTTGGCGCGGAGCGAACAGAACAGGTGAGTAAAGTAATCGAGATAATCCCGCTGGGCGGAATCGGCGAGTTCGGGATGAATTGCATGGCGGTGCGCTACGGCGACGAGATGATCGTCGTGGACGCGGGGATGGGCTTCCCCGCAGAGGCGGCCTACGGCGTGGACGTGTGCGTGCCCGACTTCGAGTTCCTCGAACCCTACCGCGACTGTCTGACCGCCATCGTGCTCACGCACGGGCACGAGGATCACCTGGGCGCGCTCCCTTACATCCTCAAAAAGTTCAACGTGCCCGTCTATTGCTCGCACTTCACGGCGGGCCTCGCCGAGAGCAAGCTCGAAGAGCACGACCTGACCGACAGCGTGCTCATCCACCGCGTCGAGCCGCGCGAGACGGTCGAGATCGGCGTCTTCGAGGTCGAGTTCATCCGCGCCTCGCACTCCTTGATTGACTGCTTCTCGCTCGCCATCACGACGCCGCTCGGCACGATCATCCACACGGGCGACTACAAGGTGGACGAGACGCCCGTCATCGGCGAGCCGATTGATCTCAGGACGCTCCGGCGCTACGGGCAGGAGGGCGTGCTCGCGCTCCTGTCGGATTCGACCAACGCGACCGTGCCCGGCCGCACGCCCTCGGAGCGCGCCGTCATCCCCGCCTTCGAGGAGATTTTCGCCGAAGCCGAAGGGCGCATCATCGTCGCCGCGTTCGCGTCTTCGATCCACCGCTTGCAGATCGTCTTCGACGTGGCGCAGCAGTTCGGGCGCAAGGTCTGCGTGCTCGGTCGCTCGATGCTGAAGAACGTGGAGATCGCCGACCGGCTCGGCTACCTGGACGTGCACGAGGACGAGATGGTCTCGCTGCAAGAGGCGCGGCAGATGGCCGACCACGAGATCGTCTATCTCGTCACCGGCTCGCAGGGCGAGCCGCGCGCCGCGCTCGCACAGATGTCCACGCAGTCTTACAAGGGCCTCAGCATCGGCGAGGGCGACACGGTTGTGCTCTCGGCGCGCATCATCCCCGGCAACGAGCGCGCCATCTCGCGCATGATCGGCGACATCTACAAGCGCGGCGGCATGATCATTGATGAGAAGCGGCGCTTGATTCACGTCAGCGGTCACGCCTCGCAGGAAGACATACGCATCATGACCGAGGCGGTCAGGCCGCGCTACGTCGTGCCCATCCACGGCGAGTACCGCATGCTCTACCGGCACAAGGAATTCCTGCGCAACCACATGGAGATCGCCGACGAGCAGATCATCCTCATCGAGAACGGCGACGTGCTCGAACTCGACGGCGAGAGCGCCAGCGTGATTGACCAGCGCGAGGTGGGCCGCGTCTTCATAGACGAGTCGGGCTTCGAGGAGATCGACCGCGAGACGGTGCGCGAGCGGCGGCAACTGGCCTGCGACGGCATGGTTACGCCCGTCGTCACCATCAGCGAGGCGACCGGCGCGCTCGAAGCGCCGCCCGAAATCGTCGCGCGCGGCGTCATCGGCGCGGAGAGCGGAAACGGCGCGGACGGCTTCACGCGCCAACTGCAACGCGTCGTCGCCGAGGCGGTCGAGAACGCGCCCGCCGCCGAGCGCCGCGACACGGGCCTGCTGAAAGAGCGCGTCCGCCTCGAACTCAAACGTTACATCCAGAAGCAGACCGGCTCGCGCCCCATCATCACGCCGGTCGTCGTGCAGGTCTAGAATAATTTTCACCCCAAAGGCCCGAAGACACAAAGGCTTTCTTAGTGTCTTCGTGCCTTTGTGGTTTAATACCGCCGCACATGACAGACGCCCGACAGCCACAGGACGCCGCCGCGTTGTTGCGCCATACTAAAATAGTGGTCGCGCCGGCCGCATTCGTCCTCGTCCGTATCACGCATCACGACTGGGCGCACCTGCTCCAACAGCCCGAACTCAGCCCGCGCCCCGACGCGCCCTTCATGCTGCTGCGCGACCAGTACGAAGTCACCCTGCTGCTCGAAGAGGCCGACTGGCTGGCGATGCGCCACGCCGCCCGCGATGCGAAAGTTGAAAGCGGCTTCCGCCTCGTCACGCTCGACATCGAACTCGGCTGGCACGTCGTCGGCTACCTCGCGCTCGTCACGCGGCTGCTCGCCGACGCTGGCATCTCCGTCGGCGCGCTCGCCGCCTTCTCGCGCGACCACCTGCTCATCAAACAGTCCGACCTCGGCGCGACCCTCAGCGCGCTCAGCCCGCACGTCGCGGAGTTGTGTTGACAAGGATGCGTGTTGAATGGTCGCAACAGGTCGTCCTCGTCACCGGTGCGTCGAGCGGCATCGGGCGCGCGCTCGCCATTGAGTTCGGGCGGCGCGGCGCGGCGGTGGGCTTGCTGGCACGGCGGGCCGACGCGTTGCAGGAGATCGCGCGCGAGGTCGAGGCGGCGGGCGGGCGCGCGCTCGCGCTCGTGGCGGACGTGACGGACGGCGGTGCGGTGCGTGCGGCCGCCGAGCAGTTGCGCGCGCGCTTCGGCGCGATTGATCTGCTCGTCGCGAACGCGGGCGTGGGCGGGCAACTCGGCAGCGCACAACTCGACGTGCGGGATGTGGGCGAGGTGCTGAGCGTTAACGTCGTCGGCGCGGCCAACAGCGTCGCGGCCGTGCTGCCAGAGATGATCGAGCGCGGGCGCGGGCAGTTGGTGGCGATCTCAAGCCTCGCCGCGTACCGGGGCTTGCCGAAGTCCGCCGCCTACTGCGCGAGCAAGGCGGCGCTGTCGGCCATGTTCGAGAGCCTGCGGCTCGACCTGCGCGGGACGGGCGTCGGCGTGACGATCATCTACCCCGGCTTCATCAAGACGCCGCTCACGGCCGTGCGCCGCATGCGCATGCCTTATCTGATGGAACTCGACGACGCGGTGCAGAAGATCGTGCGCGCGATAGAGCAAAGGCGCAAGGCTTACGCCTTCCCCTGGCAACTGGCGAGCCTCGTCCGCCTCGCGCTCGTCATGCCCGCCGCGCTCTACGACCACATCTCCGCGCGCAATTCGTTCCGCGAATAAGAGACGAGGTTTAAGCACCCAACATCATGACCATCTTACAAGCCATCATCTTCGGCCTCGTGCAGGGGCTGACCGAGTTCATCCCCATCAGCTCGACGGCGCATTTGATCTTCGCGAGCCGCGCGCTCGACCTGTACGCGGGCGAGCCTCTGCGCGCCGAACAGACGACCGCCTCAATCGCAGTCGTCCAACTCGGCACACTCGTCGCCGTGCTCATCTACTTCGCGCGCGACATCATCGCGATCACCGTCGCCTTCATCCGAGATCATCTCGCGCTCATTGGCGGGCGCGGGAGCGCGGGCGTGCGCGCAGCCGACGGCGCGGCCGCGCAGCGGCGTTGGGGCTTATCCGACGAGGCGTGGCTCGGCTGGCTCGTCATCCTCGGCTCGCTGCCGGTGGGCGTCGTAGGCTTGCTGTTCAAGCACCAGATCGAGGGGACGTTCACGAAGAACCTGTGGGTCATCGCCACGATGATGATCGTGATTGCGCTCTTGCTCGCGCTGGCGGAGAAGGTGGGCAGCCGGCGGCGCGGGATGGCGGAGTTGGGGCTGCGGGACGCGCTCGCGGTCGGCGGCGCGCAGGTGCTCGCGCTGATTCCGGGCGCGAGCCGGTCGGGTTCGACCATCATGGGCGGGCTGTTCGCGGGCGAGCGGCGCGAGACGGCGGCGCGCTTCTCGTTCCTGCTTTCAATCCCGGCCATCGCCGCCAGCGGGCTGCTCGAACTCAAAGAGGCGGTGCACAAACTGCCGCCGCACAGCGGCGCGTCACTCGCGGTCGCCACGGTCGTCGCCGGCCTCGTCGGCTACGCTTCGATCTGGCTGCTGCTCCGCTACCTGCGCACGCACTCGACCGCCGTCTTCATCGTCTATCGCCTCGTGCTCGGCGTCGCCATCCTCTTCATGCTCTGGCGCGGGCTGCTGCAAGCAACTTAGGGCGGCATGCGTTCGGGTTCATACCCCACTCATTGCTGGGAGCGCGGGCGCGCGCGCCCGCCTTGAGCGCGGGAGCGCGAATAAATGGCCGTGCTTTATCTCAAGTTTGAGCGACAACAAAACCTGTGAGCGTGCTGGCGCACGCTTGGCGGGCGGGACGCCCGCGCTCCCAGCATAAGGGCGCTTGGTCACGTCGGCCGCTAATCGCTCTGGTGACGTAGCCTCACCTGCCCGCTACCGCAGGCGGTACTGACCTTTTTCTTATCGCTCGCCGTCAGCCTTCGATTCGGTTAAACTCTCACTTGCCCCTCCTCGCCGTGACGGAAGCTTTAACAGAAGAGAGGGCAAATCTTGGCATGAATGACGAAACGAACCGCGAACCGGCGGCGCACGCCACGCAGCGCCCGCGCAGCCCGCGCGTACCCGTCAACTTCGCCGTCGAGCTGACGGGGCAGACGAGCGCGGGCGAGCCGTTCAGCGCGCAGGCCGAGGCGGTGCGCGTCAGCCGCGGCGGCGCGACGCTCGTCTCCGAGGCGGCGGTTGCGGTCGGCGCGCTCGTCCAACTCACCGCGCCGTTCGGCCGCACGCTCGCGGCGGAGGTCAATGGCGTCTGGACGGACACGGAGGACGGCCGCCAGCGCATCGGCGTCAGGCTGCTCGACCCGCACGGCTGGTTCGCGGAATAGAGGATGAAGACGGCGGGCGACAAACACTGGGACGTGCACGGCTACGACGCGGCGCGAGCGGGCGCGCTCGCCGCCGAGACCGGCCTCTCACCCGTTGTCGCCGGTCTCCTCGTCGCGCGCGGCGTCACGACGAAGGCGGACGTTGAGCGCCTCCTCAATCCATCGTTCGAGCACCTACACGATCCCGCGCTCATGCTCGGCATGACGGACGCGACGGCGCGCGTGCTGCGCGCGGTGGACAGCGGTGAGCCGATCCTGATCTACGGCGACTACGACGTGGACGGCACGACGGGCACGGTCGTCCTGCGCCGCGCGCTCTCGCTGCTCGACGCGCGCACAGGCTTTCACGTGCCGCACCGCTTCACCGAAGGCTACGGCATCCGCCAGGACGTGCTTGAGCGCGCGCAAGCCGACGGCTACAAGCTCGTCATCAGCGTTGACTGCGGCATCCGCGCGCACGAGCCGCTCGAATGGGCGCGCGCGAACGGCCTCGACGTGATCGTGACCGACCACCATCTGCCGGACGAGGCGGAGGGTGCGCCGCCCGCGTTCGCCGTCCTAAACGCGAACCAGCGCGGCTGTAACTACCCGGACAAGAATCTGGCGGGCGTCGGCGTCGCGTTCAAGCTGGCGCACTCGGTCTTGCGCGCGCGCGGGCGCGAGCACCTGATGCCGGGCTTCCTCAAGGTCGTGGCCATCGGCACGGTCGCGGACGTTGCGCCGCTCGTCGGCGAGAACCGCGCCATCGTCGCGCTCGGCTTGGCCGATCTGCCGAACGCGACGAATCCGGGCCTGCGCGCGCTGATGGAGGTCGCGGGCGTCGGCGACGGGCGCGACATGCGTTGCAGCGATCTGGGCTTCCGCCTGGGGCCGCGCATCAACGCCGCGGGCCGGATGGACGCGGCGCGCGCCGTCGTCGAGTTGTTCGAGACGAACGACCCGGCGGAGGCGCGGCGGCTGGCGCAGCACCTGGACGCGCGCAACCGCGACCGCCAGGTCATCCAACAACAACTGACCGAGCGCGCGCTCGCCGACTACGAGTTGAGCGGCGACTGCGGCGCGGTGGCGGTGGTCGCGGGACTTGGCTGGCACAGGGGCGTCGTCGGGCTGGTCGCGTCGAAGATGGCAGAGAAGTTGGGACGCCCCGCCGTCGTCATCTCCCTTGACGAAGACGGCACGGGGCACGGCTCCGCGCGTAGCGCCGCCGGCTATCACCTGCTCGACGGGCTGACCGCGTGCGCGCACCTCTTCGACAGCTTTGGCGGGCATGCGCAGGCCGCCGGTCTCGTCATCCACCGCGAGCGCATAGACGAACTGCGCCGCTGCCTCGACGAGCACGCCAGCCAAAGAATGACCGAGGCGGACTGCCGGCCCACGCTCCACGTTGACGCGGAACTGCCCGCGTCCGCGCTGACGCTCGAACTCGCGGCCGCACTCGAACGGCTCGAACCGTTCGGCGCACAGTGGCCCTGCCCGGTCTTCCGCACGCGCGACCTGCGCGTCCTGCAAGAACCGCGCGTGTTGAAAGAGCGCCACCTGAAAATCCACGTCCTCGGCGACGACGGGCGTGCGCACGAAGCCCTCTGGTGGGGCGGCGCTCAGGCCGCCACAGCAACGCCCCGCCCCGGCGACCGCATCGAACTAGCCTTCGAGCTTGAGCGCAACACCTGGCGCGGCGAGCAGCGTTTGCAGTTGATCGTCAGAGACGTGAGAAAACAGTGACGGGTGACAGGTGATAGGTGACAAGAAAAAACTTTCTTTCTTGTCACCCGTCACGGTAGTTAAGATGCAGGAAGTTAGACGCAGACGAGATGTGGTGCTGATCGGCGTGCGGGCGCGCGCGCCGTTGGTGGCGCGTGTGTTGGCGCTCGTGGTGCTGGCGGTGGGGCTGGTGTATGTCGGCATCACGTATAACAAGGCGCGCAAGGTGCCGCAGTTCGTCATGCGGGGCGGGCCGGCGGAGTTGTCCACGCGGGTGGTGAGCCGCATCGAGAAATTCGAGCGGCAGGTGAGAGAGGGCGACCGGGTGACGATGCTACTGCGCTCGTCGCTCTACCTATCCTACGACGACGGGCATCACGTGTTGCAGGACGTGCGCCTCGAATACTACCCGAAGACGGGCGGCGTGGATCACGTCAACGCCAAACAGGCGCTCTACTATTCCGAGACCGAGACCGTGCAGTTCGACGGCAGCGTGCAGATCGACACGCGCGACCGGCTGAAGGTCTTGACCGAGCACGTGGCCTACGACGTGAAGAACGAGCAGGCGAAGGTGGACGCGCCGCTCACGTTTACGCACGACAACGTGGAAGGGCGGGCCGACAGCGCGCTCGTGCTGTCGAAGGAGAAGAAGTTCGATCTGCAAGGCAGCGTCGAGATCACCGTGCAGCCGACCGCGAAGGAAGCGGGAGCGGTGGCGAGTTCGCGCAGTCGTCCCGTGACGATCCGCTCCGCGGCCGCGCACTACGATCAGGCACAAGGGATGCTCACGTTCTCCGGCGGCGCGACCGCCGAGCAGGAACGCGACGTGATGAGCGGCGACACGATCACCGGCTGGCTGAACGAGGCGAAGAAGCTCAAGAGCCTACAGACGAAGGCGAACGCCTACCTGCGCACGCTGGAAGAGGGGCGCGCGGCCGAGGCGCGCGCCGCTGAGATGAACTTCTACTTCGACGCAGATCAGCGCCTTGAGAACGCGACGGCCGTGGGCGGCGTGCAGGCGCACACACTCAACGCCGACGCAGAGGTGACGTTGACCGCGCCGACCGACGCGCAGCTTCATTTCGCGCCGCAGGGCGACCGCAGCCTGTTGAAAGAGATGCGCGCCGAAGGGCGGCCCGTGATCACGCTGGCCGCGCCGAAGTCGAAGCTGAACGACCCGCGCGCCGCGAACAAGCGGCTGACGGCCGATAAAGTCAGCCTCTTCTGGCGCACGTCGGGGCGCGACCTGGAACGCGCGGAGGCGGTCGGCAACGCCGAGCTGATCGTCGAGCCGGTGCAGTCAACGCCGAAGGCGGAGCGCAAGACGCTGAACGCGCCACGCCTCGATTGCAGCTTTTACGAGACGGACAACCTGGCGCAGACGGCCGTCGCGTCGGGCGGCGCGAAGGCGGTCTTCGTGCCCTTGCAGCCGAGCGAGACGCGCGCGCCGCGCACGCTCACGGCGCAGAAGCTGACCGCCCGGTTCGTGCGCGAGACGCAGGACGCCGAGCAGGTGGACGCCGAGGGCGACACGCAGTTCAATGAGGGCGACCGCAATGGGCAGGCCGCCAACGCCAGCTACACGGCCGCCGATCAAACCGTGCGCCTGCGCGGCGGCGACCCCGTCGTCTGGGACTCGCGTGCCCGCCTCAAGGCGACCGAGATTGACGCCAACAACGCCACGCACGTCTCCTACGCGCGCGGCAAGACGCAGACGACCTACTACAGCCAGGAGCAGACCAACGGCGCGACGCCATTCCGCAAGGTGAAAAGCCCCGTCTTCATCGTCGCGGCGAACGCGGAGTTTCAGCACGACGCTGGCCTGGGCATCTACACGGGCGACGCGCGCGCGTGGCAGGACGACAACTTCGTGCGCGGCGACAAGCTGACCATCCGGCGCGAGCAGAAGCGCATGGAGGCGGACGGCAACGTGCAGAGCGCCATCTACCAGGCGCGGCGCAAAGATCAGTCGGGCAACCGCGTCGTCGTGCCCGTCTTCGCCACCGCGCAGCGCATGTTCTACTCGGACACGGATCGCATCGTCCACTACGAGACGAACGTGGACATCAAGCAGGGCACGGAGCGCATCACCTGCGACGTGGCGGACGTGTACCTGACGAAGGACGCGAACGAGGTTGACCACACCATCGCGCAGCGCAACGTCGTGGTCACGCAGCCCGGCAAGCGCGGCACGGGCGACCGCGGCGAGTACTTCGCGGCGGACGAGACGGTCGTGCTCACCGGCAACCCCGCGCGCGTCGAAGACGTGGCGCAGGGGAACTCCGAAGGGCGGCGCATGACCGTGTACCTGCGCGAGAACCGCGTCGTCACCGACAACCCCGGCGGGCCGCTGGCGACGGGGCGCGTGCATTCGTCGCACAAGATCAAGAAGCCGTAGCCAGTTGAAGAATCCAGGCGATATGGTTTTGAATAAACGGTTGAGGAGGCTTAAGCGTGACATCGTCGGTGCAGCAGATGCTTGATACGTTCGACCGGCTGCCGGAGGCCGAGCAGAAGGAGCTTGCCGCCGAAATCCTGCGCCGCACTTTGAGCCTTGAATATGGGCCGCTCTCCGACGAAGAGTTGACGTTGAATGCGGAACAGGTTTTCTTAGAGCTTGATCGGCAAGAGGCGGTTAATGATCAGCCCTAACCGCGGTGAAGTCTGGCTGGTTGATCTCGGCTACGCGGCGAAAGTTAGACCTTGCCTCGTGCTCAGTATTCCAGTGCTGGATCAAGACCGGGCTTTGGTCGCGCTCGTGCCGCATACGACCAGCCCGCGCGCCTCAAGGTTTGAAGTTGACATCAAAGCACATTATCTGCGGCCGGGAGTGTTTGACGCACAGAACTTAGTAACCGTGCCGCACGCAAAACTCATAAGAAGGTTAGGCACGCTCTCGTCAGCGCAACTGCAAATGGTGACGGACGCCGTGCGCTTTTGGCTAAGCCTGTAAGCACATGAGCACAGACTTACAAGTTGACGAGTTAATCGAGTCGGCGCAGCGCGAGGCGTTGGCGGAGGCGCGGGCGCGGGCGGAGTTGCGCCCGTCGCAGACGGCGCTGGTGGCGGTCGATCTGGTCAAGACCTACGGGCGGCGGCGCGTGGTGGACGGCGTGAGCCTGCACGTGGAGCAGGGCGAGGTGGTGGGCCTCCTGGGCGCGAACGGGGCGGGGAAGACGACGACGTTCTATATGATCGTCGGCCTGGAGCGGCCCGAGGCGGGGCGCGTGCGGCTGGGCGAGCGCGACATCACGAAGCTGCCGATGTACCTGCGCGCGCGGCTCGGACTCGGCTATCTGCCGCAGGAGCCGTCGGTCTTCCGCAAGATGACGGCGGCCGAGAACATCCTGGCCGTACTTGAGACTTTGCCGCTCCGGCGGCGCGAGCGGTTCAAGCGGCTGGAAGAGTTGCTGCAAGAGTTCGGCATCGCGCAGGTGCGCAACACGCGCGGCGACTCGCTCTCCGGCGGCGAGCGGCGGCGCACAGAGATCGCGCGGGCGCTGGCGACCGAGCCGCAGTTCATCCTCCTCGACGAGCCGTTCGCGGGCATTGACCCGCTCGCGGTGGACGAGATACAGAAGTTGATCCTGTATCTGCGCGGGCGCGGCATCGGCATCCTGATCACGGATCACAACGTGCGCGAGACGCTCGGCGTGACCGACCGCGCCTACATCATGGCCGACGGGCGCATCTTCCGGCAGGGCGTGCCGCGCACGCTCACCGAAGACCCGGAAGTGCGCCGCCTCTACCTCGGCGAAAAATTCCGGCTGTGACGGCCCGCGCGAAGTTCCCTGCACGCCGGCCGCCAGATAGGTTATAATCTCCCCCGTCGCAAATTTTTGCGATGCAAGCATAACAATCGAGGCAGGTGTTGCGCGCGCGCAGGCTTTAGCGCAAAGGTATGTCCGTTAAGCTCACAACCAATCTCTCGCAGCGGCTCGTGCTGACGCCCCAGTTGCGCCAGCGCATCGAGATGTTGCAGATGACTTCGCTGGAGCTGAGCGATCTGATCCAGCAGCAGCTACTGGAGAATCCCGTCCTCGAAGAAGTGCCCGCGCAGGAGGAGAAGCGCGAGATCGAAGAGCACATCCTCGACCAACTCTCGTCGGGCAACAGCGACATAGACGCGGCGACGGTCGCGGCCGCGACGGCCGAACTCGGCCCCGCCGCCTCGAACGGTTCGGGCGACGCGGCGGCGACCGAGGCGGCCACGCTGAGCGCGGAAGCGCCTGACGCTGCGTCCGCGTCCGAGGGCGGCGAGGAGACGGAGGGCGAGCCGGCCGAGCGTGACTCGTTTGAGGAGATAGACTTCGGGCGCGAGTTTCAGGAGTACCTCGATCCGGGCTACAAGACGCAGGAGTGGGAGTACCGCGACGACGAGCCGACCTTCGAGCAGTTCCTCACACGCCCCATCTCGCTCACAGAGCATCTGACCGAGCAGTTGCACCTCAACGACACGCCGGAAGAGTTGATCCCCGTGGCCGAGGCCGTCATCGGCAACCTCGACCCGGAGGGCAGAGTCAACGCGACGAACGAGGAGATCGCGGCGCTCGAAGGCTGGCCCGAGGCGCTGGTCGAAGAGGCGCGGCAGATGGTCATGCGCCTCGACCCCGTCGGCTGCGGCGCGCGCGACGTGCGCGAGTGTCTGCTCGTGCAGTTGGAAGCCCGCGGCGAGCAGGAGCGGCTGGCCGCGCAGCTCATCCGCGAGCACCCGCTGGCGGAGCTACAGCAGCACAAGCTGCCAAACCTCTCGAAGCAACTCGGCGTCCCCATCGAGACGCTGCTCAAAGAGCTTGAACTGATCCGCACGCTCGATCCGTATCCGGGCCGCCGCTACTCGTCCGAAGAGGCGATCCTGATCGTGCCCGAAGTCTTCATCGAAAAGATCGACGACGAGTACGTCATCTACTTCGCCGACGACGGCAGCCCGCGCCTGCGCCTGAACACCGGCTACCAGAAGATGCTGGGGCAGCCCGACACGAGCAAGGAGACGCGCGACTTCATCAAGGACAAGATGCGCTCGGCGGTCGATCTGCTGCGCAACATCGAGCACCGGCGGCAGACGATCTACCGCGTCGTGGACTGCATCGTGCGCCGCCAGCGCGAGTTCCTGGATAAGGGCGTGCAGTACATCCGCCCGATGATGCTGAAGGACGTGGCGGAAGAGACGGGGATGCATCTCTCGACCATCTCGCGCGTGGTGAATCGCAAGTACGCGCATACGCCGCAGGGCGTCATCGAGTTGCGCCGCTTCTTCACCGAGGGCATGGTGAACGAGGAGGGCGAGGAGGTCTCGACGCGCATCATCAAGCTGCGGATCAAGAAGCTGATCGAGGAAGAGGACACACACAACCCCGTCACCGACGATCAGATCGTCAAGATTTTAATCAAGGAAGGCATCAAGCTGTCGCGGCGCACGGTGGCGAAGTACCGTGACCAGATGTCGATCCCCGGCTCGCGCGAGCGCAAGGCGGTCGTCTAAAGGCGCGCGGCGCAGAAAATGAACCACGAAAGCACACGAAAGAACACGAAGTGAACACATCTTTTTAGTGTCATTTCGGGTGGGTTCGTGGTTACTTTTTCGCCCTGGCGCGGGTCGAAAAGGTTTTAGCAGTGACATCAACCAAGCGGGCCGGTCTGAGGCGCGGGCGGGGACGCTCTGTCCCGCCCGACTCTCCCTCGCACCGGCATCAGGGGAGGCAGACGAGCTTATGAAATTCGAGTACACAGGCCGGCACGTGGAGGTGACCCCCGCCCTCCGCCGCCACGTCGAAGAGCACTTCAGCAAGATCGATCACATCTTCAACGACACCACCGCGCGCGCGCACATCATCATCGAGGTCGAGAAGAACCGGCAGATGGGCGAGGTGCTCGTCCACTGGCGCGAGCACACCCTGACCGCCCGCGACATCAACGCCGACATGTACCAGGCACTGACGCGCGCCATCGCCAAGATCGAGAAGCAGGCCATCAAGCTCAAGAAGAAGATCATCGAGCGCAACCAGTCGGGCCGTCCCCTCGCTACGCTCGCGCCGGACAACGGGCGCGTCGAGGCGGCCAAAGCTGCGCCGCGCATCATCAACGCGCGCCGCTACAACATCAAGCCGATGACGCCCGAAGAGGCCGCCCTGCGCCTCGCCGACGACACCAACCAGTTCCTCGTCTTCCGCGACTCCGACACCAGCCGCATCGGCGTCCTCTACAAGCGCAAAGACGGCAACTACGGACTGATCGAGCCGTGAAGGCGGACGGCTGTCGAGACAGGAACGAAGAAGGGCGGGGCAGTGCCTTGCCCTTTTCAGTTTCAGCAGCCGTTCTTGCTATCTCCGCTGAGCCTTTGCCATAATGCGCGCACGCGGGCCTGTAGCTCAACGGATAGAGCGACGCCCTCCTAAGGCGTAGGTTGCAAGTTCGATTCTTGCCAGGCTCATTTTTCACGCCGCTCAGATTGAGCAGAGGGCGTTTCCCACCACCTGTCGCCGAAAAATTGTTAGGCTAAATTGTTGACACCGTGTAGGCCGCCGATGTAACGTGCTCGCCGTATGCGCCCGCCGATGGCCTGTTGTTTCGAGGTCTGGTTCTAGCCCTTCCCTTACGCCTGGTTGCTGTAGGAGAACCATGTTGTTGAAGTCTCCCCCATTACGCTCTTGCTCATCCCTCCTCGCCTCCGTCGCCTGCTTGACGTTGATGCTGCCGGCGGCCGCGCCGGCCCAGCAGAACGGCGGGTTCAGCAGCACCGGCGGCAAGTCCGGCAAGCTCTACGAGTCCAGCCACGCGCTCATTATCGGCGTCAGCGACTACACCGCCGGCTGGTCGGCGCTGCCCGAAGTGAGCCGCATCGTCCCGAAGGTCGCCGCCGCCCTGCGCCAGCAAGGCTTCGAGGTCGAACTCGCGCTGAACGTGACCGGGCAGGCGTTCGATCAGGCGCTCAAGGGCTTTATCGGCAAGTACGGGCAGACGGCGGGTAATCGGCTGCTCATCTACTTCGCCGGGCACGCGACCACGCTCAGGACTAGCGACGGGCGCGCGCTAGGCTACGTCGTGCCGGCGGACGCGCCCGTGGTGGCTAAAAACGTCGGCCTGTTCAAGCAGTCGGCCGTCAGCACCGGCCAGATCGAGGCGTACTTGCAGCAGGCCGAAGCGCGCCACGTGCTCTTCGTCATTGACGATTGTCTGGGCGGAGCGCCCTTCGTGGCGCACGCCTCCGACAGTGCGACGAACTCGCGCCAGGCGGCGCTGCCCGTGCGCCAGTTCATCGTGGCGGGCGCGGAACTGGAGGTGGCGGATCACAGTCTGTTCGGCCAACAGTTCATCGCGGGGCTGACCGGGCTGGCCGACGCCAACAAAGACGGATGGGTGACCGGCAACGAACTGGGCGCTTACCTGGCCACAAACGTCGCCGCAGCTTCCAGCCGGGCGCAGACGCCTTATTGGGGCGTGACCAACGACCCGAATTTGAAAGACGGCGACTTCGTCTTCATCGTGCCCGGCCCGACCGAACCGGCGGCTGCCGCCCCGGTAGTCGCCGCCGTCGCCCCCCGAAGCACGCCGACCCCCGACCCGGCCGCCGCCGAGTTGAGCTACTGGGACACGATCAGGAACAGTTCTGACCCGAACGTCTTCAAGGACTACCTGGCCCGTTACCCTGACGGCCGCTACGCGGCCATCGCCCGGCTTAAGTCCCAGCCCGCCCCGCCGCCGGTTGCCTCCCCGCCGGTCGCCCCGCCGCCGAGTTCCGGCGCGGTCGGAGCGACCGACGAATATAAAGCGCCGGCCGCGACCCCTGCGCGGGACAATTCCGAGGCGCGCGCCAGCGAGGCCAGAAATCGTCCGAGCGGCTCGCACACGCGCTCTGCCGTCTTACTCGCGCGCGGCGTCGAAAAGTTCAACGCCGCCTTCAAGGCGAAGGACGAGGCGGGCAGGGAGGCGGCCCGCGCCGACTTCAAAGCGGCCATCGAGGCGGCCGAGATAGCCCTGTCCTTAAAGCGCACCGGGCGGACGGGCAGCAACAGCGACATCTCTGCCAGTTACTCAATGGGCGGCGCATTCTTCAATAACCAAGACCCGGAACTCGTCTATCTGTACGACCGGGCCGAGGCCTACCGGGTCGCACTGCAAACGGGTACGCAGGTCGAGGCGGAGACAGCGGTGCGGGCCATTCAGGAGTACGTCGCGGCGGAAGTGGATGGCGAAAAAAAGGGGAAAGCGCGCGTGGCGCTCGGCCAAGCTCTGTTCAACTGCGGGCGCATAGACGAGGCGATTGCTACCTACCGCGCCATCCTGTCCGCGAGCCGGGAGAATTGGGACGCGCTGTTCGGCCTCGGTCTGGCGCTGGCGGCCGACCCGAAAGGCGGCGCAACGGTCGAAGCGCGCGATACGCTCCAGCGCTTCTTGGACAAAGCGCCGGCCAACCACCCGCGGCGGCGCGACGCGACGGACGCCGTGCAGGCCCTGAATACCGCGCTGAAAGCCGCCCGGCGCTAGCCGCGACCGGCGGCCATGCCGTTCCCTATAACAGCCCGCGCCCACGGCTCGGCGCGCTCGCCGAAACTTCCGACCGGCGCTGCGGCGCTCCGCTAACCGGCTAAGCGCCAGCCGGTCGTCACCCGCATACGGGCGCAACCGCCCACAGTCCGCCGCCACCTAGCGATGAAGGAATGCCTCAAATGTAAACGCTGTTTCCTCGACAGCGTCGAGTGCTGCTCGGCCTGCGCGGGCCCCGTCATGCAGACGATTGCTGACGACCCGATGCTCAATGGGCGTTACCGCTTCGAAGCGCGCTTAGGTCAAGGCGGGATGGGCGTCGTCTATAAGGCGCACCACATCTTCCTCAAGACCCCGCACGCCATCAAGATCATTCTGCCCGAACTGATCGGCAACGATCCGCTGCTCGTCAAACGCTTCCGCCAGGAGGCGATGGCCGCGGCGGCCATCCGCCACTTGAACACGGTGGCGGTGACCGACTTCGGCGTGGTGCGCGACTCCGCCCCGTTCCTCGTGATGGAGTTCATCTCCGGCGTCTCGCTGCACGAGCTGCTCACGCGCCATGGCAAGATGACCCCGGCGCAGGCGCTGGAGATCATGACGGGCGTCGCGGCCGGCGTGACCGCAGCGCACCGCCAGGGCATCGTCCACCGCGATCTGAAACCGCTCAACATCATGTTGCAAGAGGGCCTGCTCAAGCGTGAGGCCGTGAAGGTACTCGATTTCGGGCTGGCCAAAATTAAGTCGGGCGAGTTGTTAGGTTCGCTCTTGCAGGCGCAGACTATTGGTCTGCTAGGGTCGCCCTTCTACATGGCCCCGGAACAGTGGAGCGAAGAGGACTTGGACGGCCAAGCCGACGTGTACAGCTTAGGCGTCATCCTCTACCAGATGCTGGCGGGCGACGTACCCTTCAAGGGGCCGAGCGTGCCCGCGATCATGAAGAAGCACCTGATGAGCAAGCCGCCCGCCTTCGCCACGCTCGGCGCGAGCGTGCCGCCAGCGGTCGAAGAGGTGGTGCTACAGGCGTTGGAGAAAGACCCTGCCCACCGCCCGGCCTCGGTGCAGGCCTTCCTGCACGCGCTGGCGGCCGCCGTCGCCGCCAGCGCGGAGTCCGAGCCGATGTTCGTCCAAACCGAGGTCTCGGCCGACTTGCTCGTTGATACTATCAGCGAAGAGGCCATCAGCGCACAACTCGCCGAGACCGTCAGCTCCAACTCGGAGTTGGAGTTGTCCGCGTCCTCTCTGGCCGCCGCCGAGGCGCGGGCGGCCGAGCGCGCGGCGGCGGAGCGGCTTGCGGCGGAAGAGGCAGCGCGCCAAGCCGCCGAAGAGGCTGCGAGGCAAGCCGAGGCCGAGCGCCAACAACGCCAGGCGGAAGAGGCGGCGGCGCTGGCGCGCGAGTTGGAAGAGGCTCAGCGGCTGGCAGAGGCCGCGCGGCAGCGCGCACTAGAGGCCGAGCGAGCGGCGCAGGAGTTGGCCGAACAGGAACGGCAGATCAGGGAAGAGCAGGAGCGACAGCGGGCGGAGGCCGAGGCCCAGACCGCACGCGAGATCGAGCAAGCGCGCCGCCGTGCGGAAGAGGAGGCGCGGCAACGCGCCGAGACCGAGGCCCGCCAACGGGCCGCGACCGAAGCTCGTCGCCAAGCCGAGGCCGAGCAATCCCGTCGTCGCGCCGCGGAGGAGGCGCAACGCCGCGCCGAGGAGGCGGCGCGACTGGCGCAGCAGGCGGAGGAGGCGCGGCTGCGCGCCGAAGCGGCAGCGGCGCGGCGGGTCGAAGAGCAGCGCCAACGCGAAACGGAAGAGCTGAGTAAGCGCGAGGCGGAAGCGCAGCGCGCCGCGGCGGAGCAGGAGCGTCAGGCAGCGGAAGCACGCCGCCTCGCCGAGGCGGAGCGGCAGCGGCAGGAGGCCCTGCGCCGCAAGCAAGAAGAGGAGCAGCAGGCGGCCGCGGAGGAACGACGGCGCAAGGAGCAGGAGGCGGCAGAGCGCCGCGCGGCCGAGGAAGCGCGGCAGGCAGAAGAGCGACGGCGCGAAGCCCGGCAGCAGCGCGAAGCAGCCGCGCACGCCGCCGCCGCACAGGTCGCAGACGACGCGCCGCCCATGTTCGGCGTCATACCGGACACGCCTGCCTCCGGACTGATTAACAAGGGCACAATCGGCGCGGCCGTCGGGGTCGGCGTGCTGCTCATGATCGGCATAACTTACGCCGTGTTGAGCAACGGCAAGCCGGCCGCGCGGGGCGGCACGAGCCGGGCGGCGAGCGCCAACACGCTCAACCCGACCCAGCAGCAGGCCGCGCAGATAACCGCGCAGGCGATTGAACACCTCAACGCCGGGCTTGCGCTCAAGCAGCGCATGCGGCGCAAAGAGGCCGAAGCCGAATTCTTCCAAGCGGAGTCGCTGGCCAAAAGCGCCACGCTGATGGATCCGGGCAACGCCACGCTGCACGCCAACTTGGCCTCGGTGATGATCGTGCGGGAGGAATGGGCCGCGGCCGAAGCCGAGTACCGCGAGGCCGCGCGCCTCGATCCGGGCCACGCCGACTACGCGGACAAACTGAAGCAGTTGGCCGGCCGGAAGAAGTAAGCGCGTCGTACTGAACAGCGCGGTGCGGTCGTAGAAGATTAACAGTACAAAAGAGGGCCGCCGGGGGCGCAGAGAGACGTTGAGCGTCACCTGCGCGTTCCCCGCGTGCCCTCTTTGCGCTCTTTGCGTTAATATCGCAGACGCTTACCCGCAGCTAACGCAGTACACGCAAACACGTATCAGTCTTTGGAGGCTCGTATGCAACTTCGTCCCTTCCGCTCCGCCGCCGCACTCTTGCTGGCGCTCGCGGTCATCGCGCAAGCCGCGCCGCCTGATAATCGTCCCATGCTCGGCTTTGACCTTGAGGGCGCGGAGCGCGAGCGTGCGCTCGAAACGCGCTTCGATGCCGCGCTCAACCGCGACAACCTGCGCACGTGGCTGAAGCGGCTGAGCGCGCGCCCGCACCACGTCGGCTCGCCCTACGGCCGCGAGAACGCCGACTTCATCGCCGCGCAGTTCCGCTCGTGGGGCTACGACACGCAGATCGAAGAGTTCAGCGTGCTCTTTCCGACGCCGAAGACGCGCGTGCTGGAGATGACCGCGCCGGAGAAGTACACCGCGCGGCTGAGCGAGCCGGCGCTCCCGGAAGACGCCACGTCGAACCAGACGGCCGAGCAGTTGCCGGTCTATAACGCCTACTCGATTGACGGCGACGTGACCGCGCCGCTCGTCTATGTCAACTACGGCGTGCCGCGCGACTACGACGAGTTGGCGCAGCGCGGCATTGATGTGAAGGGCAAGATCGTCATCGCGCGCTACGGCGGCTCTTGGCGCGGCATCAAGCCGAAGGTGGCGGCGGAGCACGGCGCGGTCGGCTGCCTCATCTATTCCGATCCGCGCAACGACGGCTACTTCCAGGGCGACGTTTACCCGAAGGGCGCGTGGCGGCCCGAATGGGGCGCGCAGCGCGGCTCGGTCGCGGACATGCCGACCTATCCAGGCGACCCGCTCACGCCCGGCGTCGGCGCGACCGAGGACGCCAAGCGGCTCGACATCAAGAGCGCGCCCACGCTGACCAAGATTCCCGTCATGCCGATCTCTTACGGCGACGCGCTGCCGCTCCTGCGCGCGCTCGGCGGCCCCGTCGCGCCCGACGGTTGGCGCGGCACGCTCGCCACCACCTACCACCTCGGCCCCGGCCCCGCGACCGTCCACCTCAAGCTCGAATTCAACTGGCAGCGCGTCCCCGCGCGCGACGTGATCGCGCGGCTGCGCGGCGCGGAGCGCCCCGACGAGTGGGTGATACGCGGCAACCACCACGACGCGTGGGTCAACGGCGCGGACGATCCGCTGAGCGGGCTGGTGGCGTTGATGGAGGAGGCGCGCGGCGTGGGCGAGCTGGCGAAGACGGGCTGGCGGCCCAAGCGCACGATCATCTACTGCGCGTGGGACGGCGAAGAGCCGGGCCTGCTCGGCTCGACCGAGTGGGTCGAGGCGCACGCCGACGTGCTCAACAAGAACGCCGTGCTCTACATCAACTCCGACACGAACGAGCGCGGCTTCCTACAGATGGGCGGCTCGCACACGATTGAGAAGTTTATCAACGACGTGGCGCGCGACGTGACCGATCCGCAGAAGAAGATTTCCGTGTGGGAGCGCGACCGCGCCGCGCAGATCATCTACGGCAGCGCGGACGAACGGCGCGAGGCGCGCGACCGCGCAGACCTGCGCATCGATCCGCTCGGCTCAGGCTCTGACTACACGCCGTTCCTGCAACATATCGGCGTCGCCACGCTCAGCCTCGGCTACGGCGGCGAGGGCGAGACCGGCGGCGTCTATCACTCGATCTTCGACTCGTTCGACCACTACATGCGCTTCGGCGATCCGAACTTCGACTACGGCATCACGCTCGCGCAGACCGGCGGGCGGGCCGTGCTCCGCTTCGCCAACGCCGACGTGCTCCCTTACGCCTTCTCAAACTTCGCCGACAGCGTCGCGCAGTACGTCCGCGAGGTGACGAAGCTCGCGGACGACATGCGCGAGGAGACGCGCGAGAAGAACCGGCGCATCAGCGACAAGACCTTCGCCGCCGTCTTCGATCCGACCGAGACTTACGTCGTCCCGACGCCCGACGCGCCCGTGCCCTTTCTGAACTTCGCGCCCTTGCAGAACGCGCTCGCCAACTTGCAGGAGAGCGCGCGCAAGTACGATGCCGCCGTGCGCGCGCTCGAAGGGCGCAAGCTCTCGCCGGAGGCGCAAGCCGCGCTCGACGACGCGCTGCGGCAGACCGAGCGCGCGATGATCCGCGAACAGGGCCTGCCGCGCCGCCCCTGGTTCAAACACCAGATTTACGCGCCCGGCTATTACACCGGCTACGGCGTCAAGACTCTGCCGGCCGTGCGCGAAGCCATCGAGCAGCGCAACTGGCAGGAGGCGGAACAACAGATCGGCCTCGTCTCCGAGACCATCACGCAGATCGCCGCCGCGATTGACCGCGCCACGGCGCGCGCGCAGGGCGGACAGTAAGACGAGCTATTAAACCTGTAGTTGCATCTGCCGAAAGGCCGTTTCAACACGGAGGGCACAGAGGACACAGAGGAGGGAGCAACTCTCTGTGCCCTCTGTGCCTCTGTGAACTCTGTGTTGAGATCAGTCACGCCACAAAACTCTTGGCCTACACCCGCGAACGCGGCTAGAATCGCGTCCGCCTTTCACCCGACAGACGACGGAAGCGCGCGGGGGTTGACCTGATGAGTACGAGAGTGGCGAAAGTTTACTGGCCCGACCGCGCCACCCGGTGCGCCCGGCCGCTGTTCATGGTCTCGGTCTCGGCGGGACTACCTACGCCCGCCGAGGACTACATCGAAGGCCGCCTCGATCTCAACCGCCACCTCATCAAGCACCCGGCCGCCACCTTCTTCGTTCGCGTCGCTGGTGACTCGATGATTGACGCCGGCATACATCCCGGCGACATCCTCGTCGTTGATCGCGCGCTCGAACCGCAGGATGCGAGCGTCGTCATCGCCGTCCTCGACGGCGAGTTGACCGTCAAGCGCATCAAGCGGCGCGACGGCAAAGTCTTCCTCGTGCCCGACAACCGCGCCTACGAGCCGCTTGAGATCAAGGCCGACATGGAGTTCGAGGTCTGGGGCGTTGTCACCAGCGTGATCCACCACCTTTAGCGATGCCGAACGCCGAGCCGACACACAGCGGGGCTGCGCTGCACCCGGCCCTCGACGGCGTGCGCGCCGTGCTGTTCGACATGGGCGGCACGCTCGTCCACCCCGACTGGCCGCGCCTGGCGCGCGCGGCGGCCGCGGAGGCGGGGCGCGTGTTCTCGCACGCCGAGCTTGAGCGCGCGATGAAGGAGATTCTGTGCGCGGTTGATCTAGACCTACAACGCGGTCTCCCGCCCGCGGCGGACACGCATCTGCGCCACTGGGTCTTCCGCCGCATGTACGGCGCGCTCGGCCTCGACGCCGACGCCTGCGCGCGGCTCAGCCCCGCGCTCGACGCGGCGCACGACGAGCGCCACCTCTGGTCTCTGCTCGACCCCACAGCGCCGCGCGTGCTCGCCGCCCTGCGCGGGCGGGGCTTGCGCCTCGGCGTCATCTCGAACACCGAAGACGGCCGCCTCGCCGATCTGCTTGAGCTGGTCGAATTGTCGGCGCACATCGATCTGCATCTGGATTCGCACGTCGTCGGCGTGCGCAAACCCGACGCCGCCATCTTTCATCTGGCGCTCGCGCAACTCGGCGTCGCGCCGCACGAGGCCGCTTTCGTCGGCGACTCCTACGGCCACGACGCGCTCCCGGCGCAGGCCGCTGGTCTGCGCGCGCTGCTGCTCGACCCGTTCGACCTCTACCCGGACTGTCAGTGCGCGCGCATTCGCAAGCTGAGCGAGTTGATTGCCCCGAAGTCAGAAGAGGCGGCGGGGTCAAGCGTTAACGGTTGAGCGTCGCCATGGGCGGATAGCTGCCAGACGTTTTGCAGACTTGTCATCCGGTGGGCTGGGAGGGCCGATCATGGCCGCGAAGATCATGTTATTCGTTCTCGGTATTCTCGGCGGCTGCGCTCTGACACAGCCGATTTCGGCGCAGTCGCCCGCGCAGAACGGACGCATCGTGCTCGCCGCGAGCGCGGTGCTCGACGGCCGTGGACACGTGCTCCGCGACACGCGGATCGTGATCGAAGGCGCGAAGATCGTCGCCATTGACCCGAAAGCAAGTCCCGTTACTTACGACCTGCGCGGGCTGACGGTGCTGCCGGGCTGGATCGACGCGCACGTGCACATCACCTGGAGCTTCGGCAAGGACGGGAAGAACGCGGGCGCGGGCGAGACGACACAGGACGCCGCGTATCGCGCGGCCTCGAACGCGTGGCTGACGCTGATGGCGGGCTTCACGACGGTGCAGAGCGTCGGCTCGCCCACGGACGTGCCCCTGCGCGACGCAATCGCGCAGGGCACACTGCCGGGGCCGCGCATTCTGACGGCCGTCGAGCCGCTCTTCGGGCAGGGCGAAAAGACCGGTACGCCGGACGAAATCCGCGCCTTCATCAGGAAGCAGAAGGAGGCGGGCGCGAACCTCATAAAGATTTTCGCCTCGCAGAGCATCCGCCAGGGCGGCGGCATGACGCTCTCGCAGGAGCAACTGAACGCAGCCTGCGACGAGGCGAAGAAGCAGGGGCTGCGCACGCTCGTCCACGCTTACAAGGACGCCGTGCGTGCCGCGACCCTCGCCGGCTGCACCGAGGTCGAGCACGGCACGATGGCGACGGACGACGATCTGAAACTGATGGCGCAGAAGGGCACGTATCTCGACCCGCAGGCCGGGCTTATCATCGAGAACTATCTGGCGAACAAGGAGCGGTATCTCGGCACGCCCGGCTACTCCGAAGAGGGCTTCGCGGCGATGCAGCGGGTGCTGTCGCTGAATCACGAGTTGGTGCAACGTGCGTCGAAGATTCCGGGACTTAAGATCGTGTTCGGCACGGACGCCGTCGCGGGCGCGCATGGGCGCAACGCCGAGGAGTTCATTGACCGCGTGCGCGACGGCGGCGTTGACCCACTGACGGCAATGGTCTCGGCCAACTCGCTGGGGGCGGAGGCGCTCGGCATGGGCGATCAGATCGGCTCGATTGCGCCCGGCCTACAGGCGGACATCATCGCGCTCGACGGCGACCCGTTGAAGGACATCACGGCGGTGCGCCGCGTCGTCTTCGTGATGAAGGGCGGCGTCGTCTACAAGCACGTCGCGCGCAGCGCAGTACGTTGATGCCATTCGCGCAAAAAGCAGTAACCACGAAATCACACGAAACGACACGAAGCGGCAGCAAGAAACTCTTCAACTTATTTCGTGTTGCTTCGTGTGGTTTCGTGGTTACTGCCTGCCCGGTCGAGAATCAATTGCCGTAGAGGAATGTCGTTGCCATTTGATTTGGCCCGCGATCTTGGCTAAGGTGAGCGCCAGAATTAACGGCCAAGCTTGCAGGGAGCGGCAAGATGCCCGGCTGACACGGCGCGGCAGTCCGGGCAGACTTCTAACGTTCTAACTCCCGACTTCCGACCCCCGGCTGCCACACTATGAAGGCCCTTGATCTGGCGATCATCTTCGGCTACCTGTTCGGCGTGACCGCGCTCGGCACGTGGTTCGGGCGCAAGCAGGAGACGACGCGCGACTACTTCCTCGGCGACCGCAGCGTGCCCTGGTGGGCCATTGCCGCCTCCATCGTCGCCACCGAGACCTCGACCATCACGTTCATCTCTGTCCCCGGCATCGCCTTCGCCCGCGGCGGCAACTTCCAGTTCCTGCAACTCGTCTTCGGCTACATGCTGGGGCGTGTCGTCATCTCGCTCCTGTTCATCCCGTCCTACTTCCGCGGCGAGCTGCTGACGGTCTATCAACTGCTCGAACGGCGCTTCGGCAATCGCATCAAGATGCTTGCGGCCGCGCTCTTCGTCGTCATGCGCAACATCGCGGACGGCATACGGCTGCTGCTGACCGCCATCGTGCTCGCCGCCGTCTATACTTCTTTTCAACCCGCGGCCAACGCGGAGACGGTCGTCGTCGCGTCCGTCATCCTGATCGGCATCGTGATGATCGTCTTCACCTACTTCGGCGGGATGGAGGCGGTCATCTGGATCGAGGTGGTGCAACTCGGCATCTACATCGGCGGCGCGCTCGCGGCTGCGGTCGTGCTGGTCAAGGGCATCAACGGCGGCTTCCCGGCGGCGCTCGCGCTCGGCGCGCAGTTCAATAAGTTCTCGCTGTTCGACTTCTCGTTCGACATCACGAAGACGTTCACCTTCTGGGCCGGTCTCGTCGGCGGCTGCTTCCTGACGATGAGCACGCACGGCACGGATCAGTATCTCGTCCAGCGTTACCTCTGCACGGATCGCCCGCGCCGCGCCGCGGCCGCGCTCCTGTCGAGCGGTGCGGTCGTGCTCGCGCAGTTCATCGGCTTCCTCTTCATCGGCGTGCTGCTCTTCGCCTTCTATCATCCGCAGACCGATCCCGCTTACGCCACCGCCGCCTCGACCGCGTTCCCGTTCACGGGCGGCGACCGCGTCTTCCCCGACTTCATCACGAAGCACCTGCCGTCGGGTCTGTCGGGGCTGGTCGTCGCGGCCATCTTCGCCGCCGCCATGTCCTCGTCGCTCAACTCCATCGCCGCGACGGCGGTGAACGATCTCTATAAACCGTTCAAGCCCGACCGCAGCGACAAGCACTACTTCCGCGTGTCGCACTGGCTGACGCTTTTGTGGGGCATCGTGCAGATCGCGGTCGCGCTCGCGGTGCGTCATCAGAACCGCTCGGCGCTCGACGCGGCGCTCTCGGTCGCCGCGCTGATTAACGGCCCCGTGCTCGGCGTCTTCCTCGTCGGCACGTTCCTTCGGCGCGTGAGCGAGCCGCCCGCGTTGATCGGGATGGTCGCGAGCACCTGCGCGATGATCTACATCTACTTCTTTACGCGGATCGCCTGGACGTGGTACGGCGTCATCGGCAGCGCGATCACTTTCTTTGTCGCGCTCGTCGCCAGCTTCGCGTTCGCACCCGCGCCCGCCTCGCGCCGTGACAAACTTGCGCCCGGCGGCGCGGCCGACTGATAAATTTCATGGGGAAGGCAATTATGAGTAATCGGCATGTGCGTGTTGGGCGCGCGGCGTTTCAACACAGAGGCACGGATGAGGCACAGAGAGCACAGAGCCTTTCTCCGTGGCCTCTATGTTCCTCTGTGAACTCTGTGTTAAAAACGCCGCCCCGCAAAAATTCAATCCACACAGACACAAGCACTCTTCGCCGACTGACCGCCGCGCTGCTCCTCGTCGCCTTCACCTTCGCGCCTTTCGTCTCACTAATCGGTCAGCAGAACAGCACCCCAAACAAGCGCCCGGTCTTCGCGCCGTATCACCGCCAGCCTTCAAAGAAGGCGCTCGCGTGGGCGGATGGACAACTGCGGCGCATGTCGCTCGACGAGAAGATCGGGCAGATGCTGGCTGTCGGTCTGAACGCGACGTTCCTGAATCAGGAGAACGAGCAGTTTAAGGAACTGCGCCGCCAGGTTGAGCAGAACCACATCGGCGGGCTGATCCTCTTCCGCGGCCCCGTCTACGAGTCGGCGCATCTGGTTAACCGCATGCAGCAGTTCGCCAAGCTGCCGCTCTTGGTCTCCGCAGACCTCGAAGCCGGCGCGGGGATGCGCTTTGACGACACGATCAACTTTCCCTGGAACATGGCGGTCGGCGCGACGGGCAATCCCGAATACGCGCGGCGGCAGGGCGCGCTGACGGGGCGCGAGGCGCGCGCACTCGGCGTCGCACAGGTCTTCGCGCCGGTGGTTGACGTAAACAACAACGCCGCCAACCCCGTCATCAACGTGCGCTCCTACGGCGAAGACCCGCAGGAGGTGGCGCGCATGGCCGCCGCCTTCGTCGAGGGCGCGCAGAGTGCCGGCGTCATCGCCACCGCGAAACATTTTCCGGGGCACGGCGACACGGCCGTTGACTCGCACCGCGGCCTACCCGTCATCAACGTCGCGCGCGCGCGGCTCGACGCCTTAGAGCTTGTCCCGTTCCGCGCCGCCATCGCGGCGGGCGTCGGCGCGGTCATGCCGGGGCACATCGGGCTGCCGCAGATCGACCCGACCGTCATCACGCCGCGCGAGAACCGGCAGGCGGGGACTTACGCCGACCGTGAAGTCATCGTCGAGCACGCGACACTGCCGAGTTCGCTCTCGCCGCAGATCGTCGGCGGCATACTGCGGCGCGACCTGGGCTTCGACGGCATCGTCGTCACCGACGCGCTCGACATGAGCGGGCTGACCATCTATTTCACGCAAGGGGAGGCGGCCGTGCGCGCGGTCGAGGCGGGCGCGGACATGCTCCTGAAGCCGTCCGCGCCGGACGAAGCGTTGCAGGGCGTGCGCGCGGCGGTGCAGTCGGGCCGCTTGACGGAGCGGCGGATCGAAGAGTCGGCGCGGCGCATCCTCGCGGCGAAATACGACCTCGGTCTCGTCAAGCAGCGCCTCACGCCGCTCGAACAGATCGATCAACTCGTCTCCGGCGGCGAGGCCGTCCAACTAGCGCAGGAGATCGCCGACCATGCGATCACGCTCGTGCGCGACGATGCGCACCTGCTGCCGCTCGCGGCGCTCAAGCCGGATGCGCGCGTCTTCAATCTGGCGATCACAAACGGCGAGGATCGCTTATTCGTCGCACAGTCCTTTGTCGCCGCGCTCGCGGGCGGCGGGCGACGACCGGCGACGGTCGTGCTCGACGAGCGTTCGAGCGAGGCTGAAGTGAAGAAGGCGCTGGAGCGCGCGAAGGACGCAGACCTCGTTATCGTCTCGATGTACGGGCGCGTGCGCACGGGGCAGTCGAACAGTGGCGCGCTGCCGGAGCCGGGCCAGCGCGCGCTCGAAAAACTGATCGAGCGCAAAGCCCCGCTCGTCGGCATCAGCTTCGGCAATCCGTACCTGCTGATGAATTTTCCGGAGCTTAAGACCTACGTGATCGCCTACGGCGACATGCCCAGCCTGCAACGCGCCGCCGCGCGCGCATTGCTTGGCGACATAGATGTCGTCGGTCGCCTGCCGATCTCTTTGCCGCAGCTTTACGCGCGCGGGACGGGGATTCAGTTGAAGGCGCAGCCGCACGCGCAGGCGAGCGTCTTGAAATAGTCGGGTGCAGAGAATTAACCACAAAGACACGAAGACACAAAGGGTGTGCTTAGTGTCTTCGTGTCTTTGTGGTTAATGATTCCTTATGCCAATTCCGTACATGCGCTTCACCACGCACAGATTCGCCATCACCGTCCTGACGCTGGCAGTCAGCGCGCAAGTTTGGGCGGCGACGCTGCCGGTCGCGCAGCCGGCCGCGGTCGGCATGTCCGCCGAGCGGCTCGCGCAGATCGATCAGGTCGTCCAGCAGTCAATCGAGCGCAAGGAGACGCCGGGCGCGGTGGTGCTGGCAGCGCGGCGCGGGCGCGTCGTGTGGCGCAAGGCTTACGGGGCGCGCGCCGTCGAGCCTGCGCGCGAACAGATGACGGCGGACACGATCTTCGACTGCGCGAGCCTGACGAAGATCGTGGCGACGGCGACGAGCATCATGATCCTCGTCGAGCGCGGCCAGGTGCGACTGAACGACAACCTCGTGCGCTACATCCCCGAAGTGCGCGGCGACGGGCGTGAGCAGATCACCATCGAGCAGTTGTTGACGCACCGTTCGGGCTTCGCGCCGGACTTCGACCTGAGCGAGCAGTGGACGGGCTACGACGAGGCGATGAAGCGTTTGGCGACCGAGCGGCTGCGCAACCCGCCGGGCGCGCGCTTCGTCTATAGCGACATCAATTTCATCGCGCTCGGCGAGGTCGTCCGCCGCGTCAGCGGCCAGTCGCTCGACGAGTTCGCCAAGCGGAGTATCTACGAGCCGCTCGGCATGCACGACACGGGTTTTCGTCCGCCGGCATCTTTGCGCGCGCGCATCGCGCCGACCGAGAAGCGGCGCGCGCAGGCGGCGTATCTCGGCGGCCGCGCGGAGACGGTCGGCGGCGCTGAAGGCGACCAATGGCTGCGCGGCGAGGTGCATGATCCCACGTCGTTCCGCATGGGCGGCGTCGCGGGACACGCCGGTCTGTTCTCGACCGCCGACGACTTGGCCATCTTCTGCCAGATGATCTTGAACGGCGGCACGTACAACGGCGTCCGCATACTCAGCCCGCTCGGCGTCGCGGCGATGACGCGCCCGCGCGCGGTCGAGGCGGACGGCACGGCGCGCGGATTGGGATGGGACATCGCCAGCGGCTTCTCTGCCAACCGCGGCGACATCTTCCCACCCGGCTCGTTCGGGCACACGGGCTTTACCGGCACTTCGCTCTGGCTCGACCCGGCGAGCGAGACGTTCGTCGTCTTCCTGAGCAACCGCGTCCACCCGGACGGCAAGGGCGACGTTGGCCCTCTGCGCGGGCGCGTCGCGTCAATCGTCGCGTCGGCAATCGCGGACACGAGCGCGGATGCGGCGCGCGCGGAGTCGGCGCACTTCTCCGCCGAACTGCTGGCGAGCGTGGCGAAGTTGACGGGCGCGAACGCGGCGGCGGGCGCGAACGGCGGCGCGGGTGCGGCGGCCGATACGCAGGTGCTGACGGGCGTTGACGTGCTTGAGCGCGACGGGTTCAAACAACTCGCGGGGCTGCGCGTCGGGCTGGTGACGAACCACACGGGGCGCGACCGGCGCGGGCGGCAGACGATTGACGTGCTGCGCGCAGCGCCGAACGTTAAGCTCGTCGCGCTCTTTTCGCCGGAGCACGGCATACGGGGCTTGGCGGACGAGAAAGTTTCCGACACCAGGGACGAGCAGACGGGTCTGCCGATCTATTCGCTCTACGGCGAGTCGCGGCGGCCCAAGCCCGAACAGTTGAAAGACCTCGACGCGCTCGTCTTCGACATACAGGACGTGGGCGTGCGCTTCTACACCTACATCTCCACGCTCGGCTACGTGATGGAAGAGGCGGCCACAGCGCACCTGCCCGTCTTCGTGCTTGATCGCCCAAACCCGATTGGCGGGATGGACGTGGAAGGCCCGCTTGCCGATGCGGACAAGCTTTCGTTCGTCTCGTATCACACGCTCCCCGTCCGGCACGGCATGACTGTGGGTGAACTGGCGCAGCTTTTCAACGAGCAGCGCAAGATCGGCTGCGACCTGCGCGTCGTGCAGATGGACGGCTGGCGGCGCGCGCAGTGGTTCGACGCGACGAACCTCACGTGGGTCAACCCTTCGCCCAATATGCGCAGTCTGACGGAGGCGACGCTCTACCCCGGCGTCGGACTGCTTGAGACGACGAACCTGTCAGTCGGGCGCGGGACAGATACGCCGTTCGAGTTGGTCGGTGCGCCGTGGCTCGACGGGCAGAAGCTGGCGGCTTACCTGAACGAGCGGCGCGTCGCGGGCGTGCGCTTCGTGCCGGTGCGCTTTAAGCCCACCGCCTCGGTCTTCAAAGACGAGGAGTGCGGCGGCATCAACATCGTCGTCACCGACCGCGCGCAGTTTCAGCCCGTGCGCGCGGGGGTCGAGGTCGCGGTCGCGCTCCGGCGGCTCTACCCGGCGGAGTGGCAGGTGGACAGGTACGAGCGCCTGCTCGCCAACGCCGACGCGCTCATGCGCGTCAAGCGCGGCGACGCGGCGGAAGAGATCGTGCGCTCCTGGCAGCCGCAGTTGGAAGAGTTTCGCAAGGCGCGAGCGCGCGCGTTGCTGTATCGTTGAGGAGCAAACTGATGCGTAAATGTCTGTCTGCGATCCTGCTCGTGACAGTGTTGCTGCTGCCGCGGTCGGCGGCGTTCGCGTGGGGCGAGACGGGGCACATGCTGGTGTCGCTCGTCGCGTACCAGCGGCTGCACCCGGCGGCGAAGGCGCGCGTGGACGCGCTGAATAAGACGATCCGCTTCTGCGGGAAGACTTACGACGGCACGACGATTGGCGTCTGGATGGACGACATCAAGGCGGACTCGACGCACGACGACATGCGCGTGTGGCACTACATCGACATCCCTTTCTTCGACGGCGTGGCCGTAGACCCCACCTACAAGATTGACGAGGAGAACGCCGTCGCGCGCATCCGATGGGCGCAGGAGGCGCTGCGGAAAGGGACAGGTTCGGACAAGCACGACGCGGAGTTGCTCGGCTACCTGTTCCACCTCGTCGGTGACGTGCACCAGCCCGTGCACGCCGTGACGCGCATCACGGCGAAGAGTCCGAAGGGCGACGCGGGCGGCAACGGCTTCAAACTCGTCGGCGTGCCCGACAACCTGCACTGGTACTGGGACGAGGCGGCGGGCGCGTTCAACTTCTGGTCGCCGGAGCGCCCGCTCGAAGAGCGCGACCGGCGGCGGCTGGAAGAGTTCGCGCGCGCCGTCACGACGGAGTTTCCGGCGGATAAGAACGCGGCGGCGGCGCAGGAGTTGAACCCGGACGCGTGGGCCAGGGAGAGTCATGTGCTGGCGACGACGGTCGTCTATAACCTGCCGGAGAACTCCGCGCCGACCGACGAGTACAACGCGCGTGCCCGCGCCGTCGCGCGCCAGCGCATCGCGCTCGCCGGGTACAGGCTGGCGCAGGTGCTTAACCAGTTGTTCCCCGACAACAAGTGACGACCTAATCCTCGCCGACCCGTAAGAGCCGCGCCGGAAGGAGTGACGAGATGAACGCAAAGCAGCGGCGAAAACTTTGGCTGTCGGTGTGCGCCCTCCTCCTCCTCCTCACCGCCCACGCGGCGCGCGCGCAGGCCCCGCCCGCCATCCAACTCTTCATGCCGGACGGCAGCCTGCCCACGCGCAACATGCGCCTCACGCTCACGCGCGACGACGGACGCGTCGAGATCGTGTTCACCGACACGAAGGGGAAGTTTCAGGTGACGGGCGATCTGATCCGCGAGGCCGATTACACCGTCACGGTCGAGGGCGACGGCCGCACTTATGACACGACCACCGCCAACTTCCGCATCATCCGCAACACGCCCGTCTATACGCCCGTCTTCCTCCGCCCCTTCTCGGGCCACGCGCAGCCCCCGCCCGGCGTCTTGGACGCCGCGAGCCTCGACGCAGACGTGCCGGCGGCGGCCCGCGCCGCCTACGAGCAGGCGATGAAGGCGGTCGGGCAGGGCGAGACCGAGGCGGCGCTCGCCGCCTTCAAACACGCGCTCGAACTCGACCCGAAGTACCTGCGCGCGCGCAACGATCTCGGCGTGCTCTACCTGCAACTCAACCGCCTGGACGAGGCCGCCGAGACCCTGCGCCAGGCCGTCAAGCTCAACAAGCATTTCCACTATCCGCGCCTGAACCTGGGCGTCGTGCTCAACCGGCAGGGCAAGTACAAGGAGGCGGCCGAAGTGCTCGGCGCGCTACGCAAGGACGAGCCGGCGCTCGCGGGCGCGCGCCTGCCCTACGCGGAGGCGCTGTTCGGTCTGGGGAAGCTGGCGGAGGCGAAGCAACTGCTCGGCGAGACGCTGGCCGACCCCGGCCTTGAGCGCGCGGCGCAGGCCGAAGCGCACTTCCGGCTTGGTGCGGTGCTCAACCGAGAGGAGCATTTCGCCGAGGCCGCCGCCGAGTTGGAGAAGTCCGTCGTGCTCGACCCGAACGCGCCGGCCGCGCATCTGCAACTCGGCGGCGCGCTCATGCAGTTAAAGCGACTTGATGAGGCCGAGCGCGCGCTGCTGCGCGCCTACGAACTGGGCGGCGCGAGCGTCGGCGCGGCGCAGTTCCTGCTGGGGCAGCTCTACTACTTGCAGGAGAAATTCGAGCGGTCGCTGCGCGCCTTCGAGCAATACCTGAAGGACGTGCCCAACGCGCCCAACGCCGAGCAGATCAAAAGCACAATTGAGAAACTGAAAGCCGCGCTCGGCAAGAAGTGAAGGCGGCGAGTTGACCCGCACGGGTTGACGGATAAAAGCGGGGCGGCCGTCATTGACGGCCGCCCCGCTTTCGTCTCGTCCGCGCGGACGAGGGTTTAAGGTCGCGCCTTAGAAGTTCAGGCGGAACTGGAATTCGATCAGGCGACCGCCCGGATCGTTCGTGCCCGACACGGTGATGTCGCGGTAGGCGGCGCGCGTCTGCCCGAACGAGGTCGAGGCGGCGCTGATGCTGCGGATCGTCGAGTCGGCGTCGCCGAGGAAGAAGTTCGGACGGTTGAAGGCGTTCAGGAAGTTGACGCGCCCTTCGAGGTTCACCCGCTCCGTGAGCGGGATGCGCTTCACCACGTTGATGTCGAAGCGCGCCTGCGGCGGGCCGAAGAAGACGATGCGGTCGCCGAGTTGACCGGCGGTGAGCGGCGGCCCGATGTAAGGCTCGTTCGGATTGAGCGGCGTGCCGGTCTGGCTGGCGAAGGCGGCGAGCGTGTTGTCTATGACCGCCTGCGGCAGCCAATAGACGACCCCGCTCGGCGATTTGCGAATGTGCACCATGTCCTGGAACTGCTTCTGCGTCATGTTGTGCAGCACCACGCCCGAGTCGAACTGGTTGACGGTCGCGCGCCCGCCGCTCGTGAGCAGCGTCGCCGAGCCGGACTGGATGCGCGTGACGCCGCCGATCTGCCAGTAGCCGATAGCGCGGCTGAGGACAGGGTTGTTCGAGTGGAAGAAACGTTTGCCCGGGCCGACGGGCAGTTCGTAGATGTAATCAATCTTGAACGAGTGCCGCACGTCCCACGGCGAGTAGGTGCGGTCGGCGCGGTTGTTGCGCAGCGTGCGCGGCTGCGAGAAGACCGAGGAGGACGAGACGAACGCGTTAGCGAGCGCCTTGCCGTACTGGTAGCTGCCCTGGAAGAGCAGCCCGTTGGAGAGCCGCCGCCGCATCTCGATCTGCAACGCGTTGAACGACGTGTCCGTGCCCTGCGTCATCACGAACGCGCCGCCGGTCGTCTGCGGGTTGACGATGAAGAAGTTCGACACCTTGCAGTTCTGGTTCGCGGCCGAGAGCGTCGGGTCGCACGCGCTCGACGGCAGGGTGGTGAACGGGACCAGCCCGGCGTTAATCAGGCTGTTCATGCGCGACAGCGTAAACGCGATGCTGTTGGCGACCGCCCCGGCCTGCCCTTGCAGCAGGCGCGTCACGGTGGTCGAGTCGGTTACGGGGTTGATGGCGGTCGTGAAGATCGGCACGCTGACCTGGCCGGGCAGCCCCCAGTTGGCGTAGCTGGAAGAGCTTCTATTGGCCGCCGTAATGCCGGCGGCGGCCTGGGCCGCGATGCAGGCCGTTGCGTTGGCGGTGCAGATGTTTAGATTGTTCTGCGCGTTCCTGAATTCGTTCAGGAAGCCGTTCTCGAAGATATTCACCTCGTTCAGATCGTACTGCCGCCACAGGTGCGTCCCGCGCGTGCGCACGAACCGAATTTCGAGCGCCGTGTCCTTGCCCAGCGAACGCTGGTAGCCGAGCGTGTAGGACTGCGTGTAGCCGGCCTTCAGGCGCGCGTCGAAGTCGTTCGCGCCACCGGCGCTGCCCGCGGCCGGCGTGAACGGGTACTTGCTGGTGTCGGCGGGCGGCGCGAGCGTCGGGAAGCCGTTAGTGCAGTTGGTCACGTTCGCGGCCCCCGAAGTGCACGTCAGACCCGTGCCGCCGTTGAAGCGCACGCCGCCGGCCGAGAAGATGGACGGCGTGACGGACGGGCTGACGCTGAGCGTCACCGTGCCGCCCTCGTTCGAGCCGAACATGGCGGTGTAGGAGTTGAAGCCCTCGCGTGTGTAGGCGATGGAGTAGCCGCCGCGCAGGACGGTCTGGCCCGGCTCGCCCTGAAGCCGACGCAGGAAGCCGGTCTTGAAGTTGGGGCTGTAGGCGAAGCCGAACGACGGCGCGAAGTCGTGGTGGCGCGTCCGGTAGCCCTTCTCGTCCTTGCCGAGCAGCCGGAACTGTGTCGGCTTTCCGCTGTACGTGCCCGGCCGGAACAGATTGCCCACGCCGGAGACGCCGTAGATGCCGTCGAAGCCGGTTCTGGTGTAAACCAGGTTGTCGTTGACCGGCGACGGCTCGAACTCCCAGCGCAGCCCGTAGTTGAACGTGATGGTCGGCTTGAACTTCCACGAGTCCTGCGCGTAGAAGGCCCACTCGTTCTGGTGGTTGTATTCGTTGAAGGAGTCGAAGACGTACTTCTTCGTGTCGCCGTCGAGCGAGGCCGAGCGGGCGATTGAGCTGACGCGCCCGGTCAGATAGGCGTAGAGCGAACGCGCCTCGCCGAGTTGGGTGGAGCTAGCTCCGGGGAAGGTGGGGGTCGAGCCGGTGTTCGTGAAGATGCTGGTCGAGCCGGTGTTGATGGGATCGCCGGTCGCGATGCCGAAGACGACCTGCGGCACGACCTGCGTGCTGGCGGCCGAGGTGAACGAGTTGATGCGCAGGAACGAGCCGCCGAGGTTGAGCGTGTGCGTGCCGCGGACGAGCGTCACGTTGTCGCTGAAGCCCTTGGTCGGCGTGTTGCGCCGCGAGGTGGAGCGGCGGTTGTAGAACGCGCCCGTGCCGAGCGGCTGGTTGCCGAGGTACGAGCCGCCCGTCACAGCGTAGCCGTTCCACAGCCCGAACAGCCCCGGCGCGAACTCGCTCGTAAACAGCGACGTGCCGTTGCCGGACGAGGTGGCGCGGAACTCGTTGACGAGCCGGCTGCTGATCGTCCAGCGGTGCGCGCCCGCGAACATGAAGGAGTTGCGGTGGATCGAACCCGTCACGCCGGGCGTGCCGATCACGATGCCCGTGCCCGGCCCCGCCACGTCGAGCTGGCTGTTCACGGCGTCGGGGTTCGAGAGGTAGTGCTGGTAGTTGTGGGTGAATTCGACGTGCTGGTTCTTGGTCACGTTCCAGTCGAGCCGGCCCGTGGGGAAGCGGCGGATGTTCGTGCCGGGGTCTTGGAAGTTGTATTCGAGCCGGTTGTAGTCGTTGGCGGAGGCGACGCGGCTCTTGAGCGAGCCGCTGCTGCGCGCGCCCGCGTCCACGAGCGCGAGACCCTTGGCGACGGTCGGATCGATTGTGCTCGGATAGCCCCTGGAAGCGGCGAGCGCCAGGAGGTTAACCGTCCTGACCGTGCCGCCGGAATCCTTGTAGGTGAAGAGACCATTGAGCGCGTCGGGCGTGAGCACGAAGTTCGTGCCCGACGGATAGGTCTGCGGCAGTTGAAACTCTTCGTAGTTGACGAAGAAGAACGCCTTCTCGCGGTTCTTCAGGAGCTTCGGAAACAGGATCGGGCCGCCGATGTGGCCGCCGAACTGCCGGAGCAGCAGGTTGTCGCGCGGCAGGCCGTCAATGTTGTTGAAGTAGTAGTTCGAGTTGAACTTCGGCGAGCGGTACTGCCAGAACCCGCCGCCGTGGAACTCCGGCGAGCCGGACTTGGTGACGAAGCGCACCTGCACCGCGCCCTCGCCCGCGCTCTCCGCGCCGGGGACGGCGGTCGAGACCGTGACCTCCTGGACGGCGTCGGACTTCGGCTGAATCTGCGTGAAGAAGCCGTCGGAGCTACGGAGGAAGTTGTCCTGAATATTCGCGCCGTCGAGGGTGAGGTTAACCGAACCCTTGGGCAGTCCGTTAATGGAGGACGTGCGCGGCGCACCGGGCGTCTGCACGCCGGGCAGCGTCAGCACGAGTTGCAGCGCGTCGCGCGTGGCGAACGGCAACTCGCCGATCTGCTTGCCGGTGATGGTGGTCGAGACGCTCGAACTCTCGGTCTGAAGAATCTCGCCGCCGGCCGCCACCACGACCTGCTCGTTGGCCCCGCCCGGTTCGAGCGCGGCGTTGACCGTCGTGGGCTGACCCACGTCAACCTTCACGGCCTTGACCACCGTCTGCTTAAAGTTGGCGGCCGAGATGGTGACCGTGTAAGTCCCGTTCGGGACGGACGGGATGGCCCACCCGCCCTCGTCGTTGGCCGTGACGGTGAACTCCTGCTTGGTCTGATCCGAGACGGCGACGACCGTCGCGCCGGGGACGAGTGCGCCCTGCGAGTCGGTGACGACCCCGGACAGGCGGCCCGTCGTCGTGACCTGCGCGGCGGCGACCCAGGCGAGCGCCAGCAGCGCGCAGAAAAGTAAACATGCGCGGGCGATGGAATGTGTTCTCATTTTTCCTCCTACGTGCTACGGGCGGGGGGCGAGGCACAGATAAATTAAGTGCCTCGTGTTGACTAAATCCTGCTGCGTGGACAGACGAAAGACGCCGCTTGATCCGCAAAGGAGTAGTGCTTATGAAAGCAGACGAGAACGCAAGGCCCGAACGGGCCGGATGGAAAAAGAAAACCCTGTGCTCGCTAGCCGGTGTCAACCGAGGTGTTGAGACCGCGCCGATGTTATGAAAAAAAGAAGAGGCAAATACAAAGCCAGAGGCTCAACTCACCCTGTGGAAAAAATCGGCGCTGCCGGACGCGTACTCTTCAAGAAGTTGAGTGGCTTATAAATATGAAGCTTGGGCCGCCGCAGAGTTGAATCAAGATTATGTGCGCGGCGCAGACCGTGGCGCGCATTATATCCAAATTTTCAGAAAGTGTATCCAAAATTTTCGTAGCTTCCGTAAAAAGAAAGAGGCGTCTCGGTTGAGACGCCTCTTTCGTCCAATCAGCAACCAGCAGCGCGCGCCTTAGAACTGAAGCTTCAGCGCGAACTGGATGACGCGGGCCGACTCGCCCGTCTGGATGATGGTCTGCGTCGAGGGCGGCGCGACCGTGGCGCAGCAGGTCTGCGCGAAGACGCTCGACAGGATCGAGGGCGAGCCGACCGAGGCGTCGCGCGGGTTGTCGAAGTTCGGGTGGTTCAGCGCGTTGAACATCTCCGTGCGGAATTGCAGCCGCACCCGCTCCGTGACGGGGAAGACCTTGATGAAGCTCAGGTCGAGATTCCAGTAGCCCGGCGCGGTGAAGATGTTGCGCCCCGAACCGTTCTGCCCCGGCGCGGGCACGGCGAAGGCGTTCGCGTTGGCGAAGAGTACGGGGCCCGCGACGCCCGGCACTTCTTGCAGGCGCGGGCGGATGTTCGGATCGAGCACGACGGCGCGCGACTCGTGCGCGGAGTTCGACGTGCGCTGACCAGACCGGACGGCGAACGGCTCGCCGGACATCGCCGTGAAGATGCCGTTGATGCTCCAGCCGCCGAAGACCTGGTTGACGATACCGTGCGCGTCGCCGAAGAAGTGTTTGCCGCGCCCGACCGGCAGTTCGTAGGCGACGGCGCTGGTGAAGACGTGCCGGCGGTCGAAATCAGACCGGGCGCGCTCCTCGCGGAAGTTGCGGATGTCGGTCGGGGTGCGCGAGTTGGTGGTCGAAAGACCGCCGCCCGAAGACGCGCCGACCGGATCGACCGACTGCGTGTCAATGGACTTGCCGAACGTGTAAGCCAGGTTCATGCCGAGACCGCTGGAGAAGCGGCGGCGCAGCGTGAACTGCGCAGCGTGGTAGTACGAGTCGCCGCTGTTGTCGAGGTAGGTGATGGTCGAGAACTGCTGATTGGGCCGCAGGTTCGCGTTCAAGGTGTTGTTCTCGATGCGCAGCGCGAACGCGCCGGCCGCGTTCGCGGGCAGGACGCCAGCGGCCGGGTTGCCCGGCTCAAGCTCGGCAATCGCGCCCGACGAGTTGACCACCGAGGCGGTCACGCCCGGAATCGAGAGCAGCGGAATCTGCGACGCCGGGATCGGGTTGGTGCAGGTGACGCCGGTCGCGCGCGGGCCAGACCCGTTCGGCAGACAGCCGCGCCGCAGATTCTCCTGCATCAGCAGGAACGACGGCAGGAACGAGTCCGGGTTGATCTGGTTGATGTTGTAGGCCATGAACAGGTGGTTGCCGCGCCGGCCGACGTAAGCCGCCTGCCCGACGAAGCCGCCCGGCAGTTCGCGCTGCACGCTCAAGCTCCACTCGTGCACGGTCGGCGTCTTCATCACGGGCGCGAAGACCGTGATCGGCGGCGCGTTGGTGGCGATCTGCGTGGGCAGCGTCAGGAATTCCGACGGCTTCTTCGTGGGCGGCGAGAGTAGCGTCGGGAAGCCGCCGCCCAGGGTGGTGTTCGGCGGCGTCGCGCAGCCGTTCGTCGCGGTCGTGAACGGGAAAGTCGAAGAGCAGGTGACCAAGAGACCCGGCACGCGCCCCGCGGCGGCCGTCACCTGGAAGGACGAGATCGGATCGTAGGCGATGCCGTAGCCGCCGCGGATCACGCTGTTGCTGTTGCTGCCGAAGAGCGTGCGCAGGAAGCCCGTGCGCCAGTTGGGCGAGTAGGCGAAGCCGAGGCGCGGGCCCCAGACGCCGAAGTGGTCGTTCTTGTACCACGTGTCGGCCTTGGCGAAGGTGACGGGGCCGCGCTGGATCGGCGACTGGGCGACGAGCACGTCGCCGCCGCGCGTCGTCGCGGGCGGGTTGATCTCAAGGCGCAGACCGTAGTCGAGCGTCAGGTTCGGGCGCACGCGCCATTCGTCCTGCGCGTAGAGGTTGTACTGGTTGAGGATGTGCTTCTCGGCGAAGAGCGTCACCGCGTCGCCGACCTTGAAGGGCAGGAAGGCGTCCTCGCGCAGGTTGCCGATGAAGGTCTGCTGGATGACGGCCGGCTGCCCGAAGAAGTTGTTGATCAGCCCGCCGAGCGTCACGTTGTCAACGCTCGTGTTGATGCCGGGCGCGGTGGTGAACCCGTCGTTGACCGTCGAGCCGGAGCGGAACGGGTTGCGCGTACCGGAGGCGAACGTGATCGAGGGCGTGACATTGATGCCGCCCGGCTGCCCGCGCTGATCGACGTGGCGGTAGAAGCGCGCGTTGATGCCGGCGCGGTACAGGTGCGCGCCGCTCGTGATGCTCAGGTTGTCAAGGAACTGCGGCGTGGTGATGGCGCGCGCCGTGCGCGGCGTGTTGTTGTACGGCTCGCTGATCGTGTTGAAATCATAGGGCGGCACGTTGGGGAAGACCGGGTTCGCCTCACCCTGCGTGAACAGGAACTGGAAGCGCGCGTAGCCGGCGGTGAACTCGTTGACGACGCGCGGCGAGAATACGTGCCTGAAGCTGAGCGCGAGGTTCGACGTGCGGCGGAAGACTTCGCCGAGCGGCGGCGTGCCGGGGAAGACCTGCGGCCGCCCGTTGAGCGGATCGCCCTTCAGCGTGTTGTAGTCTGAGAAGAGGTAGCGCCCGAAGAAGCTGTTGTTCTCGTTGAAGGTGTGGTCAATGCGCGCGGCGATGGCCGGCCCCTTGATCCGCGTCGGCGGATTCCACAGGTAGGCGGCCGTGTTCAGCCCGTCGCCCGCCGTGTTGAAGTCGTTCGGGAGCGGGTAGCTGTTCAGGATGCCGGCGAAGACCGTGTCGGCGGGGCGGTTCAGCGTGTTGTTCGAGGCCGCGCGCAGATCGTAGGTGCGGATGCAGCCGACCGCCGTGGCGGTGGCGCAGAGCGGCGCGCGCAAAGCACCGGTCGCGGGATCGACGAGCAGGCGGTTGTTGCGCGTGATGGTCGTGCCGTTGATGACGAGCGGGTTCGCCGGGTCGGGCACGAAGTAGCGGAACACACCCTGTCGCGCCTCCGCCGTATAGACGACCGGGATGCCGAAGGTCTGATCAATCGGCTGGGTGAAGGCGACCTGGTTGTCCTGGTAGCTGCCGAAGAAGAAGGTCTTGTTCTTGATGATGGGGCCGCCCGCCTCGCCGCCGAACTGGTTCAGCTTGATGACGGGCTTGTTCTGCTTCAAGGCGTTGGTGAAGAAGTCGCGCGAGTTGAGCGCGTCGTTGCGCAGGAAGTGGAAGACGTTGCCGTGCAGCTCGTTCGTGCCGCTGCGCGTGCTGACGGAGATGGACGCGCCGCTGTTGCGCCCCTCCTCGGCGCTCGCGTTGTTGGTCGTGACCTTGTACTCCTGCACGTTGTCCGGCGTGATGCGGTAGAGGTTGCTCACCGGGTTCGGCACGCTCGACTCGTTCGCCTCGATGCCGTCAATCGTGACATTAAAGGCGCGGTCGCGCGAGCCGTTGACGTGCACGCCGGAGCCGGCCGCGCCGGCGGAGCGTTGCACAGTGCCCGGCTCAAGCACAAGGAGCGTGAGTGGGTTGCGCCCGTTGAGCGGCAGTTGCTCGATGGCCTTCTGCTCGACGACGTTGCCGATGGTCGCGTTCGAGGTCTGCAACTGCTCGTCGCCCGCCTGCACCGTGACCGTCTCGCTCACCTGACCGGGTTCGAGCGCAATGTCCACGGCGAGCGGCGTGTTGATCTGGAGCACGTTGCCCGTCTTCTGCGTGGTCTTATAGCCGCTGCGCTCGACCTTGATGGTGTACGCGCCGACGGGCACAGAGGGGAAGGCGTAGTAGCCGGCGTCGGTGGTGGTCTGCGACTGCGAGACGCCGGTGGCCTCGTTCGTGGCGGTGACGGTCGCGCCGGGCACGACCGCGCCGTTCGCGTCGGTCACCGTGCCCGTGATGCTCGACGTGCTGGTCTGGGCAGAGACGACGACGGCCAGCAACAGGCTAAGGGCGAAAAATAGAAATGTGCGGGTGGACGTGCGAGCCATGATAAACCTCCTCCTAACGCGAAATGGGCGGTACAGCCGGCAGCTTTAAACCAAGTTGACGTGCAACTGCGAGCGGACTTCGGGCGCGGGGCAGTCGGGCGAAAGTTAGCGACGAAAGAGCTGCGTGCTTTGACTCGGTGTGGTCGTGCTTCAACGGCAGTCGCGGGCGCTCGTCCTCGTCGTGACGGCCGCCGCAGACTGCTCTGCGCCGATGTTGGCGCAAACATATACAGGGACAGGCGCGCGCTCGTCAAGCAATAATTGAAACCGGCGCGGCGCGCGCCTGCATTATGTGACGAGCGGCCGGCCGCGGCCTGATCGGCGGGCGGGCGGCGGGCAGACCGGCTTATGGCTTTTATAAAAACTTTTAGCTTCTATTATGGCAGTCGGATTCACTAGAATGACGGCGCAAGTAGAAAACCGCTTCTGTCAGATTCGTTCCTACGTCGTCTAACTTAGGTCAAGGACAACTGTCCGCCGGCCGCGCTGTGCATGCGCGGCGGCCGCGCACCTGCGGGCCGGCTGGCGGGCAACTTTGCCGAGCCTGTGTTAGCGGTTGCGCTGCGCTTGATAAGGTTATACACGACAAGCAAGTTGGGCAATAAAAATCTTGCTGCGGGCCGATGTCTTGTTGTATAAGTCGCGAGCAATAACGGGGCAGGGCGTCTCTTCCGAGACGACCGCTTTGAAAGATTGGCCTCCGGTTCGCCGCAAAGTTTTGCGCGTTAATTTCTGCCGCCGACATCCCTCGCGGCATGCATGCGCGGAGGCAAAGGGCGAATCCAGACTCTTCCGTTCAGCCAAAGTAAAGAGGAATCACGCAATGACACACCATCTGAAGAATGGGTTGCTGAGCCTGCTCGTCATCGTCGCGTTCTGTTCAGCCGGCAGTGTTTGTGCGCAGGAGATCACGGGCAGTCTGGTCGGCACCGTCAGGGATGCCAACGGCGCGGCCGTCCCGAACGCCACCGTGACGATTACCGACAGCGACAAAAAGGTTGTCGCCCGCACGCTCACCACCGACGAGTCCGGCCAATACTCCGCGCCCCTGCTGCCCGTCGCCTTCTACGACATCACCGTGGAGGCGGCCAGCTTTAAAAAGCACATAGACGAGCGGGTGAAGATAAATGTGAATGAGCGGCGCACGGCGGACGTGACGCTGGAGGCGGGCAACATCACGGAGACGGTGACCGTGACGGCCGAGCCGATACAGGTGAACACACAGTCCGCCGTCGCCAGCAACGTCATCAACGGCGATCAGGTGCGTGAGCTTTCTTTGAACAACCGCAACTGGGCACAACTGATCACGCTGTCGCCCGGCGTCTCGGCCAACATAGCCGACCAGATTTACGTCGGCTCCACCAACCCAAACGGGCAGTCGAACGCGTTGCAAATCTCGGTGAACGGCGTGCGGTCGAGTTCCAACACGTACACCGTGGACGGCGCGGACACGACGGACAGAGGGGCTAACCTGACGGTGCAGACCTACCCGTCAATAGACGCCATCTCCGAGTTCGCGGTGCTGCGCAGCCTCTACCCGGCCGAGTCCGGCCGCAGCGCGGGCGGTCAGGTTAACGTCGTGACCAAGAGCGGCACGGACGCCTATCACGGCACCCTCTACGAGTTCGTGCGCAACGATAGACTGAACGCCAACTCCTTCTTGAACAACCGGACGGCCCCGCTCGGGCGTGATTCAAACGGGAAAGCGCGCCGCCCGCCGCTCAGGTATAACGACTTCGGCGGCACCATCGGCGGCCCCGTGCTGTTGCCCGGCTTCGGCGAAGGCACCCCCGGTTTTAGGAAGCTGAAAGACACGTTCTTCTTTTTCTCGGAGGAGTTGCGCCGGGTCATCGTCTATCCGACTTTCAACTCGACCGTCCCGACGGCGGCCCTGCGCCAGGGAATCTTCCCGCAGCCGGTCTGCATCGGCCCCATGTCTAATCCCTGCGGCACAATTCTGCCGGCCGGGACGCCGCTGCCGCAAAATCTGATCAGCCCGCTGGCGGCCGCCTACGTGCAGGACATTTACAACAAGCTGCCGCTGCCCTCCGACGCGGCGGGCACACTCTTCTTCCCGGCCCGCGGCGTCTTCAATTTCACGCAGGAGTTGGTGCGCGTCGATCACAAATTCGGCGACAAGGTGTCGGCGTACTATCGGTTTGAGAACGACTCGATCCCGACGATTGAGCCGAACGCCCTGTTTGGTCAGGGCGGCGGGCAGCCGTTCGTGGCGACGACGCAGTCCAACTCGCCGGGCCGCACGCACGTGGGGCGCGCGACGTGGGTGCAGTCGCCGACGACCGTGTGGGAGTTCGGCGGCTCATATTCTTTCGGCGACGTGCCCAGCAAAGTGATCGGCCTGCTCAATAACGCGAACTCGCCGGACATCACCGCCCGCCTGCCGGCGTTCCCGTTCACGGTCACCAGAGGGCGCGTGCCGACGATCACCGGCAACGGCTTCTCGTCTCTCCAAACGTTCGGCCCCTACAGCGACTTCTCCTACAACAAGACCGGGTTCGCCACGCTCTCCAAAGTCTTCGGCACGCACACGACCAAGTACGGTTTCAACATCGCCAGAATTAGAAAGCACGAGAACTCGCTCGGCGGGTTCAACGAAGCCCGCTATAGCGCCGTGTCCTCTGCGCCGACCAGACTGTCGGGGACGAGCGCGACGAACCAACTCTGGGCCAACTTCCTGCTGGGCACGTTTCAGGTCTTCACCCAAAACCAGTTTGACCTGACTGCCGACTTGAATTCCACCAGCGTCGAGGCATTCGCGCAAGACGAGTGGCGCTACAGGCCCAACGTTACGCTCTACTACGGCGTGCGTTTCTCGCGGTTCGGCCAGCCGTGGGACAAAAACGGCCGCATGACCAGCTTCAACCCGGAGACTTTCAACCGCAGTCAGGCGTTCCAGGTCTTCGCGAACGGTCTGCGCCAGGCAGGCACCGGCAACCCGCTCAACGGGATCGTCGTGAACAGCCAGGTGGCCGTTGCCGGCGCGACCCGTTCACCTTTCGGCAGGTCTGTCGCGCCCACGCGCAACAACTTCGCGCCGCGCGTCGGGATAGCCTGGGACCCGTTTAAGAAAGGCACGACTTCGGTCAGGGCCGGCTACGGCGTCTACTTCGATCAACTGTCGTTCAGTTTCTACGAGACGGGGCTGGTCGCCACCAACCCTCCGTTCCAGCAGCAGATAGTCATTAACCCCACCACGCTCGACAACCCGCTGGCCGGAACCACGGCGGTCAACCTCTCGGTGCAGGATGTTGCCGGCATCGACCCGCATTTCAAGACCCCTTACGTGCAGAGTTGGTCGCTTGACCTGCAACACCAATTCGGCCCGAAGACGCTTGTGACGGCCGGCTACTTCGGCTCGCGCGGCGTGCACCTGTCGGGGCTGGTGGACTTGAACCTTTTGCCGCCGGGCTACGCGCTCACCCAGACCTGTCAGACCAACAACACGACCCCGGCCACATTTGGCCCTTGCCAGGCAACGGGGGCGAATTTCACCTCGTCCACGGCGGAGTTGATCCTCAACCAGATCAGACCGTTCAGGGGCTTCGGCGTCGTCCGCTATCTACAGACGGCCTTCAACTCGAATTACCACAGCCTACAGGTCACCGCGCAACGCAGGTTCGCGCGCAGCAGCCAGATCAACCTGGCTTACACGTGGTCGAAGAACCTGACCGACAGCCAGAACGAATTTTCGACCGCACCGCAGAATACCTACAACCTCCGCAACGAATACGCGCGCGCCAACCTCGACCGGCGGCACGTCCTGAACGTTAACTACATCTACGAACTGCCCTTCTTCCAGGGGCAGGCGAATCTGAAAGAGAAGGTGCTCGGCGGCTGGCAGATTTCAGGCATCACCTATTACTTCACCGGCCTGGGGTTCACCGCAACCACTTCCTCCAACGACCCCGCGGGGCTTGGCCTCTTGGGCAACTCGCCCTCCGGCGCGCGGCCAGACCTCATCTGCGACCCGAACGAGAACGCGCCCCACACGTTCGCGCAGTGGTTCAACACCGCCTGCTTCGCCAACGTGCCCGCGGGCCAAAATCGCGTCGGCAACGAGTCGCGCAACGTCATCACGGGCCCGCCGACGACGCGTTTTGACGCCACGCTGGCCAAGAACATTCGGTTCAGCGAATCGAAGTCGGTGCAGCTACGGTGGGAAGTCTTCAACGTATTCAACCACACGAACTTCACCACCCTGGCGCTCAGCCTCGCCACGCCCGCGACGTTCGGCACGGTGACGGGCGTGCGCGATCCGCGCACGATGCAGCTAGGCGCGAAGTTCCTCTTCTAGCGTCGCCTGCACGCGCGAACTCGACCGGATGCCCGCGGCGCTTACGTCGCGGGCATCTTGGTTAGGCGTAATTTGTTTGGCGCAGAGGCCGCCGGGAGCGCGGCTACGCGCGCGCGTTTTTGCCCGGCAGGGCTTGAGCCGGCAAGCCCGACGCGGCGGGAGAGAGTGAACAAGACAGACCCAAAGACGACACTGCTGCGCAACGCCCGTGTTGTGCTCCCGGAGCGTGTTGCCGGGCGCAACCTCCTCATCAAAGACGGGCGCATCGCACGCATCCTTGACCCCCGCGCGAACGAATCCGGCCAGGCCGACGCCGTCCTCGACGTAGGCGGCCTGACCCTTTCCCCCGGCTTTATAGACGTGCACATACACGGCGCGGTCGGCGTGGACACGATGACGGCGACGGCCGCTGACCTGCACAAGGTCGCGCGCTTCCTCGCCGCCGAGGGCGTGACCGCTTGGCTGCCGACGCTCGTGCCCGCGCCCGACGAAGACTATGCGCGCGCCGTTGCCGCCGTCGCCGAGTTAATGGCCGGACAGGATGAACTACCGCCCGCCGCGCGCGCCCTCGGCGTCCACTACGAAGGGCCGTTCGTCAACCGCGCACAGTGCGGCGCGCTGCGCGAGCAGTACTTCCGCACCTACGGCACGCCGGCCGACGTGGCGCAACTGCCGCTCGTCGCCGACGCCGCGCACATGATCACCGTTGCGCCGGAGAGCGCGGGCGGGATCGATCTGGTGCGCGAACTCGCGGCGCGCGGCTGGGTCGTCTCCATCGGGCACACGCGCGCCGACGTGTCGGTGCTCGACGCGGCGTGCGCGGCCGGCGCGCGCCACATGACGCACTTCTTCAACGCGATGTCGCCGCTCCACCACCGCGCGCCCGGCCCCGTCGGCTGGGGTCTCCTGCGCGACGACGTGACGTGCGACCTCATCGCCGACGGCGTCCACACCGATCCCCTGATGCTCCGCCTCGCGCTGCGCTGCAAGACGCACGCGCGGCTCTTGCTCATCAGCGACGCGGTCGCCCCGGCCGGTCTCGGCGACGGCGACTACACAGTGTGGGGCGAGCACGTCGCCGTCGTCGGCGGGCGCACGCAAAACGAGCGCGGGAGCATCGCCGGCTCAGTCAGCACGATGCGCGACGGCGTGCGGCTGCTCGCGGCGCTCGGCGTCGCCGCGCACGAGGTCGCGCAGATGGCGGCGACCAACCCGGCCCGCCTGCTCGGCGTCGCGGACGCGTGCGGCGCGATTGAAGAGGGAAAGCGCGCCGACCTCGTCGCCCTCGACACAGACGGGCGCGTGCGGCTGACACTCGTGGGCGGGCGCGTCGCCTTCGACGCGTTGTCGGGTTGAACGCGGTGTCGGGGTTAGCACGACCTGATGAGAGGGAAAGCATAACCACGAAAGCACACGAAACAACACGAACTAAGACGCACGAATATTAGTGCAGCCTGTTTCGTGTCGTTTCGTGTGCTTTCGTGGTTATGCTTTGCGTGGTTACTTCACCGTCGCGGGCCGGCGGAGTCCGTACCCGGCGGGGTAGGGGCGTCAAGTGCGCGCGGCGCGGAAGCCCCAGACCCAGAAGCCGCAGGCCAGGAGCGTCGGTAGCACCACGGTCGTCTGCAAGAGGAACGCGATCACGTCGTTGGCGAAGTGGCCCGTGTAGTCGAGACCGTTGACGCCGATGAAGGAGGCGACGAGCGTGACGAGCCAGTTGGCCCAGGCGGGCAGGGCGATGACGTAGGCGAGGCGGCGCAGACCGCGCGGGCCGTAGTGCAGGAACTTAAAACTCCACGCGGCGGCGATGAGCCAGAGACCGCCGAACAGCGCGTTGAGGTGGGCGGCGCGCGCGAGTTGCGGCGTCAGCACCGGATCGCCGATGCCGAACTTCTTCGTCACGGCCGCCGCCAGCCAGAAGCCCGTGACCATGCCAATGGAGAACAGCAGCGCCCCGGAGAACGTCAGCCGCCTGCGAATTAAATCTGCTTCAGCCATAGAAGAACAGTGACGAGTGACAAGTGACGAGCAGTGGCAGACGAAACCGCACGAGTGTCTTGTCATCAAACCCGACGGGCGCGGGCATTCTAACTCGTCACTCGTCACTTGTCACTCGTCACTTGTCACTCGTCACTGCTTTTATAGTATCCCGCGCGGCGGTACGACTCGTCGAGCAGCTCTACGGGATGGCAGACGCGCAAGATAAGACCTTTGAGCCGCGCGCCCGCGCTGAGTTGCATGTGGCAGCCGGGATTGCCGGTCGCCACGATGCCCGCGCAAGTCTCCGCGACGTGTTTGAGTTTCTCCTCAAGCACGCGCGCGGACAACTCCGGCTCGACCAGGTTATAGACGCCCGCGCCGCCGCAGCACACGTCGCTGCCCGCGAGCGGCACGAACGGGAGATCGGGGATGGCGCTCAGCACGGCGAGCGGTTCGGTCGCGGCGCGCTGGCCGTGGAGCAGGTGGCACGACGCGTCGTAGGTCGTCGCGGGCGCGTCCGTGGGAGCGCCCGCGCGCAGGCCCGTCGCCTGCAACTGCTGGCTGATGTCGCGCACGCGCGCGCTGAAGCGGCGGGCGCGGTCGGCGTATAGGGGATCGTCCGCGAGCAGTTGCCCGTAGGCAGCCAGCAGCGCGCCGCAGCCGCCCGCGTTCGTGACGACGGGCGCTTCGTCTTCCGCCGCGAACGCTTCGATGTTCTGCCGCGCGAGCCGGCGCGCGCCATTGAGGTCGCCCGCGTGCGCGTGCAGCGCGCCGCAACAGACTTGCCTGCGCGGGCGCACCGCCTGACAGCCGTTCGCGCCGAGCACACGCGCCGTTGCGCGGTTGACGCGCGCGAACAGGCCCTCGGTCACGCAGCCGTCAAAGAGCAATGCGCGCGTCGCCTGCTCGCCCGCGGGCGCGCTCGCACTCCCGGCGTCACGTGCGCTTACAGTCTCGCCGGCCGAACCGGCGAGCAGCGCCAGTGCGAAGTCGAAGCGCGGCGCGAGCAGGCGGGGAAGTCTCGTCGCGCGCAGGAGGTTGACCAGACCTGTGTCGCGCAATAGGCGCGCTGAAGTGAAAGCGAGGCGCAGCCGCGCCGGGTGCGGCCAGACGTGGCGCAGCGCGAACCGCAGCAGACGATTCGTCCAGCCGTTATTAACCCGCGCGGCCTGCAAGTCGGCGCGCGCGGCTTCGAGCAGTTGCCCATACTCGACGCCTGCGGGGCACGCGCTCTCGCACGCGCGACAGCCGAGGCAGCGGTTGATGTGGCGCTCGAAGGTCGCGGAGGTGACGGGCAGACGCCCCTCTTCGACAGCGCGCATCAGGTAGATGCGCCCGCGCGGGCCGTCGTTCTCATCACCCGTCTGCACGTAGGTCGGGCACGCTTCCAGGCACAGCCCGCAATGCACGCAAGCGAGCAGCTTGCCCTCCTCGTGCGCCAGCGCGGTATTCAACAGCGAAGACATTTAGTAGCGGTGGTAGATAATCTCTTAAGATTAAAGCCGCGCACTATCAGCCGCGTCAGCGGCTGCTGACTTTAGCCCGGCGTTTCAACGCCGGGGTGACAGAGAGGGAATAGCTCGTCGTCGCGTCAGCGACGATTGAATGGCTTCGGTTCATTCGTCGCTGACGCGACGACCCCTTTCTCTGCCTGCTCATCTCCCGGCGTTGAAACGCCGGGCTAAAATCATCCGCCGCTAACGCGGCGCAGCAGCGCCCGATCCCTCTTCAAAGCTCACTAAAACCTTCCCGGTGAAAGCAGCCCGGCCGGGTCGAGTTGCTGTTTGATGCGTTGCATCAGACGTGCCGACGCCGCGGGCACGCCCCACGCGTCGAGCTTTTGCTTCACGTCGGCAGGCGCACGCTCGACGACGAGCGAGCCGCCGAGCGTCTCGGCGGTGCGGCGCAGACGCGCGAGCCGGTCGGCCGTGTGCTGTGCGTCGTTTGTCGTCTCCTGCATCACGCGCACCCGGCCGTCGCCGACGCCGGCCTGCACGTGAGCCACTGCGTTTTCGTCCTGCTCCTGCCGCAGCGTGTTGATGAACGACGGCAAGTTGGTCGGGCGGACGCTGGCACGCCAGACGAGTTGATAATCTGCTTTGAGCGGCAGGGCCGCGAGCGTGCGCCAGAGTTGCGCGTCGGAGTCTACGAGTGCGCGCGTGTCGGCTTCCGCGAACAACGGCAGCGCGCGCCGCGTCTGATCCGCGACGGCTGCCTCCGTGCCCGCGAAGCGCAGCAGCAATGTGTACCGCTCGCCCGCGCCATGTACGCCGATTGTTTCCGCCAGCGCAGGCGAGAGCAGTTCCAGCGCGGCGGGCAGAAAATCTCCGGCGAGCAGCCGGCGCGCGCCGGCCAGCAGCGGCTCGATGGTCGCCGCCTGCACGACGACGGTCGCCCGGCGCGGCGGCAGCGGGCGCAGCTTGCAGGTCAACTCCGTGATCAGTCCGAGCGTGCCGTAGCTGCCGGTGAACAGCTTGCACAGGTCGTAGCCCGCGACGTTCTTGACGACAGTGCCGCCGGCTTTGACGTAGCGCCCGTCCGCGAGTACGACGCGCAGGCCGAGCACGTAGCCGCGCGGCAGCCCGTAGCCGAACGCCTGCGTGCCGCCGAGTCCTGTCGCCACGACGCCGCCCACGGTCGCGCGCCCGTCATCGGGCGGATCAAGCGGCAGCCATTGACCGGCGCGAGCGGTCGCATCGTTGAAAGCCGCGAACGCCATGCCCGCTTCGACCGTGGCGACGAGATCGGCCGGCTCGTGTCTGACGAGCCGCGCCATGCGCCGCGTCGTGACGAAGAGAGCGGCGCGGGCGAGTGGATTGCCCGCGTCGAGCCAAGTCCCCGCGCCCGCCGGCACGACCGCCCAGCCGCTCCGCGCGGCCAGTCGCATGATCTCACACGCTTCCTCGGCCGACGCGGGCGCGACCGTAACCGCGCGCCCCGTCTGCGTGACGTGTTCATCGCCCACGACCGCGGCGAGTTGCCGTTGCGCCACGTCGGGCGCGAACGCGGCGCGAGGCAACACTACCTGCTTAACTTCCAGTTTATTGATCGCCGCGCCGGTTGTGCTTATCTCAGGGACGACTTGCCGCTCCACGGCGACAGCTTGTTGTTGCGCGTGCCCGTCGCGTTGCGCCTTCTCCTCGTCGCCGTTTGAAAGCGCGGTGCTTGCGGCCACGGCGCGCGCCTCGCCGCAGCCACGCGGCGTGGGGATGATCTTGCCGGGATTGCATAGGCCCGCCGGATCGAAGGCGGCGCGGACTTGCAGCATCGCCGCCAGATCGTCGGCGGAGAAGATGAGCGGCAAATAATTCTTCTTGTCCAAGCCCACGCCGTGCTCGCCCGTGATCGTGCCGCCCGCGCGCACGCACGTCTCGACGATCTCTTTGCTCGCCGCCTCGACGCGCAAGACCTCTTCCGCGTCGCGCAGGTCGAAACAGATGAGCGGGTGCAGGTTGCCGTCGCCCGCGTGGAAGACGTTGGCGAGGCGCAGACGATAGTGCGCGCCGATGCGATATATGTCCGCGAGCACTTCGGGCAGGTGCGAACGCGGCACGACCGCGTCCTGCAACATCAGGTCGGGCGCGAGCCGCCCCATCGCGCCGAACGCCCCTTTGCGCGCTGCCCACAACTTTTTGCGCTCGTGCTCGTCTGCCGCCAGCCGCACGTGCCGCGCGCCGTGTGCGCGACAGACGCCCGCGGCCTGCCGCGCCTCGTCGTCAAGCCCGGCTTCCAATCCATCGAGTTCGATCAGGAGCGCAGCCTCCGCGTCGGGCGGTAGTCCGGCCGCGAAGACGCTCGCCTCGACTGCGCGAATGGTTGCGCCGTCGAGCATCTCCAGCGCGGCCGGCATCAACCCCGCCGCGATGATCGCGGAGACGGCGCGGCTGGCGTCGTTCACGTCCGCGAAGTCTGCGAGCAACGTGCGCACGGCCTGCGGCAGCGGCACGAGCCGCACGGTCGCCTCCGTCGCGATGCCGAACGTGCCCTCCGCGCCGACGAAGATGCCGAGCAGATCGTAGCCCGGCGCTTCCGCGCCCGCGCCGCCGAGCTCGACCACCGCGCCGTCGCTCAACACGACGCGCGCCGCCAGCACGTGATCGGTCGTCGTGCCGTACTTCAGACAGTGTATGCCGCCCGCGTTCTCCGCGACGTTGCCGCCGATGGTGCAGGACGCGCCGCTCGAAGGGTCGGGCACGTAGTGCAAGCCGTGCGCCGCGACCGCGCGCGAAAGCTGCCCGTTCACCAGCCCCGCCTCGACGACCGCGAGCCGGTTCTCAGGCTCGACCTTGAGCACGCGCCGCATGCGCGCAAGCTCGATGACTACGCCCTGATCGAGCGCCAGCGCGCCGCCCGACAGCCCCGTGCCCGCGCCGCGCGGCGCAAACGACACGCCCGCGCGCGCAAGCTCTCTGACCACGCCCGCCGCCTGCTCCGTGCTCGTCGGAAACACGACGGCGCGCGGCCGGTGCTTGTGCTGCGTCAGCCCGTCGCACTCGTAGACGAGCAACTCCTCCGGCTCGGAGATGACGTTGTCTTCGCCGACGACGGCGCGCAAATTCTGGACGAGTTGATCCACTGAAGGAGATTATGCCTGACGAGGCGGGAAAAATCTTATGCGGGTGCGAGCTAATTGCTGATCCGCACATTCAGGTGTTGCACAACACAGACCATCCGGCCTCGCGAGCTTTGGGCGCTAAAGGGGAAGATAGGCGACGCGATTGATCCATTCTTCGGCGCTACTGGCTGCCCAGATCAGCAGCAGTTCTTCGACTACGACGTTGAGGGGCAACTCTTGAGCAACTATGACAAGGCCCGCACTGTTCTGTGACCCGATGAACGTCGCAAAGTGCAAAGGCATTGTTGCTTCGTCGTGGCTTACAAGCAGACGGCCCGCATGCGCCGCCAAGGCTAAAACCTCCGCATCGCCCAAACCGGCAAGCCCCGCGGCGACGGCCGATTGAAAGTCAACCGCCGGCTCGCGTCTGAGCAGCTTGCGCACGATCATGAAATTCAAATCGGCGTCGGCCTGGAAGCGGACTATCATTGCTGACTGGTGAGCATCTGTTTCCGCCGCGCTGTCATCTGCTCGTAAAACTCAGGATCGGCGTCGCGCGCCGCCTGTCGCTGCTCGGCATAATGGCGGCGCTTGTCCGCGAGGTAGGCTTCGACTTCGGCCCGGTGGCCCAAATAAAAGGCAAGCGCGCCATAGACCTGTTCGAGCGTGAGCAGGGGGTAGCATTCCTGGATGCTTTCAGGCGAGTGGCCGTCTAAGAAAGCATGAACGACTGAGGCCAGAGATATGCGCGTGCCGTTTATGTAATAACCGCCGTCGCGCGTCTCCACGTACTGGTTGTCCATCACCGTAGCCCCTGGAAATATTGATCGGACGGGCGCGGTCAATGATACACTACGCGCCCGGTCAGCACGTAACAGCCCCTGCTTCCTATGAAACGCAAAAACTTGCTCGCGCCCTTCGTCGCCGCGTGTCTCTTGCTGAGCGTCATGCACACACCAGCCGACAGTCAGACGTTGACGCCCGATCTCGTCGTCGTCAACGCCAACGTCCACACGATGGACAGGCAGCGCCCGGCGGCCGAGGCGGTCGCCGTCTACGGCAGCCGCATCGTCGCCGTCGGCACGTCCGCCGAGATTAGGCGCATGGCGGACGCGCACACGCGGGTGATAGACGCGCACGGCGCGCTCGTCCTGCCCGGCTTCAACGACGCGCACGTGCATTTCATTGACGGCGGATTCCACCTCGCAAGCGTCTCTTTGCGCGACGCGAACAGCCCGGAAGAGTTCGCGGCGCGCATACGCGACTTCGCGGCGAAGATTCCTAAAGGGCGTTGGATCACGGGCGGCGACTGGGATCACGAACGCTGGCCCGGCACGCCGCTGCCGACGAAGGAGTTGATTGACAGGTTCACACCCGATAATCCCGTCTTCGTCAACCGGCTCGACGGGCACATGTCGCTGGCGAACAGCGTCGCCCTGAAGCTCGCGGGCGTGACGCGCGAGACGAAAGACCCGCCGGGCGGTCTTATCGTGCGCGACGCGGCGGGCGAGCCGACCGGCATCCTGAAAGACGCCGCGATGTCATTCGTCTATGCGAAGATTCCCGACCCGTCGCTCGACGAGCGGCTCGACGCCCTGCGCGCCGCGACGAACCACGCCGCCAGCCTCGGCGTGACGAGCGTGCAGGACATGTCGGCGGGCGACGACGTGGCCGTCTATCAACTGCTGGCGCGGCGTGGCGAGTTGAAGACGCGCGTCTATGCCGTCCGCTCGATCATGTCCTGGGAGGTGTTGAAGCGCGCGGGCGTGCTGCACGCGTTCGGCAACGACCTGATCCGCATCGGCGGCCTCAAAGGTTTCGCCGACGGCAGCCTCGGCTCGACCACCGCGCTTTTCTTCGAGCCGTTCAACGACGCGCCGACGACGCGCGGCCTGCTCGGCGATGAGATGCAGCCGGAAGGGGTGATGCTCGCGCGCGTCAAAGGCGCGGACGAGGTCGGCTTGCAGGTGATGATCCACGCCATCGGCGACGCGGCGAACGATAAGATTCTTTCGATCTACGAGCAGGTCACGCGCGAAGACGGCGCGCGCGACCGCCGCTTCCGCATCGAGCACGCACAGCACCTGCGCGCGCAGGACATCCCGCGCTTCGCCAGCGCGCACGTCGTCGCCTCGATGCAGCCTTATCACGCGATTGACGACGGGCGCTGGGCCGAGAAGCGCATCGGGCACGAGCGCGCGCGGACGACCTACGCCTTCCGCTCGCTGCTCGACTCCGGGGCGACGCTCGCCTTCGGCACGGACTGGTACGTCGCACCGCTCAACCCCATGCTCGGCATCTACGCCGCCGCGACGCGCCGCACGCTCGACGGCAAGAACCCGCAAGGCTGGATTCCCGAACAGAAGATCACGGTCGAAGAGGCTGTGCGCGCCTACACGGTCGGCTCGGCCTACGCCGAGTTCACCGACGACGTGAAGGGCACGCTCGCGCCCGGCAAACTCGCCGACATGGTCATTCTCGACCGCGACATCTTTAAGATCGATCCGGTTGACATCGAGCACGCGCGCGTGATGATGACGATCATGGGCGGGCGCGTGGTTTACGAGGCGGCGGCAAGATAGGTGTCTGCGGCGAACCGCGACGAGGCGGAGGTGCAGTCATGCGGTCTAATCAATTCATAGCTAGCTCGTTGCTGTGTCTGGCTCAATTTGTCGCCGCCAGTCTTCACAGCCGTTTCCGCTTCGGTCTCTTTGTGTTTGGCTTCCCGTGGGCCGCCTATGTCGAGAACCGCTACCGAGGTGTCTCACAAATCATCTGGGTTGGCTTGCTCTCGGACGCGCTCGTCGCGCTCTACGTTAGTCTTATCTTTGGGTTTCTCTGTGAGCGACTGTTCGTGCGGCGGCGCATGCCGTGAAGAGTTGCAATGTCCTGCTCGGCATGTCTGGTATTTACTGAAATCAATCTTTGAGCAAAGGCAGAGCTTATGAGTGAACATCCGAATGCGTCGGTACTGCGCCGCGCTTACGAAGCTTTCGCGCGGCAGGACGCCGCGACCTTGGGCGAGTTGTTTGCCGACGACGTGGTCTGGCACGTGCCCGGCCGCAGCGCGCTCTCCGGCGACTTTCGCGGGCAGGACGAAGTCTTTACCTACTTCCGCAACCTGCACGAGATGTCGGGCGGCACGTTCAAGGCCGAGTCGCGCGACTTCACGGCGAGCGACCGCCACGTCGTCAGCCTGGAACACCTGACGGCCGAGCGCGACGGCAAGACGCTCGACATAGAGCTGGCGCTGGTCGTGCGCGTGCGCGCCGGGCAGATCGCGGAGGCGCGCGACTTCTTCTCCGATCCGAATGCGTGGGACGAGTTCTGGGCCTAAGCCCGGAGAGGAGCGCGCCTTGGAGTTCGCCGTTGTTGACGGACTGCGCACGCTGAAGTTCGATCTCGTGCTGACGCTGGCGCTGGCGGCGGGCGCTCTGTTCGTCGGCGGCGCGGTGCAGCGGCGCGTCGGCGTGCTCAAGCGGGCGAGCATCCCGGCGGCGGCGGTCGGCGGATTGTTGTTCGCGCTCGTCGTGCTGGCGCTCAGGCGCTGGGGGGCGCTCGGCGTCGTGCTCGACACCTCGCTGCTGTTGCCCTTGCAGACCGTGTTCTTCACGACCATCGGCCTGGGCGCGACCGTCGGGCTGCTGCGCGCGGGCGGCTGGCGCATGGGCTTCTTCCTGCTGATAGCGACGCTGTTGGCCGTCGTGCAGAACGTGGCCGGCGTCGGCATCGCGCGCGCCATCGGCGCACCCGCTCCGCTCGGCATCATCTGCGGTGCGCTCACGTTGACGGGCGGGCCGGCCACGGGCCTCGCCTGGGCCGACAGGTTCGAGGCGCTCGGCATACAGGGCGCGGGCGCATTCATCATCGCGGCGGCCACGTTCGGCATCTTCCTCTCGAACCTCGTCGGCAATCCCATCGCGACCGCGCTCATACGTCGCTTCCGGCTGGCCGCGCCGCGCGCCGCGCACACGCGCAACGAAAGCGAAGACGAGTTCTGGGCCATCGGCGCGATGGGCGGCGCGGGCGCGGAAGAGGAGGCGCAGGCCGAACGCAGACCGGCGCGCGGCGAGTTGGACGGCGGCGAACTGCTGCGCCAACTGCTCATCGTCCTCGCGTTGATGGGCGTCGGCGCGCTGCTCAGTCTCGGCCTGACGCGCGTGCTCGCGCCCTGGGGCGTGACGCTGCCCGGCTACATAGGCGCGATGATCTGTGCCGCGCTCGTGCGCTTCGTGGCTGATCGCGGCAACCTGTTCAAACTCGACGAGCGCGCGATTGAGTTGATCGCGGTCGTCGCGCTCGCGCTCTTTCTCGTGCTCGCGTTGATGAATCTGAAGCTCTGGCAACTGGCGGGGCTGGCGCTGCCGATGATCGTTATCCTCGTCGCCCAAATCGTCCTGACCATCGCCTACTGCGCGCTCATCACGTTCACGCTGATGGGGCGCGACTACGAGGCAGCGGTGACGACGAGCGGGCACATAGGCTTCGGATTGGGGACGACGGCCAACGCGGTCGCCAACATGGAGGCGCTGGTGGCGCGCTACGCGCCCGCGCCGCGCAGCTTCCTCGTCGTGCCGGTCGTCGGCGCATTCTTCATTGATCTGACGAACGCGCTCGTCATCACGCTATTCGTCAACCTCGTGCGCTGAGGGAGATTCTCTGCGGCCCTTTGCGGCTCGCTCAGCGGTCTTTGCGGTTAAGCAGAAAACTTTAACCGCAAAGGGCGCGGAGTATTCGTGCCAAAGGTCAGCTTTAGTGAGGAAGGTATGAGACAGAGAAAACTTTTGATTACAATCTGTGTTGCCGTGTCGCTTGCGCCGGTGTGTTTGGCGCAGCAGCCGGCGAAGTCTGTTGCGGCGAACAGCGTCCTGCCCGTCGCGTCGCCCGCGCTGCAAGCTATAGTTGACGCGGCGGCGCAGGAGGCGCTGAAGAAGTTTGCCGGCAAGGGACTGAAGCAGGAGCAGCTTGCGATCACGCTCGTTGACCTGCGCGACCCGGCGCATCCGACGCAGGGGAGTTTCAACGGCGACGCGCGCATCTACCCGGCGAGCGTAGTTAAGCTGTTCTACCTCGGCGCGGCGCACCGCTGGCTGGAGGACGGCAAACTGACGGAGACGGATGAGTTGAAGCGCGCCCTGCGCGACATGATCGTGGACTCGTCGAACGACGCGACCGGCTACGTGCTCGACATGCTGACGGACACGACAAGCGGGCGCGAGTTGTCGCCCGCCGAGATGCAGAAGTGGTTGGAGAAGCGCAACGCCGTCAACCGCTACTACACGGCGCTCGGCTACACGAACATCAACACCAACCAGAAGACTTTCTGCGAGGACGCCTACGGGCGCGAACGCTTCGCGCGCGGCCCCAATGGCGAGAACCGCAACAAGCTTACGACCAACGCGACCGCCCGCCTGCTCGCCGAGATCGCCACGGGGCACGCCGTCACGCCCGCGCGCAGTCAGCAGATGATGACGCTCCTGCACCGCGATTTCGCCGGCACGAGCACAGACCCAGACGACCAGGCGCACGGCTTTACCGGCATCGCCCTCAAAGACACGAAAGACGCCCGCCTCTGGTCGAAAGCCGGCTGGACGAGCACCACGCGACACGACGCCGCTTATATAGAACTGCCGAACGGCGCGCGCTTCGTCCTCGTCACCTTCACCACCGACCACGCCAACGAACGCGACATTATCCCGACCGTGGCGCGCGTCGTGTTAGACAAGATGAAGTGACGGGTGAGGCGAAGAGATTGGCGTAAATTTGCCGCAGCGCGGCATTGATTTTAGCCCGGCGTTTCAACGCCGGGCTAAAGTCATCGCGCCGCTGACGCGGCAGATTGGGCGCGCTGTTCAGCTTAATAACTCGTCACTCGTCACTTGTCACTCGTCACTGCTTTTGGGCCAGGATCGCTATCTTCGTCCAGCCGATCACGTCGAGCGGGGGGAAGCGGTAGCGGGAGACGATGCGGAAATAGCGTTCGGTCGCGGCGTCCACCTGGGCGGGTGGATGTGTCTTGAAGCGGAAGAGGAGTTCGAGGAAGGTGGACGCGGGGCTGGGGCGCACGGGCAGGTGCAGCAGGTAGCCGCCGGGGCGCAGCACGCGCGCCAACTCGCCCAAGCCTGCGGCAAGCGGCACGTATTCGAGCGCGCCGCTCGTAGCGATGAAGTCGAACGACTCATTTGCGAAGGGCAGCGCGAGCAGGTTGCCCTGTACGAGTCGGACTTGGTGCGACAGCGGCGCGTGCGTCTCAGAGATTGCCCGGCGCGCTTTGGCGAGCGAGGGCGCGGAGAGATCGAGCGCGGTGATGCGCGCGGGGCGGGGCAGGGCGCGCAGCATGGCGAGCGTGAGCAGCCCCGTGCCGCAGCCCGCGTCCAGCACCTGCGCGCCGGCCGCGAGCGGCAGCGGGTGCTCGCGGAAGTAGCGTGCGAGCGAGCGGCCGTAGCCGTTGAGCTTGAAGGTGATGTCGTAGAGGTCTGCGAAACGGTCGTAGAGCGATGCCGCGCCGCCCCCGCCCCGGTTCGATATTGTCTCCGCGTGCTGCTTCATGTATGCTTCGCACTCCGCCGCGCCCGTCGGACTCCCGCTCAGGCCCGGTCGCCGGCCCCCAGGCCGCGCGTAAACTTCAACGTCAAGCAGGTCAGGAACGTCACGCCGCGCGTAAACCCGGTTCGGGGGCGCGAATCCACAGCCCGGCGATTGTCCGTAAATCCGTTGGCTCAATAGTAGCAATTTCGCAGCGTAAGGAGAACTCCTCAAAGTGTTCGAGACAGAAAGCGACGTGCTGGCGTGGTACGAAGAGCAGCCGCGCGCGCTCACGGAAGATTTCGTCAACAGCATCCCCTGGCAGGAGGTGCGCGCGCACCCGCTCGACCCCGCGTTTGTCCCCGTGCTCGTCTACATGCGCGACGTGGAGGCGTTCACGGACATCTACTACGAGGAACTGCGTCGCACGCCGACCGGCAAAAGCCCCGTCATCAAGAAGTTCATGGATCGTTGGAGCGTGGAAGAGTTTCAGCACGCCGAACTGCTCAACCGCTTCCTGAACGAGGCCGGCATCCCGACGAGCAAACGCTGGTTCGAGGAAGCGCGCGCCGCTATCCCGTTCAACTACACGTTCGAGAACCGCCTCTACCCGCTCATCACCAATTGCTTCGGCACGAACTTCTCGGCGGTACACATGACGTGGGGCGCGATCAACGAGATGACCACGCTGCAAGGCTACCGCCGCCTGTGGCAGTTGGCGAAACACCCCGTCTTGGAAAAACTGCTGCGCGCCATCGCGCAGGAAGAGGCGGCGCACTCCAAGTTCTATTGGAACATCGCACGGCTGAAACTCCTGCGTTCGGGCTTCGCGCAGCGGCTGGCGCGCACGGTCATCTGCAAGTTCTGGACGCCCGTCGGGCAGGGCACGAAGCCGAAGCAGGAGACCAACTACCTGATCGCCACGCTGTTCAAAGGCGAGGACGGCGTTGACTTCTTCGACCGCAACGTCAACGAGCGGCTTGAGCGCCTGCCCGGCTTCGACGGCGTCAAGACGATCACGCAGCGCATCGCCCGCATCGCGATGTAAGCTCAAGCACCCGGCAAATCTGTCCGCCGCCGGCAGGCAAAAGTGCAACCGCGCACCGCGAGTTGCACTTTTGCCTGTTTGCTTTTAAGTTTGCTCTTAAAAGCCGCGCGCCCTGTGCGCGTCACGGACACGCATAAAACCATGAAACGACTTCTGCCCATCTTTATCATCGTCGCCGTGCTGATCGTCGCGCTCGGCGGGGCGGCCATGCTCATGCGCGCACCGGAGGCGACGCAGCAAGCCCCGCTCTCGACCGCCACGCCCACGAAGCGGGTCGCGCCCACGGACGAGCAGCCCGTGCATTTCAAGGGGCGGGTTGACGCGCCCTTGCAGCTCGAAGAGTTCGGCGACTACCAGTGCCCGCCCTGCGGCCAGTTCCACCCGGTCGTGCAGCGCGTGCTCACAAAATACGGCGACCGCGTGCGCTTCTCGTTCCGCAACTTCCCGCTGAGCACCGTGCACAAGTTCGCGGCCGAGGCGGCGCGCGCGGCCGAGGCGGCCGGCGCGCAGGGCAAGTTCTGGGAGATGCACGACCTGCTCTACGAGCGCCAGCAGGAGTGGAGCAAGGCGGACGACGCGCGCCCGCTCTTCATCAAGTACGCGCAGGAGTTGGGTCTCGACGTGAACCGCTTCACGCAGGACATAGACGGCGCGGTGGCCGGCATGCGCGTGGCGCAGGATCAGTACGTTGGGCGTGCGCGCGGCGTGACAGGCACGCCGTCACTCTTTATGAACGGGCGCGACGTGCCGTTCGAGCAGTTCAACGATTACGACAAGCTGTGCGCCCTGATAGACGCGGAGCTGGCGGGCAAGTCCTGAGCGGTCGTGACGAACTCGGCGGCGGACAACAGAGGGCCACAGGCACAGCGGCGCACAACCGTGCTCGCCGCGCTCGCGGCCCTTTTATCGTTGGTGGGTCTGGCCGACGCGGTCTATCTGACGGTGGAACACTTGAGCGGGCGCAGCGTGCGCTGCACGGTCATCTCCGGCTGCTCCGAGGTGCTCAGTAGTACATACGCGACCGTCGGCCCATTCCCGCTCGCGGCGCTCGGCGCGCTCGCCTATTTCACCGCCTTCAGCCTGGCGACGCTCGCGGCCTTCGGCTACGCGACGGCGGGCAGGCTGCTCGCCGCGCTCGTCGCCGTCATGTGCCTGATGTCGCTCTGGCTGCTCTACGTGCAAGCCTTCCGCATCGGGCACTTCTGCCAGTACTGCCTGCTCTCCGCCGCCATCACGTTCGGCCTCGCTGCCCTCGTCATCGCCGGGCGCTTGCTTCAACGCCACGCGCGGATGAAGTGAACAACCAGCGCGATCCCGCCGACCAGCAGAAGCAATAACAACACGCCGCAGCCGACGAGCGTCAGCCTAAACTTCCGCGCGCGATCCGGGTCGGGCGGCATCAGCGAGCCTTGCGGGAAATAGGGCGGCGGTGTGGACGTGGACATAGCTCGAATACCGTTGACCTCTTCACGTTTGATCCGCCGCGTAGCGGCGTGATGACTTTAGCCCGGCGTTTCAACGCCGGGAGGGGTGTGACGAGGACACCTTGTCGCGTCAGCGACGGGTGAATCAAAGGGCATATTCACCCGTCGCTGACGCGACGCCGGTAATTCCACCCTGCTTTCCCGGCGTTTCAACGCCGGGCTAAAGTCAAGCGTCGCTACGCGACAAAATCACGCGCATCTTCAGATGATTGGCTTCCTATCAACTCAACTCCTCAAGCTCGCAACGCAGCAACTCCGCGACGCTCCACGCCTGGGCGATACAGCCGCGCGGCGTGTGCGGCGGGTCGGCGTCGAAGATTTCAGAGACCTGGCCGAGACCGGCTGCGCCGAGATGCGTGCGGAAGGCTTGCGTCCAGCCGCGCGCGGTCTCAAGGCTCGCGGGCGTGCGGTCGTTGACCTTCAGATAGGCCGTAATGAACGGCCCCAACAGCCAGGGCCAGACCGTGCCCTGATGATAGGCGGTGTCGCGCGCGTAGGCGTCGCCCTCATAGCGCGGGCGGTAGGCGGGCGACCTGGGCGAGAGCGTGCGCAGCCCGTAGGGCGTGAGCAGTTCGCGCTGGACGAGCGCGACGACGCGGCGGGCGCGCTCGCCCGTCAAGAGCGCGTGCGGCAGGCTGACGGCGAAGATTTGGTTCGGGCGGACGGCGGCGTCCGGCTCGCCCGCGTCGCTCACGCAGTCGTAGAGACCCCCGTTCTGCTCATCCCAGAACAGCCCGTTGAAGCTGGCGCGCGTGCCGTCGGCGATGGCGCGGCAGTGCGCGCCCGTCTTGTCGTCGCCGAAGTGGCGCGCGACCTGCTCGACCGTGCGCAGGGCGTTGTACCAGAGCGCCTGTATCTCGACCGGCTTGCCCGCGCGCGGCGTCACCACCAGGTCGCCGACCTTCGCGTCCATCCAGGTCAACTGCACGCTCGGCTCGCCCGCGCGCAGCAGTCCGTCCTCGGTCATGCGGATCGCGTAGTGCGTGCCGTGCTCGTGCCAACTGATGATGTCGCGTAGCGCCTCGTACAGGTGCTCGCGGACGAACTGCTCGTCGCCGGTGCGCCGAAGCAGTTCGCCGACGGCGTGGACGAACCAGAGCGTGCCGTCCACGGTGTTGTATTCGGGCTGCGCGTCGCTGTCAGGGAAGCGGTTCGGCAGGATGCCCTGGTTCAGGTAGGCGGCGAAGGCGAGCAGGATTTCGCGCGCGATGTCGTGACGCTTGAGCGCGAGGGCGAGACCGTGGAGCGAGATCATCGTGTCGCGTCCCCAGTCGGTGAACCAGTGGTAGCCGGCGATGACGGTGTGCAGGTCGCGCCCGCGCCGGACGATGAACTGATCGGCGGCGGTGATGAGTTGCTGCACGTACTCGTCCTGGTCTTTGTAGGCGGCGACCGCGCTCCGCCGCCGCGTGCGCTCCTGCGTCTCGTACCGGTCGGCGTCGGCGACGGCGCGCGGCTCGGTCGAGGCGACGAGGCTGCGCGTCTCGCCGCCTGTCAGCGTGCAGATGAGCAGCCCAGGGTTGAACAGGTCTTCCTTGTAGTCGAAGCCGCGCGCGCGTTCCTCCTGCAAGACGAACTGCCGATACCAGATGTTGTCCACGTAGATGTGCTCGGCGTCGTGCGCGAGGTAGAGCGCGGTCTGCTCGCCCCGGCGCATGACGCGCAGCAGCCCCGGCTCGATCTCGACGGGCGCATAGGCGTCCGCCGCCTCGTGCAGCAGCCAGTGGTAATTGCGCATCGCCACGAGCGGGCGCACTTCGAGCGTAGCGCGCACGTCCGGCGGCGCGTCCAGGCGATAACGGATCACAGTCGTGTTCTCGTCCTGCACCATGAAGACGGACTTTTCGAGCGTGTAGTCGCCGACGCGGTAGGTGGCGACGGGGAAGGGCGCGAGCCGGAAGCCGGTTTGCAGCAGGTAGCCGTGCGGGTGGACTGTGCCGCGCTCGTAGTAGTTGGTCGAAAGCTCGAAGTGCTGCTCGCCTATGATCAGCTTGTCTTCGAGCTTGGCGAGCAGGACGGAGCGTTCGGTGGGCGGGCGCGTGGCGGCGACGAGCAGCCCGTGGTAGCGGCGCGTGTTCGCGCCCGTGATGCTGGTCGAGGCGTAGCCGCCCAGCCCGTTCGTCTCCAGCCACTCGCGGCGCGTCGCTGCGTCCAGGTCGCGGCACGCCGCCTCGTCGAAACTGATCATGCCGGGTCTGCTCCTGTCGAAAGCTTGATCGGAAAGTCGTGGGTTCGTGCCGGGCGCGCGCCAGTTTAACCGCAGAGGGCGCGATGAGAGCCGCAGAGGGCCGCAGAGATTTCCTTTGCGCTCTTCGCGGCCTATCTTCGCGTCCTTTGCGGTTAAGTCCTGCGCCGCGCCGCCTATCCTCTCGGCGCGCAGACTTGTACCATATAACCGGGCGCGGGCTGCAAGAAATAATTGCGCCCGGCGTTCAGGAAGCAGCGGGCGGAGAGATTATTAACAGGAGTGTGCCCATGCGAAGAACAAAACTGACGTTACTGGCCGGCGCGTGCGTGCTGGCCGTGTGTTGGGCGGGCGGCGCGGCGGCGCAGGAGTGGGGCGCGCGGCCCGTCTTCGAGCGTTCGTTCACGGTCGAGGTGCTCGTCAACGGCTACCCTTTGGAGCAGTACCCGGCGCGCGGGCGTTTGTACGTCGAAGCCGTGGCGGGCGCGGAGTACGAGATCAGAATCCACAACCCGCTGCCCGACCGCGTCGCCGTCGCGCTGGCGGTGGACGGTCTCAACTCGATTGACGCGCGGCACACGACAGCGCGCGGCGCGAGCAAGTGGGTGATAGAGCCTTACGGGACGCTCACCGTCGGCGGCTGGCAGATGTCCGGCTCGCGCGCGCGCCGCTTCTACTTCACCACCGAGCGCGACTCCTACGCCGCCAAACTCGGCCGCGCGGAAGACGTGGGCGTCATCTCGGCCGTCTTCTTCCGCGAGCGCCGCCCCGTCGCCGTCATCGCGCCGCCGGTGCGCCCGCTCGAAGCCGAACGCCCGCGCTCTGGCGCGAAGGAGAAGGATACAGAGTCCGCGGCCGGCTCGGCGCGCGCACAGAACGCGTCGCCGCAGGGGCGCGACCGCGCCGCCGCGCCCTACAACGACGACGAGTACGCCGCGACCGGCATCGGCCGCTCCGTTGCCAACGACGTGCGCTGGACTTACCTGGATTTGGAAGACAGCCCCGCCGCCGCGGTCTCGCTCCGCTACGAGTACCGCCCCGCGCTCGTCCGCCTCGGCATCCTGCCGCGCCTATACCCCGCGCCCGATCCCTTGCAACGGCGCGAACGCGCGCGCGGCTTCCGCGACGGGCAGTTCTGTCCTGAGCCGTAAAGCCCGCCGCGGCGCGCATAGCGAATGTGGGAACGAAAGCGACCGGCCGGTTGTCTAACCCGCCGGTCGCTTTCGCGCGTCAGGCTCAGGAGGTACGTGCCTCATGCGGTTCACCAGCCCACTTGAACATGTCCGCGTCGCCGCGCCATGTCCCGCCGACTGGGATCAGATGCGCGGCGATGAACGCGTGCGCTTCTGCGATCAATGCAAGCTGAATGTCTATAACCTGTCAGCAATGACGAAGCGCGAAGCTGAGCGGCTCGTAATGAGCAAAGAAGATCGCCTCTGCATCCGCTTCTATCGGCGCGCTGACGGCACGATCCTGACACGGAACTGCCCCGTAGGTTTGCGTGCGCTCAAGCGTCGCGTCTCTACCCTTGCGGGCGCGGCGTTTGCCGCCGTGACGACCTGCCTTGTCGGGCTTGGTGTCACCGTGCCGGCGAAACAAAACGAGCCAGCCATCTCGCCTGCGCCAATGGAGGCACAAGGCTATAGCGCAATAGCCGGCGGGATGTCATACACCGAAGACCCGTTTGGTGAACAACTCGCGGCCGGCACGTTGCTAGGCGGCAGTTTCTTTCTGTTCTTCTACCCCTTGCTGAAGCTCAAAGAGCGCATTGAGGCGAAACGCCGCGCAGCATTGCATATCTGGGTTAGGCCGTGAGGGAGCAACAGACATACGACTAGCCGACATGTGCGCACACGCAAGTTATTATCGCTGCCGCCGCAGGTCTGCGGTGTAGAGTTGTTTGTAGATGCGGTAGGCGGTTATGACTTTGAAGACGTAATCCTTGCTCTCCGCGAAACCGACCTCGGCGGCGAAGATGCCGGGGTCTTTGTGGGTGGCGCGCTTGACCCAGCGGGCGACGTTGTCCTCGCCGCCGTTGTAGGAGGCGGCCACAGCTTCGGGCAGGTTCGGGAACATGCGCGCGAGCATGGCCAGGTATTCGACGCCGACGGGGATGTTTACTTCGGGGCGGTAGAGATCGTCCTCCGTCACGCTCGGCAGCCCCGCGCCCGCGCCGTACTTCTGCGCCGCATCAATCGTCAACTGCAACAGCCCGCGCGCCCCCGCCTGCGAGCGCGCACGCGGGTTGTAGCTGCTCTCCGTCCGCATCACCGCCAGCACGAGGCGCGCGTCGAGGTTGCGCCCTTTAACAGCCTTCAGCAGCACGTCGCGGAACGGCACGGGGTAAGCACCTGCCAAGGTGGCGATCTCTTTGTTCACGGCAGCCGCGCGCGTCGCCGCTGTGCGCTTGGCCGCGCCGCCGAGGTCGCGCAGGTGTTCGGTGGCGAGCGCGCCGTAGTAAGAGGCGGCCCGGTCGGCGATCCCCTGGTAAGCGGCGACGGCCTGCGCGGTCTGCTTCTGGTGTTCGAGGCTGTAGGCACGCAGGTATGCGACCTCGTCCTTCGTCGTCGCAACGCCGGGCTGGAAGTTGAGCGCGCGCAACTCGTCCGCCGTGCGGACGGCGGACGCCCAGTCGCTGCCCGCCACGTCGAGGCGCAGGCGCGCGAAGAGGGCGTTGGTGTCCGTGGCCGTGCCCTTGAATTTGTCGCGCGTGAACGCGATCCAGCGGATCGCCTCGGCGGGCTGACCGGCCTCGCGGTAGCTGTCAATCGCGTTCAGGTAGGCGTTCTCGATGCGCTCGCCTGTGGGGAAGCGGTTGGCGTATGCGACGTACTGCGCGGCGGCGTCGGCCGGGCGACCGAGCCGCAGCAGCGTCGCCGCGACGTAGTAGTAGCCTTCGCGCCCCTCCTTCTGGCCGGCGAAGTCGCGCCCCAGCCGCTCGAAGAAGGGGAGCGCCTCGGCGTAAGCGCGCTCGACGTAGAAGGAGCGGCCCATGCCGAAGAGTGCGGCGGGCACGTTCGGGTCGGTCGGGTAATGACCGATGAGCGCCTGCCAGTGCGCACGCGCTTCGACGAAGGCGCGGTTGGCGAGATAGACGGCGGCGCGGCGCATGTGCTCCTGTGGCGCGAGCTGCGCGAGTTGGCCGTCAGCGCCGCGCCCCTGCGCGTCGAGCCGGCGCGCGGTAGAGAGCGCATCGTCGCTCTGCGCGTCGGCGGGCACGGGATCGAGAAAGAGTTCGCTCGCCGCGGCGTTCGGGTCGGCGGCGACGGGCGCGGGCGGGGCGGGCGCGTGGGCGCAGCCGTAGGTCAGGGCCAGCGAGACGATGCCGGCCGCAAGAGGTTGGAACAATAATGTCAGCATGGGCCGTCGTCGGTACAAGGGCGGCGGATAGCGGTTTTGCGGGAGAGCGCGCTTCGTGTGTCTGATGCCGTGCGCCGCGTGCGCGTTTGTCGCGTTGTACGGCCCGTGAAGTTGTGCGACTGAGGCCGCGGCCCTTGTTGTGGACTTGGCGGCCTCAGTCAGCTAGTAAGCCGGTTAGAGATTGTTCTCGCAGGTGTCGCAGCCGCAGTTGCAATCTATCTCAGGCGTCTTGCCCGCGCCCTCACAATAGGCGCTACAGTACTTGCTGCCCTCGTCGGCCGGGCAGGAACAGCCCGGATGTGCACACATACGTTTCTCGTCAGCCATCGCTTGCTCTCCTTTGCAGTTTGTTGGAGCGGGGTTTCGCGCAGCATTCTACAGCGAACGCCCTACGCGCGCATCTCTTTTCTCGCCGCGCGATAATCAAGCGTCCGCTTCCTCGGTGACTATTTCATAACTCGACACGATCTCGGCCGCCGGGCGGAGCGTGGCGGCGACGCTGCAATACTTCTGCTCGGACAACTCAATCGCCTGCGCGACCGCCTTCTCCGACAGATTGTGCCCGCGCACGATATGTCGAACTTCGAGCCGCGTGTAGGCACGCGGATGCTCCGTCCGCCGCTCGCCGCGCACCTCTACGCGATAGCCCGTCACGCGCTCGCGCTTCTTGCGCAGGATCGAGACCACGTCAACGCCCGTGCAGCCGCCGAGCGCGAGCAGGAGCAACTCCATCGGCGTGGCGGCGCTGCCGCGCTGCGAGTTCGTCTCGATGGCGAGCGCGTGCCCGCTCGGACTGATGCCGACGAACAGGTCGTCGCCCGCGTAGTGTATGACCGCCTGTGCGTTCTTCGCGTCCATCGTGTTGGATACCTTTCTGTGTGCCTGAGCATAGCACGACACTGAGGGCAAATATCTAGTCAGGTTAAGCAGGAAAAGCTAACCACGAAATCACACTAAATAACATAAAGCAAAACACACGACGGTGCGTGTCTGCCGGTTCGTGCCGTTTCGTGTGCTTTCGTGGTTACTCTCTTACGGTTGGCCTGAATCCCGCCTGCGTGTGCACACGAATTGCAAAACATCCTGCATGTAGGGCGTTGCTCTGACGAATGCCCGCGAATATACGGCCCTGCCAGTCCTGCGGTGAATCCGCATGATACGCCGGGCCGTGCACGGTGCATGAACTCTGTACAAAGGCGGGCACGAGCGGCAGTCGTTTTGACCGGGAGGCTCGACGGCAACCCGTGAGTCGCGCGCCCGAATCACACAAGCACGGATGTCCGCGTGCCGCCGGCACAGACCGGAGACGCGCACCGTTCGCTCTCCCTTTCGTCGGCAGACGACTCCCCCGAAACGAAGAACAGCGCACTGCGGCGGCTCGAACAACGCGCCGGGCGGTGTTTGACGTTAACAGGAAAGATGGAGGACTGAAGCGATGAATCATATCAGACAGACAGTTTCACTCGTCCTGGTGCTCGCGCTCTTGAGCATCGGCGCAGCAGCACAGACCCAACGGCGCACCGCGCCGCGTCTCTCATACACACAGATCGGCGACATCATCAGCCGCGTGGAAAGCGCGTCGGATCAATTCCGCACGAGCCTGTCCGCGGAACTGAACAGCGGCTCAATCGGCGCGCGGCGGCAGGAGAACATCAGCACGTACATGGGCGACTTCGAGCGCGCCCTCCGGCAGTTCCGTGATCGCTACGACCGGCGCTCGGCGCGCGCGGCGGACGCGCAGTTCGTCCTCGACCGCGCGACGCTGCTCGACACCGCCATCAACCGCAACCGCACGAGCACGAACCTCGTGAACGACTGGGCGGCGGTGCGCACGGAGTTGAACGAGTTGGCGCGCGCCTACAGCATCTACTGGCGGCCGGGCACGGTCGCCGCGCGCCCCTACCCGGCGGACAACCCGCCGTACCGAACGAACAACCCGACATACGACCAACGTTACGGCGCTGACGCGACGCTCACCGGCACGTTCCGGCTCGAACGCACGCAGGGCGACGACCCGCGTCGCCAGGCCGAGATCGCCACGAGCCGTCTGCCGTACCGCGACCGCCAGCGCGTGATGGATGATCTGTTGACGCGGCTTGAAGCGCCGGACGCGCTCGCCATCGAGCGGCGTGGGCGCACAGTGACGATTGCCTCTTCGCGCGCGCCGCAGATCACCTTTGAGGCCGACGGCGTACAGCGCAACGAGCGCGCCGCCGACGGGCACAGCGTCCGCGCGGTGGCGACGCTCTACGGCGATCAACTGACCGTCAGCACGAGCGGCGACCGCGACACCGATTTCACCGTCACCTTCGATCCGACCGACAACGGCCAGCGTCTCTTCGTGACGCGCCGCGTCTCGGACATCAACCTCAGCCAGCCCGTCACCGTGCGCAGCGTCTACACGCGCACGGCCGACGTGGCGCAGTTCGACATCTACAACGGCGCGCAGGGCTACCCGACGACCGGCGGCTACGGCAACACGAACAGCGACGTATTCGTCATCCCGAATAACACGACGCTCGTCGCCATGCTGAACACCGATCTGACGACGGCGAACGCGCACGAGGGCGACCGCTTCACGATGACCGTGCGCGACCCGGCGCAGTACGACGGCGCGACCATCGAAGGCACGGTCGGGCGCGTCAACCGTTCGGGCCGCATCTCCGGTCGCAGCGAAATGGCGCTGAACTTCGAGACGATCCGCCTGCGCGACGGTAGCTCGTACCGCTTCGCCGGCATCATCGAGAGCGTGCGCACGGCGAACGGCGAGAGCGTGCGCGTGGACAACGAGGGCGCGGTGCAGGAGAACGACAGCCGCGGCCAGACCACCGCACAGCGCGCCGCCATCGGCACGGCGGTCGGCGCGATCATCGGCGCGATTGCCGGCGGCGGCAAGGGCGCGGCCATCGGCGCGATCATCGGCGCGGGCGGCGGGGCCGGCTCCGTCTACGTGCAAGGCGCTGACGACCTGGAACTGCGCAACGGCACGGAAGTCACTATCCGCGCCACCGGGCCAAATAGCCGGTAGCAAGCCAAACCCTCTGCGTCCTTCGCGGCTCGCTCTGCGGTCTTTGCGGTTAAAGAAGAAGTTTAACCGCAAAGACCGCAGAGCGAGCCGCAGAGGGCGCGGAGAGGACAAATGAGTGTCGCATGGGCCGGACTCGGATTTGAGATTTCAAATCCGAGTCCGGCCCCATGCGCTTCCTCCGCGCCTCTGCGGTAAAATGACCGCATGCCCCGCCCGCAACCCGCAAAGTACGCGCCCGCCCTGCCCGCCGAGGTTGAGGCTTACCGCGACCGCATGTGGCAGCGCGAGCCTGAGGCGCGCGTCGAGATAGCGACGGATGCGGAACGCCTGATCGAGCGTGCCGGCTTCTGCGCCGCGATGACCGACGCGCGGCGGCCCGGCCCCTCGCTCTACGTCGCTGTCTGCGGCCGGCGCGACGCCTTCATGCCCCGCAACGTGCAGAAAGACCCCGAAAGCAGTCTCACGTGGCGCGTCAAAGATGAAGTGATGCAGCGCGGGCGCGTCTATTACGCGAAACTCGCGAAGGGGCGCGCGCTCTTCATCGCGCCGCGCCTCGTGCCACACTTCAACGCGCTCTGGGGCATGCCGCGCCGCGCGGAGAAGGCGCGGCTGTCGGTCGAAGCGCAAGCTGTGTTGCGCGTGCTCCGGCGCGAGTGGGAGATGGCGACGTGCGACCTGCGCCAAGCCGCGCGCTTGGGCGAGCGAGCGCAACTGACGCGCGCCCTGGACGAGTTGCAGCGAACGCTGAAGGTCGTGCCCTGCGACGTGCTCTACGAACCTTGGTTCACCTACATCTGGATGCCGGCCGAAGCGCGCTTCGCGGCGGAACTGGGCGTGAAGGTCACGCGCGACGAGGCGCTCTGCGAAGTGGCGCGCGCCTACCTGCTCGGTGCGGGGCAGACCCTGCGCGGCGAACTGGCGCGCGCGACAGGTCTCTCCCGCCCCGACGCCGGCCGCGGCAACCACGCCCTCGTCGCCGAAGGCTTCGCCACACGCCTCGACACAGGCGTCTATCGGCTGACCGACTTGGAGCACCGCCTGTCTGAGTTAGCCCTTGACGGCTGATGAAAGCGAAATGATGAATGACGAGCGATGAATAATGGACGGCAAATAATCGCCCCCATTCCCGGTCTCCCCTTCAGCGTTCAGCCGTCGTTTGTTTGTGTCTTCGTGTCTTTGTGGTTAATAATGCGTGCACCGGAACGCAACTGAAAGGGACAGAGACGATGAAGGGAGAAAAACTGCGAGCGCGATTCATCGGGCCTGCGTCCGCATGCGTCTGTGCGGTGCTCTTGCTCGCGTCGGCGCTGGGCGCAACGCCGCGCCGGCAGGAAGGCGATAGGAGCGCCAGCGCGGCAGGCGGGCGCGCCGGCCGCAGCAACGACACGCGCGGCAGCGTCCGCTCTGTCACCATCCCCGTCACCGTGAACCGGCGCGGCAGCAACGCGGCGCGGGAAGAGTTGCAGACACTGGAACTCGTCGTGCAGGAGGACGGCGAGGCGCAGGAGATACTCGCGGCGCGCGGCGAGGATCGCGCGCCGCTGACGCTCGCCGTGCTCTTGCAGGACGATCTGGCCTCGTCCGTCGGCAACGAACTCAAAGGGCTGGTGTCGTTCCTGCGCGGCCTGCCGGCCAACTCGCGCGCGATGGTCGCCTACCTGCGCGCCGGCTCGCCGCAGATCAGGCAGCGCTTCACGACTGATCTTGAGAGGGCCGCCAAGTCCTTGCGTATCCCCGCCGGCTCGCCCTACGCCGCGCCCTACAACCCTTACGTCGAACTGGTTGACGTGCTCAAGCGTTTCGACGCGCAGCCGACGGGCCGCCGCGCCGTGCTACTCGTCTCCGACGGCGTGGACATCTCGCGCGGCATAGACAGTTCCGCGCCGGGGCAGAGCATTGACCTCAGCCGCGCCATCGCCGAGGCGCAGCGGCGCGGCGTCGCCGTCTATACGATCTACTCGCCGACGGCACTGACCGCGGGCGGCAACTTCATCCTCGTCGGCAACGGGCAAGGCTCGCTCAAGCGCCTGAGCGAAGAGACGGGCGGGCAGGCATTCTTTCAGGGCACGGGCGCGCCCATCAGCTTCGATCCTTTCCTGCGCGAGTTGGCGGGGCTGCTCAGTCGGCAGTTTGCGCTCACCTATCTCTCCACACACCCCAACAAAGACTTTCACCGCATCAAGCTTCAGACCACACAGACGGACGTGCGCCTCGCCTACCCGGCGGGCTACACGCGCAAATGATGGGGTCGTCAGGTTAGGATTTCGCGGCACAAGCCGAGCGCAAACAAGAAGGGGCGACCGCGGGAACGGTCGCCCCTTCATCGTTTCGTGGAGGGCGGCTAGTGGGTCTTGAACCCACGACCTCCTGTTCCACAGACAGGCGCTCTAACCAACTGAGCTATAGCCGCCACACATTGTCCGCTGTGACCGTCACATCATACCGAAGCGCTTTATGAACTGACAAGCGCACCCGCAGATCAAAACGCCCCCGGCTGGACTCGAACCAGCGACCCTCTGCTTAGCCTGCCACTTCAGGTTTCCCTGACCTCGTTAAAGCCGAGTTGTGGTCTGGACCATATCTTAGGCATTTCAGCCTGGGTGCGTATGGCCTCTACGGAACCCTCACGGTTCGGACAATTAAGTTCATTAAAAGACGACCGCGAGGTTTCCTCGGTGTTGTCATGGAAGCTGCGGAGCTTCTTTAGAGTTTCACCGATACAGCACCCTCCACCAGGCGGATTACTGTTCTCCGCATGGGCTCCTAGTTGAAGGCAGATGCTCTATCCACTGAGCTACGGGAGCATGTGCTCTGAAAACCGAGTGATGTTAGCATGCGCGTGTCCGTCAGCGTCAACCGAGCGGATTCGACAAACGCATCATGGCTAACGAGACCGACAACCCCTGGCAGACGCTCGCGTCGCGGGTGGTTTACGACAATCCGTGGATCAGGGTGCGGGAGGATCGCGTCATACGCCCCGACGGCGCGCCCGGCATCTACGGCGTGGTTCATTTCAAACATATCGCCGTCGGCGTGTTGCCGGTGGAGGACGGACACGTGTATCTGGTCGGGCAGTTTCGCTACACGCTCGGCCGCTACTCTTGGGAGATTCCGGAAGGCGGCTGTGCGGCAGATGAAGACCCGTTGGGCGCGGCCCGGCGCGAACTGGCGGAAGAGACCGGCATGCGTGCGGCAAGCTGGCGGAAGATGGGCGAGGCGCATTTGTCAAACTCCGTCTCGGACGAGTTGGCCGTCTGGTTTCTCGCTACGGGGTTGACGCGAGGGGCGCACAAGCCCGAAGGGACGGAGCGGCTGAGTGTGCGCCGCGTGGCGCTGGACGAAGCATTGCGCATGGCGCTTGCCGGCGAGATGACAGACGCCATCAGCCTGCTGGCCCTGATGCAGTACCAACTACAGCGCGAGCGACTTGTCTAACTTTATCCGTGTAGACTGACGGAGGGCGGAGGGCTTGATTACGGCAAAAGGCTCTTGTCCCTGCGAGGGGACAAGAGCCTTTTGTTGAAAGCGAATGGGTTTTGCCCGCTTAGGCTGCGGCGTAGCGGCCCGGCTCGACCGGCTCTGCGTAGACGCGCCGCCCGTTCAGGGCGTCGTCAATTATCTCGCGCACTGCCGCCACGTCCGGGTTCACGTCCATCTTGTCGCAGGCGCGCAGGTGGCGCAGGATGCCCTCGGTGGCGATGTCCAGGGACGGGCCCGTCAGCTTGGAATAGCGCCGCGCCTGGATGTGGTCAATCATTTTCAGCCGCTCTTCCAGCGGCAGTGTCAGGTTAAAGTTCACTTTACGTCGCTCCTTACTTATGTATGCGGCCCGCCGTGAAATAGTGCGGCGCGGCTCAAGTTATTTAATGACCAACTTTAGATGCCTGCCCTCCGCATTTGGATGCGTTTCGGTTGTATTCTCCGAACACTTCGCGCATACGAATACACGCTAAAAACCTTCTGTGACTACCCGGATAAAAGTAGGGGGGCTGACAGAAACAGGGATTTTAAACGAATCGGCTGAAAATTACCAGAAAAATATTTTGCCGCCACGCCCGCCCTCACGCGTCCGACGTTGACTTCATAAGTCCTTTACTTGTGTCGGCTTATGGTTGAACAGCGCGAACGGCAAGCGATCCTTCGGACGGGCTGGCTGAACGTATGCGGGCGCGGCTGGCGGGAAGGACGGGGATGCAACACCGCTTGCGAGTCGGGCACGGAGGCTCTTGCGCCAACTCGCAGGCGGCGCGGCTTCGTCGGTTAAGGTGGGACAGTGGCGAATTAAAGGCTATGACTTCTTCGGAACAACGGTATCCTTCATCGCTTTGCTAACACGGAATTTCAACGTAGTTTTGGCCGGAATCTGGATGGTCTCGCCGGTCTGCGGGTTGCGCCCCTCGCGCGCCTTGCGTTCGGACAGGACAAGCTTACCGAATCCGGGTAAAGCGAATTCGCCGTTACCTTTAACTTCACTGCTGGCCAGATTGGCCAACTCGTCAAACAACTCCCGCACCTGGGAGCGCTTCATGCCGAATTTCTCAGCGAAATGGTTGAGCACTTCGGACTGCGTCATGCGTTTCTTGCCTGCTTTGGTCGCCATTTCGAAGTCTGACTACCTCCTGTGCATCGGGAAAATTGAGCAAAGCTTGTTGCGAGCACATATATCACACCCAAGCCCTTCGCGTCTGCAAAAAAACCCACATTTCGACCTTTTTTGCCGAAAAATTTGGGCAAAACGTTCGCCCGTCGCGAAGCCGGCGCGGCGTGATGTTTTTACCGCAATCGGGGCGGAGTGATTCGAACACTCGACCTCTCGGTCCCAAACCGAGCGCACTACCAGGCTGTGCTACGCCCCGTGAGAGTTGCCAGACTGTGTCGCCGCCAGACTTAACTCGCGGCGCATTCTAGACATAGCGTTACGGACGGGTCAAGCCGGCGCGGCCAGTTGCGCGCTCAGAAAGGCGCGCGCGGCGGCCAGCGCGCGGGCGCGGTGGCTGATGACCTGCTTTACCTCTTCGGGTAACTCGCCAAACGTCTGCTCGTAGCCGTCGGGCACGAACAGGGGATCGTAGCCAAAGCCGCCGTCGCCGCGTTCCTGACGTGCGATCCGCCCCGCGCAGACGCCCGTGAACGTGTCGGGCGCGCACGCCCCCGGCGGGGCCAGCGCGATGACACAGACGAAACGCGCGCGGCGTGCGTCGTCGCCAGTGCCATCTAATTCTGCCAGCAGGCGTTGGCGGCGCTGCGCATCTGTCGCGCCCCTGCCGGCGTAGCGCGCGGAGAAGACGCCCGGTGCGCCGCCGAGCGCGTCCACTTCAAGCCCGGAATCGTCGGCGAGCGTCCAGAGTCCCGTCTGCTGGCTGTAGGCGCATGCTTTGAGCACGGCGTTCGCGGCGAAGGTCGCGCCCGTCTCGTCAACTTCCAGGACGTGCGGAAACTCCGCCAGCCCACGCAGGCGCACGGGCAGCGCCGACAGAAGCTGCGTCAACTCGCGCAGCTTGCCGGGATTGTTGGTCGCGACCAGCAGTTCGCGCGGCGCGGGCTTCGTCCTGTGCTCGTCGTTCATGCGGTTCAACCTGTGCGGGCGCGGCGGTTGATGATAACAAACTGCGGAAAGTTTTTGCCCGGCGGAGCACTTCGCGCTTACAATCGTGACGACAGGCGCAACCGGCTACAATCATTCAAAAGGAACAGAGCGTTTGGACGGCCACGACAGCAGCACATCCGAAGCCCCGGCGTTGGCGGCCGCAGCCGCGCAGCCGCATGCCGCCACGGCGGCCCAGCCGCCACAGCGGACGGCGGCGAGCGTGCAGGAGTTGGGCCTGTGGCTGCTCGCGCTCCGCAGCTTCCTCAACCTGCGCAACCACCCGCTCGGCGAGACGGAGCGCGCCGAACTCCTAAAGCGCGATTTCAAGCCGGAGACGCGCATCGCCCAACAGACGCTGCGCCGCTGCCTGCGCCTTGCCATCACCATCCACACGGACGAGGCGGCGACGGCGCACAGCACCGCCCCGTCCGTCGCGCCCGACGGCGGGGCGCAAGGCGAATCAGAGACGCCGGACGGCGAGCGAAGCGGTCAGGCCGACGTGCTCATCGAAGTGCTGAGCGACGCGCACGGCCTGTGCGAGGCACTGCTCGCCGCGCCGCAGGTCAGCTTCCACGCCTGGGGCAGCTACGGCCGGCTGCTGGCGCGCGAGCTTGATCAGTCCGAACCGGCGCGCGCGTTGATGCAGCACGCGCGGGCGCAGACCTCGCTCGATCAGCAGCCCGAACTCTTCACGCTGACCGAGCGGCTCACGCCCGACACGCTCGCCGCCGACATGCAGGTGATCTTCGCGCGGCTGGCACTCCTGCTCGACGAGTTGCGCTTTGTCGAAGAGGGTCTGCGGCGCGACATCCCGCTCAAACAGAACCTGCCACTCTTCACGCTGGCGCACGAAGAGGCGCGCACGCTGATCGAGTTGATCGAGCGCCGCGCCCTGCGCGCCGACGAGTTGGACGCCGCCGCGCACGCCGTTCTGGACGGCGCGGGCTACGCCGTCAGCATGGAACTCTGCAAGGTCTTCGCGCACGAGTTGGTGGGGCTGGCGGCGTCGCGCGACGCGACGGCCGTCTACACGCGCGTCGAGAACGCGCATGGGCTGTTGCGCGACTGCTTCCAACAGACCGTCGTCGTGCTCGCACAAGCGTTCGATCCGGCCTTCGACGGCGCACGGCTCTTTCAGACGTTCCGCACGCGGCTTGAGCAGTCGCTCGCGCTGCGCAGCGATCTCTGGAAGCTGTTGCAGGTCGTCAGGCGGGCGGAGAACGCCGTAGACCAGCGCCCGTTCGCGCCCTTGCTCGCGCGGCTCAACGCTTTTCAGACCGGCAGCATGTCGCACCTGATGTTCAAAGACTGGGAGGCGTTCGAGCGTTTCGTCCACGAGTTGAAGGAGGCGGGCGATCAAGATCAGCGCCGGAACACGCTGCACCGTTTCGCCACTTTCCTCGAAGCGCTGTTCGGTCAAGTCAACATGCGCGCCTCGCTAAGCGCGCACCCGTTCGACTACCCGACGGTTGACGAATGAGCGCGCCTAAAACTCTTCACCTGCCCGCCTCGACGGAGAACTGCCCCGCGATCAAACCGAACAGACCGAAAGCGGACAGAGTGCGCCGCTCGAACCCGCCCTCGACCGGCCGCGTCTCGCTGACCGCGTATGGCCGCGCGTCAAGCGCACGCTGGAGCGCGGCCTCGTTGGCGTTTGCGTTCATGCGCAAGGCGCGCTGCCGCGCGAGGAGCGAGATAAAATCGCGCGCGCCCGCGCGGTCAACCGTGTAGGTGACAACACCAGCCGGGTCGTCCGTCGAGGCAAACCGCCCGGCGCGCTTAAAGGCTTCACTCGCAGCGAGCGTCTGCGCGGACGAGCGGGCCGCCAGGCAGCGGCGCACGTCCTCGCCGCCGCCCATGATCAGATAATTATCAACGAACGCGGCCGTGCCGCGCTCCTCGTCCCCGCTCACCCACAACTCCGCATCGCCCGCCCGCTCGAAGCGGACTGCGCCTAGTTGCTTCTTCACCAGCGCGCGCAACGCCTCGCCGTCGCGCACCTGCGCGACGAGCAGCAGGCTCTCGCCCGCGTCGTCCAGCCGCACGGTAGCCAACTCCGGGCCGGCGGCGCGCAGGAACTCACGCGGCTCGGCAATGCCGAAGGGCTTGAGCGCCTCGTTGAGAAAGCGCGTAATGAGCGGCGCGTAGGTGATGTCGAGTTCGGAGGAGATCGCCGCCTGCAACTCGCGCCAGGAGGCTTCGGGCTGACGATAGTCGTAGCGCGTCATCTGGTACACGTCGGCGGGCAGCAACGCGGCCGCGCCGGACGTAGGTTGACCTTCCGGCGTTAACGCTTCACGCAGACGCGGTGGCAGGCCTTTCTGCACGGCCAGAAAGTAGGTGTCGGCCATTGCGCCGTCTCTGACGCGCGCGCTCCACGCCGCGCCGCCGATGAGCCGGTCGGCGAGTTGCGGCAGGATGATCGCCGCGGCGCTCTGCACGCGCTGATCGTCGGCGAGGCGGCCAGCGTAGGCCAGCGCGGCGACGGCGACCAGACGGTGCGTGCCTGCCTGCGGCACGTAGCCGAAAGCCTGCGCGTCGTCGGCGCGCAGGCGCGCGCGCATCTCGGCAAGTTGCGGGTCGTTCACGAGTGCGCCGCGCGTCCCGCGCCGCACGGCGAGACACGCCTCGACGCTCGCTTCGTCGTTGCCCACGATCACGACGCTGTCAACGACCGCCGCGATGATCGGCAGCCCGCCCCGCGGGTGCGGCCAAGTCAGGATCGTGGCGTCGTCCGACTCCTTGCGCTCGACACGCGCGTCGCCGTGTGCGCGGCGCGCGTAATCCCCGATCATCTTTTCGACCGCCGGTTGCATGCGCCACCTGCTCGTGTGCGTCTCGACGACGAGCGCGGCGCGCGGCTTGATGTGCAGCGCCTGGCCTGGCTCCTCCGCCGCGTCTATGCCCATCACGACGACGGCCATCTGCGCGCGTGTTAGCAGGACGGACTCGGCCGGGCCGATGCCCGTCCAAGCCACTACGCGGCTGAGCCAGGTTAGCCGATTGAAGTCGGTTCTCAGTCCGGCCGCGGGCGCGAGCGCCTGCCACGCTTCGGTCTTAGTCAGGCCGTCGAAGATGTCGGGCAGGTTGTTCGCTTCCAGGTAGATGAGCGCGTCGGCGGGCGCGTAAGCCGCCATGTCCACCTGCTGCGGGCGATTCCACCAGAGCCAGGCGGCGCAAAGAAGCACCAGCGCGCAGAGTATGTACAGTAGGATGCGCCAGCGGCTTCTCATTACGTGCATCGTAACTGCCACGCAAAGTCACGCGCAAGAAGAGGGCATGACTTTAACCGACGAGGGCGGCGGGACTAGAACCGTCGCGAGCGACCGTGGGGAGGCTGTTCCTGTCCGCCTCTCTTAGCAGGAACTGCGGGACAGAAGGCTCGAAATCTGCGGCGTTTTGCGCAGGTGAAATTCTGGAATAAGTGGACAAGGTTTCCAGAAAAAGTTGCGACCAGTTAGCGAAAATCGGAATCAAATTCTGTTTCTACTATAAGTTAAACAAATAAAATTATATTTGACACTGACAAACCTACTGGGTTATAGTCTCAGGTGACGGCGGGCCTCGTGGCACCCGCCCGTGATAGACGACCCGCTAAACCCCCTTGTCCAATTAGCGGCAAGCTGCCAGAGCGCACGGCTCGGACAGGCACAAAGGCCACATTCTTTGACACCCAGACGAGAAAGGCACACCCCGCGCGAGCGGGGGCCGCAAAGCCTACGGGAGTCGTTCGCGCCCTGCGCGCGTCTGACTCGGCCGGGTTGCCGAAAGAGGGAGTTGCCGGCGAGCGCCCACGGCCGTCGCCGCTCCAAAGCTCGTTCCGACCCGCCACGCCCGTTCTCGTAATAGCTCGGCGCAGAAGTTCCAGTTGCTAACCCATTCACACGCTCTTCCCACGCCTGGGCCGGCGCTCGACCGGCACTGACCACGCAAGCTTCGGGACTGACAAGTTAGCGCCACGCCGCGACATGATGAACAACGGCTCAGTCCGGCCCGCCACCGCCCACAGCCCGCGCACCACGCGCCTGCGTGCACGCCGAATCCGCGCGCGCCTGCGCCGCGCCAGCCGCAGACGCCGCAGCCAACAGACCGCAAGGAACAGGTAAACGCATGTTCAGCAAAAACTCTGGTAAGAAGAATCTGGTCGGTTTAGACATCGGCTCAAGCTCGATCAAGGCGGTCGAGTTGACGGGCAAGCCCGGCAACCTCGTCCTGACCCATCTGGGGCACGAAGCCCTCCAGCCCGACACGGTCGTGGACGGGCAGATCATGGAGCTGAACACCGTCTCCTCGACCATCGCCAACATCTTCAACGCGCACCAGATCAAGACCGAGCGCGTGGCGGCGGGCGTGAGCGGCAGCTCCGTCATCGTTAAGAACATCCTCGTGCCGCCGATGAGCCAGGAGGAACTGGAAGAGTCAATCGACTGGCACGCCGAAGAGCACATCCCGTTCGAGATCGCGGACGTGAATCTCGACTACCACGTGACGGGGCGCAACCCCGACTCGCTGCAAGTGCTCCTCGCCGCCTGCAAGCGCGACTTCGTCGCCAACATCAAGCAGGCGATCCAACTCGCGGGCAAGCAGCCGGCCATCATCGACGTGGACGCGTTCGCCCTCCAGAACTGCTACGAGATCAACTACGAGCCAACGCCCGACCAGACGGTCGCGCTGCTCAACATCGGCGCGGCCACGATGAACATCAACATCCTGCAAGGCACGCGCTCGGTCTTCACGCGCGACGTTTCGGTCGGCGGCAACCAGTACACGGCGCTCTTGCAGAAGGAGCTTGGTCTCACCTTCGAGCAGGCGGAAGTGGTCAAGCGCGGCGGGCCGCTGCCGGAGGGCGCGCAGCAGCGCGACATCGGCCCCGTGCTCGAAACCGTCTCGGACATCCTCGCGCTCGAAATCCAGAAGACGTTCGACTTCCACCGCGCGACCTCGGAGGAGGGCGACGCGAGCGTGCGTAAGATTCTGCTGTCGGGCGGCTGCGCCAAGCTGCCGGGGCTGGCCGATTATCTGGCGAACCGTTTCGAGTTGAGCGTCGAGCACTTCGATCCGTTCCGTCGGATCAAGGTTGACGCGCGCCGGTTCGACGCCGACTACCTGCGCGAGATGATGCCGGAGATGGCCGTCGCGGTCGGGCTGGCTTTGAGAGGAGTGGACGCGTAATGATTAAAGTCAATCTACTGGATTCAGTGACGGACAAGTCTCCGGGCCTCGCCGCCGTCGAGGCGCGCGTGGCCAACCCGCGCGCACAGGGACGGCTGATGTTCCTCGTCGTCATCGCGCTCACGGGTCTCGGCATGTTCTTCGACTACTCAACCGCGCACTCGGCCAAGGCCGCGGCGCAGGCGCAGCTTGAAGAGCAGCAGCGGGTCGCGGCGCAGATGGAGTTGGTCAAGCGCGAGCAGGCCGAGCTTGAGAAGAAGACGCAGGCCGTGCAGTCGCGCATAGACGTGATCAAGCGCCTGCGCGACGCGCAGCAGGGGCCTGTGGCCGTGCTCTCGTCCATCAACGAGCGGCTGCCGAAGATTCAGGACTTCCGCCTCGCCGGCATCGAGCAGAAGGACGGCGGTCTGACCATCACGGGCGACTCGCCGAACGAGGCCGCGGTGACGCAGTTCGGGCGCAGCCTCGAATTCTCTTCGGGGATGTTCACAAACGTCAGCATCGAGACGAAGCGCGAGTTGTTGAAACCGCCGGCCGACATGCCGACCGGTTCATCCGCCGCCGTGGCGGGCCTCAACGACAAGGACGGGCCGAAGCCGCAGACCGTGAGCTTCACGGTCAAGTGCAAGTACACGCCCGCCGGCAGCCAGCCCGCCGCGAACGGCAGCAAGCCGGCCGCGCCGCCCGCCAATCAGGTCGCGCAAAAGTAGCGCGCGAAGTCTTCTGCCTGAGTATTCCGAAGGAAAGTTAAAACGCCATGTCAAGACTCCAATCATTGCAGCAACAGCCCTGGTACTTGCAGCTTCTCCTGATGCTCGTCGTCGCCGGGGCGCTGTACGGCGGCTTCTGGTACATGTTCACCAGCGGCACGCGGCAGGAGACCAGAGAGATACAGGCGCAGGTTGATCAACTGCTCGCCGCCAACGCCAAGGCGCAGATCGCGCAGCAGCGGCTGAACGAGTTCAAGGCCGCTTACGCGCGCGCGCAGGCCGACTACGAGGACTTGAAGGCGCTCCTGCCCGAACAGCGCGAACTGACGAACGTCCTTGAGGGCATACAGGAGCGCGCCAAGAACCGCCTGTCCGTCCAGCGCTTCACGCCGAAGGACGACGTGCAGCAGGACTTCTACTCCGGCAAGCCCATTGAGATCGAGGTCAACGGCAACTACAACAACATCGGCGCGTTCTTCGCGCAGATTGCCGCCTACCAGCGCATCGTCTCGATCAGCGATTTCAAGATCACGCGCATTGACGACAAGAAGGACGACCTCAAGGCCGCCGGGCAGACCGTCGGCGCGCAGTTCCTCTTGACCGCTTACTACTCTTCGCCGGAGAAGATGCAGGCTTCACGCGCCCCGGCCGGCGCGCAGCCCGTCGCGGGCACGCCCGCCAACGCCGCACCGGCCGCGCCGACCGCGCCCGCGACTAAATAACTCGCGCCGCCTGAAGGGCCGCCGCGCCGCCGTAAGGTTCAGGATGTCAGGGAAGCAGATCATGAAGAGACACACCCAGATGATTCGCCACGCAGCACTCGCCGCGTTCACGCTGAGCGCGGCCTTCACCGCGCACGCGCAGAAGGCGAGCACCACCTACCGCTCGACTGCGCGCGACCCGTTCGTCGCCTGGCGGCCCACGCCGCCGAAGAAGGCGAAGAACGTGCCGACGCTCGTCGCGCCGCCCTCGATCCAGGCGCGCATTGACGCCTACAAAGCGCAGAAGGCGGCGGCCATGAACATGCAGATGCCCGCGCCGAAGCCGACGACGGCGCTCCTGCTGAGCGAGATGCAACTGACGGGCGTCTTCCGCACGCCGCGCGGTTACGCCGCGATGGTCGAGGCGACGCCGATCAAGCTCTCGTTCGTCATCTACCCCGGCGAGAAGTTCTACGACGGCATGCTGGTCGCCATCGAAGAGAACCGGCTGGTCTGCCGCAAGGAGACGCGCTGGTCGGACGGCCGCCGCGAGTTGGGCGTCGAGTTCAAGCCGCTGGGCCAGCCGAACGCAGTTAAGGACTCGGTGACGGCGAGCGCGCCCGCGCAGCCGAAAGAGAAGACCGAGCCGGCCAAGACTGAGCAGTCGGCGGCGGCTGTCAAACAATAAAAGTTCTTCGGCGCGAGCCGGACGCGCACGCGGAAGCCTGAGCCGCGCCGCCCACCGCCCCGCGCCGAACCTTCGCGGCCGCGCCCGCGAATCTTCCCGGCGCGGCCACTCCATGCGCGACGATCAATCGCGCACCTGCTTTTTGGCAACCCGAAACCGACACGGACTTCCGGGCCGCATTGTGCGGCGCGCGCTTGAGTAGTCTCGATCCCGACTCCAGACTCATACGAGCGTTGGCGCGTGGCGGCCGCCGCGAGGTCTCCGTGTCCCTTCATCCGTCAAAGGAAAGAAATATGCTTAACCCGTTACGCCTGCTCCCCGTCACGCTCCGCAGAGGCGCGCTCGTCCTCTCGCTCGCGTGCATCTTCGCCACCTTCACAGAGGCGCGCGCCGCCGCGCTCGTGACCGGCGTGCGTGCGACGACTGAGGGCGCGCTGACGCGCATCGCGGTCGCGGCCTCCGCGCCGCTCGCCTACGGCGTCCGCCGCGTTGACACGCGCACGCTCACGGTCGAACTGCCCGGCGCGGACGCCACACACGTCGCCGCCTCTTATCCCGTCAGCTCGCCGCTCGCCTCCGGCGTCAGCGTCGAGTGCGCCAACGCCGCCGACGGGCAGCCCGTCGCGCGTCTGCGCGTGGCGCTGCTCGCGCCCGTGCGCGAACGCTCCTACCTGAGCGGCAGCGAACTGGTGCTTGAGCTTGCGCCGGAGGCCGTGCTCAGCGAAATGAACGCGAGCGCCGCCCACACGGACGCGCCGCAACAGCAGCCGACGCCTGCGCGCCCCGTCACGGCGACGCCGGCCCGCCCCGGTGCGAACGCGCCGCAGTCGGATCAGGGCAAGCGTTACGGCGAGTACGGGTTCGTCGGCGAGCCGATCAACCTGAACGTCGTCAACGCCGACATCCGCGATATCCTCAACTACATCACCGAGCAGTACGGCGTAAACTTCATCATTGATAAGTCGGTCGGCGCAATCCCCGTCACGGTGAACGTGACCGACGTGCCGTGGAACACGGCGCTCGACGCCATCCTGCGCGCGAACCGGCTAGGCATCGCCGTCGAGGGCAACATCCTGCGCGTGGCCACCGTCGAGACCATCGCCGACGAGGCCGCGGCGCAGGAGAAGATTCAGGAGGGGCGCTTGAACGCCGCGCCGCTCGTGACCGAGTTCATTCGTCTGAATTACGCGCGCGCGGTCGGCACGCTCGCACAGGCCGCCGGCTCGACCGGCGGGTTCGCGGGCGGCTCGTCCAACCAGAGTTTTTCGGGCGGGTCGGGCGGCGACGCGACCGGCAAGAGCGGCGACCAGGGCATCCTGCCGATCATCTCGCGCCGCCTGTCGAAGCGCGGCAGCGTCGAAGTTGACGGGCGCAGCAACACGCTCATCATCACCGACGTGAAGGATAACATCGAAGCCATTCGCCAACTCGTCACGCTGCTCGATCAGCCGGAGCCGCAGGTCGAGATCGAGTCGCGCATCGTCATCGCCAACCGCAACTTCAGCCGCGACCTCGGCGTGCAGCTCTCCGCGCTGACGCTCGGCAGCCGCGGGCAGGGCGCGTCCATCGCGACCGTGCCCGGCAGCCCCGACCCTAACCAGGACAGCAGCGGCGGCAGCAGCGGCGGCGCGAACACCACCGGCTTCCGGCCCGGCGGCATCCCCGTCGGCATCGGACTTGAGCCGACGCGCGCGCTCGGCGCGAACGCGCCCAGCACGGTCATCGGGCTGACGACCGGCATCTTCGGCACGGCGCAGATCAGCGCCCTGATCACCGCCGCCGAGTCGAAAGGTCAGGCGAAGATCGTGGCCACGCCGCGCGTGACGGCGCTCAACAACCGCCCGGCGCAGATCGAGTCCGGCTCGCAGATTCCGGTCGTCACGCCGCAGTCGGGCGGCGCGGGTTCGGCCGGCGGCGCGGTCGTCTTTACGACCACGTTCATCTCCGTCCCCCTGCGCCTCTCGATCACGCCGCAGATCACGGACGCGGGCACGGTCGTCTTGCGCGTCGTCGCCGAGAACAACTCGGTCAACCTCTCGCTCACCAACTCGCTCGGCACGCCGGGCATCGACACGCAGCGCATGCAGACCGAAGTGCTCGTGCCCGATGGCGGCACGACGGTCGTGGGCGGCGTGCTCGCCGACAACGAGGGCGAGACGCAGACCCGCACGCCCGGCATCTCCGGCATCCCCATCCTCGGCAACCTCTTCAAGCGCAAGGCGACCACGCGCACGACGAACGAGTTGCTGTTCTTCATCACGCCGCGCATCTACCGCCCCGACTACCAGGGTCGGCCGCAGGCGGGCGCGGTGTCGGATCGCACGCGCTCGGTCACGATCCCGCAGCCCGTGCCGCTCGGCAACCCGCAGACGAACACGCCGCCGCCGGTCGGGAGCGGACAGCAGCAACAGCAGCCGACGGTCGTCGTGCCCGCCAACCCGTCCTCAGGCGCGCCGCCCGCCACGGCGCGGCCCGAGACGACGAGCGGCGAGCGCCCGCAAGGAGACAACTGATCATGTTCAAAGAGACGCTTGAGCGGTTGCTTGACCGCACGGAGGGCGCGGTCGGCGCGCTCATCATGGGCACGGACGGCATCGCGGTCGAGAAGGTGATGCTGAACGAGGCACGCGACAAGAACCTGGACGTGGCCGCGGCCGAGTTCACCTCGCTCCTGCGCAGCGCCCGCCGCGTCGGCGACGACACGGGCATCGGCCAAGTGCACGAGTTGATTGTCGGCTTCGACGACCTGAAGGTGCTCATCCGCTCCTTCAGCCGCGACTACTTCGCCGTGCTCGCCCTCAAAGAGGACGGCAACATGGGGCGCGGCCGCTTCGAGCTGCGCAAGGCCGAGCTTGACCTGGCGCGCGAGTTCGCGCTCTAAAAAAGTCCGAAGTCTAAAGTCCAATGTCCAACGTCAGCCGCATGGCCCGACGTTGGACATTGGACTTTAGACTTTAGACTTTAGACGTTGAACTTTGGACTCTGGCCGCTCACGGAATCCTGACATACGGCATGCCGCGCAGGATGACGCGCTGGCGGCGGATGACGCGGCGCGGGTTCACTCTGGGGTTGAAGGTAGTGCGCGGGTTCGGGATCATCGCGGACAGGTAGGCGGCTTCCTGCAGCGTCAGGTTCGCGGCCGACTTGTTGAAGTAGGTGCGCGCCGCCGCCTCCGCGCCGTAGATGCCGTCGCCCCACTCGATCACGTTCAGGTAGAGTTCGAGGATGCGCCGTTTCGACAGCTTCTTTTCCAGATAGTAGGTGATCGCGGCCTCGCGCGCTTTGCGCAGGATGGAGCGCTCGGTGGACAGGTAAAGGTTCTTCGCCAACTGCTGCGAGATGGTCGAAGCGCCGCGCTTGAAACTGGGCATCTGCGGAATCCACGAAGACTGATCGTTGTCGCCCTCCTTCTTCGCCTCCTCGGCCGCCTCGCGCTGCGCCTCGTCCCACGCCTTCTGGATCGCCTCGTAGTCGAAGCCGTGGTGCGTCATGAAGTTCGTGTCTTCGCCCGCGATGACGGCGCGTTGCAGGTTCGGCGAGATGCGTTCCAGCGGCACCCACAGTTGGTAACGCTTCGGCTGTTGCCCCTGCGCCCGCGCCTCCTCGTTGCGCTGCTCGATGACGGCTGTGGTCTGCGGGTTATCGTGCTGTAGCTTCGCCACGTTCGGGAACGTAGCCAACTCATAGACGAGCCAGAGGACTAGAAAGGCGAACACGCCGAGCGTGACGAGCTTGATAATTTTCCAAGCAAGACGGAACACGACGATATTCTGACACAAAATGTTTCCGGCCGTGAATGACTGCCCGCGCAGCTCAATCAGCGCGATACTTGCGCCCCTGCCATCTCGCCGGTCGCAAATATCTTCCGCACCGCGCGGATCGTGTTGCAATGAATCTCGACCGTGTCGGCAATGTCGGCCGCGTAACCGCCGGACATAACCGTCACAACCGGCACGCCGCGCTCGCGGCAGGCGGACAGCACAAGCTCGTCGCGCGCGCGCAGACCCGGTATCGTGAGCGCGAGCCGGCCGAGCTTGTCGTGCACGTAAGGGTCTGCGCCGCCGAGGTAGAAGACGACATCGGGCCGGTGCGCGAACACGCGCGGCAGGTGCGCGGCGAGCGTCCGCAAGTATTCGTCGTCGCCCGTGCCGTCGGCCAGTTCCACGTCGAGCGTCGAGCGCGTTTTGAAGAGCGGATAGTTTTTCGCGCCGTGCATCGAGAAGGTGAAGACCGCCGGGTCGTCGGCGAAGATGGTGGCCGTGCCGTTGCCCTGATGCACGTCGCAGTCTACGACGGCGGCGCGCTCGATCAATCCGTCGCGGCCGAGCACGCGGACGGCAATCGCCACGTCGTTGAGCACGCAGAAGCCTTCGCCGTGATCAGGGAAGGCATGGTGCGTGCCGCCCGCGAGGTTCGAGCCGACACTCGCCATAAGCGCCCACCGCGCCGCCGCAATTGTTCCGCCCGCCGCCAGAAACGAGCGGCGCACTAGCGCCTTCGACCACGGCAACCCCAGCCGCCGCAACTCGCGCGGCGTCAGCGCCCCGGCGCGCAAACGCGTCACGTAATCTTCCGTGTGCACGAGCAGCACGTCCGCCAGCGGCGCGGGCTGCGGCTCGCATAAATCCGCCGCGCCGAGCGTCCCCTCGCCGAGCAGGCGGTCGCGCACCAACTCGAACTTGCGAATCGGGAAGACGTGCCCCGCGCCGATGTCCGCGTAGTAGCGCGGCGTGTAGAAGACGAGCATGGGGGCACTGTCAGCAGTCAGTCGTCAGCCTCACGGTCGTAATAATAGCTTAGGCAAGCTGAGTCGGGGAGGACTAGGGTGATTGTCTATTACTTGCTTTGGTGGGCGGCTGTTCGCCTCGGCGAGCGCCAGCGGGTGGCGACTAGCATGCATAGAGCCGCTCATGCCTGCTGAGTGGTACTCGTCGACCCGGACTTCTGTGGGTACAGCCGCAGCGCGATCCGGGCCAGAAGTAACACAGAGAGCGACACGAACGCGACGTACTCAGCTATCAGCAACATCCGCCGCCAGAACCCGCTGGCAGGATAAACGAGCGGGTGGGTCGCCTGGTAAGTGGCTGTCAGGTCAATCGAGACAAAAGTGACGGGGATGATAATCAGGGCCGCCACTAAATTGCGCCGCAAATTAATACCTCTATCGGCGGGAGGTTTTTGCCATGATTTCCAGTAGGTTATGAGTAGGTAGGCCAGGAACAGGACGGACAAGCCGGCCGCATATTTGAACGCTTGCCCAGCAATTACAGGGTTGATTGACAGGAGATCGAAAAAGGTCGGATCGTACCAGGACGCAACCGGCGGGATTAGCGCGAGCAGGCCAATTAGTTTCTTGACGAACTCTGCCTTTTCGGCAAGTTTGTCGAGTATCCCTTTAGGCTTGCCATCTTCAGGGCCAGGAGCCATGCCACGCCTCCACACGCCACGCCGAAACCTTCGGCGTGCAGTGATCGAAAGAAAGTTACCTCTTAAGTACCGGCCAGCCAACTAGCGCCGGAGCAGATCTGAGTTCGGGACGTAAGCCGGCGCGAATGCTTTGGCGACGAGAGTGTTCGCCTGGTAGATGTTCACTACTCCTAGGCTGAGACCCGGCGACCTTTTTGTCTGCGAGGTGGCCTCGAGCGCCTTACCCGGTTCGAGCGTAAACCCTGGGGCATCCGGGCTTTGATCGTGGGTGAGCGCGCTTAGCACTTTGTCGATGAACGCCTGATCATCGGTACGCCTGATTGACACCCAATCCAGCCTGACCGAGACATTACTCTTGTTTTGCACCTCGACGTGATAGCGATAATTCTTCTGCACCTTTGTAACGCTGGAAGTCAGAGAGAGGGAGATCGTATAGTCCTCGCCTGACTGTTTATCTCGGAGGTCTCGGCGGATTTCGACAACAATCGGATTGTTAGTATCAAACGGGCTGGCGCGGTTAGCAGTCGGTGGCGCGCCGATTGCGCCGGAGCGCCGATTTAGCGCCGCCTCTTTGGGCTGCTGTGGCTTGAATAACCCGACCGCCACTTGCGTGTCGGCCAAGGGGGCGTAGTAGAGAGGATAATCCTTCGCTGGAGTTTGGTACACCGGCTGGTTTTGAACCATGTCTACGGAAACACCGCCGGGAGTAACCTCTACGGCTATCATCCCAGCTTCGGGGAAATCGACCGTGACGGTGGTCGTGGGGTGCAGATTCTTGAACCCGCGGTAATAGCACCATGTGTCCGAGTTGGGCATCTGATCAGTGTCACTGATCCACGAAAATGTATAGCCGCGCGGATCATCCTTACACCTGAGCTTAGGATCAGGCTTTGTGTCCGCAGGGCAACTACACGTTAAGAAAACCTTGTCAGGTGGCTCGTCACAGAGTGACTTCTTCTGTGGCGGCTGCTGCTGCTGAGCGGGTAAAGCGGACGAGAGAATCAGGACACAAACGCAGGCGATGTATTTCTTCATAAGGGTGTCCTCCGCGCGCACCCCGTTGCCGTTAGAACGTCACGCTATAGCTGAGTCCGGGATCGCGTGAGCGCACCAGTAACAGGGAGAAGTCGTGTCGGCCGAAATGGGCGCTGCCGCTGGGGTGGAAATGTACCCCGTCGAAGGCAAGGCGAGAGTCGAAGCGGTCAGAGAAGGCAAGATTTAGCCCCCCGATAGGCCGCAATCTGTCATCGAACGTTCCGTATGAAGCGCCCACATACGGGAAAAAAGTTACCCCGCCCAAAGAACTTACCTGTTTGTGGAGCGTGAAGTAGAAAGATTGTCCTGGTGGTGCTCCGAGACGGTCCGCGCCTGTGCCCACGATCAAGGCGGGGCGCAATTCAGTCTCGGGCACGGCGAGCCACTGACAAATCACGTTGACCCGCCCTAATTTCAGGCGCGGGAAGCGGCGCGGTGAGAATTCCCAGCCCAAAACTAATCTCTTCGTTAAGCTGGCGGTACTGAGGACCCTGAGCCGTGTCTCCTTAGGCCCGGCAGCGATAAACCGCACCCCGTATGTGAGGAAGTTCCTGAGCGGCGGGCTGAAATTACTAGCCGCAGTCGGAGGTGTTGGGTCAGGCCACCCAGGCATCTTGAGCCAAAAAGACTGCCGGCCATACGAGGCGCGCAAACTCAACTCGGTTTGCAAGACGGAGATCGCGCGGCGCGCGGCGGAAGCATCTGCCGGTAAGCTCCCGCCGATTGCGTGCTCATACCAACGCAGTGCCTCAAGCCTTCTACGCAGACGCGCTTCCGGCGGCGCGTATTCTTTGGAAAACACACGTCCTAGATCAAGTTTACGCGGGTTTCTGCCCTCGCCCCCGACTTTGGCCGCGACGATGGGCGGCCGACTGTTAGACCGGGCTAGTTGGCCCCACGCGACTGCGGTCGCCGCTATCATGAGTAGCGGTGCGCCAAGTTTATGGTAGGCGGTCATATCCGGTGCGGCTCGAGTGCTGGTGCAACCTATAGCCCCCTCGGCTTGCTGCCAGTTAATGCACGGGAGGTGGAATAATCGAGCCGAGAGAGCTATCTCGAAGTAGCCTTACAACGCTGCGAAAGTGGTTACTGACCGCTGGCGGTGTAATGGGGACGAGGCAGCTTGCTGCACTGAAGCTAAAGTTGAGCGGGCAGTTCCGAAGCAGCCGCATGAGTACAGCAGGAGATTACAACTGGACTTAGTAAGTGTCAACAACGATTAAGGTCGGGCGTTCCGACCGCCGATTAAGCGTCTCGTTGCTACTCAGTATTGAATTAGACTCCCTTCGTGCTTGGCGCGGCGGACGGCGCGGGCGAAGACCCAGAGGGAGAAGGGCATGAGCACGGCGAGGAAGACGAGCAGCGTGAGGAGCGGCTCGCGCACCTGGCCGAAGGTCTGGCCTTCGAGCAGGACGCGGCGGATGCCGTCGAGGCCGTAGGTCGCGGGCAGGGCGCGCGAGATGCTGGCGACGCCGGGGCCGGCGTACTGTCTGATGAGTTGCGGCGGGAAGAGCACGCCGGAGAAGAGCGTCGAGGTGATGCCGAGGAGGAGTCCGAACGGGTCGCCGCGCTTGAAGACCATCGCGAAGCTGGCGGAGAGGATGCCGATGGAGGCGAGCACCAAAGTCGTCAGCATCAGGAACAGGAGCGCGAGCGCATAGTTGCCTTGAAAGCGCACGCCGAAGAAGAGCCAGCCGAAGAAGAGGTAGAGCGACGAGGTGAACGTCACCTGCACGAAGTCGTAAGCGGAACTTGCCAGCACGAACGTCTGCACGCTGACGGGCGTCATCAGCACGCCTTCGAGTGTGCCTTGCGCCTGCTCCTGCCGGATCGAGTTGGCGAGGCTGGAGAAGCCAGTCATGAAGTAGCTCATCACGGCGAGGCCCGTGATCCACGCAGCGAGCGGGTTCTGCCACTGGGTGAACTCCTTGACCGCGCCGGCCGCGAAAATCTTCGAGATGAAGAAGAAGGTCGTGACGAAGAGCAGCACTTCGAGGATGCGGAAGAAGAATTGCAGCCGGTAGCTGAGCGCCAGCCGGAAGTCGCGCACGACGAAGGCGCGCACGCGCCGCAGCAAGCGCCAGAGCCGGTTCATGCCCGCCCCCCTTGTGCTTGAGTCGCGCCGGCCGCCTCCTGCTCGAACGTTTCGAGCACGTCGAGCAGCGTCGCGCGCTCCACGTCGCAGGAGAGAATCTGCGCGCCGGCCCGTTGGAGCGCGCGCACGGCGCGGTCGAGCCGGTCGTCGTCCGCCACGCGCGTGAACGTCACGACGTGCGCGTCGCCATGCGCCGTCACCTGAAGTTGCTCGCCCGCGCTCGCCAGCAGTTGCTCGACGCCTGCGGGCGTGAGGCCGCGCACGGCGAGCGTGACGCGCTCGGTCTGTTTGTGCGTGGCGCGCAGCGAGGCGGGCGTGTCCACGGCGCGGATGCGCCCGCGGCTGATGACGGCGATGCGCGCGCAGAGTTCTTCGATCTCCGGGAGGTTGTGCGAGGTCAGGAGCACGGTCACTTTTTCCGTCGCGGCCAGTTGGGTGATCAGGGCGCGCATCCTGGCGGCGGCAAGCGGGTCGAGCGAGCGCGTCGGCTCGTCCAGCAGCAGCACGGGCGGGCGGTTCAGGAGCGCGCGGGCGACCGTCATGCGCTGCTTGTTGCCGGTCGAGAGCGTGCCAAAGCGTTTGCGCGCGAGCGGCGTCAACTCGAACAACTCAAGCAGTTCGTTGATGCGCGTGCGCGCCGCCGCGTCCGTCAGCCCGTGCAGGCGCGCGAAGAAGAGCAGGTTTTCCACGACCGTCAGCCGCCAGTAGAACGTCCGCTCCTCCGCGCTGGCAAGACCCACCTGCGCGCGCACGCGCTCCTCGTCGCGCACGCTGTCGAGGCCGTGCACCGCGACCGTGCCGGAAGAGGGCTGCACGAGCGTCGCCACGATCTTCGTCAGCGTTGTCTTGCCCGCGCCGTTCGGCCCGATGAGGCCAAAGACTTCGCCCTCGCGCACGTCGAAGCTGACATCTCGTAGAGCTTCGGTCGGCCCGTCCGTCTTACGCCGGAAGAATTGCTTCACCCGCGCGAGCGGGACGGGGTAGGTCTTGGCGAGGCGGGCAATCCTGATCGCCGCGGCCGGGCGTGCGTCGGCGGCAGGCGTGACGGTTTGCGGCGCGGGGCGGGCGGGCTGCTGCGTGTCGTGGGGTGCGATCATCAACTGAGATGGCGCGGCGGCTCAGCGCGCGCGCTGGCGCGGGTCTAGGTATTCGCGCAAGCCGTCGCCGATGAAGTTGAAGGCGAGCACGGTCAGGGCGATGGCGACGCCGGGGATGACGAGCGCGTGGGGCGCGGCCGCGAGCGTGGACAGGTCGCGCCCCTCTTCGAGCATCACGCCCCACGACGGCGCGGGCGGCGGCACGCCCAGGCCGAGGAACGAGAGCGTCGCCTCCGACAGCACCGCGCCCGCCATGCCGAGGCTCGCCTGCACGATGAGCGGCTGGACGGCGTTCGGCAGCACGTGGCGGAAGATGATCCGCAGGTCGCTCGCGCCAAGCGCCCGCGCTGCCTGCACAAAATCGTACTCGCGCACCTTCAACACCTGCCCGCGCATCACGCGCGCGTACCCGACCCAGCCGATCACGCACAGCGCGAAGATCAGCTTGTTCAGCCCCGACCCCAGGAACGCCACCATCGCAATCGCCAGCAGCAACCCCGGGAACGCGAGGAAGACGTTGAACAGGTAGCCGGAGATGAGCCTATCAACCCACCCGCCGTAGTAGCCCGCCACCGCGCCAATGACGACGCCCATGGCCGCCGAGACGGCGACCACCACCACGCCGACGCGCAGAGAGATGCGCGCCCCGAAGACCACGCGCGAAAAGATGTCGCGCCCCGTCGCGTCCGTCCCGAACCAGTGCTCGCCCGACGGCGGCAACAAACGGTGCGCCAGATCGGTCGCGCCCACGTCATGAGTCGCAATCAGCGGCGCGCCCACCGCCACCAGGACGAGGAACGCGACGAAGACGAGACCGAAAATGGCGAGACGGTTCATTGAAAAGCAGTGACGAGTGACGAGTGACAAGTGACGAGTAAGAAGTTTTTTAACTTGTCACTCGTCACTTGTCACTCGTCACTGTAGTCGAATTCTCGGATCGAGCCGGCGATAGACTAAATCCGTGAGCGTGTTGGCCAGGATGTAGGTGACGCTGATGACGAGGACGCAGCCTTGCACGAGGCGATAGTCGCGCTTGCTGATGCCGTCGTCTATGAGCAGGAGACCTAAGCCGGGCCAGTTGAAAATCTTCTCTGTGACGATTGCGCCCGCGAGCAGCACGCCGAGTTGCAAGCCGAGGATGGTGACAACCGGGATCAGCCCGTTCTTCAACACGTGCTTGTAAACGACCGTGCGCTCGCCCAGGCCCTTGGCGCGCGCCGTGCGGACGTAGTCCTCGTGCAGTTCTTCGATCACGGACGAGCGCACCATGCGCGTCAGGAGCGCCGAGAGCGCCGCGCCGAGCGTCACCGCCGGCAGGATAATGTCGCTCGCCTCGAAGCGGCCGGACGGCGCGAGCCAGCCGAGGCGCACGGCGAAGACGTAGATGAGCATCGGCCCCAAGACGAAGCCGGGCAGGCTGATGCCGACGAGCGCGACGACCGAGAGCAGATTGTCGAGCCACGTCCCGCGCCGCGTGCCGGCGACGACGCCGAGCGGAACGGCGATGGCGACGGCGACGAGGAGCGCGGCGACCGCAAGCTCGATGGTCGCCGGGTAGCGTTGCGCGATCAGTTCGAGCACGGGGCGGTCGGTGCGGAACGAGTTGCCCATATCGCCGTGCAGGATGCCGCGCCAGTAGTCAACGTAACGATTCTCCGCGCCGTGCCAGCGCAAGTGCCGCTCGCCTTGTTCGTCGCGCGCGTAGGTGAAGAAGAAGGCGGGGCGGTTCAGCCCGTGCTTCTCCCGAAACTGCGCGATCTGTTCCGCCGTCGCTTGCTCGCCCAGGGTCGCCACCGCCGGGTCGCCCGGCACAAGCTCGATCAGCAGCGTCACCAACGACACCACCGTCCACACGACGACGAGCAACAGCGCAACGCGGCGTGCGACATTGAGTACCTTAAGCATGGAGAAGCTGTTAGCTATTAGCCGTTAGCTGTTAGCTGTTGCCTGTCCCAACGGTTTAGCTGTTTCAGTTTTAGAAGCTGCTGCGGCGGGATGATAGCATGAAGGAGTGTGACAGGTGACAGCCAAAAGCTGAAAGCTAATAGCTAACAGCTTTTCAAACACGTAGCCCGATGGAGCTTGCGTCGTCTGCCGCACGCCGGCCCCGACAACCAGCAAACAGCAGGACGAACGCGAGTCCATCGGGCTACGTTCGGACGATTGCGCCACGCGAGGCGGCACAATCTAACCGGTGTCAAACGGGGCGCGCGCAGGTATGTAGCGCCGCGATCCCGCCAGTGAGATTCCGGTATTCAACCTTATGAAAACCAACCGCGCGCATCAGCGTTGCGAGTTCCACCTGGTCGGGGAAGCGCGCGACAGAGTCGGGGAGATATTCGTATGCGCTGCGCGAGCCGCTCACGAGTCCGCCCAGGAGCGGCAGGACGCGCGTGAAGTAGAACCGAAACAGCGCGCTAAAACCCGGCACGACGGGGCGAGAAAATTCCAGTACCGCGAGCGTGCCGCCGGGGCGGAGCACGCGCAGCAACTCGCCGAGACCAGCCTCGACGCTCGCCAGGTTGCGCAGCCCGAAGGCGATGGTTACAACGTCGAACGCAGCGTCGGCGAAGGGCAGACGGAGCGCGTCGCCTTCGACAAACGGCACGGCGCACCCGCGCGCTTCGGCCTTGCGCGCGGCCAGTTCAAGCATCGGCCGGCAGAAGTCCAGACCGACGACACGCGACGCGCCCGCTTCGGCGAGCGTGAGCGCGAGGTCGCCCGTGCCGCAGGCCACGTCGAGCGTGTGCGTCCCCGCCTTGAGCGCGGGGCGCAGAGTGTCTGCGACCAGACGCCGCCAGCGCCGGTCTGTGTTGCCCGACAGCAGGTGATTTAAAAGATCGTAGCGGGTAGCAATCCCCGCGAACATCGCGCGCACACGGCGCGCGTGTTCCGCCTGCTGCTCGTTTTCAAGGGTACTCTTGGTCATCGCAAACTTAGCCACAAGCGCCCGCCCGTGGGTTGCCGCCGACTTGCGTTTTGCTTGTGAATTGATTACGGGCGGCGGGCCGGTGTCGGCGTCGGCGCGGGCTTTGGCGCGGGCGCACCGAAGACTTCGACGCCGCTGCTCGTGCGCGCCAGATGTTCGCGCAACTCTGCGAGCGGGCCGACGGCGACGGTTGCGACGCCCGCGGCGAAGAACAGACGCGCGGCGACGCGCTGCACGTCGGCGGGCGTCAGATCGTTGAGCGCGCGCCGCGCGGCCGCGCCGTCAGCGCCGTAAGTCTCCGCGTCGAGCCAACTGTCCGCGAGCGCAACGTCGGGCTGCTGATTCGTGGCGACGAGCGCCGCCGCCGCTTCGCGCTTCGCCTGCTCAAACTCGGCGGCGGTGGGCGGCGTGGCTTGGAGCGCGCTCAAGATGGCGCGGGCCGCTTCGAGCGTCTGCGCGGCGGCGGCGGGGCGCACACGCGCGCTCATCTGCCAGAGACCGGCGAGCGCGTGCGCCTCGTGCCGGACGGCGAGGTTGTCCGGTTTGACCGTTTCGAGTGCCGTCTGCCAGCGACTCTGCGCGAACGCCGCGACGACGGCCGCCGTCGCGTAGTCGCGGTCTGTGCGCGCGAGACCGCGCACGGCGAGGCGCACCTCGGCGCTGTCCGCGCCGGCCTGTTCGACGACGAGCGTGGGCGCGGGCGGCTGGTCGGGCCGGCGGAAGGTCGCGGGCACGAGCGTCTCGCTCTTGCGCCAAGCGCCGAGGAACTGCCGGCAGACGCGCATGGCGCGGCCCGGCTCGACGCCGCCGATGATGACCAGGCGCGCGTTGTCGGCCGTCAGAAAACGGTCGCGCGCGAGCATCAGGTCGGGGCGTTCCACGCGCGCGAGCGAGTCGGGCGTGCCGGCGACGAGGCGGCCGTAAGGGTGCGCGCCGTAGAGCCGGGCGGCGATGGCGCGGTCGGCCACGGCGGCGGGGCTGAGCGAGGCGGCGCGCACCGTCTTGAGCCGTTCGTCGCGCAGCCGCGCCACGTCCTCGGCGACGATGCGCGTGTTGATGACGGCGTTGCGGAGCAACTCCGCCAACCGCTCGAACTCGGCGGCGCGGCCGGCGAGCGTCACGTCAATGCGGTCGTAGTCGGTCGAAACTTCCAGCCGCCCGCCCAACTCTTCGGCGACGAACTCACGCGTCGTCGGGTCAGGGAAGAGGATGTCGCCCAGGAGCGCCATCAAGCCCTCCTTGCCCGCCAGGTCGAACGCCGCGCCGCTCTGCAAGCGCAGCTTGATTAAGACCTGCGGATCGCCGGGGCGGTAAGCGAGCAGGACGGGCAGACCGTTGAGCAACTGTTCGCGGCGCGGCGCGGGGACGGCGTCCTGCGGCGCGGGCGTGCGGGCGGGCAGGCCGGGCGCGAGTGCGCCCAGCAGGGCGCAGGCGAAGAACGTTCGCAGCTTGGCGGGCAGAGATTTTTTCTGGCGCATCATTTCAGGGCACGGCGCGGTTAACGTTTCGGCCAGCGCGGCCGTCTGTGGGTTAAGACAGGCGCGGCCGCGCGCGCGTCTGGCTGCAAGGTCGGCGCGGGGAGTTGCCGGAGCAGTTTAGATGCGGGCGCGCGCGAGCGTCAACCGCGCCCGGAACTGTTAAACTTCTTCCGTTTGCGCGGAAACCTCGGAGGCGCATGGCTGCATCTAAGGTCGTTGAGCCATAGGTGCAACTGCGCGCCGTTGATCATGTATAATGCGAGGGGCGGCCGGCAGCACCAGTTGTTTTCGAGGACAAAAGACCGGAAGTTAAGCCGTAACCGCCGCGCCGCCGGAGATGAGCCGCCAGGGCTTCGACCAAAATTAGGAACAGACGATGAAGAGATGTCCAACCTGCCACGATGAGTTCGCCGATAAGTTCGGGTTCTGCCCGGTGGACGGCACGCCGCTGTCGAACGGCTACAACCCGGCCGCTGCCGAATCGGTCGCGGCGGCGCGGGTAGAGCACGAAGACAGCGTGGGGCACACGACCGCGAGTGAAGCCACCGTCGCGGGCGAGGAGACCTGGCCGGCTGGCGCTGGCCACGAAGAGACGGCCGGCGTTGCGGCAGCAGCAGCAGCGGCAGGCGCGGCCGGCTTCGGCGGGACGGACGCGCGCGAAGAGTATCACCTGACGATCCTCGAAGATCAGGGGCTGATGCGCCGCCTCTCGACGGAAGTCCGCGAGATCGGGCACGAGGCGGGGCTGACGTGGCCCGAGTTCAAACGCGACCCCGGCGGCTTCATCAAGCGCGGCGCGCGCGCCTACGGCAGCGCCTTCGGCCGCTTCGTCACGCAGCCGAACGTGGCCAAGGGCATCATCTCGGCGTTCGCCGGGCTGATCCTGATCGCCCTGGTCGTCGCCGCCTTCGATAACCTGCAATCGCGCCAAGCCGTCTCGCTCAAGACGGTGGGCATCGCCTTCGCGGCGATCACACTCTGCGGCGCGGTCATCGCCCTGCTCGACCGCTTGCAAGCGAAGCACACGGCGGCGGTCATCGGCATCATCGCCGCGCTGGCCGTGATGCTGACGGGCGGCGTCGGCTACATCGTCTACGACAACTTCCGCGCGCGGCAGGTGGCCGCGGCCGACCGCATAGACGAGTCGCTTGAGTTTCAGGGGATGGTGACGGACATCCCCGAAGAGCAGAAGAAGCCGGACGAAGGCCCGGCCGGCAACGCCAAAGGCAACGGCGGCGGCTCGAAGCCGAAGTTCGAGAAGCCGGGCGGCGGCGGCGGCGGCGGGCGCATGGAGACCAAGCCCGCCAGTTTCGGCAAACTGCCGCCCGCGTCCCTGAACATCCCGCAGGTGGTTGCGCCCGACCCGCACCCGCCCGTCATCAAGAACCCGAGTCTGCCGACGCCCGCGACGATTGACGCAGACCCGACACTCTTCCCGCCCGATCCGCGGCCACTGCCTTACGGCGATCCGAAGTCGAAGTCTACGGAGACCAGTTCTGGCCCCGGCACGGGCAACGGCATCGGCACGGGCACGGGCGGCGGCGTCGGCCCCGGTGAGGGCGGCGGCGTCGGCCCCGGTCGCGGCGGCAACACGGGCGGCGGCGACCGCAACGAAGGCGGCGGCGGCCCCGGCGGCGGTGGCGGCGGCACGGACTACAGCAAGACGTTCACAGTCAAGGACGTGACGAAGCGGGCCGTCATCACGTCGAAGCCTGAGCCGCAGTTTACGGAAGAGGCGCGCAAGAACAACGTCACCGGCGAGGTCGTGCTGCGCATGGTCTTGACCTCCAGCGGCTCTGTGTCGAGCATCGTCCCCGTCAAGCGTTTGCCCGATGGGCTGACGGAGAAGGCGATTGAGGCCGCGAAGCGCATCCAGTTCATCCCGGCCGAGAAGGACGGGCACAAGGTGTCGCAGTACGTCACCGTCGCCTACAACTTCAACATCTACTGACGCGGGGCACTCACCGACAGATAAAGAGAAGGGACGGAAAGCAGTTCGCGCTTTCCGTCCCTTCTCTTTATATCTGCTTTAAGTTTACGTGAAAGAACCACGAAATCACACGAAACGACACGAAACCGTTCTAGTCATTTCGTGTCGTTTCGTGTGCTTTCGTGGTTACTGCTTCTTCCCTACGTTCTGCCGCCCAGGGATTCATCAACTTAACCGTTCGGCGACGCGGCGGATGCGGCGCACACCCTCCTGCAAACGTTCGAGCGAGGTGGCGTAGGAGATGCGTATGAAGCCCTCCGCGCCGAAGCCCGCGCCGTCGGTCACGACCGTCTGCTCGTCGTCTACCAGCTTCTCGGCGAACGCGCCCGAAGTCCGCACCGCGCCGCGCAGACAGCCGCGCACGTCGGGGAACGCATAGAACGCGCCCTCCGGCTCGAAGCAGCGGAAGCCCGGAATGTCCGCGAGCGCCTTGATGAGCCACGCGCGGCGGCGCGCATACTCCGCGAGCATATCGGCCACGCAATCCTGCGCGGTGTTCAGAGCCTCGGTCGCGGCGTACTGCGCGACGGAGTTCGGGTTGCTCGTCGCGTGCCCCTGCACCTTGAGCATCGCGGCGATCCACTGCGCGGGCGCGAGCGCGTAGCCCATGCGCCAGCCGGTCATCGCGTAGGTCTTCGAGAAAGAGCCGGCGATGCAGAGGCGCGCGCGCAACTCCGGCGCGAGGCTCGCCGCGCTGAACACGCGCGCCGGCTCGTAGACGAAATGCAGGTAGCACTCGTCCGAGATCGCGTAGATGTCGCGTTCGGCGCAGACTTCGAGGATGCGCTGGAACTCGGCGGGCGGGATGACGCGCCCCGCGGGGTTGGAGGGCGAGTTGATGATGATCAGCTTGGTGCGCGGCGTCGCCGCACGCGCGACCTCGTCGGCCGTGAGATGAAAGCCCGACTCCTCCGTGTCGATCACGACGGGCGTCGCGCCCGCGAACGTGACCATTTCGGGGAACGAGACCCAGTACGGGCGCGCGATGAGCACCTCGTCGCCTGGCCCCGCGAGCGAGACGACCGCGTTGAAGATCGCCTGCTTGCCGCCCGCCGTCGCCATCACCTCTTTGAAATCGTATTGCGTGCCGAACGCGCGCGCGTAGTAATTGACGATGGCCTCTTGCAGCGCGCGCGTGCCGCCCGTCTCCGTGTACTTCGTCTTGCCTTGGCGCAGCGCCTCGACGGCGGCGCGCTTAATGTGCTCCGGCGTGTCGAAGTCCGGCTCGCCCGCGCCGAGATCAACCACGTCCGCGCCTGCCGCGCGCAGGGCGAGCGCCTTCTGCATCGCCGCGAGCGTCGCGGACGTGCGCATCCGCGCGACGTTCGGCGCGAGCGGGAAAGTTTGTGCCACGGCTTTAGTCATGCTGCTTTGGGGAGACGGCAAACTCTGCCGTTTGCATTACTGCGGTGCTGATCGAAACGGCTGTTGACAACAGCCCACGGTACATGCGACGCGGGCCGGGTAGCAACTTGAACCGCCTGCCCGCGTCGCCAAGGCTTACGACGGACTAGCTACGCTTCTTGCCGCCGCCCTTCTTTCCACCTTTCTTCCCGCCTTTCTTGCCACCCTTCTTCCCGCCCTTCTTGGCCGACCCCTTCTTCGTCGCCTTGCCGCGGCCCGAGCCGCTCTGTTTGCCACCGCCGCTCTCTTTGTTGACCGTCGCCCAAGCGCGCCGCTCGGCTTCCTTCTTCGACGTGCCGCGCTGCTCGTAACTCTCTTCGATGTGCTCCGCCTGCCGCTTCTGCTTGTCGGTGTAGCTGCTCTTGTCGCCTCTCGGCATAAGTCGTCCCTCCTATGTTCGGTTTCAGCCTACGCGAGTCGCACACCCGCGCCTGTACGAGGAGGCGAGCAAATTATAGCACCGTTAACGCGCGCGCCCGCCGAGACATTTAACCGCGGTCGAACTTCTCGCGCATCCGCGCCTCGACCACAGGCGGCACTAACCCCTTGAGCGAGCCGCCGAGCTGCGCCACCTCCTTCACCAACCGCGAACTGACGTAAGAGTACGCCTCCGCCGGCATCATGAACACGGTCTCGATCCGCGGCTCAAGCCGCCGGTTCATCAACGCCATCTGCAACTCGTACTCGTAATCGGAGAACGCACGGATGCCGCGCACGACCGCCGCCGCCTGCCGCGCTGCGGCATACTCCATCAGCAGCCCCTCGAAATCCTCCACCACCAGCCGGCACGCGCCGCCACTCATCTCGCCCAGCACCGCCGCCAGCAACTCGCGCCGCTCCTCGACCGTGAACAGCGGCTGCTTGTGCGGGTTGACCACGATGGCCACGATGATCTCGTCGAACAGCTTGCAGCCGCGTTCGATGATGTCGAGGTGTCCGTTCGTCACCGGGTCGAATGAGCCGGGGTAGATTGCACGTCGCATACGCAGGTCGTCTTCGGCGCGGAATTGCGAGAGCGGCCGCGAAATTAACACAATCGCCCCCAACAAAAAAGCGATTTGCGGCGGAAGTTGTAAGGCTCGTTGACGGGTAGGCTAAAGTATTAGTAGGTTGACTGACTGAGTTATTAGATGACGCACTTAGCCAAGAATATCGTCAACGCTGAGGCGGAAATTTGGGATGGTCACTGACTCAAGATGATCACCACGCCGCAGAATCTCCACTCTTTGATACTGACCGCCCACAGGCTCAGCATGAAACTCAACCGTTTCTTCAGGTAACGCCACAACTACAACTTCGGGGATGCCGGACTGCGCGTACAATGGTATTTTCACATCACGGTCGATACCGACTAACGAATCGGCGACTTCTATCAACAAAAGCACATCGGCGGGTTTCGGATGCCCTTGCGCATAAAAATCCGATCTTGCTCGAAGCAGAGTAACGTCGGGTTGCGGCTCCGAATAATCATCCAGAACAATCGGACTCTGTACGCGAATGATTACACCTCGCCCTGCCAACTGTACAAGCGACGTATTCACGATCCTGTCAACACACGCTGCGTGAAGGCTGCCTATAGGACTCATCTTGACAATCTCACCTCCTATAAGCTCAACCCGATCATCCGGCGAGAAGATACCTGCCTCGCTCATCCTGGAGTACTCGTCCACCGTAAAATATCTTCGCTCAATTTGGACTGACATATTGCCTCTTACGCCAATCAAGAAAACCTACACCGCCAAGATTAGCAGCGCCGAGCTATTGATTAGCATAGTTCCTATAATACACCGAATCGGGGTATCTGCTGCCCTGAGTCTTAATAATTCCTGTAGAGGGCTAGGTTACGATCACAATGCTTTCCTGGTCAGCTCTGCCTGTGCGGCGGGCTATCTTGACAGTCCGGGCGGGCGGTGTTTCAATAGCGACGACAAACAAACGTGGTGAGTTAAGGCGACTTGCGGCCACGTAAAATAAACAGCTAAACAGCTCGGCCGGGTCGCTCGGACGAGAGCGACCGCCCGCACCAGAGGCTTCAGCGAATTCTGGCGGCCCCGCGTTGTTTAGCGCGGGGCTTAACTTATGCGGGCGGTCGGCAAAGCCGGATGAGGCATGAACGGATGAGCAGTTTTCTCGACACAATCAAAGAGCGCATCGTCGTCTTCGACGGCGCGATGGGCACGAACCTGCAACGCCAGAACCTGACGCTCGACGACTTCGGCGGGCCGCGCTTCGAGGGCTGCAACGAGCACCTGCTCGTCACCAAGCCCGCGGCCGTCGAGCACGTCCACGCCGCCTTCCTAGACGTGGGCTGTGACGTGATCGAGACGAACTCGTTCAACGGGACGCCCGTTGATTTCAGCGAGTACGACATCGCACACCTCGCCTACGAGATGAACGTGCGCGCGGCGCAACTGGCCAAGCGGATCGCCGCCGACTATGCGACCAGAGACAAGCCGCGCTGGGTGGCCGGCTCGATGGGGCCGGGGCGGAAGCTGCCGACGCTCGGCCACATCACCTTCGCCGACCTCAAAGCGGCCTACGGCGAACAGGTGCGCGGGCTGCTCGACGGCGGCGCGGACTTGCTGATCGTCGAAACCTGTCAGGACTTGCTGCAAACCAAGGCGGCGCTCGCGGCCATCTTCGCGGACTTCAAACGCAACGCGCGCCGCGTGCCCGTCATCGCGCAGGTGACGATTGAGGTCTTCGGCACGATGCTCAACGGCACGGAGATCGGCGCGGCGCTGACGGCCCTCGCGCCGTTCCCCATAGATGTGATCGGCATGAACTGCGGCACGGGGCCGAAGCACATGACCGACAGCATCCGCTACCTGTGCGAGAACGCGCCGCTGCCCGTCTCTGTCCTGCCGAACGCCGGCCTGCCCGAAGTCAAAGACGGCGCGATGCACTACGACGAGACGCCGGAAACGTTCACCGCGCAGGTCACGCACTTCGCCAAAGATTTCGGCGTCAACGTCGTCGGCGGCTGCTGCGGCACGACGCCAGAGCACCTGAAGCTCGTCGTCGAGGCGATGCGGCACGTCGCGCCGAAGCGGCGCGACGCGCAGCTCACGCCGGCCGCCTCTTCCATCTACATCCAACAGCCTTACGTGCAGGACACCTCGTTCCTCATCGTTGGCGAGCGCGTCAACGCGTCGGGGTCGAAGAAAATGCGCGAGTTACTGAACGCCGAAGACTGGGACGGCTTGGTCTCGCTCGCTCGCGCGCAGGAGCGCGAGGGCGCGCATGTCCTGGACGTGAACGTGGACTACGTCGGGCGCGACGGCGAGCGCGACATGCACGAGCTTGCGTCGCGCCTCGTCACGCAGGTGCGCATCCCGCTCATGTTCGACTCGACCGAGTGGCAGAAGATGGAAGCGGGGCTGCAACACGCGGGCGGCAAGTGCATCCTGAATTCGACGAACTACGAGGACGGCGAGCCGCGCTTTATTAAAGTTATAGAGCTGGCGCAGGAGTACGGCGCGAGCGTCGTCGTCGGCACGATTGACGAGAGTGGGATGGCGCGCACCGCCGACGGCAAGTTCCAGATCGCAAAGAGAGCTTACGAGCAGGCGACCGAGCAACTCGGTCTGCCGGCCACGGACATCTTCTTCGACCCACTCGCGCTGCCCATCTCGACCGGCATCGAGGAGGATCGCCGCAACGCCGCCGAGACCATCGCCGCGCTGCGCCGCATCAAGCAGGAGCTACCCGGCGCGTTCACCATCCTCGGCGTCTCGAACATCTCCTTCGGTCTCTCGCCCGCCTCGCGCGTCGTCCTGAACTCCGTCTTCCTGCATGAAGCGGTCGAGGCCGGGCTTGACGCGGCCATCGTCAACGCGAGCAAGATCGTCCCGCTCAACCGCATTGACGAGCGCCAGCTTGAAGTCGCGCGCCAACTCATCTACGACGAGCGCAAATTCGATGGCGACATCTGCACCTACGATCCGCTCACCGAGTTCACAAAGCTGTTCGAGGGCGTGACGGCGAAGAAGGCGCAGGCGGTGGACGAGAGTCTGCCGGTCGAGGAGCGTTTGAAGCGGCACATCATTGACGGCGAGAAGATCGGGCTGGAAGGCAATCTCAACCTCGCGCTCGAACGCTACCCCGCGCTCGACATCATCAACGACATCCTGCTCGACGGCATGAAGACGGTCGGTGACCTATTCGGCAGCGGGCAGATGCAGTTGCCCTTCGTCTTGCAGTCGGCGGAGGTGATGAAGACGGCGGTGCGCTTCCTCGAACCGTTTATGGAGAAGAAGGGCGGCGCGACGGCGAAGGGCACGATGATCCTGGCGACCGTCAAGGGCGACGTGCACGACATCGGCAAGAACCTAGTGGACATCATCCTGACGAACAACGGCTACCGCGTCATCAACCTCGGCATCAAGCAGCCGATTGACAACATCCTGCGCGCCTACGAGGAACACGGCGCGGACGCCATCGGCATGTCCGGGCTGCTCGTCAAGTCCACGCTCATCATGCGCGAGAATCTGGAGCTGATGAACGAGCGCGGCGTCCGCGTGCCGGTCGTCCTCGGCGGCGCGGCGCTCACGCGCCGCTACGTCGAAGAGGATTTGAAGACGCTCTATAACGACCGCCTCTTCTACGCGCGCGACGCCTTCGACGGGCTGCACACGATGGACTTGCTGACCGGCGTCGCGGCCGCCGAGACCGCACCGGCCGAGCAGGCAAAGGCGGCGACCGCAGGCGCGAACGGCGATGGCGCGGGCGCGGAGGCGGAAGACCTGATCGGCGAAGAGGCGAAGCTCGGCGTCCGGCGCAAGCCCGCGCGCCCGCGCGGCGTGCTCAGCCCAACCGCCGACACGACGCACACGCGCCGCTCCGACGTGCGCGCCGACGCTCCCATCCCGCGCGCGCCTTTCTACGGCTCGCGCGTAGTGGAAGACGTTCCGCTCGATGAAGTCTTCGCTTTCGTCAACGAGCCGGCGCTGTTCAAAGGGCAGTGGCAGTTCAAGCAGGGGCGCAGCCCGGCGGAAGATTACCGCGCGCTCGTCGCGCAGAAGGTGCGGCCCATTTACGAGGAGTTGAAACAACGCTCCGAGCGCGCGAGGCTGCTCACGCCGCGCGTCGTTTACGGCTACTTCCCGTGCCAGTCGGCCGGCAACGATCTCGTCATCTACCATGACGACGAGCACACCGAGCGCACGCGCTTCACCTTCCCGCGCCAGCCCGCAGGCCGACGCCTGTGCCTCGCCGACTACTTCGCGGCGCAAGACTCGGGGCGCATGGACGTGGTCGCGTTCCAACTCGTCACCGTCGGCCGGCGCGCGAGCGAGTACGCGCGCGAGTTGTTCGCCGCCGACAACTACGCCGAGTATCTCTACTTCCACGGCCTCAGCGTCGAGGCCGCCGAAGCCCTCGCCGAACTCTGGCACAAGCGCGTCCGCACGGAACTCGGCATCGCCGACAGAGACGCGAAGGAGTTAGGAAAGCTATTTCACCAAGGCTATCAAGGCTCGCGCTTCAGCTTCGGCTACCCGGCGTGCCCGAACCTCGAAGACCAGACGAAGCTCTTTGAGTTGCTAGACCCCGAGCGCATCGGCGTCACGCTCTCCGAAGAGTTCCAGCTAGAGCCGGAGCAATCCACCTCCGCGATCATCGTGCACCACGAGGAGGCGAAATACTTTTCGATTGACTGAAGGAATAGTCCAAAGTCCAATGTCCAAAGTCTAAGGTCGGGTTTAGACATTGGACTTCGGACTAAACAGCGATGTCCCTGCCCGAACTTGAGACGGACGCACAGCCGCTCGACCGGCCGGCGGACGTTGCGCTGAGCGCGCACACGCCGACGCGGGCAGAACTATCAGTGCTCGCGCCGATGGAGCGGTTCGCGTTTCGCGTGACGCACCGGATGAACGAGGGCGGGTGGAAACGTTTCTGGACGTTCTGCCAGCGCACGCTCGGCATGGGCTGGATTCGGCTGGCGACCTACAACCTGATGAACGTTTACGGGCTGGAGCACGTCGAGGCCGTTGACCACGCCCGCCCGCTCGTGCTCGTGGCGAACCACCGCTCGTTCTTCGACATGTATGTCGTCTCGGCCGAGCTGTTCCGCCGGACGAAGTGGCGCAAGCGGCTCTTCTTCCCCGTGCGCGGGCGCTTCTTCTACGAGTCGCTGCCGGGCATGTTCGTCAACTTCATCATGGGCTGGTGGTCTATGTACCCGCCGTTCTTCGCGGGCGGCGACAAGCCAATCCTGGAGAAGCGCGAGTTCGACAAGTTCTCGCTGCGCCGCCTGATCGATCTCTGCCAGCACGGCGCGGGGCACGTCATCGGCTTCCACCCCGAAGGCACGCGCAACAAGAGCGCCGACCCCTACAGCTACCTGCGCCCGCAGCCCGGCATCGGCCGCATCGTCAAAGCGGCCGACCCGCAGGTCGTCCCCGTCTTCATCGCCGGTCTCGGCAACGATCTGCCGCGCCAGGTGCTCGGCAACTGGACGGGCGGCCCGCCCGTCCGCATACACTTCGGCCCCGCGTTCGACTTCTCCGCGTTCACCGCGAAGCCCGACCGCCTGCGCACGCACAAAGAGATCGCCGACTTCGTCATGACCAAGATCGCCGCCCTCGGCGAACAGGATCGCGCGCTGTACGGCAAAGCCGTCCGTCGTCCGTAGGCAGTTGTCCGTTGTTTCTCTTACGCGCGTTGGACGTGAAAGATAAACGAGCGACTGACGAGCACAAAACGACGGACAGCGAACAACCGAACACGGACACATCATTTATGACTCTTCCTTTGGTCATCATCAATCCCGCGTCGGCCGGCGGCGCGACGGGCGCGGGGTGGCCGCGGCTGGCGAGCGATTTGCGCGCACACTTCGGGCCGTTCGCGTGCGCGTTCACCGCAGGTGCGGGCGACGGGCGACGCATCGCGGCGCGCGAGGCGCGGGCGGGGCGGCGGCTCATCATCGCGTGCGGCGGTGACGGCACGATCTCGGAGGTGGCGAACGGGATACTCGACGCGGATACGGGCGCGGAGTTGGGCGTGCTGCCGAGCGGCACAGGCGGCGACTTCCGGCGCACGCTCCGTCTGCCCGCGCGCGCGGCCGACACGGCGGCCCGCCTGCGCAACGGGCGCACGCGGTTGATTGACGTGGGGCGCGTGGAATACTCGAATCACGCGGGCGAGCGCGAGGCGAGATTTTTTTTGAACGTCGCGTCGTGCGGCATGGGCGGCGAGGTGGTCAGGCGTGTGAAGGGCGAGACGCCGGGCTGGCTGCCGCAGGGCGCGGCGCGTCTGCTCGGCGGCAAGGCGTCGTTTGCGGCCGCCGCGCTACAGACGACGCTAAGTTTTAAGAAGCCGCGCCTGCGCGTGCGGCTGGACGAGCGGGCGGAGCGGCAGTTGACGGTCGCAAACCTGTGCGTCGCGAACGCGCGCTACTTCGGCGGCGGCATGAAGATCGCGCCGGACGCGAAACTGAACGACGGGCTGCTCGACGTGGTCGCGCTCGGCGACCTCGACACGCTGACGATCCTCACCAACGTCTACAAGCTCTACCTCGGCACACACCTCGGCATGCAGCAGGTGCACCACGCGCACGCGACGCGCGTCACTGTCGGCGCGGTGGATGATGAGCCGGTGACGCTCGAAGTTGACGGCGAGTTGGTGGGCACTCTGCCGGCCAGGTTTGAGATTCAACGGGAGGCGCTGCGAATTCGTGTGCCGGTTTGACGGCCTGCGCTGTATGAGTTCGCGCATTTGAAAGATAGTAACCACGAAAGCACACGAAACTGCACGAAACGGGTTGCCCTATCTTCGTGCCATTTCGTGTGCTTTCGTGGTTAATTTTCTTCGGTTGTTAAAGACCACTCGCTTACGCAAACGCGCCCTTGCCGAGGAAGTGTTCGCGCACGTAGGCGACGGTCTCCTGTAAGGTCTCCTGCGGGTCGCGCGGCGCGAACCCCAACTCGCGTCCGGCCTTGCCCGCGTCCAGATACCAGAAGTATTCCGCCTGCTCGACCTCGACCGGCTCGACGGGCGGCGCGAGCTGCCAGTGGCGGTAGAGCGTGTGGAGCGCCTGCGCACCCGTGACGGCGAGGCGCGAGGGCAGGGAGAAGCGCGGCGCGGCGACTTTCGTCAGCCGCTCCAGCCGCTCGAAGAATTTGGCGAACGACCAGTTAGCCGCGCCGAGCAGAAAGCGTTCGCCGTGCGCGCCGCGCTCAAGCGCCGCCGGCAAGACCGCCGCCACGTCGCGCGCGTCCACGAAGCTCAGGCCGCCCGTCGGCACGCTCATGATCTTGCGCGCGAGGAAGTCGAGCACCACTTTGGTCGAACTCAGACGCTCGTCGCCGGGGCCGAGCAGCAGGCTGGGGTTGACGATGACGAGGCGCAGGCCCGCGCCCGTGAAGTGTTCCAGCGCGACGCGCTCCTGATAGAACTTGCTCGCGTAGTAAGGCCAGCGCGAGATGATGTCGAGCGGGGCAGTCCAGTTCTCGTCGGGCACGATGTCCCGGTCATCCGTGACCGCGACCGTGCCGCTCGTCGAGACGAGCACGATGCTGCGCACACCCGCCGCGCGCGCCGCCTGACAGAGCAGGCGCGTCCCGTCCACGTGCAACTCGTACATCCTGTGCGCGCCCTCGCGCTCGCGCGACACGCGCCCCGCCAGGTGATAGATCGCGCCCACGTTCTCAACCGCGCGCGCCACATCTTCCGCGTTCGTGATCGAGCCGGTCACGGCCTCGACACCCAACTCTCCCAGCCACGCAGGCGCAGACGTGGCGAAGACGCGCAGACGCTGCTCGCCCGCCGCCACCAACTGCCGCACCAGATGCGCGCCCAGGAAGCCCGTCCCGCCCGTTACCAGCGTCACCGGCCGCGCAGTCCGGACGAGCGCGGTACTTTTCGTCGCCGCGCCCTTCGCCGGATGCTTGCCCGCCGCTTTCTTCGGGGCAGTCTTCCTCGCCGCCGTTTTACGCGGCGCGCGTTTCTTTGTCGTGGTCATATTATTTGATCCGAGCGGGCGCGGTTGCCTACGGGCACGCACCCGCGTCAACACACCCTTTCAGCCCGCGCAACAACTCGATCTGATCTGAAGTTAACTCGATTTCGCGCGCGCCAAGCCGTAACTCCACGCTGCGAGCTTGCGCCATCCGCAGAAATTGCTGGTAGGGTATTTTATATGACAGGTACTCGATGACTGTCCCCTCGTTACCCTGCCCAGAAGAATACTGGGCCGCGCCGGCCAAGACCTTTTTGCCGTCCACCGTGATCGCAACGCTATGGTCTTGTACGAAGAGGGCGCGGTCGGAGTAGGAGGCGAAATCGAAATCAACCTGCGCGGGTGCGCTTAAATGTCGGCCCGGCACGGCGAAGGACGGGACAAGGAGCAGCTTGTTCTGTACGCCGCCGGCTAAGAGCAGGTGATTGATCATCACGGTCGTCTCATCCCGCGCCTGTGAGTAGGAGGTAGTAGGCTTTATTGCTTCGGCCGCTACTACGGCGGTGCGGCTGAGATCGCCCGCCTCGATGTTGTCTTTGTCAAAAAGATAACTATCGTGCACCCAGAAAGAGTGGAAGAAGAGGAAGTAGGTCTTCCGCGTAGCGAACGCAACCCAAATCCGCTTGATCGGTTGGATGTGGGCGTAATGGGCCTTGGCGAAGGCCGCTATTTCCTGCGCCTTCCGTCCCCGCTCGTCCTCGCCCAACTCGTTGAAGCGAGAGTTGATGAAAGTGATGCCCAGCGCATCGCCGTTCTGTATGACCACGTTGATGTCCGGGTGCTGGAAGTGTGTGCTGAGCGCCTGCCTGAGCGCCAACAAGTCGGAGAAGGACTTGACGAATGATTGCGAGCAACCCGCGGCGAGGGCTATCGTTAGCAGGAGCGGCCAGAAAGTGAAGCGGCTGCGCGTCGGTAGCACGATACGACTCCCAAAGTGCGGTTTGCCCTCAGTCTCCGGCCGCAGTTACTTCGTCGTTGATGGCCGGGCCTCGGTCTTCGTGCGTGTGCGCGCGGCGCTCGGCGCGCCAGCGGCGGCGCAGGGTGGTGGCGTCGAAGGCTTGGCGCGTGCCGTCGCGCAGGTTCTCGACCTCGTGGCGGACGAAGGCGGCGATCAGGCGGTAGGCTTCCGACTTGGGCATCCCCTGCGCCATCGCCGCCAACTCCTCGGCGGACAAGAAGCGCCCGATGCGCGCGCCTACGTCGCGGCTGCGGAGCATGTTCGACCCCTTCGGCAGCGCCTCGTATGTGCCGTAGAGATAGACAGGCAGGATGCCGACGTGCGCCGTCAGCGCGAGGAAGCCGAGCACGGGTTTGAAGTCGGCCAACTCGCCCGTCAGGCTGCGCGTGCCTTCGGGGAAGATGAGCGCGTTGTAGCCGCGCTCGATGAACGAGAGCGCGTGGCGCAGGGACTTGCGCAAGGAGCCGCTGCGCTCAATCGGCACGGTGTTCGTGAAGTTGTACATGTAGGCGCGCTTGTACTTGTTGTCGAAGAAGTAGTCGGCCGCCGCGAGCGCGACCATGTCACGCCCCGCCTCGCCGAGCGCCATGCGCACCAGTCCCGTGTCGAGGTGCGACGTGTGGTTGGCGGCGACGATGAAGTTCGTGTGCACGGGCACGTTCGTGCAGCCCTCGCACTTCATGTTCAGCACGCGCTCGTAGAAGGTGCGCTGCAACACGTCCAGCCCGCGATTGCCGACCGTGCGGACGAGCGACGGGACGTGTATCTCGTCCTCCTCCTTGCGCACCTCGGCGCGGTGCTCCGCGACGCGCTCGCGCTCCGTGTGCGACTGCCGCGACACGACGCTCGCCAGTTCGCGCAGGTCGCGCACTTCGGTCAGCGTGTCCGGCGAGTTGAGCGTCCCGCCCGCCTGCTCGATGGCGCTGGCGAGTTCGACGTACATCAGGCTGTCGAAGCCGAGGTCGCTCAGCCGCGTGTCGAGCTTGATCTCCGCGCGCGGGCGGTTGGCGACCGTGGCGACGATGTCAACGAGCCAGCCCGCGCCTCTGTCCTTCGCCGCGCGCTCCTCGGTCTGCCCGCCGTCCGGCAGACGCCGCATGCTCTGTTCGAGCACCTGCATCGCCGCGACGACCTCGCGCCGCTTGACCTTGCGCGTCGCCGTGCGCGGCAGCTCGCCGTCCCAGAAGTGCAGCACCTTGACGCGCTTGAAGAAGGGCAGCGCGGACGAAACGTCTTTGAAGTGCTCCTCGATCTTGCGTTTGACCTCGGTGCGCGGCAGGGCGATGTCGTAGTCATAATCGGGCACGACCATGCACGCGACCTTCTCGCCGAGCGCGCCGTCGGGCAGGCCCACCACGCTTAGCTCTTTGATGTAAGGCGAGTCCGAGTAGAGTTCTTCGATCTCGTCCGGGTAAACGTTCTTGCCGTTCGTGTCGACGATGATGTCTTTCGAGCGCCCGACGAGATAAAGATTGCCGTCGTCGTCGAGCCGGCCGAGATCGCCCGTGTAGAGCCAGCGATTGACGAGCACCGCTTTGGTCGCGTCCTCGTTGTTGTAGTAGCCGAGCATCACGTTCGCGCCGCGCGCGACGACCTCGCCGATGCCGGCCTCATTCGCGTCCACGATCTTCACCTCGACGCCGGGCACGGCCCGGCCGACGCTCGTCGCGTTCAACTTGTTCGACGGCCGCGTGACGGTCAGCACGGGCGAAGCCTCGGTCAGCCCGTAGCCTTCGAGGATCGTAAAGCCCAGCCCGTGAAAGTCTCGCTTGACCTGTTCGTTCAACGCCGAGCCGCCGCTGATCAGATAACGTATGCGTCCGCCGAGGCCCGTGTGGATCGGGCGAAAGACGATCTGCCCCAGGTTGAGCGGCGTGTTGTCGCGCAGCCAACTGTTCGCGGTAATGAGCGTGTCGGCGATCTGCCCGACCCACTCGCCGCGCTCGCGCAGCCGCGTCATGATGCGCCGATGCAATAACTCCCACAGCGCGGGCACGCCGACCATGCCGGTCACGTAGCCGTTCTTGATCGCGCGCGCGAGTTCTTCGCCGGTCAACTCCGGCAGGTAGGTGATCTGCGCGCCGCGACTCAGGGGCGTGAGGAAGCCGGTCGAGAACTCGAACGTGTGGTGGAGCGGCAGCACCGAGAGCACGCCGTCGCGCGTCGTCATGTCGAAGACGGAGGCGAGCATCGAGACCATGTTCGCGAAATTCTTGTGCGAGAGCATGACCCCTTTGGGCTGCCCCGTCGTGCCCGACGTGAAGATGAGCGACGCGACCGTCTGCGCCTGCACGCGCGCGGGCAGCAGAGCGATCCTCTGATCCTCAACCTCCTGCGGCGGCAGCGCGAAGACTTCTTCAAACCGCCAGACGCTCGTCTCCGCCAGCCCCTCTTCCAGCAAACGCTCACGCAGGTCGGGGTGCTGCTCGCCCATCTCCGCGCTGATGACCACGCCCTTCGCGCCGCTCGCGCGCGCGAAGTTGACGACCTCGCTCGTCATGCTTTCGGGATCGACCGGCACGCAGGTCGCGCCCGCCTTCAAGACGCCGAAGTAGGTCATGCCCCATTCGGGCGCGTTGTGGCTCAGCAGCATCACGCGGTCGCCGGGGCGCACGCCCTCGCCCGCGAAGAAGGCGGCGGCACGCGTCGCCAATTCGTGCAGGTCGGCGTAGGTGTACTGCTCCTTCTGCCCGTCGCGCTCGATGCGCATGGCGACGCGCGTCGCGTAACGCTTCGTCGAAGTCTCGAACAACTCAAGCAGGTCGCGGTAGGTATAGACGCGCTTCTCCTGCTTGCGCATGTCCTCTTCGAGCTGCGGGAAGACCCACTTCTTGAGACCGGGGAAGTGGACGTGCATCCAGTAGCCATACCAGTCGAACTGCTCCGGATTCCACACGAGCAGGTGGCGCTCGTCCTTGCGGAAGCGCGCGAAGAGCGAGCGCACGTTGTCGGCGCGGAAGATGTAGGCGTTGTCCACCATGAACGGGCGGAACAACTCGAACGCCTCTTTCGTCTCGCGCGTCACCTCTTCCAGCCGCTCGACCGACTCCTTCGCGCGATCAATGATGTCGGTCACACGCCCGCCGCCCCAGCGCGGGCGCACGCGATCCAGGAGCTTCCCCGCCTGCTTCGCCGCCGCGTGCACCATCGGCGTCGAGGTCTTGTCGAAACGCGAGGGCGTGACCGGCTTCGCCTCCATCCGGCCGGCGAGTTCGTTGACGAGCTTGAACCCGCCCTCCTTCTCGGCAAAATGTTTGCGCTTGTAGAGACCGACGAGGCCGACGATGCGGCGCATGTCGTTCGGATTGCTGTCGCCGGTCGCCGCCTGATAGACGAGGCGCGGCTCTTGCACCAGCGCCTCGGCCGTCACGGCGAGCATCACGGCCGCGACCTGATCGACGGGCGTGATGTCGAGCACGAGCTTGTCGTTGACCGGAATTTGCGTCTGCCCCTTGAGCGCGATGAAGATGAGCGGCGCGGTCGTCGTGAAGCCCTCGTTCCAGCCGGGGAAGGGGTAGCTGATCGCGGACTCGACGATTGACGGGCGCACAATCGCGCGCACCATGCCCTGCTCGGCGGCGACGAGCTGCTCGCCCAGACTCTTCGTGTACGTGTAGATGTTCGGCCAGCCCCACCACTCGGCGCGCTCGATGCCGAGCTCCGTCAAACGCGTGCGCGTCCAAACTTTACGCTCGCGCGCAACGGCCAGCCCCATCGCGTCCAGATCATCAGGGTCGCGCCCCTCTTCGATCAGGCGCTTGCGCCCCTGCTCGCGGAAGCGCGCGGCCTGCAAGGCGTCGCGCGCCTCGTCCTTTACACGATCCGCCAGTTTCGCGCAGTCCCTGATCTCCTGCTCGATGTCGAACTCCACGTCCGGCAACTCGTCGCGGCGCGGGAAGTAACCGAGCACCGGATCGCTCTCCCACACGGGGCCGGAGCGGTTGCCCGCCACGAAGCACGTCGAGACGTGGACGAGCGCCGGCCGTCGCATGCGCTTTGTAAACGCGATGACGTTCTGCGTGCCGACGACGTTCGTGCGCAGCGCGCTCTCAAGCGTCGGGTTAAAAGTGACATTACCCGCGCTGTTGATGACGACATCAATGTCGTCCGCGATGCGCTGCGCCTCATCCTCGCCGTGCCCCAAATTCTTGTCGCCGATGTCGCCGCCAATGACCTGCACCTTGTCGCGGATGAAGCCCTCGAACGCGCTCCCGTACCGCTCGCGCAGCGGGTCGAACGGCGGCGCGGTGATGACGTGCTCCCAGAACCGCGTCTCCGACTCGGCGGCCGAGCGCGCACGCACCGTCACGTACACCCGCGCGACGTTCGGGAAGCGGTGCAGGAGCATGCTCAAGCAGACCTTGCCGAGAAAGCCCGTGCTGCCGATGATGAGAACCTTTCGGCCTTGATAAATGTCTGTGGGCGATAGTTTCATCGGTTCGGCATTCTACTCCACTTCGCACAGCGCGATCACGGGTTGGTGCAGCATCGTGATCTCGGCGGAGCGGCCCATGTAGCTGCGGGCCATGGCGATGGCTTCGGTCAGGTTGTCGGCGCGCTCCCAGCCGAGGCGTTCGGGCACGTGGGCGTTCTCCGCGCCCGCGGCGATGACGCGCCCGACGTGCTGGCGGCCGTTCTCGCCCCAGTACCACATGAAGAAGGGGTGCGCGCCGTGGTAGGCGTTGCCGCGCCGGTACATCTCGACATAGGACGGGTTGGTCGCGAACTCGCGCTCGTACTTGTCGCGCAGATAAAAAGCGTCGCGCGATTCGGGCAGCAGACGGTTGAAGAATTCGATGTACGACGGGTGGAAGTTGTGATCGAACTCGTCGAAGCACGGGTGATGAAGGATGAGCACACCGCCCTTCTTCAGGAGCGGCTTGCCGCGGTAGAAGTTGAAGTGGTAGCCGAGTGCCATCACCTGCACGAGGATCGGGTTCAGGATCGAATAGACGTTGTAGGGCGAGATGTCGGGGATGCCCGTGACGAGGATGTCGCACTGCCCGTTGACGGGGATGGCGTACTGGTCGAAGTTGCGCTTGAGAATCTCTGCGTGCGCCGGCTCGGTCTTGCCGGCGTGGCAGGCGATGACCTCGTAGGCGGCGGGCACGCCGTGCAGCATCTTGCGGCGCGCGGCGCGCGGGAGTTTCCCCATCGTCATACGCATCGCCTCGTACTTCATGCGGTCGAGCGCCGAAAAGTCGTCTTCGTTCTTCAAGAGAAAGTCGAGTTGCGAGCCGTAGATGCGATTGTTGAGCGCTGTCTCGATGTGGAAGACGTTGACGTGCTTGTCGAGGAGTTGCCCGAGGCGCACGATCTTGTGGTTCAACTCGGAGCGCGCCGGGTCCATGTAGCTGTTCGAGTCGCGGATGGTCTGCGGCTCGTGGTGCGCGCGCAGAGATTCGTAGTCGCAGAGGCCCACCGCGACCGACTTGTGCCCGCCGTCCATCGGCGTGAGGTTGATGTTACAGTAGATGACCAGATCGCTCTCCGCGACGCGGCGGTTGATGCGGAGCGGCTCGCGGTGCTTCGTCTCGCCGAGCGTGACCAAGCCCTCTTCCCACTCGGCGTCATGGTTGTAGTAGCGGTCGGGGTAGAACTCTTTGAAGATCGCGTCGCCGACCATGCGCCGCATCTCCCACTCGGTCATCTTCCGGTGCAGGCAGTTGGCGATGATGATGTGCACGTCGTCCACGCCGTAGTCCGCGAGCATCTGCAAGACGATCTCAAGCATCGTCTGGCGCACGTCCGGCGTCTGCATCGGCGGGAGCGGCAGCGAGATGTCATCTAGCGCGACCGTCACCTTCATGCCCGGCTCTAGCTGCGCGAACAGCGGATCGCAGTCGTGCGGGTGGTTCAGCGCGTAGCGAATCGCGGCGACGCGGTTCGGCAAGCCCTTGATCGCGGGCTTTGGGTAGATGACGCGCGTGCCGATGGGCAAGTCCTCCAGGATGAAATCCTCGCCCGACGGGATGATGCGCGGCGCGCTGTCGCGGTCTATGTAGACGACCGACTCGTGGATTTTGCGTCTGAGTTGTAGTGACATGATTAGGGAATAGAGACCACCTTGCGATCAGAATCACAATATACCGTGTAATGAGTAAGCTTGCCCTCGCCATCCGCTATATCCCAATAGATAAACTCATCACATGTATCGCTCGCCGCCGTCAGTAAATAATCAACTCGGAGGGACGTGCCCGTGCGATCTGTAATTGGACGCAAAGGGAATAAGGCGCTCAGACGATTATCCGGCGCTAGCGTCACCTGATCGCCGAGGCGTTGGCGCAGCCCGCGCATTCTATCGATGAACGCGCCCTCGCTTATGCGGTGCTGCAAATAGGGTGAGGCTTGCCGGTACATATCCCTGAAGTTGGCTTCCTTGAATTGCTGATGAAGTGTGACGCTGGCACGGGCGCTTATATTCTTCGGGTCAGACCTGTGCCGCGCGGCGAAAATGGCCAGAACGCCGGTGACGAGAAAGAAGCAAAATCCCAAGATGGTTGAGCGTCTCATAGTTTCAACCTCAAGTCGCTTACGCTCCCCTGGAACTCTGGCCGGCGGATGAGCGGGCCACACTCACGTCGCCCGCTCATCCATCATGGCCGCTAACTTTTCATCGCCGGCACACTCATGTTCAAGGCGCGGACGAGGAAGCCCCAGCGGTCGGCGACTTCTTCGATCTGCTTGGAGGTGGGCTTGCCCGCGCCGTGGCCGGCCTTGGTCTCGATGCGGATCAGGACGGGCGCGGGGCCCGATTGCGCCGCCTGCATGGCGGCGGCGAACTTGAAGCTGTGGCCGGGCCAGACGCGGTCGTCGTGGTCGGCCGTGGTGATAAGGGTCGGCGGGTAGCTCGTGCCCGGCTTCAGATTGTGGAGCGGCGAGTAGGCGTAGAGCGCCTTGAACTCTTCGGGGTTGTCGGGCGAGCCGTAGTCGGTCGTCCACGCCGCGCCGATGGTGAACTTGGTGAAGCGCAGCATGTCCATCACGCCGACCGCGGGCAGCGCCGCGCCGAACAGTTCGGGGCGCTGCGTCAAGACCGCGCCGACGAGCAGCCCGCCGTTCGAGCCGCCGCCGATGGCGAGCTTCGGCGTCGAGGTGTACTTGTTACTGATGAGCCACTCGGCGGCGGCGATGAAGTCGTCGAAGACGTTCTGCTTCTTCAGCTTCATGCCGGCCTCGTGCCACTCCTTGCCGTACTCGCTGCCGCCGCGCAGGTTCGCCAGCGCATAGACGCCGCCCATCTCCATCCAGACCAGGTTCGAGACGGAGAAGGCGGGCGTCTCGGCGATGTCGAAGCCGCCGTAGCCGTAAAGATAGGTCGGGTTCTGGCCGTCGAGCTTGAGACCCTTCTTGTGCGTGATGAACATGGGCACGCGCGTGCCGTCCTTGCTGTTGTAGAAGACCTGCTTGGTCTCGTAGTCGTTGGGGTTGAAGTCAACCTTGGGCTGGCGGAAGACCGTGCTCTTGCCGGTCGTCAGGTCGAGCCGGTAGATCGTCGCGGGCACGGTGAAGCTGGCGAACGAGTAGAAGGTCTCCTTGTCGTCCTGCCGGCCCGTGAAGCCGCCGACCGCACCGATGCCGGGCAGTTGCAACTCGCGCACGAGCTGGCCGCGCGTGTCGTAGACCTTGACCTGCGCGTGCGCGTCCTGCAAATAGGAGGCGATGAACTGGTGGTTGATGAAGCTGACGCCGTCGAGCGTCTCCTTCGCCTCGGGCACGACCGTCTTCCAGTTCTTCTGTTCGGGCGCGCGCGTGTCTATGGCGATGACGCGCTTGTGCGGCGCGGCGCGGTCGGTGTGGAAGTAGAAGACGGGGCCGTCGTTGCCGATAAAGTACTGCGCCACGCCCTCGTCGTCCAACAGTTTGACGATGGACGCGTCCTGCGCCTTCAGGTCTTTGTAATAGACGCGGTTCTCGGCGCTCGCGCCGGGGAAGCCGTTGATGATCAGGTAGCGGCCGTCGTCCGTGACCGTGGCGTTGATCGTGCCTTCCTTGAGCGCGTCGGGGGCGACGATGAGCAGTTGGTCTTCCGCCTGCGCCGTGCCGAGGCGGTGATAATAAATCTTGTGATACTGGTTGGCGGCGACGAGCGTGTTGCCGCCCTTCGGCTCGTCGTAGCGGCTATAGAAGAAGCCGCGCCCGTCCGCCGTCCAGGACGCGCCGGAGAACTTGACCCACTTGATCACGTCGGGCAGGTCTTGCCCCGTCGCCACGTCGCGCACGTGCCACTCGTTCCAGTCCGAGCCGGAGGCGGCCAGGCCGTAGGCCATCAGCTTGCCGTCCTGACTGATGGCCGTGCCGCTCAAAGCGACCGTGCCGTCAGTTGAGAGCTTGTTTGGATCGAGCAGCACGCGCGGCTCGGCGTCGAGCGCCGGCACGGTGTAGAGCACGGACTGGTTCTGTAGGCCGTCGTTCTTCGTGTAGAAGTAGCGCCCGCCCTCGCGGAAGGGCACGCCGTAGCGCTCGTAGTTCCACAACTTCGTCAGCCGCGCCTTGATCGCGGCGCGCTCCGGAATCTGGTTGAGGTAGTCAAAGGTCAGCTTGTTCTCGGCCTCGACCCAAGCCTTCGTCTCCGGCGAGTCGAGGTCTTCGAGCCAGCGGTAAGGATCGGCCACCTTCGTGCCGAAGAAATCGTCCACCTGATCGCTCTTGCGCGCGACCGGATAGACGGGGCGTGTGCTGTTGGCGGCCGGGACGGAGCGCACGGCGGTCTGGCCGCAGACGACGGCCACGAGCGTCAGTAGGGCAACTGCGGGGGCGAATGGTTTGAGCGAACGCATTACTAAAACTCCTTTAGATGAATCTGTCGTGCCCAGGCGGAGCGGCGGCGCGCTCCGCGTCGGGCCGCGAGTGTAACTCACTTCAAGCTGATCACGGGCCAGTCGTGGTGCAGCGCCGTCTGCCGCAGGCGCATGTCCGGGTTGACGGCCGCCGGGTGGCCGACGATAGAGAGCATGGGCAGGTCGCTCATGCTGTCCGAATAAGCGTAGGACTCGCTCAAACTGATCCCCTCGCGCTCGGCGAAGGTGCGAATCCAACTCGCCTTGGTGGCGGCGGCGAGCACGGGCGGCAGCAGTCGCCCGGTCGCCACGCCGTTGACGAACTCCAGCCGGTTCGCCGCGTAGTCCGCGATCCCTAAGTACTCCATCAGCGGCTTGACCGAGATGTCGAGCGCGCCGGTGACGACCACCTGCCGCAATCCGAGCTTGCGCGACTGCTCGATCAACTCGAACGCGCCGGGATAGACGGCCGGCTTCAGCACGTCTTCAAATAGCTCGTCGGCGAAGAAGCGCAGGCGGTCTTCGGTCTCGCCCTTGTAGCGTTTGAAGAAGAGGTCGTTGAAGACGTTGCGGCTGTACTGGTCGGTCACGGCGAAGAGCGGCAGGCTCATGACGGTTGCGGCCGATTTCGCCACGCTGCGCCACAGGCCCTGCTGGTTGCGGGCGTAGAAGCCGAGCGTGTGCACCAGGTTGGTGCTGACGAGCGTGCCTTCAAGATCGTAGAAAGCGGCGGCTGCCAAATAGTCCTCCCGAAACCTTCGGTCTGCTACAGAAGTCGCTCCGCGCTGGTCAGACTGTGTTACGGCTGAAGAAGTGCAGGGCAAAATATATCCTATTCTGCGGTTTTTAGGTAATCTGGCGCGGGGAGCGAATATGAGTCAGCCGAAATGTTCGTGCGCGGCGTTCGAGCGGCTGGAAGGCGCGAGCGTGCCCGCCTACACGAGCGCCTTTCTGGATGATCTGGGACGGCGCGATCCGGCGCAGAAGAATCTCTACCGCTGCCGCGTCTGCGGCCGGCGCTGGGAGCGGCGCGCGCCCGACGCCGAGCACGCGCGCCCCTCGCTCGTGCGACTGGATAAGGCGTGACGCCTACAGTCTGAGCCTGCTTTGCAGGTAGTGAAACGGGACGCACTCGGCGTCGCGCCCCGCGTCGAGCAGCAGGTCGCGCATGCGCGCCGCGCCCGCGTAGTTGAGCGAGTGAATGACGATGAGCGCGCCGCGGCTGCGGTCGGGATGCGCCGCGAGCCACGCCGCGACCGCGTAGCCCGTCCGCTCGTCGTCCGGCTCGTTAGAAAAATAGTGCTCCTCGGCCAGGTCGTGATCCAGCAGAATCGCCGCGTACTCGCGCTCGGCCAGCCACGCCGCCGCCACGCGCACGTCGCACGTCACATCCAACTCGTAACCCGCCAGCCGCGCCCGAAACCATGCGCAGCGTTCTGCGTCGTCCTCGACCAAGAGAATCCGCGGCATAGGAAGCTGTTAGCGATTAGCTGTTAGCCGTTAGCAAAAACAAAAGCCAAGAGCTAATGGCTAACAGCTAACAGCTTACGGTATTATTTCGCCGACGTGAAACTCGCGACCTGGAATGTTAATTCGGTGCTGGCGCGTTTGCCGCTGGTCGAGCAGTGGCTGAGAGTGGCGCGGCCCGACGTGCTCTGTTTGCAGGAGACGAAGTGCGCGGACGAGAAGTTTCCGGCCGCCGCGTTCGCCGAGCTTGGCTATCAGTCCGTCGCCTACGGGATGCCGACTTACAACGGCGTGGCCATCCTTTCGCGCCTGCCTGCGACGGACGTGCAGCGCGGCTTCGGCGACGAAGAAGAGACGGCACGCGCGCGCCTGCTGGCAGCGACCGTGGGCGGCGTGCGCGTGGTCAACATCTACGTGCCGAACGGGCAGGCGGTCGGGACGGACAAGTACAAGTTCAAGCTCGCGTGGCTCAGGCGGCTGCGCGCGTTCTTCGACGAGCATTACTGGACGGACGATGACGTGCTCGTGTGCGGCGACTTCAACGTCGCGCCGGAAGACCGCGACGTGCACGACCCGCAGCTCTGGCACGGGCGCATACTGTTCAGCGGGCCGGAGAAGAAGGCGCTCGCCGAGGTGAAAGAGTGGGGCTTCGTTGACGCCTACCGGCAGCACGTCGCGGCGGGCGGCAACTTCTCCTGGTGGGACTACCGCGCCGCCGGCTTCCGGCGCAACGCCGGTCTGCGCATAGACCACATCTGGGTCTCGCCACCACTCGCCGAGCGTTGCACCGCCGCCTGGATCGACAAAGAGCCGCGCGGCTGGGAGCGACCGTCGGATCACACGCCGGTCGTCGCGGAATTCAAATGAAAGTCCAAAGTCCAAAGTTCAAAGTCCAAAGCCCAAGGTCTGTATAGAATTTTAGCCGCCGTTGGGTTGAGCTTTAGACTTTGGACTTTGGACTTTGGACTTTGGACTTTGGACTTTGGACTTTGGACTCGGATACTGACACGCATGAGTCAAGAACAGAAATGGCCGGACGTACTGTGGATCGTGCGGCACGGACAGAGCGCGTCGAACGTGGCGCGCGACGCGGCCGAGGCGGCCGGGTTGAAAGAAATTGTGCTTGAGGCGAAGCGCGATATGGACGTGCCGCTGTCGGAGTTGGGGCAGAAGCAGTCGCGCGCCCTGGGGCGCTGGTTCGGGCAACTGCCGGCAGACAAGCGGCCCGAAGTGATCCTGACCTCGACCTACCTGCGCTCGCGCCACACGGCCCAACTCGTGCTCGAGGCGGCGGGCATTGACGCCGCGGAGATCACCTTGCTCGCCGACGAGCGGCTGCGCGAGAAAGAGTTCGGCATCCTCGACCGGCTGACGAAAGAGGGCATCAGGGAGCGTTACCCGGAGCAATACGAGTTCCGCGAAGCCATCGGCAAGTTCTACCACCGCCCGCCGGGCGGCGAGAGTTGGTGCGACGTGATCCTGCGGCTACGCAGTGTGATTGACACACTCTCGCGCGAGTACCGCAAAGACCGCGTGCTGATCGTCGCGCACTCGGTCGTCGTGCTCTGCTTCCGCTACCTGATCGAGCGCATGACCGAAGACGGCATACTCAACATTGATCGCACGGACGACGTGCCAAACTGCGCCGTCACCGAGTACGAGTACGACCCGGCCAAGGGCAGGCGCGGCCGCCTCGCGTTGCGCCGCTACAACTTCGTCGCGCCGCTCGAAGCCGAAGGCACGCACGTCACCACCAGCAAGGACGTGCCGGCCGCGCCGAAGTGAAAAGCGATTAGCTGTTAGCTTTTTGTCTTTAGCTGGCCGCTAACAGCTAATCGCTAACGGCTTTCAAGAGCATGGTGAAGAAGCAGAGCGCGAAGCGCACGCGCACGATTCCCGCCGATCAATCTTTGCTTATCACGCCGCGTCTGCTGCGTGGCTGGGCGCTGCCTGCGCCCGACGCGGGCGGCGACAAGGAAGCGCGCGGGCGTGTACTTGTCATCGGCGGCTCGCGGGAGATGCCGGGCGCGGTTGTGCTGGCGGCGACGGCCGCGGCGCGCGCCGGGGCGGGGAAGTTGCAGATCGCGACGTGTCGCACGGTCGCGCCGCACGTGGCCGTCGCCGTGCCGGAGGCGCGCGTCTTCGCGCTGCCAGAGACGCGCGCGGGCGCGCTCGCGGTCGCGGGCGTCGGCCGGATCATAGAGTACGTGGACGCCGCGCAGTCCGTCGCCGTCGGCCCGGGCATGATCGACGAGCACGCAATCGCACGCTTCGTGCGTCGCCTCTTGCCACACGTCGCAGGCGCCGCGGTTGTGCTCGACGCCAACGCGCTCACGTCGCTTGCGCGGGCACCGGAGTGCGTGCGGAGTTTGCGCGGCCGCGCTGTGCTCACGCCGCACGCGGAGGAGATGGGCGAACTGCTCGGCGCGGACAAGGCCGCGGTCGAGCGCGACCGCGCGGGCGCGCTGCAAGAAGCCTGCGCGCGCTTTCATGCGGCGGTCGTGCTCAAAGGGCGCGAGACGCTCGTCGCCGCGCCGGGCAGTCGGGTCTATCGCAACCGCACCGGCAACGTCGGCCTTGCCACTTCGGGGTCGGGCGACACGCTCGCGGGCCTCATTGCGGGCCTCTGCGCGCGCGGGGCCGCGCCCTTGCAGGCGGCCGTGTGGGGCGTCTATCTGCACGCGCGCGCGGGCGAACGGCTCGCGCGGCGCGTAGGCCCGCTCGGCTACCTCGCGCGCGAGTTGCCCGGAGAGTTTCCGGCGCTCTTGGCGGAACTAGGAGGACGCGCGTGAGCCGCGGGCGAGCCGACGCGAAATCGAGAGATCAGTTGAGGCTTGCAGAAAAGCTTAACCACGAAAGCACACGAAGCGACACGAAACAAACGACACGAAGTAGCACGTCGCTTCGTTCGTGTGAGCTCATTTCGTGTCGCTTCGTGTGGCTTGGTGGTTCAGTTTTGCGCGCGGCGAGTTGATGGTCAGCTTTGTTGCTGGCCGACCGTGCCGAAGTTGGGTGGCGGCGGTGGCTGCTCGAAGGGAGTGCCGCCGAGGGCGAGTTGCTTGCTGCGCTCCTCTTGCATCCGGTCGATTGAGCGAATCATGAGGATGGCGACCGCGGCGGCCGCGATGGTCATCACGTCGTTTATTAGCCCCAACCACGGGAGCGCCTCCGTCGCGTGCTCTTCATCGCTCAGGCGGTAATAGAGATTGCTGGCCACGCTCGAAATGATCCACAAGCCCCACCACCAGCCGACGAGCGGCGCGCCCGTGTCCACGGTGAAGCTCAGGCCCGCGCTCACGCCGCCCGCATCCTCGACGGGTTTGCTCCAACGCCAGATTTCGCGCACGGCTTTATACGGACGGAAGAGGTTGAGGATGGGGATGAAGAACGAGCCGACGGCCATGCCGGGCGTGTCGTTGAGTTGGCGCGCGCCGAGCGGGCGCAGATTGCTGTAGGCGCGGTGCAGCCACAGCAGGAACGCGACGGCGGCGGCCGCGAAGATGAAGAAGTTGAGCAGCAGCACGACCGCGTTCAGGGCTTCCGCGACCGAGAGCGTCTCCTCGCCCGACGCCGCGGCGTCCGGGCCGCCAAGCACGCCGCCCGCCATGAAGGCGTGCAGGATCGCCCACAACAGATGCATGCCCGCGGACGCGCCCAGCAGCAGCATCGCTGCGATAGCGCGCAGGCGGCCTGAACGATAGCCGTAGGGACTCGGTTGCGCATTCATCATGAGGAGACTCGCTTCGTGTTGAGCATCAATCGCCGCTGACGGGCGCGGGCTGGCGCGCGGTCAACTCGCGCCAGGTGAGCGGCTGCCCGCCGTCGTCGAGGCGCACCATTGAGATGCAGCCGGGCGAGGGGCAGACGAGGTAGCAGAGGTTGCAGCCGACGCACTCGTGCTCGTCCACGATGGGGAAACGCTTGCCGTCGATCTGCGTGAAGGGGATGCACTGGTGCGCGCCGTCCTCGCAGGCGATGTGGCAGAGGTTACACTGGATGCACTTCGAGTGGTCTATGCGCGCGACCGTCTTGTAGTTGAGATCGAGGTTGCCCCAGTCTGTGACGCGGCGGACGCTTGCGCCGATGATGTCGCCTACGCTCGCGTAGCCTTTGTCGTCCAGGTAATTCGACAGCCCGTCGCTCATGTCCTCGACGATGCGATAGCCGTAGTGCATGACGGCGGTGCAGACCTGCACGGTGGTCGCGCCTAAGAGCAGAAACTCCGCCGCGTCGCGCCAGGTCGTGATGCCGCCGATGCCGCTGATCGGCACGGTCACTTCCGGGTCGCGCGCAAGCTCCGAGACCATGTTGAGCGCGATGGGCTTGACGGCGGGGCCGCAGTAGCCGCCATGCGCGGCTTGGCCGTTGACGTTCGGGTGCGGGATCATCGTTTCGAGGTCAACGCCCATGACCGAGTTGATCGTGTTGATGAGCGAGAGGGCGTCCGCGCCGCCGCGCACGGCCGCGCGACCGGGCGGCTTGATGTCCGTCACGTTCGGCGTGAGCTTGACGATGACGGGCAAGCGCGTCGCCTCCTTTACCCACTCCGTCACCATGCAGGTGTAGTCGGGCACTTGCCCCATCGCCGACCCCATGCCGCGCTCAGACATGCCGTGCGGGCAGCCGAAATTCAACTCGACGCCGTCCGCGCCCGTGTCTTCAACCTGCTTCGCGATCTCGTGCCAGGCCTCGCGCTTCGACTCGACCATGAGCGAGACGATGAGCGCGTGCCGCGGGTACTTGCGTTTACACTCGCGGATTTCGCGCAGGTTGACTTCGAGCGGGCGATCCGTGATCAGCTCGATGTTGTTGAGACCGATCATGCGTTGCGGGCCATGATCGAGCGAGGCGAGGCGCGAGCAGACGTTGCGGATCGGCTCGCCCAGAGTCTTCCAGACCGCGCCGCCCCAGCCCGCGTCGAACGCGCGCTCCACCATCGAACCCATGTTCGTCGGCGGAGCAGACGCCAGCCAGAAAGGGTTCGGCGATTTGATGCCGGCGAATTCCACACTCAGGTCTGCCATTGTCGTTAACTCCCAGATGGATTCGGTGGTTGAATGTGAAGTGCGGCCGCTTCAACACAGAGACACGGAGAGCACACAGAGAACACAGATGTTCTGCTCTGTATTCTCTGTGTTAAATAACCAGCACGCATCACACTCAAGCACAACTTCAACCTCGCCCATCGGCTAATGAAGGATCATGCGCGTCAAGTACACGCCCCGACAGCCAGAACGAGCCGCTGACGATGCCGCCCTTCGTCAAATAACCGCTCAGCAAGTCGGGATCGGCGACCAGATCAAGCTCGCCGCCGAGCGTGCGGACGTGCGCCCAGCAGAACTCGCGCTCGCTGACGGGGTTGGTGATGAGCGCCGTGTCGAGCACGCGGCCCGTGAAGATCGCGTGCGCCTGCGGCGGCTCGGTTGATTCGCCCGTCGCGCCGCTGAAGAGACCCGCCGGGATGAACGACTCGGCGGCGAACCGCACCCCGCCCTGTTGCGCCGCGGCGTAAGCCTCCGCCGACTCGTAAGCCTGTAGCTCATGCGCGAATGCGGCCAACTGCACGTCGCAGATCGAGGGCACGACGACCGCGCCGGTCAACTCGTAGTCCGGCACGTCGAAGACGAAGGGGAACGCGCCGCTCTCCGGCTCGGCCGCCGCCGGGTCGGCCCAGCCGTGAAACGCGCCGTCGAGGATTGACGACTCCGGGCGCGGCACGCGTGCCGTCAACCCGACGCGCATGCGCGTCCGCCCGGCGTAGTGCGGGTTGAGGCCGACCACGTCGCCGTCCGCGTCCAACTGCATCCACAACTCGATCTGTGCGCCCGGCGACCAGCGCACGTAAGTCCCGCTCGCCGTCTGAAGCTCCGTGCCGTGCTCCAACGCCTTGAGCGCGAGGGCCTCAAAGTCAGCCTTCGACTCCACCAGAAACCCCAGATCGGACATGTGACTCGGCATAAGGAAAGCAGTGACGAGTGACAAGTGACGAGTTAAGACAAGCTTCTTACTTGTCACTCGTCACTTGTCACTCGTCACTGTTTTATTTCGCTCGTCTCTTCATGCAAAGGCAGCCGCGCGCCGGCAAATTCGACGCGCTCGCCGGTCAGAGTCTCGTGTATGCCCTGCGCGGCAAGCTTGCCCATCTGGGCGGCATCGACGGCCTCGCGCCCGCCGTTGACGCAGTCGCCGCCCGCGAAGATTTTCGGGTTCGCCGTCCGCATCGTCGCGCGGTCAACGACGACGCGCCCGCCGTCGTCCACTTCGACGCCGGGCAGTTGCGCGAACCAGTCGCGCATCTTCTGTTGCCCGGTCGCCTTGATCACCATGTCTATGGGGATGACGAACTCCGAGCCGGGCACGGGGCGCACGCCGGGTCGCTCCGCGCCGTCGCCCGCCGCCATCCGCACGCAGCGCAGCGCGCCGACGCGCGCGCCCGTCTCGTCCGGCAGAATCTCAACCGGCGCAGTCAGCCACATAAACTCGACCGCGTCCTGTTTCGCCAACTCATACTCGTATTTGTAAGCGGGCATCTCGCGCTCCGTGCGCCGGTAGATCATCAGCACGCGCTCCGCGCCGAGCCGTCGCGCCTGCGTGACCGCGTCAATCGCCGTGTTGCCCGCGCCGACGACCGCGACCGTGCGCCCGACGGGCACGCTCGGCCAGTCGCGCGTCTTGATCCGCTCGATGACGGCGAGCGCGTCATAGACCCCGGCCAAGTCCTCGCCCGGAATGTTCAGCCGCGAAGTCGCGCCGAGACCGACAGCGACGAAGAGCGCGTCGTGCGCTCGCTGCAACTCCTCGAACGAAACGTCGCGCCCGATCTCCGTGCCCGTCCTGAACGCGACGCCGAGCCGCGCGACCTGCGCGACCTCGTCCTGCGCCACCGCCTGCGTCATCTTGTATTCCGCCATGCCGTAGGTGTCGAGACCGCCCGCGAGCGGCTTGCGCTCGTAGATCGTGACGGCGTAGCCGAGCCGCGCCAGGTAAGTCGCGCAGGAGAGACCGGCGGGGCCAGAGCCGACGACGCCGACCGACTTGCCGTTCGGCGTGCCCGGCCGCAGCACGTCGCGCCCGCGCCGCAGCACCGCGTCCGTCGCGTAACGCTGCAAGCGGCCGATCTCAATCGGCTTCGCCATCAGCGTCTTCTCCACGCACGCGCCCTCGCACAACACCTCGACGGGGCAGACGCGCGCACACGTCGCGCCAATCGGGTTCGCCTCGAAGATGACGCGCGCCGAGCCGGCCAAATTGCCGCTCGCGATCTTCTTGATGAACGACGGCACGTCTATGTGCGTCGGGCACGCGCGCGTACACGGCGCGTCGAAGCAATAGACGCAGCGGTTCGCTTCGAGGATCGCCTCCGCCTCCGAGAGCGGCGGCGCGATCTCGCGGAAGTTGCGCTCGATCTGCGCGATGTTGATCGGTGATTCGTGGACGAGTGACATAGTGTTAGTTCAAGGTTCAAAGTTCAATGTTCAAGGTTAAAGGTCAAACGAAACTTTGAATCTTGAACCTTGAACGTTGAACTCAGTCTGCGACCAGCGCGTCGTAGCTGTCGGGCCGGCGGTCGCGGAAGAACTGCCAGGTGTTGCGGACTTCGCGGATCATGTCGAGGTTCAAGTCGGCGACGACGAGCGCGTCCTGGTCGCGTGGTGCTTCGGCGACGATCTTGCCGCGCGGGTCGCAGAAGTAGCTTTGGCCGTAGAACTCGCCGATGTCCCAGGGCTGCTCGTGCCCGACGCGGTTGATTGCGCCGACGAAGTAGCCGTTGGCGACGGCGTGCGCGGGCTGTTCGAGCTTCCACAGGTATTCTGACAGCCCGGCGACGGTGGCCGACGGGTTGAAGACGATCTCCGCGCCGTTGAGGCCGAGCACGCGCGCGCCTTCGGGGAAGTGGCGGTCGTAGCAGATGTAGACGCCGATGCGCGCGTAGGCCGTGTCGAACGCGGGGTAGCCGAGGTTGCCGGGGCGGAAGTAGAACTTCTCCCAGAAGCCGGGCGCGACGTGCGGGATGTGGTTCTTGCGGTACTTGCCGAGGTACTTGCCGTCGGCGTCTATGACGGCCGCGGTGTTGTAGTAGATGCCCGTGATCTCTTCCTCGTAGATGGGCACGATGATGACCATCTGGTGCTCGCGCGCCACGTCCTGCATGAGCTTGACCGTGGGGCCGTCGGGCACGCGCTCGACCGCCTCGTACCAGCGCGTCTGCTGCTCGGCGCAGAAGTAGGGCGTCGTGAAGACCTCCTGCATGCAGAGAATCTGCACGCCCTGTCGCGCCGCGTCCGCGATCAACTTGACGTGCTTCTCCGTGTTCGCGTGTTTGATCTCTTCAATCGGTGCGTCGGTCGGCGCGGCGTTGGTGGCTTGTATGAGACCGCATTTGACTGTTCTGGCCATGAGTTGTTCCTATTCTTTGGTTAAATCACGGGGACATGAATGTTCGCCGCGTTAGCGGCGTCTGATTTTAGCCCGGCGTTTTAACGCCGGGTCAACCGTGGATCGAACCGCCGCGTCGCTGCCGCGACGCATGAATCGGCGGCCGTCATTCAGCCGTCGCTAACGCGACGCCCGCTCAATTACGTTGCGCTCCCCGGCGTTGAAACGCCGGGTTAAAATCATCTGCCGCTAGCGCGGCAGATGATTTGTACGGCCCGTCGTCTGTTATGCCGTCTCCGTCTCCGCAACAGGCACGGCCTGCGGCGGCATGCCTTTCATCAAGAGCAGGTGCGTTACAGCGGCCGCGCCGAAGCCGACGAACCAGGCGTAGTCGTAGAGCGGGCGCAAGGGCGGCACGACGAGTCCGATCCAGGCGAGCGCGCAGCCGATGAGCGTCGCAATGACCGCGCGCCAGTTCCAACCGCCCGCGTAAGTATAGACGCCGCGCGTGCGGTAGAGGTCGCCGAGTTCGAGCCGCTTCTGGCGCACGAGCCAGTAGTCGGCGATGAGCACGCCGGCAATCGAGCCTAAGCCGCCCGAATAGCCGACGAGCCAACTGAAGATGTAGCCCGACGGGTCGGCAAGCAAACGCCACGGCTGCATCAGGAGGCCGACGATGCCCGTGATCAGTCCGCCCAGCCGGAACGAAATCCATTTCGGGAAGGCGTTGGCGAAGTCGTTCGCGGGCGAGACGACGTTGGCGGCGATGTTGACCGCGAGCGTCGCCACAACCACCGTGAACATCGAGACCGCCACGACCGCGATCTGATGAAACTGCCCGACCAGCTTCATCGGGTCCCACAACTCGTCGGCGCGCATGTGCGGGTAGATGACGACCGCGGCGGAGGTGATCAGCACGCCCATCGCAGCGAAGACGGTCATCGTCGTCGGCAGCGCCACGACCTGCCCCGTTGCCTGCTCGCGCTGGCTGCGGCCGAAGCGCGTGAAGTCGGGCATGTTCAAGGAGAGCGTCGCCCAGTAGCCGATCATCGCCGTGAGCGAAGGGATGAAGATCGGCAGGAACGCACGTAGCCCCGGATACTTGCCCGGCTGTTGCAGCAGGTAGCCGACGCCGTGCGCCCGCCACAAAGCCCACACGAGCAGCAGCGCCGTCATCACCAGCACGAACGGCGCGGCCCAGTTCTCGACCTTGCGGAGCAAATCCATCCCGCGATAGATGATGTAGATGTTCAAGCCCCAGAAGAGCAGGAACGACAGCCACTCGGTCGTCATGTGTCCGCCGACGGGGCCGCCGAGCAGAGTGTGCCAGCGCGGAATGACCGCCTGGAAGAAAGTGTCAAGCGCCTCGCCGCCGATCCATGCTTGAATGCCGAACCAGCCGCAGGCGACGAGCGCGCGCATCAGCGCCGGCAGGTTCGAGCCGTATGTCCCGTAAGCGGCGCGCGCGAACACGGGGAAGGGGATGCCGTACTTCGTGCCCGGATGCGAGTTCAAGAGGATGGGCACTAGCACGATGGTGTTGCCGATCAGGATCGTGATGAGCGCCTGCCACCAGTTCATCCCGGCGCTGATGAGGCCGGACGAGAGCATGTAGGTCGGGATGCAGTGCGCCATGCTGATCCAGAGCGCGGCGTAGTTGTACGTCGTCCAGTTGCGCCGCTCAACAGGCACGGGCGCGAGGTCTTCGTTGTAGAGCGGGCTGCGGCTGATCTCGCGCGCCGCCTCCGCGCGCAACTCGACGCGCCCGTCCAAGTGTTGGATCACTTCCGAGCTATGGCTCATAGACATCTGACTAACCTCTTAAGCACGAGGCCGGACAGTGAACGGCTAGACCTTGAATAATCAATTACTGGCGTCGCTTCTCATAGACTTCGCGGAATGCTTCGAGCAACGGTAGCTCGACCGCGTCTTTGGCCCGCCGGGCGGCCCGTTTGCTGGCTATGATGTCACGGATGTTAAGCACGGGGAAGCCAGTCGTCGTGTCCATGCGACTTTTGGCCTCGTCGTAGCTCTCAATCCCGTCTGGGGCGAACACCAAATCGATGTCGAACGGGCCGGACTTGATTTGCACGAAGTCTTTGCCGCGCACAATCTCCTGTTCAAGTTGCGCATCAACCGCAAAGCCCAATTCCCTGAGCGCGGCGACGATGCGCCGACCGTTTTCACCACCCTTGCGCGGGTAAACGTCCACGTCCTGTGTCGTACTTGGATAGCCGAGCAGGATCGCGCCGCTCTTGCCGATGAACATATAATCAACCCGGTGCGCGGCGAAGGCGGCGGCGAGTTCCTGCGCTTGTGTCGGGTGAAAGCTACTTCTCATCAAGGATTCGCGCTTGAAGCTCGTCGGGCGCGCCGTAGCCGAGATAGGTCGGTAGGTTATCCCGACACCACTGGCGGTATTCTGCCGTCGAAGCAAAAGAACGCCAGTCGGCATCGTCTAGCACCGGCTTGTAAACATAGCAGAAGCCGTAGCGCATACGATCCTCAATGCTCCGCGCAAGGTTGCGTTCACACTGCAAACGAAAGTCTTCTATCCAGTCGTGCCCGGTCATGATCGAAAGGATAACTGCAATCTCACATCGCCACGCAAGTGCCCCGCTTAAGGAAACGCCCGTCGCCCGCTTTGCCTTTGAACTCGCCGCCTTCGACAAGGACGCGCCCGCGCGAGAGCACCGTCTCACACACGCCGCGCACGGTCTTGCCCTCGTAGGCGTTGTAGTCCACGTTCATGTGGTGCGTCTTGACGCTGAAGGTCTGCTCGCGGTCGGGGTCGAAGATGACGATGTCGGCGTCCGAGCCGACGGCGATTGTGCCCTTGCGCGGGAAGAGACCGAACATCTTCGCGGCGGCGGTCGAGGTCAGCTCGACGAAGCGGTTGAGCGAGACGCGCTGCTCGACGACACCGCCGTTGTAGATGAGCGCCATGCGGTTCTCGACGCCGGGCGCGCCGTTCGGAATCTTCGAGAAGTCGTCGCGCCCCAACTCCTTCTGCTCCTTCATGCAGAACGGGCAGTGATCGGTGGAGATGACTTGCAGGTCGTCCGTCTTCAAGCCCTTCCACAACTCTGCCTGATTCCACTTCTCCCTGAGCGGCGGCGTCATCACGTACTTCGCGCCGTCCCAGCCGTCGCCGTAATCGTCGAGCGAGAGGAAGAGGTATTGCGGGCAGGTCTCCGCGAACGCGGGCAAGCCACGGTCGCGCGCCTCGCGCACCTGGTTGAGCGCGTCGGCGCAACTGAGATGCACAATATAGACGGGCGACTCGGCCATCTCGGCAATCGCAATCGCGCGGTGTACGCCTTCGGCCTCGGCGCGCGTGGGTCTGGTCAACGCATGGTACTTCGGCGCGGTCTTCCCTTCGGCCAGCGCGCGCTTGATGATCTCGTTGATGACGATGCCGTTCTCGGCGTGCATGCAGATGAGACCGCCGCGCGCGCCTGCGGCCGACATCGCGCGGTAGATCGTCGCGTCGTCAACGAGGAAGACGCCGGGGTACGCCATGAACATCTTAAAGCTCGTCACGCCCTCGTCCATCACGCGCAACAACTCCGGCACGCGCTCGTCTTCCAGATCGGTCGTGATGAGATGAAAACCGTAATCAATCGCCGCTTTCCCTTCCGCCTTCGCGTGCCAGTTGTCCAAGCCTTCGCGCAACGCCTGCCCTTTGTACTGCACGGCGAAATCAATGATCGTCGTCGTCCCGCCGTGCGCCGCCGCCCGCGTCCCCGTGAAAAAATCGTCCGACGCCTGCGTGCCGCCGAACGGCAACTCCATGTGCGTGTGCGGGTCTATGCCACCGGGGATGACAAGTTTTCCACTTGCATCAAGCACGCGGTCGGCTTCCATCTCAAGCCTCGCGCCAATGACGGAGACGGTCTCGCCGTCAATCAACACGTCGGCCTTGTAATCGTCAACGGCGGTGATAACGCGTCCGTTTTTAATCAATGTCCTCATTGCACGTCTCCAACCCGCCCGCTCTGTTCTTTGCCACACGACCGCGGGGCAGTTGCGCGTAACTTTTTACTTGACCGATGAAACCCTGGCACGCTAAGTTCTAAATGCGGCCGTCTTTACGGCCGCCAGCCCCTGAAGACCTAAGCCCCACCAAGCACGCCCAAACCAGCCCCGATTAGCCTGAGATTAATATGAGTAAAGAACTCTTCCGCTTTCTCCTGCTCTGCTTTGCGATAGCCAGTATTGCGATGCTAAGCGCGCTAGTGTCCGCCGCGACGGAACTCAAATAGCTGCCCGCTCAAGCCTGCGCAAAGCTCGCGTCCAACGCGGCGATCAACTCGCCAATCGTGTCCTTCGTTGAGTTGAGCATCACGCTGGTGCGGATGACGTTGCCGTAGCGGTCGCCCTTGCCGATGAGCACGCCGCGGCGTCTGACCTTACTTGGCTTGAAATTGAGCCCAGACCAGATTCGGCCCGTCGAACAACAAAGGCACAGCGTTTAAGACGTTACGCCCGATGACGCCCCACTCTTGTTCGATCAATAAGAACTGGCCTCTGAAAGTGCGACCGAGAAAAAGCATTTCTAACCGGACGACCGGGGCGAGACTCGAACTGCCATCAAAACCGATCAATTCGTATTGTTGTTCTTGATCGGGAGCAATACCCAGTGATGTGGCGACGTTCCGTGGGAGCAGCGTCGCGTCCGCACCGGTGTCCAGCAGCATCGGCACATCTTCCTGCGTCGCGCCGCTATCGGGGTGGCGCAACCTCACGCGCGCGAGTGGCGCGGGCGGCGCAAACCAGATTGCGTCATAAGCCGGCATCGGGCGACGACTCGACAACCTCCATTTCAAAATCGGCCGCCTGCTTCGGATTCGCCAAACGCGGGCTGTGGACGTGAACCGTCTGTTTGATCTGCATGTCCGGCACGACGACGTAAACTCTCGTCTGCTCCGGCAAGAGGACGTTGGAAGTCAGTTTGATCTGTCCCTGCTCGACAATGCCCTCAAGTGTAACCACGCCCATTATGCCGCTCCTCCCTAACCGCTTTGTGCTCAGCCCCGGTCAGGTAGAATGTTAAGCCCCTACTGTGATCGAAGCAAACCCTGCATCGAGCGCGGCGATCAGCTCGTCAATCGTGTCCTTCGTCGAGTTGAGCATGACGCCGGTGCGGATGACGTTGCCATAGAGACCGCCCTTGCCGATGAGCACGCCGCGGCGCTTGGTCTCCTCGAAGACTTTGAGGACGGCCTGCGGCGCAGGCTCTTTGGTCTCGCGGTCTTTAACGAGTTCGAGCGCCTGCATCAGTCCCATGCCGCGCACGTCGCCGATGACCGGGTACTTGGCCTTCAGTTCTTCCAGCTTCTCGCGGAAGTACGCGCCGACCTTGGCGGCGTTCGTCTTCAAGTCTTCGTCTTCGATTACCTTGATGACGGCGAGCGCGGCGGCCATCGAGACGGGATTGCCGCCGAAGGTGGAGAAGGTCAGACCGGGGTAGGCGTCCGCCACTTCGGGCGTCGCGATGGTCATGCCGATGGGCACGCCGTTGCCCATGCCTTTGGCGCTCGTGATGATGTCCGGCTCGACGTTCCAGTGCTCGATGCCGAACCACTTGTCGCCGGTGCGCCCCCAGCCGGTCTGCACCTCGTCGGCGATGAAGAGGCCGCCGTGCTGGCGCGTGATCTCGGCGGCGCGCTCGAAGTAGCCGGGCGGCGGGACGATGAAGCCGCCGACGCCGAGGATCGGCTCGGCCATGAAGGCGGCAATCTCGCCGGTCGTCGCCGTCATGATCAGGTCTTCGATGTCGTTGGCGCAGGCGAGACCGCACTCCGGGTAAGTGAGCTTGAACGGGCAGCGGTAACAATAAGGCGCGCGCGCGTGGACGATGCCGGCTATCTGCGCGGGCAGTGGTCGCCACGTCGAATGGCCGATGGCGGTGAGCGCCGTGGCCGAGCGCCCACTGTAGCTGTGCCGCAGCACGACGATCTCGTGGCGGCCCGTCGCGATCTTGGCGGCGTGAATGGCTGTGTCGTCAGCTTCCGTGCCGCTGTTGGTGAAGAAAGACTTCCGCAACCGGCCGGGCGTGATCTGCACGAGCTTTTCGGCGAGGTCACCCTGCGGCTTGTTGGCGTAGAGCGTCGAGGTGTGCGAGATCGTCTTGACCTGCTCGATGATCGCCTCGTTCACCTTCGGGTTCGCGTGGCCCACACTGACCGTGAGCACGCCGCCGAAGCAGTCGAGGTAGCGGTTGCCCTGATCGTCCCACACGTACTGTCCCTCGCCGCGCACGAGCGCGAGCGGCTCTTGATAGTAGGTGGCGACGGCGGGGAAGAGAAATTCTCTGTGCTTGCGGACGATCTCGGATTGCGCCTTGCTGGCTTCGACTGTGCTCATGACTCATTCTCCCTTAACAGACATATTCGCTCTACCGTCACTTATGCTTTAGCTCCGCTGTAGGCGCAGGCTCATTAATCTTTAAAGTAGTTTTTTCATGGCTTTAACCGCTTCACGGAATTTCGGGTCATTCTTAAACGCCGCAAAGGCCGCGTCGAACATGGGATCAGGCAGAGGCCCGCCGAAACCGGTCTTCGGCCATGTCCTGGCGTGTTGAAATGCCTGCTGTAAATAAGTAATCGTGTTATCCATATCGCCCAGAGAGGCGTAAAGGCGGGCCAGACCAAGATAAAAATACGGGTACGTCGGATCGTTGCTAACCCCGTACTCCATAATTTGCTTCGCCCGCGCCCTATCGCCGACGGCCCCGAAGGCGTCCGCCGCATCCTCGACCATGCTCCGCCACTGTGCCCCGCTCAACGAGCGCTCTTTGTGTTCCAGCACGAGCGCCCGGCCCAACGCCTCGACGGCTTTCGCATACTCCTTCTGGAGATACAACGCATGACCTAACTGGTAGTAGTCGAAACTGCTGACCGGGTGCGAGGTGTCCGTGATTTTGATGGAGTCTAAGAGGGCGTAGAAAAGTTTTTCGTCGGCGTCCGTCAGAGGTTGGGCCATGTAACGGCATGTGATCAAAACGCCGTCCTGGACTTGGTATGCTTCCAGGATTTTGAGCGGCGGGCCTTGGAAGGAGAAAGTCACTACACCGTCGTCGTAACTATCGGGCATGGAGATTCGGGCGGCGGGGAATTGCTTATACTCGAAAGTCTTGATGCGCCCCTTGCTCATCCGCTTGCTGTTGACGTAAGCCTCAATGACGGCAGCGCGGAGCGCCGCCGCATCACCTTTGATTTGGGTCGGCTCCAAAGTGATGGTCAGCATGGCAAAATGATCGCGCATAGTGCCGGGCGCGGCCATTAGTTGGACGTTATGCCCTGCCTCCGGCGTCGCCGGCTTGGACTGACCATGGGCCTTGGCCGCGGCAAGAAATTGCAGTGCCGAGGGAACGTCGTTCAAGAGGTCTGGCGAGGTTCTGTAACCACTGAGATCAACATCCAGTGCCCACGCCTTATCCGGTAGAGACAGGCGATATATGTCCGGCCCGGAACTCTGTTGACCGAGCGCCGGGGCAGCACAGAATAACAGCAAGGCGCAGACAATCGGTGCTGTGGGAATTAACTTTTTTAGCCAACTCATAAAAATTCAATACAAGTTGCCTTCGCGCTTGCGCCCCGTGTAGTCAACGTAAACGACTTTCAACTCGGTGTAGAAGTCGAGCGCGGTCGAGCCTTGTTCGCGCGGGCCGACGCCGGTGGCCTTGATGCCGCCGAAGGGGATGTGGGCTTCGCCGCCGGTGGTGGGCGAGTTGATGTGCGTCATGCCGGTCTCGATCTCGTCCACGAAGCGGAAGATGCGCGCGGCGTCGTTTGTGAAGATGGAGGACGACAGCCCGTACTCGCTGTCGTTCGCCACCAGCATCGCCTCGTCGAAATCTTTGACGCGCAGGACTGACAGGACGGGGCCGAAAATCTCTTCGCGGGCGATGCGCATGTCGGGCGTGACGCGATCAAACACGGTCGGCTGGACGAAGAAGCCTTTGCGCAGACCCGGCCCCTGCGCGACCTCGCCGCCGCAGACGAGCGTCGCGCCGTCCTCGCGGCCTACGTCTATGTAGCGCAGCACGTTCTGGAACTGGTTGCGATCCACTAGCGGGCCGATCTCGGTCTCGGCGTTCATGCCGTCGCCCAGTTTCAGTTTCAGCGCGCGCTCGACGACACGGCAGATGAACTCGTCGGCGACCTGCTCGACGACGACGGCGCGGCTTGTCGCCGTGCAGCGTTGGCCCGTCGAGCCGAACGCGCCCTGCGCGGTGGACTCGACGGCGAGCGCCATGTCGGCGTCCTCCATAACGACGACCGGGTTCTTGCCGCCCATCTCGCACTGCACGGGGATGCCGCGCCGCGCCGCCTGCTCGTAGAGCTTCAGGCCGACGCCGGTCGAGCCGGTGAACGAGATGGCGCACACGGCCCGGTGGTTCACAATCTCGTCGCCCGCGTCGGAGCCTGAGCCGAGGATAAGATTGAGCACGCCTTTCGGCAGGCCCGCTTCGGCGAAAATCTCGGTGATACGGACGGCGGTTTCGGGCGTGATGGTGGCGGGCTTGAAGACGACGGTGTTGCCGGCGACGAGCGCGGGCGCGATCTTCCAGACGGGGATGGCGACCGGAAAGTTCCAGGGCGTGATGCAGGCGACGACGCCGTGCGGCTCTTTGATCGTGTAGGCGAAGTTGGCGGGTAGCTCCGACGCGATGGTCTCGCCGTTCAAACGCCGCGCCTCGCCCGCGCAGAAGTCCGTGACGTTGATCGAGCGTTGCAATTCGCCGCGCGCCTCGGCGAGCGTCTTGCCCTCTTCGCGCGTGAGGATTTTGGCCAACTCCTCTTTGTTGTCTTCCAGCAGGCGCGCGGCGCGGGCGATGATGCGACCGCGCGCGGGGGCGGGCGTCGAACGCCAGCCGCGAAAGGCTTCCGCCGCCGCCTCGACCGCGCTGCGGGCCTCTTCGCGCGTCGCCAGCCGCACAGTGCCGAGCACTTCGTCCGTGTTGGCCGGGTTGTAATTGGGCGCGGTCTGGTCGGAGGTGGATTCGAGCCACTGGCCGTTGATGAAATTGCGATAAGTCTTCATAGCCTCGGTGCGCGGTCTGCGATACGTGTGTCTGGCGGAAAGCTGCGGCCGGATAATGGAGACGGTTGTGGAGTCGGCGGCGTTTCGTTAAGCTTGGCCCGCTCCACAAAAACTGCAAGACACGCCTGCGGCGCGTCCGTGCCTATTGCCCGAACTTTATACATCACACGGCGCGGACGTGCCAACCGGAAAATGGACAGACAGACCGAACCTGACACGCCCGCCAACATGCGCCAACTGCTCGAACAGCGCGCCGCCGCGACGCCCGAAAAGTCGTTTCTTTTCTCCGAGGCGGACGGGCGGCGCTGGACGTACAGAGAGTTCGACGCGGCCGTCAATCGCACGGCCAACATGATCGCGGCGCACAGCGTCGCGCGGGGCGACGTGGTCAGCCTGCTGCTGCCGAACAGCGCCGAGTACATCATCGCCTACTTCGCCTGTTTCAAGCTGGGCGCGCTGGCGGGGCCGGTCAATTCGCTGCTGAAGGCGGAAGAGATCGAGTACGTCATCAATAATTCCGAGGCGAAGCTGCTCCTGGTCAACTCGGAGTTCCGGGGCGAGATCGAAGCGATCCGCGCGCGTCTGCCGACATTGCGCGCCGTCGTCGAGTTCGACGATTATGCGGCGGCCACCGCCGGGTGCGACGAGACGCCTGATGGCTCATGGCTTGCTCTTAAGCTGACGCGCGACGACGAGGCGATCATCATCTACACGTCGGGCACGACGGGGAAGCCGAAGGGCTGTCTGCTGACGCACGGCAACCTGCTCGCCAACGCGCGGCAGATAGCCACGTGGCTCAGGTTCACGGAACAGGATCGCCTGCTGACCATAATGCCGCTCTTTCACATGAACGCCGTCATGGCGACAACTATCTCGCCGCTCTACGCGGGCGGCGCGACGGTCGTCAGCCCGCGCTTCTCCGCGTCGCGCTTCTGGCAGATCGTCTCCGACTACCAGATCACTTCGGTCGGCACGGTCGCCACGATGCTCTCGATGCTGCTCGCGCGCTATCCCGACGGCGTGCCCGCCGGGCTGAAAACCGATCAACTGCGCTTCTGCCTGTGCGGCTCCGCGCCCGTGCCGGCCGAGGTCATCAGGCGTTTCGAGGAGACCTTCGGCACGCTCGTCATCGAAGGCTACGGTTTGTCGGAGTCCACCGTGCGCGCGACGTTCAACCCGCCGGACGCGCGCCGCCGCCCCGGCTCGTGCGGGCTGCCCATCGGCAACGAACTGCGGATCGTGGACGAGGAGGACAGGGAAGTGCCCGCCGGCACGCCCGGCGAGATCGTCTTGCGCGGCGAAAACATCTTCAAGGGCTATTTCAAAAACGACGCGGCCACGGCCCAAGCGTTTCGCGGCGGCTGGTTTCACACGGGCGACATCGGCTACGTGGACGCCGACGGCTTCTGCTACATCGTGGATCGCAAGTCCGACATGATCATCCGCGGCGGCGAGAACATCTACCCGCGTGAGATAGACGAAGTGCTCTACCGCCACCCGGCGGTCGCCGCCGCCGCGACCATCGGCGTGCCCGACGAGTTGTACGGCGAAGAGGTCGCCGCCTTCGTCGTGCTGAAGGAAGGCACGCAGGTCGCGGCGGAAGAGTTGATCGCGTTCTGCCGCGCGCACCTCGCCGACTTCAAATGCCCGAAGACGATCCGCTTTCTCCCGGAGATGCCGAAGGGGCCGACCGGCAAGGTGCTCAAGCGCGAGTTGGGGCGGCTCTATACTTAAGCGTACAGACCGGGGCGGCGGCCCGCGTTTAGGATATGCGCACGGTTCTTGCCAGCACACACGCGAAACCTTTGGGGCGCACGGCGTATGGCGCAACTTAAGGACAAGATTCAGAACGCGTTGGACGAGGCGCGCATGCTCGTGCTCGGCTCGCAGATTCTGGTCGGCTTTGAGTACCGCTCCGCCTTCGAGCCGGGCTTCACGCGCCTGCCGCCGCACGCGCAGTACGTGAAGATGGTGTCGCTCGCGATCATGCTGGTCGGCGTGCTGCTCATCATGTGGCCCTCTGCGTACCACCAGATCGTCGCCGACGGCGAAGACCGCCCCGACGTACACGGCTTCACCTCGACGATACTCTGCTGCGCGCTGCTGCCGTTCGCGCTCGGTCTCGGCCTCGATCTGTTCGTCGCGGTCGAGAAGATGTACGGGCACACGCCGGGCGTGGTGGCAGGGCTGGCGATGTGCGCGCTGGCGCTCTTTTTCTGGTACGGGCTGGAGGCGTGGTGGCGGCGCGGGCGCGCGGCCGAGATCAGGAGGGAGAAGATGTCTGAGGCGAAGGACGAGAAGCGGAACGGCGAAACGAAAATCACAGACAAGATCAAGCACGTGCTGACCGAGGCGCGCACCGTGCTGCCGGGCGCGCAGGCGCTCCTCGGCTTCTCCTTCATCAGCATGTTCGCGGAGTCGTTCGAGAAGCTGCCCGCGTCGTCCAAGGCCGTGCACCTTGTCAGCCTCGTGCTCGTCGCGCTGAGCATCATCCTGCTGATGACGCCCGCCGCCTACCACCGCCTCGTCGAACAGGGCGAGGAGACCGAGCACTTCCACCGCTTCGCCAGCCGCGTCCTGCTGGCCGCGATGATCCCGCTCGCACTCGGCATCACCGGCGGCTTCTACGTCGTGCTGCGCAAGGTGACGGAGAAGCAGAAGCTCTCGGCCGCCCTGGCCGCGCTCCTGCTCGCCGCCTTCTACGGTCTCTGGTTCGGCTACACCCTCTACCTGCGGCAGCGGCACAGACACGTCCCCGCCCACGCGACCGCGAGCGCCGCCGACTAATAAACCAGCGCGGCGGGCGCACGAAATAAAGTATTGACTCCGGCCGCCGTCGGGCATAACCTCACGGGCAAACGAAGACAAAGGGGCCGGCGACAGCGTCCGCGCGTGCGCGCGCGGGGCGCGAGTTCAGCTAGAGGAGGAAGAAGGTTATGCCGTTGATTCTGATCATCATTCTGATTCTGCTGCTTATCGGCGCGATACCTGCATGGCCGCACAGCCGTAGCTGGGGCTACTATCCGAGCGGCGGTCTCGGCCTGATCCTGCTGATCGTGCTCATCCTGTACCTGCTCCACTACATCTGAGTTGCTCGGCAGGCGTGGGGCGCAAAAAGAGTTTGCATTCGGCGGCGCTTCCTCCGAGAATGGCGCGCATGCCTGCCGGAGGTCGTATGCGTTGCCGCGAAAAGTCAGCCCGCTAATCCGCCTGGCCGGCGTGCTCCTGTGTGAGTTGTGCCTGCTCACCGCCGCGCACGCGCAAGCCGAATTGCGCTGGGGCGCTGACCCGTCGGGCGGCGCGCCTTACGTCTACGCCGACCCGGCGCAGCCCGACCGCTACATCGGCTACGAGTACGAGATGGTCGCGGCGCTCGCGGCGGCGATGGGGCGGCGGCCCGTCTTCGTGCCCACCGACTGGGAGACCGTCGTCTCGTCCTTGCAGCGCGGCGAGTTCGACGTGATCGTCAACGGGCTTGAGCCGACCGCCGACCGCGCCAGACAGATTCTCTTCAGCAAGCCCTACTACGTCTTCCAACTCCAGCTGACCGTGCGACGCGACGAGACGCGCATTAATTCGCTCGCCGACTGCCGCGCGCGCACCGTCGGCACGCTCGGCAATACGGCCGCTTCGCGACTCCTGGCAAAAGAGCAGATACCTTTTCGCGGCTACGCCGACCCGGTCGGCGCTTACCGTGACCTGGAGTTGAAGCGCATTGACGCCGTCTTGATGGATGTGCCGATGGAGATGTTCTACGCGCGCCGCAACCCGCGCCTGAAGGCGGCGGGCGAGCCGTTCCAGCCGGGCACATACGTCGTCGGACTCCGCCAGGGCGACGACAGGCTGAAGGCTGAGGTGGACGCCGCAATTGATCAGATCATGCGCGACGGCACGCTCGAACGCATCCTGCGCAAGTGGAATCTGTGGGACGACCGGCAGGCGGCGTTGCGCGCGCAACTCGACGCGCCGCCGACCGCGGCCCCGCCGCCCGCGTTCGAGTTGACGAACGCGACCTTCAACTGGCCCGAAGCCGTCGCGCGGCTCGGCCACGCGGCGCTCATCACCGTGCTGCTCGCCTTCGGCGCGATGGCGCTGGCCGTGGTGTTGGGCATGCCGCTCGCGCTCGGACAGTCGAAGGGGCCGGGCTGGTTGCAGTCGCTCTGCACCATCTACGTCGAGTTTTTCCGCGGCACGCCCGTGCTCGTGCAGTTGCTCTTTCTCTACTTCGGCCTGCCGCGGCTCGGCGTGGTGATGCCGGGCTGGCTGACGGCGCTCATCGGCCTCGGTCTCAACTACGCGGCGTATGAATCACAGGTCTATCGCGCGGCGCTCGAAGCCATCCCGCGCGGGCAGTGGGAGGCGGCCTATACGCTGGGCATGAGTCCGGCGCTCGCGTTCCGGCGCGTCATCATGCCGCAGGCGTTCCGCATCGCGCTGCCGCCGATGACCAACGACTTCGTCTCGCTCTTCAAAGACACGTCGGTCGCCTTCGCCATCTCGGTCTGGGAGTTGGCGACCGCGTACCGCGAGATGGCGAACGCGTCGGGCGAGTTCCTGCTGCTCGGCGTCATCGTGTCGGCGTTCTACCTGGCGATGAGTCTGCCGATGGCGCACCTCGCGCGCCGGCTCGAACGCCGCATGCAGCGCCGGCAGGTCGTCGAACAGGCGGCGGTTGAGGTGACGGCATGATCCGCGTCGAGCAGGTGAAGAAGACGATTGGCGGCAACGCGATCCTGCACGGCATCAGCTTCGAGGTGGCGGCGCGGACGGTGCTCGGCATCATCGGCGGCTCTGGTAGCGGCAAGACCACGCTGCTGCGCTGCCTCAACGGCTTGGAGCGGATAGACGGCGGCGCGATTGACTGCGACGGCGTGCGCCTGGAAGCTACGCTCGACGAAGCCACCTATCGGCGGCGCGTGAAAGAGCTGCGGCGCAAGGTCGGGATGGTCTTCCAGCACCTGCACCTGTTCCCGCACCTGACCGCGCTCGGCAACATCACGGAAGCGCCCGTCCACGTCGCGGGGCGCAGCCGGCGCGAGGCGGAAGCGCACGCGCAGGAGTTGCTCGCCGCCGTCGGTCTCGCGCGCGCCGCCGCGCGCTATCCCGAATCAATGTCGGGCGGCGAGCAGCAGCGCGTGGCGATTGCGCGCGCGCTGGCGATGCGCCCGAACGTCCTGCTCTTCGATGAGCCGACGAGCGCGCTCGATCCGCGCCGCGTCGCGGAGATGCGCGCGCTGCTCCGCACGTTCACGGCGGACGGGCACACACTCGTCGTCGTCTCGCACTCCATCGGCTTCCTCGCCGGGCTGGCCGACAACCTGCTCTACATGGAGGCGGGCGCGGCCGTCGAACACGGCCCGACCGATCAACTCCTGCATGCCCCGCAGGACGCGCGGACGAAAGAGTTCTTGCAGCAAGGGCATTAACGCGGTTGTCGTTTGAAGGTAAACTACACACGACGTAGCGCGCCGCCTTATGCTGGGAGCGCGGGCGTCCCGCCCGCCTTGAGCGCGTCAGCGCGAACAAGAAGATACGTAAAACTCCGGGTTGAATAAGAGCAAAACCTTTCGAGCGCGCTGGCGCGCGCTTGCGGGCGGGACGCCCGCGCTCCCAGCGTGAGCGAATAAGGTTAATGCTGGCGGGCACTGCTTTGGGGCAGCCCCCATACACTATCGCCTAAAGGGAGAAGCGAAACGTGAAGCCTTTCAGTCAATTTCTGCTTTCGGTCGTCCTGCTCAGTTGTGTGGCGCAGGCTCAGGCAAGCAGGCCGACGACCGCGTCGTCGCCCACGCTCGACGAGCGCGTGCGTGCAGAGGTCGGCGCGTTCAAGGGCAAGGTTTACGTCTATGCGAAGAACCTTGAGACGGGTGCGACCTACGAGTTGAACGGCGACGAGCGGGTGAAGACGGCGAGCACGATCAAGCTGGCGATCATGGTCGAAGCCTTCGCCCGCGTCGCGGAGGGGCGCGCGAAGTGGGACGACGAGCTTGTACTGACCGACAAGAAGAAGGCCGGCGGCTCAGGCATCCTGTTCGAGTTCCACGACGGCTTGAAGCTGACGCTGCGCGACGCCCTGCACTTGATGATCGTCGTCAGCGACAACACCGCCACCAATCTCGTGCTCGACGAACTGACGACCGACGCGGTCAACGCGCGCATGGACGCGCTCGGCTTCCGGCAGACGCGCGTGCTGCGCAAGGTCTTCGGCGGCGGCGTCAGCAAGGCGGGCAACGACCCGGCGCTCAAGCCCTACGGTCTGGGCGTGACGACGCCGCACGAGATGGTCACGCTCGTCGAGAAGATTTATCGCGGCGAGATGGTAAGCCGCGACGCCTCGAAAGAGATGATCGAGATCATGAAGCGGCAGCAGTATCACGGCGGCATCGGGCGCACGCTGAACGGCGTCGTCCCCATCGCCAGCAAGCACGGCGCGCTCGACCGCCTGCGCAGCGACGTAGGCATCATCTACACGAAGCGCGGCCCCATCGCCATGGCCATCACCGCCGACGACATGCCCGACGTGAACTGGACGGACGACAACCCCGGCTTCCTCCTGCTCTCGCGCCTCTCGCTGATTCTGATCGACGGGCTGGGGAAATAAGTCCAAAGTCCAAGGTCTAAAGTCCAACGTCTAATGCCCTAAGTCGGCTTAAGCCCTGCTCTGGATTTCGGACTTTGGACTTTGGACGTTAGACTTTGGACTGTTATGGCCAAGCTTGCGCTGCGTCTGCCGGAGAACGTACCGGGCGATTTCTACGTGGACTCGTCGTGCATTGACTGCGACGCCTGCCGGCAGATTGCGCCCGCGGTGTTCCGCGATCACGGCGAGCAGACGAGCGTCTTTCATCAGCCGGAGACGGAAGATGAGACGCGGCGCGCGCTCATGGCGCTGGTCGCGTGCCCGACAGCGTCTATCGGCACGACGGGGCGGCAGGACAGGCGCATCGGCATTGACGCCTTCCCCTCGCCGGTCGCGGAGAACGTCTATTTCTGCGGCTTCACCTCGGAGCACAGCTTCGGTGCGTGGAGTTACCTGATCGTGCGTCCGGCCGAGCGGGGTGGGAACGTGCTCGTTGATTCGCCGCGCTACGCGTCGCAACTCGTCCGGCGGCTCGAAGCCCTGGGCGGCGTGCGCCTGATATTCCTCTCGCACCGCGACGACATCGCCGACCACGCGCGCTACGCCCAACGCTTCAACTGCCAACGCGTCATGCACGCCGACGACCACGCCGCGCGCCACGGCGTCGAACAGATCATCACGGGCACGGATGCCGTCAAGCTCGACGACGAACTCACCATCATCCCCACGCCCGGCCACACGCGCGGCCACATGGTCTTGCTCTACCGCGACAAGTTCCTCTTCACCGGCGACCACCTCGCCTGGTCACCCGCGCGCCAGACGCTGACCGCGTTTCGCAGCGTCTGCTGGTACTCGTGGGCGGAGCAGACCCGCTCGATGGCGCGTCTGCTCGACTACCGCTTCGAGTGGGTGCTGCCCGGCCACGGGCGCATACACCAAGCGCCGGCCGCGGAGATGCACGCCCTTCTACAACGTTGCGTGGAATGGATGAAAGCAGTGAAGTGAAGTCCGACGGTGCTCAAGGCGCGGACGGGTGGCGTGCGAGCTTGAGTGCGCGAACGCCGCGGCGCGCTCACTCCCACCTCGCACATTTCAGACCCACGACATAAGCGCCTAGCTCGTTCCTCGCGCGGCGCGTGTCAATGAAGGCGTGCATGAGGGCGGCTGAGCCGGCCAGAAACCTTTCATCCAGAGTGTACTTGTCGTCCGTCGGCGGGTGAGGCGTCAGCCCGCAGATCAACTCGATCAAGGCGTCCGTCACCTCGCCGTCCTCATACTTCATGAGCAGTTCGACTAACTCGCAGGCGCGCTCCTCGGTGACGGGCACGTTCGACCAGCGCCGGATCGGCTCCTCGTAACTCGGCTCCCGCCGCGCGCCGACGTGCGGCGCGCCCGTGCTATCATCTTTCCGCATCGGCAGCTCCTCGGTAGTTGCTGATGTAGAGGGCTTGCCAAGAATGCAACTCTTGGTAAGTCCTCGCTTTTTATCCGCAGTCTAAACTATACGCTTATAAGAAATATTGTCAACAAAATTCTTCGTATTGACGAATTTCTTTGCCTGAAGGTATAAACCGCGCATGGCGATACTCACGTCAGCACAAGCAGCGGAGCGGCTAGGCGTCAGCGTGCGCCGCGTCCAACAGCTAGTTAAAGACGGACGCTTACCGGCCGACGTATTCGGTGGCTCGCTGATGATCAAAGAAGAAGATTTAAAGCTGGTCGAAAACCGTAAAGTCGGCAGGCCGCCGAAGGCTAAAGCTAGCACGGCCTCGAAGCCGGGCAAGAAAAAAGGCGGCAAGAAATGACTCAAACGCAATTGTAACTTTATTAACGTGAGTTCGACGTAAGGAATTGGCTAAGTCGTTGAAAACAAACAGCTCGTCCTAAAACCGGCAAGTGTAACGCGCTCAATCATGATGCCGACGAGCATGTTCGGGCTATTCCCGACGATTTAGCCCCAGTTTCAAACAACCTCAAAAGTTAAGTTGTTGATTCTGTTCAAGTATTACGTCGAACTCACGTTTATTAAGACTTCCTACCCGCGCGACGACAGCGCGTCGAAGAACTTGGCGACACAGCGGTAGCAGACTACTTAACGTGACCGTCAGAGTGAGCTATGAGTCAAAAAGGGAAGTGCCTAACGCCCAGCATCAGTGGGGCCGCGAACGTCACTGAAAGAAATCATAAGAAATAGCTTCACGGCCCCCGTTGCATGCGCTTGTTAGACTGCTTCGTTTCATGTCGAGCCTTCTGCCACCTCGCTGCTAAGACGTAATCTAATTAAGTTTGAGGTAATGAGCGATTAAAGCAGCTAAGTGATAGGCGTCTCGATTGCGAGGGCGGCTTCTTATCACACTTAGCGATCCATCGCTATCAAATAACAGGGCGCGCACATCCTGAATATCTTGGAGCCTAGTGAGAGAGGCATTCCATCTAGTATTCTTGAAAATATGCTTCATATACTCAATTCGAATATCAACCTCTTGTGACCAGGTACGGGGACCCCAATTCTTAAATTCAGGGATCATCAATATTAAATTCGGAGCGCGCTCTATCTCGATAACCTTAACTAATTCCCAATTTACCCAGTAAGTTGATCCAGAATACATAATAATGAGACTAGCTTCGGATATCCAACTCATCACCCTTGGTTGCCATTCACTATCCGATAGTTTTACTCGCGCAGCCCCTACCTGCGGTATAGACTCCCTTGGAGAGCCGATGGCTATGAACGGGCCATAAAAAGTGAAATGGTTAGATAGCCTTGTTTCAAGCGAAAAATCCAAAAGGGTTTTCGCTAGATTCTCATAGTTTGGTTCTTCATCGTCCTCAAAAGATCTAAGGAATAAGATCGGTTTTCTTTTATCGACAGAAAGTAGTGAGTCAGCGCTCACCTGAAAATATCTTCGAGCCCTAATCAACAAAAGAAATCCTGGGATGCTTAGATATCCGCTAAAGAGGCCTAGTATATGATGGTCTGTATGTAGGTTAATAACAACCCTCCCCACAATATCTCCCAAAATAAAGATTCCCCCTCCCAAACAAAAAAGTATTCCGAGCCGCACATTTATCCTTTTCATGGTTGTTGCATTGAGCGCTTGCCCGCTTTTCTGGCCTCTGAGGTTGGATAGAAGCTGGACCATTGTATTGCCAAGAGGAGCAATCCGCATTGTACTCAGCAGCAAAACCGAGACAAATCCCCCAAGGGCTATTGCAGCACTCCAAAGTAGAAATAGTAGAGATAACCCAGCTAATAAGGTTTCGTCTGGCAGATTGTTGGCTACAAAGATTGTTATAAGATCCAAGGCGATGAATAAGCTAAAAAGGAGTAGAAGCAGAGGAAAGGCAATAAAATACGCTCGCCAAATGTGAGAGTCAATAACACCAAGATGCCGATATCCAGTATAAACTCCGAAAGAAAGAATTGGGGTGGCGACCAAGACGATGGAAAGTCCTATCCCCTCTCTGAATTCCGGGTTGATGACATATAATGAAATAATTCTTAGCAACAAATAACGGGGGTTCTAAAGATTCTGTGTAAGTGAGTTTGAGCCGAGGCCGCCCATCGGCACTCGGCCGTCGAAGAGGATCGCGAACTGGTTCATGGCTCCGCTCCAGTTCTTGATCGGCATTGTCCAC